>Ga0209690_1001878_pt1 | contig 11989 bp, 9 predicted proteins | sample GraSoiAngelo_150_FD_186164 | JGI IMG/M metagenome (GOLD analysis project Ga0209690, IMG submission 186164) | Grasslands soil microbial communities from the Angelo Coastal Reserve, California, USA - 14_1009_09_40cm (SPAdes) (version 2) | ecosystem: Environmental > Terrestrial > Soil > Grasslands ...
TGTTCTGGGCATATCTCATGTGGTCGCAGTTCCTGGTGATCTGGTACGGCAACCTGCCCGAGGAGACGTTCTTCATTTTCTACCGGCTCCTCGGCCCATGGAAGCCGATCGGGGTCGCCGTGTTCCTGCTGGTGTTCGTGGTGCCGTTCATCGGCCTGCTCGGCGTGAAACCGAAGAAGCACCCGCCCACGTTCCTGCTGTTGGCTCTCGTGAGCCTGGTGGGTATTTGGCTCGAGCGCTACCTCGAAATCGTCCCGTCCATTAACGGCGGCGCCAGCCCTGCGATTGGCCTTCCCGAGATCGCCGTAACGTCGCTGTTCGGCGGCCTGTTTCTGCTGTCCCTCGGCTGGTTTGCCGCCCGCTACCCGATGTTGTCGCCACGGCTTGCCGCGGACACGCTCGAGCGGGAGCGGCACTAGAAAGCTTGGCGCGTCGCAGGTGCAAGACATCCGATTGGGGTCCTCTCAGCGTCTTCGGGGTATCCACTTCCGGTACCGTGGCTTTCAAATCGAAACGCGGAGGGCGTATGCAACTGGTACATGTGCTGATGGCGGGCGGGCTCGTGACGACTGTGGCGTGCGGCGGCTCGACCAGTCCGATATACGGCGGGGGCGGCGGGACCCCTCCGGCGAGTTGTACGAGCTCCGGGGCCAGCGCGACCATCGCCGCGACCGGCTCATTCACGTTCAGCCCGAGCACGGCGACGATCACGGCGGGGCAGAAGGTGTGTTGGGTGAACAACAGCGGGACTGCGCACACCGTCACATCGGACGACGCCAGGTTCACCGGCGGTAGCCTGCCGAACGGCAGCACCGTGGTGGTGACGTTTCCCGCGGCGGGGTCCTACGCCTTCCACTGCAGTATCCATCTACCACCGACGTACAACATGACGGGCACGATCACGGTCCAGTAGTTCGGATCGACTACGGCCGCAGCGGCTGGAGCAGGCGGCGCAGCGCGGCGAGGGAATCGGCTGACAAGGGGCCCCGCACGTCGCGGAACAGATCGGCGCTGGTCCGATTCGCCGCCGGTTGAGGGGCACGCCGTAGCGCGGCATCCCTCGGAAGAGCCGCCAGCGAATCGGCGCGCCGGGAGCGACCGGCCTGCGCGCGCTCGGAGACGGTCAGGCTGTCGGGCAACGCCGCGCCCACCTGCGCCCCCGTGACCACGACCGCCTCGAGGGCGACTGGCGCTGCGCGTGCATTGATCACCTCGATCATGGTGCTCGAATCGAGCGCCTGCTCGACGATCACCACGCCCGAGTAACCGATGTGGCGCCCCCGGTAGATCGCCTCGATCGGGACACCGGGGACGATGAGGGGATCCGCGCCGAGCACGCGGCGCGCGCTATCGAGGCTGATGGCGGACTCTTTCTGCCACAGGTCGCGTGCGTTCTCCGGCGCCCGTCGTTGAGCCACTCTCGCTTCTGACTCCGCAGCCTGTTCGGCACGCGCCACCGGCGCGACCCCATCAACGAAAGCCCCGGCGGGCGCGGCCGGCTGAGCCGCGGGCGGCGTGCGGACCGCGCCCCGCACCTTGACGCGAGATGCGCGCTGTGCGAGCTCGGAGCTGATCGGAGCCGGGAGGGCGCGGCGCCCGGCGGGTTGCGTGTCGGATTCTGTCTGCGCTTGCGGGACTGGTTCGACCCCGTTGCCGAGGTAGGTGCCGATTCCGAATGCAAGCGCGACGGTGGCCGCCCACGCGAGGGGTAGGCGCACCTGCCACCACAACCGGGTGGGAGGCTGTACGTCCCCGGCGCGAAACGGCGGGAGCTCTCGGTCGGGGGGCGCGGCCAGGGCCAGCAGCTCTCCGGCGCGTGTGATCAGCGCGCGCTCTTCCTCGAGCCGCCCGCGGCAGCCCGGGCACTGGGCGAGGTGTACCTCGACGCCCTGCGCCTCCGGCGGCGACAGCTCGCCGTCGAGGTAGGCGTGAAGTGTGCCGTCATCCACGTGCGACATGCTCACCTGGCTTTCCCGCCTCGTAGACCTGCACCAGCCGCCGGCGTGCCCGCGATAGCGTCGTGCCGATCGCGCCGCGTGCCAGTCCCGTCTGGGCAGCGATCTCTTCGTACGATAATCCCGAATCCCACAACAGCAGTACCTCCCGGTCGCGCGGCGAAAGCTCCTCGAGCGCGGCCTGGACGCGCGCCCGGTCGCTTTCGACCTCCACCGCCTCATCGGCAGCGGACGTGCTCTCCTGCGGCTCGGCCGTGAGCAACGTGAGATGCCGTCGCTCCCGGGCCGCACGCCGCGCATCGTCCCGCGCCATGTTCGCCGCCACGATGAACAGCCACCCCCTCGCGTTGTCGGGTTTGTGGATCACGGCCCGAGCAAAGGCCTCCTGGGCCAGGTCCTCCGCACGCTCGGCGTCCCACACCTTGCGGTACAGGAACCGCACGAGTGCGCGGTACGTGGTGCGGTAGATCTCGGCCAGGTCCTGGGGCACTGGACTAAGTGCTTCGCATTCGTGTCATCGCCTGAAGTCGCTCACGAGTTTCGCGAGCTCGCCCGACGCCCATTCGGTCTTGCCCCCCGCGTCAATCTTGATGCTCACGCGGCGTCCGGCCACCAGGACCGCGGGCTCGAGCGTGGCGGGCTGCGCCAGCTCGGGCAGGGCCCTGAGCAGCTCAAAATACGCTTCGCTAAAGGCCCCGACTCTCACCACCCGCAGCGAGTCGCCGTGCGCGATGTCGATCCAGGTGCTGTCGCGCCACACGAAGATGCGGCCACCGACCCGCTGCGTCTTGTTCTCCATCGCAGCGCCTGGCACGCCCACGGAGTCCGCTGCACTCCCAGTGACGACCACCGCGCTGAGCTGGAGCGAGCCGGAGAGCGCCTGCTCGGCTCGGGAGCGTTGTACAGCCTCGGCACCCGCCTGGTCGCGCGGCGCCATCCGGAGGTTCACGTCGGGGCGCTGCGCCACGACGCCCGGTTCCTGCACGAGATAGGACGTGTACTCCGTCAGAATGCCGTACCGCAGGGCGAGCCGCTTGAGCTCGCTCACGATCTCCGGGTTCGGCCCGTGGAGGCGGAGGTCGCTCGCGAGGGCGCCCGCCTTCCGCGCAGCCCACAGCTGCTGGACGTAGTCGGGGCCTGCCTGCTCGCCCCCGAAGCGCGCCGCGGTCGAGAACCGCTCTTCACGCCCACCGCGCCGTCCGGTCACCGTTACGAACCGCTCCCCGCTCCCTGCTCCCCGATACCGCCCGAACACGACCAGCTCGTCTCCCCCGAACAGATCCGGCAGACTTTGCGGCTGGAGGTCGTACAGCTCGACCCCGTCCGCCCGCAATGCCAGGTCCGTGAGGACGGGGGACGCAATCTTGGCCGCGAGCGAGGCCACGGTCTGCTCGATGTCGCCGCCGGGCCGGATGTACGCGGTGACGCCCCGCGCTCGCTCGGTCAGCCGGTCGAGCAGATACGTGTTGACGTCATACCCGATCCCGAACGCGAAGACATGGAACGGCCCGCGGCCATGCTCGGCCTGGTCGGCGATGCGTTCGGGATTCGTCTCGCCCACCGTCGCCATCCCGTCCGTCAGGAACACGACCACGCCCAACGTGCCCTCGGCCGGCGGCTCCGCGAACGCTTCGCCGAGCGCGCCGGCGATGTTGGTGCCGCCGTCGGTGTCGAGGCGGCGGATCCACTCCTGGACGGCGCGCACGCTGTCACCGGACACTTCCGTCCACCCGGCGGCGTAGCGACGCACGCCGCTGCCGAAGGTGACCACCCGGAAACGGTCCCCCGACCGGAGCGTACCGAGCAGCTGCACCAGCGCGGTCTTCGCTTGATCCAGCTTGTCACCCGACATCGACCCCGACACGTCGAGGACGGCGACCAGGTCGCGGCGTACCGATGGTGCCTGGGTGGCGCCGCCCGGCGCGAGCAGCAACATGAAGAACCCGTCTTCCCCCACCGGCTGGCTGGTGACGAGCGACATCCCCACCAGGTTGCGGGTGAGCGGCAGGAACAGCTCCAAGTCGCCCCGCGGGTTCGTATCGGCGAGTGCGAGCTCGATCCGGTCATCGCGGCGGTTCGCGTTCAGGCGATGCGTCGGCGAGTAGGGATCACCGACCCGGGCCGCGCTGTCCACCTGCATTCGGAAGCTCGAAGACGCCGCCGCGCCGGCCCCGGTGCCGGCGGTGTACCGGAACCGCCACGCGTCGCCCACACGATCGAGCATCTGGGTGTAGCGCAGCGTGATCTTGCGGGTCTCGCCCGGGCCGATGGGAAACACCCGTGCGCGCAACAGCCCGTGTCCCGCGAGCTCGATCAGGGCGGGATCGCGCTTCCGGCGCACGATCTCCTCGTAGATCGCGCGCGCCTGCGCGGCGTCCATCGGCTCGCCCTTGAGCTCTCGGTCGCCCTGCCAGAGGGAGAAGTTGCTGAACACCGCTTCACCCGGCAGCGGATAGAGGTAGTTGCCTTCGTCGAGCAGTGCGCCGGCATTCCGGAACCACTCCTCCACCGTGACGCGCGCCACGCGCCCGGTGACCTCGACCTGGACGGCGCTGCGTACTTTTGCGATCGCGCCCCGCGGGTGCTCGATCCAGCCCTGAGCCGCCGCGGGGACGATCGGCAGGACGACGGCGCAGACGACTCCGAAGAGGCGACGTGCGGGCGACATGGCAACGGTTCCTGTGAGAGACGCCAGGAGAGACGCTTGGCGTCCAATGACTTGCACAGGGGGCCCGGCGTGCCCATTTTTGGGGCGCCGCAGCGCCCTCCGCGTAAGGCTGCCGCGCCCTACTGGATGGGGAATCGTGCCGCGCTACACATATCGCCGCCTTGCGAAGTTGCCCAGCACTGCAGACCAGCTGCGTCGCCATACCGTTCTCAATCTCCCGGGCATGCTGCACGGCCTGAGCTTCGAGCACACGGTCATGGAGCCGGGGGCCGCCGTGCCCATCTCGGTGGAGGACGACACCGGGCTTCTCATCTTCACGATCGCGGGCCGCGGAGTGATGGTGCTGGACGGGGATCGGATCGAAGTCTCGGCGAACGATCTCGTGCACATCCCGGCGGGCGTGCCGTACGGGATGCATACCCTGGGTGGAACGGATTGGGTGTACGTGGTACTGCAAGCCCCGGTGGCATAGGAGGGAGCAGGGAGCGGGGAGCAGGGAGCAGAACGCTCCGACGCGCATTCAGCTACTGCTCCCCGCTCCCTGCTCCCTGCTCCCTTTTTAACCCACGGCGCACAGGTTCGGCCCGAATTCCAGGATCTCCGCCTCTGCGTCGGCGACGTCCACGAGCCCGAGATTCGCAAGCTTGATCGTGCGATAAGTCTCGGGCGGCGTGGTGGTGTGCGCGGTCACCCAGGCGAGGAAGGCGCGCGGGTCCTGGATGGCGACCGCCTCGTTCGTCGCCGCGATCACGTCGAACCGTGCGGCGACGCTCCGGTTGGCGCGCCGCTCGGCCTCGCTCGCGTAGTGCGCCGGTAAGACGAGCAGGTCACCCGGCCACTCGCGTCGTACCCGTTCCAGGCTGTCCCACAGCCGCGCCGTCCAGGCGTCGCGCTGTCCACCCAGATCAGGGCGCCCCACCGACTGCACGAACAGAAAGTCGCCCGTCAGCGCGAGCGCCTCGTCGACGACGAGCGCCGTGCTGCCCAGCGTGTGTCCCGGGACGTGAGCGGCGACGAGCGTCGCGTGCCCGAACGCGATCGTGTCGCCCTGTGTGAGCGGCTGGTGGGCGAATCGGCCCTCCGCGCCGTCGTACGGCGACCGAGCGTCGTCGGGGTGCACGAAGTATGGGACCTGCCAGCGGGCGGCGGCGGCGCGGGCGCCGCTCAAATAGTCGGCGTGCATGTGGGTGTCGATCACTGCCGCGGCCGTGGCCCCGAGGTCCTCGAGCAACGCTTCGTACGGCTGCAGGTGGCGGCCCGGGTCGACGACGACGGCGTCCCCGTCGCTCACGAGCACATAGGAGAGCGCGCCTTTGCCCACGCGGTCGACCTGGATTACGTGCTCGAGCGCGGGAGTCGGAGACAGGCGGCGCGGGAGGTAGACTGTTTCCCACGACGCCATCCCGCCCGCCACCGAATACGCTTCGAATCCCCGCTCGCGCAAGAAGCGGGTGGCCTGGGTACTCGAGTTCCCGTGCCCGCAGATTACCGCGACCGGGGTCGCGGGGTCGAGCCCCAGCGGGTCGAGCGTCGCGAGCTGGTACAACTGCGATGCCGCGAGGGCGCGGAAATCGAGCGTAGCGCCGAGGGTGACGCGTCCCTGGGCGACCCGCTCCGCCGATCGGATGTCGAGCAGCTGCACCTGTTCGCCCTGATCGAGGCGACGTGCGAGTTCGGCCGCGGGGATGAGCGGTACGGACGGCTCCGGCATGTGCATCAGTGTCGTCGTGGTGGTGCGAAAACGCAACGGCCCCGTGTTGGGAGGGCTCCCGTTTTGACAACCCGCGGATATATTGTGAACGCGTTCACAAGCGCTGTCTCGTCATTCGTCCGGGAGGGAGTCTGCAATGCGGTTCACCCTGTTCACCTCGCTCGCTGCGTTCGCGATCGTCGCCTGCGGCGGCGACAAGAAGTCGGCAGCGTCCCAGGCCGAGGCTGCCACACCCGCGCCGGCCGCCGCGCGGGCCGCTGAGCCTGCCGGCGCGGTGGTCGAAGTGAAGATGACCGGCAACGGCACGAGCGTAGCCGCGTTCGAGCCCAGCAAGCTCAGCATCAAGCCTGGCACGACGGTACGGTTCATCAACGTATCGGGCGGTCCGCACAACGTCGCCTTCTACGCCGATTCGATCCCGAAGGGCGGCGCCGACGCCCTGAAGAAGGGGATGGCGAACGCGATGGGCGATCTCACCGGACCGTTCCTCACCCAGCCGAATGAGAAGTACGACGTCGTGTTTGCAGGCGCGCCCGCAGGCGTCTACAAGGGCTTCTGCCTGCCGCACGTCGCGCTGGGGATGCACATCGCGATCACGGTGCAGTAACCTCGCGCCGCTAGTGCCGCCGTGAAACGGCCCGCACCTCCGGGGCCGTTTGACTTTCGGGGCGGCGGCCGGGATGTTCTCCGGTCCAGGTAACGTGTCGGCCTTCTTTGAGCGCCTGCGTGCGGCTTTGGCGCCTGAGTGCGAGCTGTTGCCCGAGCTCGGACGCGGCGGCATGGGAACCGTGTACCTGGCGCGCGACGTGGCCCTCGATTGCCTCGTTGCCGTCAAAGTGCTGCGGCCCGAGCTGTGGACGGCGCAGTCCGTCAAGCAGTTTGTCGACGAAGCTCGCATCCTCGCCAATCTGCGGCATCCTAACATCGTTCCCGTGCATTCGGTGCATGAAAAGGATGGCCTGAACTTTTATGTGATGGACTACCTGGAGGGCGACACCCTCCAGAGCCATCTCGAGAAGCATGGACGACTGTCCGTCGACGCCGCGCGTAAGGTCGGGCGCGACTTGCTGGCCGCGCTCGGGAAAGCCCACCGCAAGGGTGTGATCCATCGGGACGTGAAGCCAGCGAACGTCTTCCTCGACGAAGAGGGAGCCGTGCTGACGGACTTCGGTATCGCCCGCCGCATCACGGCCGTAGCGCGGACCGATGCGCAGACGCTGCAGGGGACGGCGGCGTACATGGCGCCGGAGCAGTTTCTCGGCGTCGAGGCGAACGAGCGCACAGATATGTATGCGGCCGGCATGGTGATTTACGAAGCGTTCACGGGTCGCCGTTGGGAAAAATGTGCGCCCATGGAAGGAGACTGGACCGGCGTACCGCCCAACGTCGCCCGCGTGTTACGTCGGGCCATGGAGTTGGACCCGAATGATCGCTGGCCGCATGCGACGTTGTTCCGGCGCGAACTGTGGCGTACGCGGGGTTGGAAGTACCAGCGACGCACCATTGGGCTATCCGTCGGCGCGCTCGTCGCCGGGGCCGCCGGCGCGACTTGGATCGCCTACGCGTGGCTGCACGGGAAGTTCCCCTTTCGGCCGCCGGGTAGCCTTCAGGTCGTCGTCACACCGTTCGAAGATGTCTGCGCGCCCGCCGCTCGCCAGCGTGATCGCCTGGCGCGCTCGCTGGTCCGCGAGCTGCAAGGCAACGTCGATTTTTCAGTTGCGGGACCCGAAGCGCCGCCCTGGTTCGTCCGGCGATCCACAGTCGTCGTGCGGGGGACCATGTGCGCGCGAGGCGACTCGCTGCACGTCGAGGTCCAGGGGAACATGGGGGCGCGGGGCGCCGACGCCGCGCCGGTGCAGGCGCGGGGCGATACCAGTCGCCTCGACCGGTTGGCGGACACGCTCGCCCGCGGGATCGTTCTATACGTGTGGAATCGCGAAAACCCGCTTGACCCTGCACTCCCGCTCAAGGCCCTTCCCCGGATGCGCGGGCTGGCGGCGTGGCTGGCCGCGGAGCGCCTCCTGGCGCAGGGGCGATGGGAGGAGGCGGACCGGGCCTACGATGCGGCCGAGGAAGTCGATTCGACATGCTGGCTGTGCGCGTGGCGCCATGCGGACGTCGACCGATGGCTCGACCGGAGGTTCGACCCGGCGCGCGCGTCCCGGTATTTCAACCACATCGATTCCTTCCCGGCCCACTACCAGGTGGTGATTCGTGCGTCGCGGGAACCCCTGGTGCCCCGTCTCGCAATGTTGACCCGGGTGACCCGGGAGCATCGTGATTTTCTTCCCGCCCACTTCATGCTCGCGGACGACCTCTATCACCGCGGTCCCCTCATCGGACGGCCCCGGGAGGAAGCCATCGAGGCGTTCGAGCGTGTGGTGAGTCTGCGCCCCGACTTCCTGCCCGCGTGGGAGCACCTCGCGTGGGCGCTCGCGGCGGACGGACGTGATTCCGCCGCCAGGGCGGCGCTAGGGCGGCTGGACGCCTCCGGACCCGCGCGCGACCCGTTTTCGGCGGAGCTGCGGGTGCTGCTTCACGTCGGCATCACGTGCCGATTCGACGGGAGCGCCGCCTGCGGCCGGATCTCGGAGGCGGTGCTCCCTCAGGCCGCCGGGTACCCCGACTTGGCGGCGGGGGCACGGTACCTCATGACGTTCGATGCGCCACGCGGTGCGATCGAGCTAGGGCGCCGCTTCGCCGCCCAGATCGACGGGTCGGCCTTGGCACGGTCGGGATTCATTGCAGAAGTGGACGGCTACCTGGCGCTGGGGCTCGCTGATTCGGCGCGCAGAGCCGCGCGACGGTTGCGGGGCGCACCCGAGCTCGACGTCTTCGCGCCGGAGCTGGACGCCGCGCTGCTGCTGCTCGATCCCGACGATTCGTCCCGCCTCCACACGCGGTGGGACGAGGTCAAGAGTGAGCTCGCAGCTCACGCACACTCCCGCGCCAGCACACCCGAAACCCGGCGTCGGGCCGCATTCATGCTGCTCCTGCTCGGCTCTCGGCTGAGCGGACCCGGCGACCCGGACGGACACGCTCGCTGGCTCGTCGGTGAGACGGGCCGTCGCCCGCTGGCCGTGATGGTAGCGGCCGATGCCGCCGCGCGGCGGGGCCGACTCGACGCGGCGCTGGCCGCGACAGATCCGCTCACGGCGCTGCCGGCGGACAGTCTGGGTGATCCGACGCTCGCCGACCCGTTCTTTCGAACCGTGCTGCATCTCGTGCGTGCCGGATGGCACGAGCGTCGCCGAGACGCCGCCAGCGCGGTGAACGAGCTCGTCTGGTTCGAGAACAACGACGCGTTCGAGCGGCCGAGCGGCCCTCCTCAGGTGGCCGACATGGATTGGGCGTTCGGCACGCTGGCACGTTGGCGTCTGGCGAAACTGCTCGATGGGACAGGCCGGGCCACTCCATGTGCGGCCTATCGGTGGGTGGCGGGTTCGTGGGCGCACGGCGACGACCGATATCGCGCGCGCGCGGACAGTGCCGCCAGTCGGCTCGTCGCACTCGGCTGCAAAGGGGCCGCGTGATCGTCATTCGCGCCCTCGGGCCAGTGGACCTGAGCGTGAACGGCGCGGCCGCGCCGGCCAAGCTCCTGTGGAAGAAGAACCTCGCGCTCCTGATCTATCTGGCCCGCTCACCCAAACGCCTGCGAACGCGCGATCACCTCATCGGCCTGTTGTGGGGCGAGAAGCCGGAGGAGAAGGCGCGCCACTCGTTGAACGAAGCCGTGCACGTGCTCCGCCTCTGTGCGGGCGACGACGGCTTCGAGTCCGACACGGCGCAGGTCCGGATCGCACCCGGCACGGTCGAGCTCGACACCGACGCGTTGGAGACGCTGGCGGCGGCGGGCGACTACGCCGGTGCGGCCGCGCTGATCAACGGGGACTTCCTCGAAGGATTCAGCGTCCGGGGTGCCTCGGCGTTCGACGACTGGCTGGCCGCGGAGCGCCAGCACTGGTGCCGTCGCTCGGTGGACGTGCTGGTGCACCGCGCCGAGCAGCTGCTCGCGGCCGGAAATGTGGCGGCGGCCCACCATACGGTGCAGCGCGCGCGGGAGCTCGATTGGCGCCCTGAAACCGCGGTCCGGAGCGCGCTGCGGACGCTCGCGCTCGCGGGAGACCGGGGAGGGGCGCTGGCCCTGTTCGAGGAGTTCGCGTCGCGACTGAAGCGGGAGCTCGGCGCGGAGCCGGACGCCGAGACCCGCGCGCTCGCCGAGCGGGTGCGGCTGGAGCGCACCTGGCGACTCCCGAAGGCGGTGCGCGACGCGGCCGCGCGCAAGTCAGGGTCGCGTCGCGCCCCGCTGGTGGGGCGCGCTCTCGAGCTCGAGCGGCTCACGGACGCGTGGACCGCGTGCCGGGCCAAGCGGCGGGCGACGGTCGCCGTCATCGAGGGCGACGCGGGCGCCGGGAAGACGCGGCTCGCGGAAGAACTCGCGTCGCGGGCCCGGCTCGACGGCGCGGTTGTCGCTGCGGTGCGCGCCGTCGCCGCCGACCACAGCGACGCATGGAGCGGGGTCTTCGGGATCGCGCGGGGCGGATTGCTCGATGCCCCGGGGGTCGCCGGGGCTCCGCCTGCCGCGCTCGCGCAGCTGCGCGGCACGGCGCCGCCCGGCGCGCCCGGGCGCGCCCTCGCCGACGTGCTGCAGGCCGTTGCGGACGAACAGGCGGTCGTCGTGTTCGTGGATGACGCGCACTGGCTCGACCGGGAGTCGCTGCTCGCGCTCGGGGGGATCATGCGCGACCTGGCGGGCTCGCCCGTCGCCTTCCTCCTCACGGTCGCGCCGCACCCCGCCGGCCCGGAGCTGGACGAGGTGCGCGCCCGCGTCGGTCGTGAGCTCGCCGGCACCGCCATGCAGCTCCGGGGATTCGGGACGGACGACGTGCGCGAGCTGGGGCACTGGGCGCTCCCGTCGTACGGGGACGAGCAGCTGGACCGCCTTGCGCGTCGGGTCCTGGCGGACTCCGCGGGCATTCCCCTCCTCGTGGTCGCGTTGCTGCACGCGGTGGCAGCCGGCTTCGAGCCGAGTGATGCACCGCAGCCGTGGCCCAAGCCCACGGAGACGTTCGAGCAGACGTTACCGGGCGAGCTGCCGGACAACGTCGTGGCGGCGATCCGGATCAACTTCCGTCGCCTGTCGGCGGATGCGCAGCGGGCGCTCGTGGCAGCGGCGGTGCTCGGGGGCCGGATCCCCGGGGCGAGGGTCGGGCGGGCCGCGGGCGTCGCCGGAGAAGCGCTGCCGCAGGCGCTGGACGAGCTCGAGTGGCAGGGCTGGCTCGCGGCCGAGCCGCGAGGCTACGCATTCGTCGCGCGGATCGTGCGTGACGTGATCGATAGGGACATGGTCACCGCTGGGCACCGCCAACGAATCCGTCGCGCGGTCGACGAAACGCCTTGACCGAAAGGGAGGTGGTATGGCTCGCTCTGCAAGTGTCTTCACGCTGCTGCTCATTGCGGGGTGCGACACATCGAGCCGGATCGCCGCGCCGCCGACGCTCTCGGCTGATCGATTTGGGCATCCCGCAATCATCGTGCACGCGGGAGGGTCAATTCAAGCCGCGATCGACGCGGCGAGGCCCGGAGCGGTGATCGAAATCGAGCCCGGCACGTACGCCGAGGGGCTCCACGTCGACAAGCCAGGTCTGAAACTCG
>Ga0209690_1001883_pt1 | contig 11985 bp, 10 predicted proteins | sample GraSoiAngelo_150_FD_186164 | JGI IMG/M metagenome (GOLD analysis project Ga0209690, IMG submission 186164) | Grasslands soil microbial communities from the Angelo Coastal Reserve, California, USA - 14_1009_09_40cm (SPAdes) (version 2) | ecosystem: Environmental > Terrestrial > Soil > Grasslands ...
CCGCTCGTACCTGTTCACCAGCGATCGATCGCACAGATCCAGCAGCCGCTTGCGCTCCGCCTCCAGGGAGGCCATCCGGCCCTGCAACCCTTCGAGCACGGTCTTGATCTCCGCCCCCTCGCGCGCCACCACGGCTTCCTTCTCCGCCAGCGCCTGCTCTGCCGCTTCCACCTGCTTCTTCAGCTCGCCGTGCTCGAGGGCGAGCCTCTTGATCTCCTCGTCGGCGGTCTGGTTGGTCTTCTTCGCGATGTCGAGTTCGCGGGCCAGCGCTGCATACTCGCGCGGCGTCTTCAGCTCGTTCAGGCGCGACTCCCACTTGCGCACCTTCTCCTTCTCCAGCTGGAGGAGCTGCTCGTTCTGCCGGCGCGCGCGCTCGTTGTCGGCGAGACGGCCGCGTACGGCGTCGAGATGGGCCCTGGCCTGGTTGCGCTCCGCCTCGATCTGTCTGAGGCGGGTGGGATGCTTCTCGGCTTCATTGGAGAGATCGCGAATCTTGAGATCGACCTGCTGCAGTTCTTCGAGCGCCTTCAGCTTCTCTCGCGACAACGTTTGCCTCCGAGCGGGCCTGCTTTTTCGCCCCTGCGCCGCGAGATGTCAACGTTCGGGATCGGCCGCGCGTTCCGGAAGAACGTCCGGACCAGCACGGATACGCGCTCAAGGCGCTGCACCCGCGGGGAAATGGGCCCGGCAGGAGTCGAACCTGCATGCGACCGGTTATGAGCCGGCTGCTCTATCCGTTGAGCTACGGGCCCGCGACCGCACACACACTACCCCGGGCGGTGGCATACGCCCACATTGGAGGCGATACTGCGCGGGTGCGAACGCTCGCCCTGGTGATCGTGCTGGTGCCTTCGCTCGCGCTCGCAGACGAGATCGACCTGTCTCGCGGAAGCCGCCGCGACCGCGGAGAGCCTGCGAAGATCATCGTGCGCGCGGAAGCGGGCAACGAATTCGCGCCCTACGGCTACGCGGGCGGATGCGTGAGCTGGCTCATCGATCCGCACGACGAGCTCGAGGTCGGCGCCGGGGGCGGCTTTCCTGGCCTGCAGCTCGGATTCGCGTTGCGCCGTCTGTTCGGCGAAGGCGGCCAATACTTTCTCGCCGAGCTCTTCCTCGCCGGAAACACGCGGGTCAACCGCGGCCTCGAGCGGGGATCCGCCCAGATCAACGCCGAGGCGGCAGGCGCGAACAGCAGCCTCTGGACTGGTCTCGGCCTCGGATTCGAGCAGCGGACGGACTTCTTCAGCGTCAGCGTCGCCACGAACATCATCTTCACCAGCACGAGCTTCACGCCGCACTGGGCGATTCACGGAGGGGTGGGAGTCGGATTCTGACGCCGATGGGTACAGCCTAGAAGCAATAGCGCCATACCCGCGCCTTCGGCGCGGGAGGCGCTAATTCTCCACGAAGCTGCGCAGCCGCTTCGACCGCGACGGGTGCCGCAGCTTGCGCAGCGCCTTGGCCTCGATCTGCCGGATGCGCTCGCGCGTGACCTCGAAGTCCTGGCCCACTTCCTCGAGCGTGTGGTCCGACTTCTCCCCGATGCCGAACCGCATCCGCAGCACCTTCTCCTCGCGCGGCGTGAGCGTGGCGAGCACTTTGCGCGTCTGCTCCGCCAGGTTCATGTTGATCACGGCATCGGAGGGCGAGGTGATCGCCTTGTCCTCGATGAAGTCGCCGAGGTGGCTGTCCTCTTCCTCGCCGATCGGGGTCTCCAGCGAAATGGGCTCCTTCGCGATCTTGAGGACCTTGCGCACCTTGTCGAGCGGCAGCTCCATCTTCTCCGCGATCTCCTCGGGAGTGGGCTCGCGGCCGATCTCCTGCACCAGGTAGCGCGAGGTGCGGATCAGCTTGTTGATCGTCTCGATCATGTGCACCGGGATGCGGATGGTGCGCGCCTGATCGGCGATGGCCCGGGTGATGGCCTGCCGGATCCACCAGGTGGCGTAGGTGGAGAACTTGTATCCCCGCTTGTACTCGAACTTGTCGACCGCCTTCATCAGGCCGATGTTGCCCTCCTGGATCAGGTCCAGGAACTGAAGCCCGCGGTTCGTGTACTTCTTCGCGATCGAGACCACCAGGCGCAGGTTCGCCTCGACCAACTCCGCCTTGGCCTTCTCCGCTTTGCGCTCTCCGGCGATGATCGCCGCGTAGCTGCGCTTGAGCTCGTCGAGCGGAAGCAGCGCCTCCTCCTCGACGCGCTTGACCTTCCGGGGCGCCGCGGCGATGGCGCGGGCAACCTCGCCCACCTCTTCTTCCGACAGCCCCAGCACCTTCAGCTTCTTGCGCGCCCCGAGACCCGTCTTTCCCTCGTCCTCGGCATCGCGGAGCAGCGCTTTGAGGTCCTTGAGCCCCACCCCGAGGCGCTGCTCGATGTGGCGCATCTCCCGCTCGACCTGGTCGACGCGCTCGATCAGCTTCTTGAGGTTCTCGATGATGCGCTCGATCTGGCGCTTGTTGAGCTTCACCTCGGAGAGCGTCTCCGCCATGGCCGCCTCGTTGCGGGCGATGGCGTCGCGGTATTCCTTTCGCTTGCCCTCGGAGATCTTGTGCGTCTTCGAGGTCATCAGCTCGGTGAAGTGCTCGTTCTCGCGATCGAGCCGGCGGATCTTGTCGATCAGCTTCACCACCTGGTCGGTGCGTCCCTGCTCGTCGAACGTCTCGTCGTCCTCGTCCGGCGCATCGCGGATGACCTCGCGCACGCGCATCTTGCCCTTCCGCAGCCGCTCGCCGATCTGGATGATCTCCTTGATGGCGATGCTGGAGTGGAGCACGGCGTCGAGCACTTCCTTCTCGCCGTCCTCGATCCGCTTGGCGATCTCCACCTCGCCCTCGCGGGTGAGCAGCGAGACCGAGCCCATCTTGCGCAGGTACATGCGCACCGGATCGTTGGACTTGGAGTAGGCGTCCTCCTCCTCCTGCTCGGCTTTTTCCTGGGGGGTCGCCTGGTCCTCTTCCTTCGCCGCCACCGGCTCGGGCTCCGGCGGCTTGGTCTCTGGAAGCTTGACCTTGTTGGCCTCGTCGACGATGGCGATGTCGTTGTCCCCGAACATCGACATCACGTCGTCGATCTGGTCGGAGGAGACGATGTCGGAGGGCAGCGCGTCGTTGACTTCGTCGTAGGTGAGGAACCCCTTGTCGCGGCCGAGTGCAAGCAGGTCCTTCACCTCCTTGCGCTCCGTGGCCTTGCTGCCCTTCTTCGGGGGAGCGAGATCCTCGTCGCCGTCCTCGTCGATCTCCGCGTCCGCCGCGAGCTCCTCGTCGTCGCCGACGTCGGGCAGCGCGAGGTCCGCCTCGGGCTCGACGCCTTCCCCGAGCTCGTCCGCCTCCCCCTCTTCCTCGCCTGCCTTGACCGCCTTCTTCGCCTGCTTCGGCGCGTTCTGCTTCTCGCCCCGCTTTACTTTCGCGGCCGGCGCCTCCGCATTGCCCGCAGGCCTCGCGTGGCTTTTCGGCTCTGGCGCAGCCTTCCTCGCGCGCTTGCCCTTCCTGGCCTCGGCCTTGTGGGCGTTCTTCTTGCGGGCGGCTGCGGACTTCTTGTCGGCCATCTCGTTAAACTCCAGTGGTCTTCGCCGGTCGGGGTCGATGGAGAGTAATGGACGGTACCTCTTACCGCCCTTTTTTTTCAGATCGTTTCAACCTCTTGGAACCCGTGGCGAAGCGCGCTGCTTCCGTTCCAACGCCACGGTTTGCGCGTGTTTTCTTACAAGGTTGGATAGACGCTTTGCGTCAGTATGGTCGCCTGCCTGCTCCATTTCGCCGACCGCATCGAGCAAGCGCTGCCGGAGCGAATCCGGTTCGACTGCACGGAGGGCGATCCGGGGATCGGCGCCGGAGCACACGGCGTCGGCGGCGTCTCGCAGCGCCGGATGAACGAATTCCCCTACGGCGCCCGAGTGCGCGAGGTCCGGCGCCAGCCCCGGATTGCGCACGACGGCGGCGAGAATCACCAATTCCGCCTTCAGCACCGAGTGCGGCAGGGGCTTTCCCGGCTCGGCCTGCTTCGGCGCGGCCGTCTTCGGCGCGCTGACGATAACGGCCTTCCCGGCGAGGGCGCGTGCGATGGCATCCACCGGCGCGCCCACTTTCTCCGCCACCTTTTCCACGTACAAATCGCGGGCAAGCGGGCTGGGTGCCGCCTGCACGATGCCCTTGACGGCGTCGACCGCGCGCACCCGCGCCTCGATCGGGGCGCCTGCCGGCAGCTGCCCCAGGGCGCGATCGAGGAGGAACTCGAGCGAGGGCTGCGCCGAAGCGAGCATCTCGCGAAATCCCCGCACGCCCACCCGCAGGACGGTTTCGTCGGGATCCTCGCCTCCGGGAGGGACGAGTACCCGGGCAGGCGCTCCCTGCGCGGCGGCGATCTCCGAGGCCCGCTGCGCCGCGCGCATTCCTGCCGCGTCGCCGTCGAACACGAACACCAACTCCCTCGCGCCGGCTTTCGTCACCAGTTCGAGGTGCTTGTCCGTCAGCGCGGTGCCGCAAGTGGCGATCGCCGTCGATACCCCCGCCTGGTGCAGGCCGACGGCGTCGAAGTATCCTTCGACGAACAGCGCCACTCCATCGCGGCGAATGGCCTCGCGCGCGCGATCCAGCGCGAACAACGTGTGGCCCTTCTGGTAGAGCGCGGTGTCCGGCGAATTGAGGTACTTCGCCTCGCTCTCCCCCTCGAGGAGGCGCCCGCCGAATCCGACGATCCGACCGCTCTCGCGGATGGGAATGGTGAGCCGCCCGCGAAAGCGATCGTAGAGCCCCTCGCCCTTCTTGCGCGGAACACCCAGGCCGGCCTCCTCGACGAGCCGGGGATCCACCCCTTTGAGCGCGTGAGACTTGATCAGCGAGTCCCAGAGGTTCGGCGCATATCCGAGCCGCCACGCTTTCGCGGTGTCCTCCGTGATGCCCCGCTGGCGCAAGTGCTCGCGGGCGATCTCGCCCTTCGGGTGCTCCCAGAGGATGCGCTCGTAGAACGTGCAGGCCTTCTCGTTCACCTCTCCCAACGCGGCCCTGCGCGCAGACCGCCGCGCTTCCTCCGCGTCCGGCGGGGTGAGATCGACGCCCGCCTCGTTCGCGAGCTGCTCCACCGCCTCGCGGAAGCTGCGCCCTTCCGTCTGCATGACGAACTTGATCGCGTCGCCCGAGACGCCGCAGCCGAAGCAGTGGAACATCTTCTTGTCTGGGACGACGTAGAAGCTGGAGGTCTTCTCCCCGTGGAACGGGCAGAGCCCCTTCCAGTCATGGCCGCTCTTCTTGAGCGGTACGCGGCGCTGCACCACCGCGACAAGATCCACCCGGTCGCGCAGCTCCTGCAATTTCTCGTCCGAGATGCTCGCCAAATGTCTCGCCGCCAGGGTCATTTGACCGTGTGGAATCGCACTCTATAGCCCGAACCGGGCGACGATCACTCTCAAACACAGCCGCAAACCCGCACTTCGTGCGGGAGCGGCTACGCGCCGGACTTCGACAAGGCGCTCTTCACCGCGTCGCTCACGCGCTTGCCCTCCGCGCGACCGCCGATCTTCGGCATCAGCGCCTTCATCACCGCGCCCATGTCCTTGGGCCCGCGCGCGCCCGAGGCGGCGACGGATTCTTGCACCAGCGCGGCGAGCTCCGCATCGGTCAACTGGCGGGGAAGATAAGCCTCGAGGATGGTGATCTCCGCGTTCTCGTTCTCCGCCAGCTCGGGTCGCCCGCCCGCGGAGTATTGCGCCGCGGAGTCCTTGCGCTGCTTGATCATCGAGCCGATCACCGCGATCACGTCGGCGTCCTCGAGCGCCTGCCCCTTCTCGATCTCGCGGTACTTCATCTGGCTCTTCAGCATGCGGATGGTGCCCAGGCGGCGCGCGTCCTTTGCACGTGCGGCATTCTTCATGTCCGCGTCGATCTGGTCGGCCAGCATTTCGTTCTCGATCAAAGGGCCCCGCCGCGGACGCGTGCGGGGCCTGGTATCCAAGGTGTGACTCAGGGCGAAAGGCTACATCATTCCCTTTCGCGCCTTCTTCAGGGCGCGCTTCTTCGCCGCCAGCGCCTTCTTCTTGCGCTTGACTGACGGCTTCTCGTAGTGCTCGCGCTTCCTGATCTCGCTCAGGATGCCAGCCTTTTCGCACTGCTTCTTGAAGCGCTTCATGGCGTTCTCGAACGACTCGCCTTCCTTGACGCGCACGCCCGGCATTCTCCGAATCACCACCTTCCGGCCCGCGAAGGGGCCTCCGGCCGAAATTCCGCCTCGAGAAAACGCGGCAGTATAAGCGCAGAGAGGGGGCTGTCAAACCTACCCACGCAGGCGGCGCCGGACATTTACAGCCAGACGTACCCCGCTTAGTGTCGGACGACGCATGACCGAAGCGCGGTTGTCGGTGACGCTGCCGGAATACGAGACCGAGCTCGCCGCCACCCAGCGCACGGCGATGCGCAATGCCGCACTGCTCGCCGCGCCTCTGCTGGTCGCGTTCACCTTCCTCGAGAGGACCACCACGCCGCCATCCTGGCTCTCTCTGCTCGGCGTCCGGTTGGCGGCCGTGTCGGTGCTCGGTCTGATCGCGCGCCTGAGTCAAAAGCTCTCCTCCGCGTTCCCGCTCACGGTGATCTCCGTCGCGGTGATCTGCTCGACGATCGAGGCCGGGGTGTTCGCGACCGGGGGGGCGCACAGCCCTTACCTGACGTCGAACATCGCCGTCCTCGCCGGCGTGGGCATCTTGATGCCGCTCACCGCGATGCAGGCGGCGATCGTCCAGCTCGTCGGGCTCGGCATCGCCCTCGTTCCCGTCCTCCTCCGGATGCAGCCGGGAGACGGGCTTCCGCTGATCACCTCTGCGTCGTATCTCCTCGCCATCGCCATGGTGGCGGTCGCCGGAGCGCACCTGCAGGACACGCTGCGCCGCCGGGAGCACCGCGCCCGCAACGAGGTCGCACGGCAGATCGGTCTCATCAACCTCGGGACGCTCGCCGGAGGTCTCGCGCACGAGCTGTCCACGCCCCTCACCTGGGTATCCGTCGAGTTGGAGAGCCTGGAGACGGACCCGCTGGCCGCCTCCGTGCGCGAGAAAGTGCTGGCTGCCCGCGCGGGAACGGCGCGCATGCGCGAGGTGCTCATCGCCATGCGCCAGGGCGCGCGATTCGCCGGCGGCGATCTGCGCGAGGTCATGCTCTCGCACGAAGTCGATCTCGCCCTGACCCTCGTCACGCAACGGATGCGGGCCGACGGCGTCACGCTCCGGCGCGAGTACGCGCCCGACGCTCCCCTCGTCTGCTGCCAGCCCACCCTGCTCGGTCAGGTCCTGGTGAATCTCTTGATCAATGCGCTCGACGCGATGGCCGAGCGCAAGGATGCGCTGCTGATCGTTCGCATCCGCAGCGAGCCGGGTTTCGCCTTCGTCGAGGTGGAGGACACGGGTCCGGGAATTCCGGCCCGGCTCCGGGCGCGCATCTTCGAGCCGTTCTTCAGCACGAAGGGAGAGAGCGGGAACGGTCTCGGGCTCTGGATCTCCTCGGAGATCGCTCGCATGCACGGCGGGGAGCTGGTTGCCCTCTCCGGCGAGAAAGGAGCTCTGTTCAGGCTCACGTTCCCGACCGAAGCGCCCGCCGGCGCGGCGCCTCCCAAGACCTGAACGTCAGGGACCGCGCGAGCTTACGCCGTGCCGGTCTCGGACTTCGGCGGCGCGACCTGTTGCTGCTTCTGCGGAGCGTGACCGCGATTGACGCGATCGCGCAGCTCCTTGCCGGTGCGGAAGAGGATCCCGCGCTTCGGCTTGACCGGGATCACCTCTCCGGTCTTGGGGTTACGGCCGTTGTACCCCTGATAGTTCTTGACGTGGAACGCCCCAAGACCGCGGATTTCGATGTTGTCTCCCCTGCAGAGGGCCGCTTTCATCGACTCGAAGATCGTCTCGATGGTGAGCTCAGCTTGCTTCTGCGTCAGCTGGCGCTTGGCCACCAGGATGGCGATCAGATCACTCTTCAGCATGCGTGTACTCCGCGAGGTCCGGCGGTCGAAAACGTTCGACGGATGGGAACGTTACATGAACGGCCCGGCCGCGAGCAAGCGCCGATCTGCATGAATTTCAGGCGGGCTTACGCGCACTTTGCCCCACCCCGAGCGGGTGGGGATCCGGAGCTGGCGCCGCGCTCTCGACGGGGAGCGCCTCGAACCGACGCAGGAACGATTCGAGCGATTCCGCCAATGCCGCCTGGGCGGCGCCCTCGGCCCGGACGAGGCAGGACTGGACGGCCGCGGTGATGTCGTCAGGCTGCTGGGCGGGAAAGGGCAAAGTAGCGCGAGCCGCGGCCCGGACCTCGGCGAGGGTGATGCGCGACGGTTCTCGCGAGAGCAGCCAGCCGCCCTGCCTGGCCTCGACGGCAAGTCCGGCGCTCGCGAGCGCCGCAAGCCCCTCCCGGGCGAGGCGCCCGGTCACCCCGAGTTCGCGAACGACCGCCTGCACGCGAACGGGCGCTCCGCACTCGCGATGGAGCTGAGCCAGCGCCACGATCACGCGCATGACGAAGACCTCCCGGGCCGCCGCAGCCCGGATCGCCGGTTGCGGCTCGGGCTTGAGCGATGCATCGAGCGCGTAGCAGAGCCTGCACCCGATCAAGGCGATGTACCAGGAGATGTAGATCCAGGTGAGCGTGATGGGGAGGACAGCCAGCGAGCCGTAGATCCGGTGCAGCTGCACCATCCGGCCTGACGCCCAGGCGAAGAGGAACTTGGCCACTTCCCAGGCGCTGCCCGCCACGAGGGCCGCGAGCAGCGCCGATCGCACCCGCACGCGCGCGTTCGGGATCACTTTGTAGAGGAAGCCCAGCGACGCGTAGGTGATCGCCACCGACGAGAGCGCCGCGAGGACATGCAGCACCTCGCTGTGGTTCGGCTGGCTGTGCGGGCCGTGAGTCTCCTGCATCCGCGAGATCGTCCAGCTGACGTACACGGAGAGGCTGAGGAAGATCGGCCCCAGCGTGAGGAAGGTCCAGTACTTGAGGAGCCGCTGCACCGGCGAGCGAGGCTTGCGCACCGCGTAGATGTGATTGAAGGCGCTCTCGATGTTCCAGAGAAGGGAGATGACGGAGACGAAGAGCAGGGCGAAACCGATCGCGCCCAACGTCTTCACCGTCGCCTTGCTGGTGAACGTCGTCAGCGCGCCCGCGATGGCGGCGCCTGCCCCGATGCCGAGCTGCGAATTGACATAGCTCTGGACACGGTCGTGGAGCTGCGCCTCCCCCGTGAACAGGTCGATCACGCTGTAGAGCACTGCCAGCAGCGGGACCAGGGCGAAGAGCGTCAGATAGGTGAGCGCCGCCGCCCGCAACGAGATGGCTTCGCCCCGGAAGCCGCCGCCGACGAGCACCAGCGCGCGGACCAGCCTGCGAACGGGGGGAAACGAGCGTACCCGGTCGCGGACCGCCGCGAGGCGGGCTCTGACGCCCGCGTTCAGTCGCCCACCTTCGCCGCTGGCACCTGGGCCGTGGGCTCCGCCGACGGACGCGCCTGCTCTGGACGTTGCTGCTGCGGCGGCCGGTTGCCGTCACGGCGCCCACCATCGCGCCGGCCCTGCCCGCGCTGCGCCTGCTGCAGCTCGGGGCGGCTCCATTTGGCATGCAGATCGTACTGCTCGAGGTGGTACTGCGGCTGCGGGCGCACGGTGATGCTCTTGTTCAGCTTCATCATCAAGAGGCGCATCGCCTCGCGCTCCGGGCCCTGGAGCAGCTTTGCCACTTCGGGGTGGCAGGAGACCACCAGCTGGTCCTCGCGATGCTTGCCGGCGGCGCGCTGCACCTCGCGCATGATCTCGTAGGCCATGGTCGTTTTGCTGCGCACGTGACCGCGGCCATCGCAGGTGGGGCAGATCTCCGTCGTCAGGCGGGTGATGCTCTCCCGCACCCGCTTGCGCGTCATCTCCACCAGGCCGATGTCGCTGATCTTCAGCACGTTGGTCTTGGCGCGGTCGGCGGCCAGCGCTTCCTGGAGGGTCTTGAAGACCTTCTCCCGATTGGCGCCTTTGTCCATGTCGATGAAATCGATGATGATGATGCCGCCGATGTTGCGCAGGCGCAGCTGGTAGACGATCTCCTTGGCGGCCTCGCAGTTGATCTTGGTGATCGTATCCTCGAGCGAAGCGCCCGCGCCCTTCTTGCCGACGTACCGCCCGGAGTTCACGTCGATCGCGACCAGCGCCTCGGTCTGGTCGATGATGATGTAGCCGCCGCTCTTCAGCCAGACCTTGCGGTTCTGGGCGCGGATCAGCTCCTGCTCGATGCCGTACTCGTCGAAGATGGGCTCTTCGCCGCCGTAGAGCTCGATGCGCCCTTTCAGCTCCGGGGCCGCCTGCTCGACGAATGCCTGCACCCGCTCGAACTCCGCTCGCTCATCGATCACCAGCTTCTCGACCTCGTCGGAGAACAGGTCGCGAACGCTGCGCAGGATGAGGTCGAGGTCCGGGTGCACGCAGGCCGGCGCCTTCATCGACTCGCGCTTCTTGCCCACCTCGTTCCACAGCCCGAGCAGGAACTTGATGTCGGCGGTCAGCTTCTCGGACGGCTCGTTCTCCGCCACGGTGCGCACGATGAACCCGGTGCCGGGTGGCCGGTAGCGGTCGACCAGCTCGCGAAGCCGCCGGCGCTCCTTCTCGTTCTCGATCCGGCGGGAAATTCCCACGTGATCGACGGTCGGCATGAAGACGAGATGGCGGCCCGGCAGCGAGATGTGGCAGGTGATGCGCGCGCCCTTGGTGCCGATCGGATCCTTCACCACCTGCACCAGGACCTCGTCGCCTTCCTTGAGCAGGTCCTGGATCTGGGCGCGCTGCTTCCCGTTCCCGTTGCGCTTCTCGCCGTTTCCGCCGCGGCGCTCCGGAGCCTGCCAAGGCTTGCCATTGCCGTCCTGGCGCCGGTCGCCTTTGGGCTGCTCGCCGGCGGGGCGGGGAGCCTCTCCGCCGCGTCTGCGGCCGCGTCCTCCCCGACGCCGTCCCCGGCGTCCCTCGCGAGCCGCGGGCCGCTGATCGCCGGGAAGCCCGCGCGCGCCCGCATCGGGCGCCTGGGGCACAGGCGCCTGGGCTTGTCCCTGGGGGGGTACGGCGGAGGAGTCAGGGGTTGCGCCAGAAGACTGCGCTGCCTGCGCCTGCTCGGCCGCGAGCGCCTCTTCGGCGGCCGCATGAGCAGCATCGGCTTCGTCGAGCTCTTCCTCGTCGTCGTCTTCGCCATCCTCCTCGTCCTCGATGGCCTCGTCCGGGTGGCCGCTTCGGTGGTCTGGACGCCCGCCGCAGCCTCGGCCGGAACGGTCTGCTCCGGCTTCGTCTCGGCGGCGGGGCCCGCCTCCTCTGCCATGCCGTGGACCGCCGCGGACTCCATGCTGGTCTCGACCGCCGCGCTGCCTTCCACAGGCGCCGGAGGAGGCGGCGTCTCGGCTGCCTGCGGCACGACCTCGTCCGAAGGCTCCGGCAGATCCTCGGCCTCGAGGGGATCCCCCTCGACGGAGCCCGCCTTGATATCCATTTCCTCGGAGAAGCCCGGGAACGTCGGGTCGGAGACGATGTCGCCGACGTAGAGGAAAGCCGCCTTGTCCAGGCCGATGTCGACAAACGCGGCCTGCATCCCCGGGAGGACGCGGACTACCTTTCCCTTGTAGATGTTGCCGACTATTCCTTTCTCGTTCTTCCGCTCCAGGTAGTACTCAGAAATCGTCCCTTGCTCGATCAGCGCCACCCGGGTCTCCTGCCCCGAGGCGTTGATCACCAGGATGTTGGACATCGAAAGATCCTTCTGGCGCGGTCGCGCGCAAATCGCGCGACGGCGACCGGGCGCCGTTCAGGCGCCGCTTCGTGAAACCGGAGAGTGAACCTGGCAGGGCCACCCAGCCTCGCTCATGGCGCCGGAAGCGTCGGAGGTGCGCGGCTGCGCGCCGCCCCCGCCGCCGAAGGCGCGGTGAGGCCCCGGCGGCTGTAAAAAGTACCGTCGGAGCAGACGAGTAGAGCGTAGCATCCGGTTTCCCGCGTCGCAAGA
>Ga0209690_1001896_pt1 | contig 11968 bp, 9 predicted proteins | sample GraSoiAngelo_150_FD_186164 | JGI IMG/M metagenome (GOLD analysis project Ga0209690, IMG submission 186164) | Grasslands soil microbial communities from the Angelo Coastal Reserve, California, USA - 14_1009_09_40cm (SPAdes) (version 2) | ecosystem: Environmental > Terrestrial > Soil > Grasslands ...
CAGTCCGGATGGTATCCTTTCTTCGGATCAGCATATTCGAAGAGATGCGAGCCGTCATAGTAGGCGAGGCCATAGGCGTCCGATGGAAAATGCGACGGGACCCAGTCTAGGATTACTCCGAATCCTCGCCTGTGAAGTTCATCGACTAGATGCATGAAATCTTCAGGGATGCCGAATCGGCTTGTGGGAGCGAAGTACCCGAGGGTCTGGTAGCCCCACGATCGCGAGTATGGGTGCTCCATTATCGGGAGGAATTCGACATGAGTGAAACGCATCTCTTCCAGATAGCTCGGCAGGTCGGAGGTTGTTTCTCTGTAGGTCAGTGACCGGTTGTTGTCTTCAGGGACTCGTTTCCATGATCCAAGATGCATTTCGTATATGGCGAGTGGCGAGTTGAGGGAGTTCTTGTCTGCCCGGGTTTTCATCCATTCCGCATCACTCCAGACGTGCTTCAGGCCCCAGACGATCGACGCAGTGCGTGATGGAATTTCCCAGTGGAGAGCGAAAGGATCACCCTTCTCCATTGAATATCCTAGATGGACTTTCGATTCGACATGATACTTGTAGAGCGAGCCCCTTGTCGGACCGGCGATGAATCCTTCCCAGATCCCAGAATCGTCCTTTCTGAGAGTTAGCGGGTGTTGGCCAGGCCGCCACTCGTTGAAATCTCCAATAACAGAGACATGTTTTGCATTTGGTGCCCACACCCCAAAATGGGTTCCATCCTGTCCATCAAGTCGGGTTGGATGGGAGCCAAGTTTTTCGTGGAGTTTGAGGTGTTTTCCTTCTTTGAAGAGGTAGATGTCGTAGGGGGTCAGTAGCTCATGTTCGGTGACGGGGTCCATGGCCTGGGAAACGCCTGCAGGATGGTTTGGTGACGATGGCTAAGCCTTACGATTCAGCCTGAATGGTGGTTAGCACGTGTTCTGCGACCGTAACTTGGAAGTCGGCTCCCTCCCACTTGTTAGCTTCAGGCCAGAAGAAGGTGAAGACAACGCTCTCGCCGGGCGAGAGTCCCACGGTTTCCAGGTCAGCGTAGTGGATTCCGAGCCCACTATCAACAGTTTTCGAATCTGTTACGGTTTTCCAACCGTCGCTGCTCCAGTGAATAGTCGCAGGCGCGAGCACTTCGATTCTCAGATTTCTTCTAGGCGGGATTGTCCGAATTTTCTGGTTAAACCTCCAGGCTGCGAGTTTGGAGCCAGTCCTCTCAGTCTGATATCGAATGACAGGCTGTGGCGGCATGTCGAAGACTTTTCGTTCGCGGATGGATCTTGCGAGCTTGATGTACTCGGCGTGCGCCCAGACGAGGGGCATGGCTGAACCCGCGGGTCGGCCGTTGTGAAGGCCTCGCTTGGGAATGTCTTCTGCATCCCAGACCTGTTCTGGGATTAGTCCCCCTGGGCTGGCTTGCGCCTCGATCACATGCAAGAGCCGTTCAGCTTCCTCAACCTCTCCTCTGGCTATTTCATAGTGGGCTCGTTCCCCGGCCAGGAGCGGCCATCCTCTTCCGACACCCGTTCCATCGAATGGGGAACCATCGTCGTGTTCGCCGTAGCCGTCCATGTTGTACCGGTGCCAGACGGGGCCTGTCCGGGTCTCTTTTCGGAGAATCGCGTCTATCACCTTGACAGTGTCGAGGATTCGCGGGTCCTTAGCTGATCGTAAACCAAAACGGACGAGAGCGAGAGCGTCCACGCTAACTACTTGTTCGCCTGGTACCACTTCCTGTCCTAAGGGACGATTTCGTAGAGAGACAAATGCTGAAGCTGGAAGCTCCACGTCGGAAGGATTCGCAGGCGCGATTCTGACATAGTACCCATTGACTCCAATACGGTTCGCGAGTTTCGTTCCTGTGACATAGGTCCAACGTTCAATGGCTTCGTTCCATGTGTCTGCTGTGTCTCTGAGATACGACGCCAGCCCGTAGTCGCCGTTCTCTTCGGCAAAGTCAGCCGCCGCAAGCAATCCGGCGATCTCGGCCGCGAGGGTGAATGGAGAATATCCGCCGTCTTCCTCCCACCTGTCCTGCTGCGTTACAGGACCGTTTCGGACGAGATATCCTGCCGCCCGTTGTATCATCGACCAGGGGTCGAACCCAGAGAGAGCATCGACACGTTTCAGCTGGTCCGCGACAAGGATAGGGAAGGCTGTTTCATCCATCTGTACCCCTCCCCAGTAGGGTGATCCGTCGAGCCACATGTTCTGCAACCAGTGGCCATCTTCCTCTTGGGTAGACATGAGGTAGAGGAGAGTCTCTCTCGCGTGTTCACTGTCTCCGGAGGCGATGAACCCTCCGGCTGCCTGCGCCAAGTCCCTAGGCCAGATCAGGTGGTATCCGCCCAAGTCGTCGTCGCTCTTGGAGAAACCCCATGGAATCGAGAGACTGGCGATCACCGCGCCCGGGTACGATTTTTCCTCGTGCGTTCGGAGGACTGTATTGCTCACGCGGTAGAGGTCGAAGCCCGTCTCGTAGGTCTTTCCAAGATCCATGCTTTGCGACTGGACCTCTTTCCATCCATCAACAAACGTCCTCTGGACCCTATCGAAGTCCTTCAACAAGGCATTCCGGGCCTGCTGTCCCGCCTCGTCCGGCGTTCGTCCGAAAGCAATAGCGGTTACACACTCGCCATCATTGCTCGTCAAGTCGAGTTCTGCGGTCAGAGCAATGTTTCCGTTAGACGCTGCGGAATATTCCCGTGTCATCTTCTTGTTGGCACTGACATCTTGCCAACCATCGCTGACACCAACGTATCCACAGCTCATCTTCCTGAACGGGATCGAACAAGCAAGGGCAAGGGAGACTCCTTCTCTCTGCGCAAAAAGCATCGGTGTACCCTTGTAGTTGCCGATCCAACCGTTGTTTCCGTATCCACGGTTTCCAATGTGGGGGGCGAGCAGAGCATAGACGCCGTAGTCTCCGAGTCTGCCCTTGCCAGCATCGAAGTGGAGCTTCTGCAGGAGCACGTCTCGCTCTGGATCGGTGATGACGGTCTTTGTCATCCTGTAACGTCCTCTCTTGCAGGAGTTGACGAGTCTGTATCCGGGGACGCCTTGTTCTAGGGGTGAGATTCTTCTGTTAGTATCTCGCTTCTCTTCGGAGAAGTATTGGTCGCCGTCAGCGACAAGAAATTCCATGTCGCGAGTATTCGCTTGGTCTATTCTCGGGTAGTAGACCTCGTTCAGGATTCCGTGAGAAATTGTGAACCATACCCTACTCTGGTAGCTGGCGGAGGTTCCGACTCCTTCTTTGGCGCTGGAAGTCCATCGCGGCGCGATACCTGGCCAGCCAGGGGCAGCTTTCTCTACAAGCGACGCCATGGAGACTGCGTGGAGCGAGTTACTTGAATTCAAGACTTAGCTCGCTTCCAAGTGGCTACGCTGGTTTGACGATTATTTGGCCATCGAGCCAATTATGCCACGCGCAGGCGTAACGGTAAGCTCCGGGGATCGTCAGAGTGACGGAGAAGGTCTTTCCCGGTAGGATTAGTCCCGAGTTGAACAACGACGCCCCTTGGGGGCTGACTATCGCCGTAGCAGTATGTGGCTGAGTATCCTTGTTTACCCATTCTATTGTATTGTTGACTCCGATTGTAACAGTGATATTGATAGGATATGGATATGCACCCGTCGCGAATTCTGTCTGGAACTGCGTTAAGTTGAAACCGTTTGGCTCGATGTAGGATCCTTGGGGAATGTTTATCGTGGTGACTGCGCGTTTGGCGCCGCTATTTACCGAGGAGAGTGATGCGAGATAGATGTACCCCGTTATCGCGGCCGCCAGTACAGCCACTATTGCGACAACTAGGACAACGACTCGTCGCGGTATCATCGGCCTTTTGAGGTCACTTTTCTGATAGTTGAATCTAACTGTTGGTATTAGGCGAATGAGTTTCCTTCAAATAATCGATGTGATGTTCGGCTGTCACTGGCGCCAAGATCGCAGGCACTGTTGATTTCATTGTGAAGGAGGACATCGGGGTGGCGAAAATGTTGGAGGTGGACAAGATCCCACCAGAGCAGATAGCGATTCTTCACGGCGAAGGTGCAGCCACACTCCTACTTCGGGGAAGTTCGCGTGAAATTGTTCAGGAACTCGAGAAGGTCGTGAGAAAAGGGCTACTTGTCCTCAAGCACTCGTGTGCCAGATCCAAGGTTGTGCCTGGAGGAGGAGCCGTCTTCGTTGAGCTTGCCTTCCGGTTGCGGTCCTTTGCTCTTGGGTTTTCAGGAAAACAGCAGCTCGCGGTCAAAGCCTTCGCTGACGCGTTAGAAACAATACCCAAGTGGCTAGCATTCAACTTCGGCCTCGACCCAATTGATATCATGATGCAACTCAGGAACCAACACTCCAACAACCAGACTAGCACGGGTGTAGACGATGACGGGTGCGCTGACATGTACAGGTCAAATGTTGTGGAGCTTGCATCCATAGTCAAGACCACTGTTTGGAGAACGCTGGAAGTTGCTTCTCTTCTCCTGAAGATCGACGACTACTTCTACGTCAAAGATTTACCAATGGTTCACAAACAGTGATCCGTACACTGTTTGTCAGGCGCCGATTTGACTATATCTCACAAGATTCGGGCATCTCTTGAAACTTGAAGAGGAAAGAACCCATCAAGGGTGAAGCGCGGCCGAAAGCTATCATCTTTGATATGGACGGGACACTTGTTAGTAGTCTACATGTGATCTATCACTGCGAGAATGAGATCTCTCGCAAATATCTCAAGACCTCGCTGACCTTGGAAGAGGTAATCTCCAAGTTTGGACCTCCAGCACATACGATCATCACGGACATGACTAGAGATCTTTCGGATGAGGTCCAGAGTCGAGCAGTCGCAGACTATTACGAATGTTATCGAACTCACGTCTCCAGCCGCGGACTCGTATTTCCCGGTATCACTCATCTGTTACGTAAGATCAAAGTCTCTGGACGGCGATTGGCCCTTTTCACGGGGGTAGAGAAGAACATGATGGAATACACTCTCAACCCGTTCAAACTAGTCGACTTCTTCGAAGTGCGTATCACCGCGGACGACATCCAGAAGAGCAAGCCCGATCCTGAAGGTATCAATCTGGCGTTGAGCCGAATCAAGGCCAATGCGAAAGAGTCGATGTATATCGGGGATTCGCCTTCAGACATCATCGCCGGGAAAAGAGCTGGGGTCCTGACCGGTGCTGCCTTGTGGAGTCCCGAGAATCGTGGAGACCCTACGGCAGAGCATCCCGACTATGAGTTTCGAAGTGTCCAGCAGTTGTCAGATTTTCTCTTTCCGAGGAAAAAGTCTAGCGAAGAACCATATTTCGGCTCACGTTGGACCGAAGAAAAGTTGTGAGAATTTTCGAGAGGAAGAGGACTGCGATCTTCTCACATCAAGGAGTGAAGAAAAAAGGAGATTGGACCTGAAATGAACAGGTCCGTCTTAGTTTGCTGCTAGTCCGTCGGCTCCTGCTGGGATTCCGCCGGTCGTCTGTAGCCATGTGAGACTTCCATTTGCATGCACTTCATATGCTACGATAGAGTGGTCTCCGTTGTCGAAGACGTAGAGGAACCTGCTGTTCCTTGCGAGAGCCATGTCGAGATCAGTGCCGCCGACCGTTGCCGCTTTGGCGTTGAGCAGCGAGATTTTTCCGTTGCCAGAAATGGTGTAGGACGATATGGTGGTGCTGTGGGCGTTGGCGGTGTAGGCGAACTGGCCGTTCCCGGTTACGACGAGCCAGCATGCTGCCTGCTGAGTGTCAGGGACAGATGCGCTTAGTGTGGTTAGACTGCCGGAGTCAGAGATGGTGTAGGATGAGACTGCGCTGGTTCCTGAGGGTCCGCCTGCTGCTTCGCTGACGATGAGAGTGCCGCTGGGTGTGAAGTCGAACCCGAATGGGGTTCCGCCGCTAGAAGATTGAACGTTGGGAGCAGACGCTACGCCTTCACTGTTGACGAGGAATGTGTCGATCTTGCTGGTGCTCTTCTCGGTGACAACCAGGACAGTGCCTGTTGGGTTGAAAGATATCTGAGCAGGCGCTGTCACGCCGCTAAGGGGCTGGACAGAGCCAGGTATTGTAGAGAGCTGGCCATCGTTGAGATGATAGCCTGCAATGTTGCCAGTGCTCTCGGCTCCACCAGAATTGAGTGTGTAGACGACGCTTCCGTGAACCGTTACGCTGATGGGCATCGCGCCTTGTGAGCCAGTCCTGTCAGTGAGTGTCAAGCCTTTGTGATTGACGCTGAAGACGGAAATGTCATTGCTGCCAGCGTTTACCACGATCAGCCATTGACCGTCTTCGCTGAGGACTAGTCCTCCTTGGTTGCTTCCAGTCAGGCCGGTGATTCCGAGACCGTTGGTTGCGTAGTTTGCTTTCCAGGATAGCGTGCCGTCGGCTGCTCTGGTGTATACTATGACTTGGTTGCCGCTGGGTGAGTTAGACAGGATGTAGACGCTTCCGACAACTCCTTGCGCGTTAGCCGGTACGATTACTCGTCCGCTTGAGAATGCTACAACGAATAACGCGAATAGTCCCAGGATAATTATCAAATTCTGCTTTTTCATTCTTTATTCCACCTCCCGCTTTCTCAGTTGTTACCGCGTTGACGGTCGGAGTCTATTTGAGAGATTGGCGAGATGTGGTGGACGTCTGGTCTAGATCTGGGCCTATTCTAGCGAAGGGTTGTCCTGAAGAGAACGAGTATCCCTAGCACTTGCGCGATGTTTATTCCTAGAAGGTAGGGAAGGAACGGTTCTCCGATGAATGGTGACATGGTCACGAAAGAGTATACTGCGAGTATGTTCTGTGCGAAGAGGATCGCTGCAAAGATTGTTAGGCCTAGGCTGAACTGTGCTCTAGTGTCTCTGTAGACCTTGGCGTAAGTGAGGATGAGTCCGAGCAGTAGCGCCGCGCTGATGGCGGCCGTGTAAAGACTAGCGTCCATTAGTGATACCATTACTTTTTCACCTCCTTGGCACTGGGCTGGATCTTGACCCAGATCTCGTCAAAGATCGGAAGATGCGCCTCCATCTCCTGCGAGAGAAAGTACAGACGTCCGTATCTCTCGCCTGAAGGCGAGACTAGGTGATTCTTCTCAAGAGCACGGATGTGATGTTCAGCTACTCGATAGTGAACGTCTAGAGCCTCGGCCAACTGGTTCACGTTTTTCGGTCCCTCTCTCAGCAGAGTGACGATCCTCCCCCGGTTCGGTCCTCCTCGGGAGCCCGCGAGGACATACCATAGAAGGCGTCTCCAGGAGGTTTCTGATGGAGAGAGAACCCTAGCCAACTCTAAGACTCTCGTGGCATCTGAATGGGTGTCCTGAAACAAGGTCAATAAGACTTGCAGGAGACTTGGTGGGATTCCGTGCTAATAGGTGCTGGTCAGGATTAGGTCAGGATCATTTCGAGGAAGTGTTACTCCTTTGACGAAATCCTTGAGGTCTCGTGAGTTGGGACCAATACCGAAATGTCAAAAGGTCCGCTGATCATCGGAGCCTCACGTTGAAAATTACTGACTATGAAGTCTACCAGCTGGGCGTGCCTTCATCTCAAGGGAGTGCTACTTGGGCTGGAAATTCCATCGTTCTAAGACTCACAACCTCCGACGGGACCATCGGGTACGGAGAAGCGGTTCCGACTCTACGAGTCCAGTCAGTAATCCAATCATTGCACGAGGTCGGCCGAGTGTACAAGGGAAGGGATCCGCTGGACATGGAATTGAACATTCACGAATGGCACAAGCACGACTTCTACCTCCCCGTCTCCTTCGAATCAACGACCGCTCTAAGCGCGTTCGACATTGCTTGCTGGGACATTGTCGGGAAGCATTTCGGCGCTCCTATACACCAGCTGGTTGGGGGCAGCTTCAGGAACAGTGTCAGGGTCTACGCGAACGGATGGTATGACAAGTGCGTCACGCCCGAACAGTTTGGCGAGCGGGCCAAGAAATTCGCAGCGATGGGCTACACCGCTCTCAAATTTGATCCCTTCGGGACACACTACGATTCAATTGATGCGAAGGGATTGGAAACGGCTTACGCGCGGGTAAAGGCTGTCAAGGACGCAACAGCCAGCAGAGTCCAGCTCTTGATAGAACACCATGGAAGATTTGACCCGAACGCGGCAATTGCAATCGCGAAGAAGCTCGGCGAGTTTGATCCCTTATTCATGGAAGAGCCTGTTCATCCGGATAATCTCGAGGGTCTTCGAAAATACCGAGAAGCAACGGACGTTAGAGTCGCCCTGGGCGAACGGATACTTACCAAGGAACAAGCGGCCTACGTCCTCGCGAACAATCTGACCGACTATCTGCAAATTGACATTACAAACATCGGCGGGGTTACGGTCGCTCGCAAAGTCGCCGCTATGGCAGAAGCATATGGGGTAGAGATGGCTTTTCACAACGCTTTCGGACCCATCCAGAACGCAGTAACGGTACAGCTCGACGCCGCGCTTCCCAACTTCCTCGTTCAAGAGTCATTCTACGACTGCTTCCCAGCCTGGAAGAGACAATTGGTAACAGACCAGTCAAAGGTCGAGAACGGTCAGACTAAAGTTCCCACCCGGCCAGGCATTGGCGTGGAAGTGGACGAGAAAGTCCTGGAAGAGCATAGGGCGGAAGGCCAGGAGTACTTCAACCCCGACGAGCCTGTCTGGGTCGTCAAAGACACGTGGAAGGATTAGCCTGGAACGATGATACGGGTCCGCGCTCGGACTCAGCGTAGACGTGGGTTAGACAAGCTACGTCGTGACGTTCTTCACGCAATGAACGCAGCCCTCGTTGCAGCTGACCCGACGAGGATCATCAGGAAAAACCTGAAACTCATTGGATCCGTACTCCATGTTGGCAAGCTCCAGTATTCACTCAAAGACTATCGACGAATCTTCGTAATAGGTGGAGGAAAAGCCTCAGGCTACATGGCTGAGGAGATCGAAAAATTGCTGGGGAATTGGATTACACGAGGGCTGGTGATAATTCCAGATTATCTGCGGCCGACGCCTCGAACTCGTCGAATAGGATATCACCCAGCGACCCATCCGATACCGACCCGGAAGGGCGTGGAGGGTGTTCTAGCAATGCTACGCATGGTCGATGACATTTCGCGAGACGATCTAGTCATCGTGTTGGTCTCAGGAGGAGGTTCAGCCCTAATGCCCTTACCAGTTGAAGGAATAAAATTGGACGACGAAGCAATGGTCACATCATTACTACTAAGATCCGGAGCTGGCATCGAGGAGATCAACACTGTACGAAAACATCTGTCCCAGGTAAAAGGAGGCAGGCTTGCAGAGAGACTATATCCAGCGACCGTGTTGACTCTGATTATCTCGGATGTTGTTGGCGACAAAGTTGATGCCGTAGCGTCGGGCCCAACGACCCCGGATCCATCGACCTATCGCGATGTTGAGCTGGTTCTCAAGAAATATGATCTCTGGTTCCAGATTCCAAAGAACGTTCGAAGAATCATCACTCGCGGCCTCTCGGGATCGATACCTGAGACCCCGAAACAGAAAGACAAAGTCTTCAGGTGCGCACAGAACGTGATAGTCGGCAACAATCGGGCATCTTGTTTCGCTGCGGCGTCAGCAATGACCAAAGCTGGCTACAGGACCCAAGTGTTGTCGATCCAGATTACCGGTGAAGCACGCGAAGCTGGCCGAATCTTCGGCTCGATCGCGAGGGACATCCGGGAAAATTCACTACCTTTCGCACCCCCAGCGGCCCTGATCGCAGGCGGAGAAACAACTGTGACCGTCCGAGGAAACGGTAAGGGGGGCAGGAATCAAGAGCTCGCTCTTGCAGCGGCAGTAAGGATTAGTGGTTCAGAGGGGGTTGTCGTCGGTTCGTTTGCGACCGACGGAATTGAAGGTCGGACGAATGCAGCTGGCGCATTGGCTGATGGATCAACAATCAGGCGGAGTCTAAGGCTTCGAATGGACCCTGAAGAATACCTCAGAAACAATGATTCCTACCAATATTTTTCGAAACTAAAGGACCTGGTAATAACGGGTCCGACAGGAACGAACGTAAACGATATTGCGATCCTTGCGGCAGACCGCAGGTAGCTTCTAGTCTACTTCGACTTGTATGGGAAGAGATACGATAAGCTGGGTTTATCGTTCCAGTCAACGTAGCACGTTTTCAATTGAGTATATCCTTCCAACCCGTACCTTGAGCCCTCAGCGCCTAGTCCTGACTGCCTGAAGCCGGTGTGTGCACCCTGGAGCTGTTCTGGTCCCACTTGGTTGATGTAAGATTCTCCGAATTTTATCCGGTTCATAGCTTTCAGAACTCGTGTACTGTCTTTCGTGAAGATGTAGGAGGCTAGGCCATACTTCGAGTCGTTGGCATAGTCGATTGCCTTGTCAAAGCTGTCTACCTCGAGAATGGGTACGACAGGTCCGAAGATCTCGTCTTGGACAAGTGACGATTTCTGTTTCACCTCCTCAATGACTGTAGGTTCGAGAAACCATCCCTGCTTTGGGGCAGAAGGTTTCTCTCCGCCGATGACAATCTTGTCTCCTTCTTCTTTCGCTTTCTCGATGAAACTCATGCTGGTTTCTCTCTCTTCTTTGCTGACCATCGGTCCAAGGTCCGTGCCCGGTTCCAACGGGTTCCCGAGCCTGAGATCTTTTGCCATACGGACGAAGGCAGGAACAAACTTGTCCTTGATCTTCTCGTCAACGTACATCCTTTCCGAGCAGATACAGGTCTGGCCACAGTTCCAGAAACGAGCCCATATCGCACATTTCAACGCCCACGGAATGTCTGCGTCATGCCAGACAATGAAAGGTGCCTTCCCGCCCAGCTCCAAGACCAGCTTTGGAAGATGATTCGAAGAGTGGTCCATAATCGTCCGTCCTGCATCGGTACTGCCCGTCATCGTAACCAATCCAGTAATCTTGTTCGTCACGAGCTCATCCCCCACCTCCGATCCACTCCCAGTAACAACATTCACCACCCCCTTTGGAAAACCGGCCTCCTCCATCAGCCTCACCATCTCGATCGTACTGAGAGGAGTATTGCTCGACGGCTTCGTCACAACAGTATTCCCGGTAATCAGCGCAGGAGCAAGTTTCCTAGCGACTGTTGCAGATGGAAAGTTCCAAGGAGTAATCGAGGCGACCACACCGATTGGAAGTCTGAGAATCATGACAGTCTGGCGGGGGTTGTCGCTGGGCAGAACATCACCCTCAATCCTGCGAGCAAACTCAGCATAGTACTCGAAATTCGACGCAGCACCGTCAATCTCGCCGCGAGCCTCGAACAGAGGCTTCCCCTGCTCCAAAGTCAGGAGTCTGGCCAACCTCTCCTTATCCCTTCGAATCAGTTGAGCCGTCTTGAAAAGAAAGGCCGCCCTTTGGAGGGGCGCGAAATCTTCCCACTTCGGTTGAGCGTCCTCCGCAGCCTGAAGTGCAGCCTTCGCCTGCTCGCGGCTCGCTTTCGGAACAGAGGCGATCACTCTCTCAGTGGCAGGATTCACCACATCAATCGTCTCTTCCCGCTTCGAATCAACCCACTCTCCGTCGATGAACATCCGGTAATGCTTCGCTGACCCTTGCGCGGGTCTTGGCTTCGCCATGATTCTCAGGCTCCGTCCTTTAACAGTCCCGACTCTCTGAGAAAGCCTGCGACGCTGTTTCGCTCCTCTCCAGTGAGACTCTGCAGCGGGCTCTTGACCCCACCTACGGGCATCCCGACCACTCTCATCGCCTCCTTCAGCCCTGCAGGAAATCTTCCAACACTAATCGCCTCGATTATCGGAAGAAGCTTCCACTGAGCCAGCCTCGCCGCTTCTACGTTTCCCTTTCTGAACTCGTCAAACACCGAACTCGATAGCTTAGGGGCAACATTGGCGACTCCGATTACTCCACCACTTCCGCCAAATTCCAGATTTGTGAGAGTCATCGCGTCAGACCCGGCGAAAATCGCGATGAGCTTCCCAGCGACTTTAAGAAACCGGAGAAGGTTGAGGAGATTATAC
>Ga0209690_1001897_pt1 | contig 11965 bp, 15 predicted proteins | sample GraSoiAngelo_150_FD_186164 | JGI IMG/M metagenome (GOLD analysis project Ga0209690, IMG submission 186164) | Grasslands soil microbial communities from the Angelo Coastal Reserve, California, USA - 14_1009_09_40cm (SPAdes) (version 2) | ecosystem: Environmental > Terrestrial > Soil > Grasslands ...
CCGTTGACGCTGGATGCGACGGGTACATCACCAAGCCCATCGATACCAAGCAGTTCCCCATCGAGATCCAGAAGTACCTGCGCGGCGGTCGCGGCGGCAACCCAGCGTAGGCCACGACTGCTCCACTGACTCCCGGACTCGGGTTGCGTCGCCGTCAAAACCTTGACGGTCGGCGTTGACGGTGCGGGTTTTTTGACGCCTGGATCCAGCGCAAGTCCGCGAATTCAGGACTTTGTGGAGTGGTCCGGCGGTTGCTGAAGCATGGCGGCATGATGACCCGCGCCGCCACCCTCGCTGTCGCTCTCTCGCTCCTCCTCGCTTCCTCCGCGTTCGCCGGCACGGCCTCGCGGTCCTTCATGGTGGGCGCTGTCGTCGTCCGATCCGCGACCGTCGCGGCGGTGGTCAGCGCAACTGCGAACGATGGCGTGCACGTCCGGCATGTCGCGAGCCGAGGCACTCCTGCCCCGATGGTCCTCGTAGGAAGCGACCTTGAGCCGATGCCCCAGTCGCGCCCCATCAAGCTGGCGGCCGGATCGAGCGGGGACATGACGGTGACCCTGTTCTATTAGCCCGGGTCAGGAGATGTTCCAGCCCCGTCGTCGGCGCGGGGTTCGCACCCACGGTATCAAGCCGTATCCGGAGCCTGCTCGCGCGCCAGTGTGTCGACCTCTCTCCTTGCAGCCTCGTACGCGGTGCGCAACCTGTCGGCCTCCGCCTGCGCCTCATCTCGCGCTTGCAGCAGCCGGGCAATTTCGGCGTGGCTGCCGCCGATCGCATTCGCGAGCAGCCAACCGATGTCGTTCACCCGAGAGGCGGCGTTGATCCAGTCCTTGAACGCCGATTGCGCCAGCTCGACTGCACGCCGAAGAGCGTCCTTTGCCGCCGGCGCCGCGTCCGCCTGGGGCTCATCGCGGTCTGGCATAGGAGGCACATCATCGTTCGTCGCGTGCATCCGGCAATAGGACGCAAGCTGCGGCGGCTCGTTCCTCGGCTGGTCCGGCCGGCGCGCCAGCCCCACCCTACGCCTGGGTCGACGGCCCTCTAACGGTCCGTCGACCGGCAAGCGACCTTTGCTCCTGCATTGCACACCCGCGCGAATTCTTCGCTGAAGTCGCGCTTAGAGCCCGAGGTCCGACAAGCCGGGATGATCGTCCGGACGACGACCGAGCGGCCAGAAGTACTTGCGCTCGGCCTCGCCGATGGGCAGGTCGTTGATGCTCGCAAGGCGGCGCCGCATGAGCCCGTCGCTGTCGAATTCCCAATTTTCGTTTCCGTACGAGCGGAACCAGTGACCGCTGTCGTCGTGCCACAATTCGCCACGCGGAAGGAAAGTATCTCCACGGTGACCCGTTTCTGTTTCGCCCGATCGTACCCGTGCGAGCGAGGCTCGCCAGTTTCGGTCATCACGGACGCCGCTCGAGGTCACGGCATCGAGGCCATGCGGTCGTCACACCTCGAGTCGATGACTTGCGGCGGCGTGCGATAATCGCGTCCATGAGCCGCATCGCTATCCTGGGAGCGAGTGGAGGGTTGGGCACGCACCTGATCACGAGCGCTCTCGAGCATGGCTTCGAGGTGAGCGCGCTCGTCCGCGACCCCGAAAAGATCACGCGCGCCAATTACAACTTGACCCTCATCAAAGGCGATGCCGGGTCAGGAGAAGACGTCCAGGCCGCAATCGAGGAATGTCGATTTGTCGTGTGCGCCTTGGGCGCGCGCAAGCCCGTGATGACGGCCTGTGTGCAGAACCTGGTCCGGGAGCTGCAAGCCGTCAAAGTTCTCAAGCGCTTCATCTTCGTCTCCTGGCTCGGGGCTGGCGACAGCGCGATGCAGGCGCAGGGTGTGTCGGAGCTCCGCTCCGCCATCACCCGGACGACGCACAAGAAGATGTTCGAAGACATCAGCCGGGCCGAAGGCATCATCCGGGCGAGCCGTCTGCCGTATGTGATTTTACGGCCGACGCGGCTGACGGATGGTGGGCCGACCCACTCCACCGTGGCCGTGGATGCGAAAGAGGCTCCCCCGGGCCCGATCTCGCGCGTCGATCTCGCCCATTTCGTCTTCCGGATATTGGAGGAGCCTGGCTGGGAGCGCCGCGAGGTGACGGTTGGGTCCAAATGACGGCGGCCCGGCCAAGTGGAGGCCGAGCACAGACAGCATCGCCCTGACGATCGCGCGATCGACGCCGCCACCTCGGCGGGGGCGATGCTAGCGCGGGAGGGCGCCCTTCGCTCTGCAGCGACGCGGCTGACAAACCCAAACGCTTGGGTTATGATCGCTGGCATTGGATGCCGCGGATATGGGACGGCGAGGGGGCCGGAGCAGGAGCGCGGCCAAGCGCGCCGCGGCACGGCGCAACGGTGCGCGCGGCGGACGGCCCCGAGATGTGGGGGTGCTCGCCCGCAGAGCCCGGGAACTCTGCGCGCTCCTCGCGCCGGAGCTTCCGGGCGTGGATCCGGCGGACCTGCGCCTGATCGTGCGCTGCCTGCTTTTGCCGCCAGCGCGTCGGGCCGTATTCGTCGCGCGCCGGAACGACGGCCGGTATGTCTTCTGACATCTCGGAGAAGACGCTGGTCGGGCTCGCAAAGGCGCTTCGCGCGGCGAAACTCGACGCCATCGTCATCGGCAATTGCGCGAGCATGCTGAACGGGGCGCCGGTGACGACGCAGGATATCGATCTGCTGATCCGGGACACGAGACCGAATCGGCGGAAGCTCGTCCGGTTCGCGGACGAGATCGGGGGATCTGTCCCAATGCCGGTCTCTGGGCTGAGCAAGGTCGAATGGATCGAGGGCCGGCTCGCGGTGCCTGTCGAGATCCATTACGACCGCATTTCCGGCGGCCTGACATTCTCATTTCGGAAGGAGCGCGATCGATGTCCGAGCTGACCAGACGCAATGAAGGGACCATCGCCGTCATCACCGGGGGCGCGCAGGGCATCGGCTTCGCCATAGCGGAGCAGCTGGTCGAGGAGGGCTGCCGGCGGATCGCGCTGGCCGGCCGCAACGAGGAGAAGGGTGCCGCCGCCGTTGCCCAGCTGCGGGCGCGGGGTGCCGACGCCATCTTCGTCAGGACCGATCAATCGGTCGTCGCCGATTGTCTGCGGCTGATCGATGCCGCGGTGGAACATTTCGGCGCCGTGAATGGCCTCGTCAACGCCGCCGCCACGTCGGCGCGCGGGACGCTCCTCGAAGTCACGCCGGAAATTTGGGAGGAGACGTTCAACACCAACGTGCGCGGGCCCTTCTTTCTCATGCAGCGCTTGGTGCAGCACCTCCTCGATACGAAGAAGCCGGGCTCGATCGTGAATATCCTCTCGCAGACCGCCCATTGTGGTCAGCCCTACCTCACCGCCTATTCGGCGTCGAAGGGCTCGCTGGCGACCCTGACGAAGAATGTGGCCAATGCCTATCGGACCCATTGGGTGCGGTGCAATGCCATCCTGCCGGGCTGGACGGACACGCCGGGTGAGGATGCGACTCAACGGAAGTTCCACGGCGCGACCGACGGCTGGCTGCAACGCGCCGAGTCCCGGCAGCCGATGAAGCAGCTGGCCAAGCCGGCGCAGATGGCCGGTCTGGCCACGTATCTCTTGAGCCCCGAGTCCGGCGTCATGACCGGCGCGCTCATCGACTACGATCAGCACGTACTGGGGGCGTACCTGGAACAATAGGTTCACCCGTCAAAAGTGGCGACCCCGTCGCGGTCGACGTCGCCGCCCACGTTTCGCCGAGCGCTGGATCCAGATCCACGCAAAGGCCCCGGTCCGGAGCGGAATCCACCTCAGCCCCCGCTCGTTGCGTCGTGGCAAGATGACGCGAGCGGCGACTTTCGCCGTCCGCCGGACGTCCTGCGCCCTGCGCCGGATTAACGGCGCAGACGCTTTACCTCGGTCGAGGTCATCAACCAGGCCGCAGTCTCCGCCGACCGGCAGATCCAATGAGGAACGGCTTTGCCCTCGCGCTTCCTGGAGGACCTGGAGAAAGCCGTCCTCTACCGCGTGGGCCACTGGCCGGGCGTTCGCCCTGCTCTGCCGCGTCTGCGCGCCGCCTCTAGCTCTTACCGCCGTACGCGGCCTGCAGCTTCGCGATGTCCAGCTTGACCATCTTCAACATCGCGTCGCTGACACGCTTCGAGCGCACCGGGTCCTTGTCGCTCATCATTTCGTCCATGACGGCCGGGACGATCTGCCAACTCACGCCGTACTTGTCTTGCAGCCATCCGCATGCCTCGGCCTTGCCGCCTTTGAGCAGCGCGTCCCAATAGCGATCGAGCTCAGCCTGATCGTTACAAATGACGACCAACGAGATCGCGTGATTGAACGGGTCGAGCGGCCCGGCGCTGATGGCCTGGAAGCGCTGGCCAAAGAGCGTGAAGTCCACGACCTTCACCGAACCCGCCGGACCGCTGGGCGAATCACTGTGCAAGGGCGTTACCCGGTCGACGCGCGAGTCGGGGAAGATCGACGTGTAGAACGCCGCCGCCTCCTCGGCCTCTTTCGCGTACCAGAGGTGAGGAAAGATCTTCGAGCTTCCCTTCAAACCCATATGCGTGCCTCCTTCAGTTCAACGAGAGCGCGGAATCGGCCCCCGCGCGCAACAAATCTGCGCAGTTCGGCCGACCCCGCCAGACAGAAAGCGGCTCTCCGAGTTCCGTTTGTTTCCTGGACCGACCTGGCGGCGAAAAATCATCGGTCCCGGTAGCACAACCGAACCGCAGCCTCAGGGGCTGACCACCCACGATTGGCACAACTGCGTCAATACCGGATTTGCGACTATCGGCGGCGAGGGGTGCGCGCCGGTGGCTTTGCCGACGCCGAAATGCCCGACGCGAAGGTGGCCATCTGCTCCACGGTCGCGTCGAGGAACGCGCGCTCGCTGCGCAGGTCCAGCTTTTGATCGAGCACGCCGTCGTTCCAGAGCGAGGCCAAGCCGTGGCCGGTGGACCAGATCAACACCGTCCTCAGCATCACCTCCTGGGGAGAAGCCTGCGGCATTGCCAACCGGACCTGCTTGGCCAGCACCTCCAGCGTGCGGTCCGCCGCCGCGTGGAACGACCGGTGCTCCTGGTGGGATTTGATCTCTGGCAGGAACATGACCCGGTAGTGGGCTGGGTGGGCGCGCGCGAACTCCAGGTAGGCGCGAGCGAGCGCCGCGAAGCGCCCGCGCAAATCAGTTGTCGCCAGGCGGGCCAGCGCGGCCTCGAGCCGTCCGCAGAGCGCCAGGAACCCCTCCTCTGCCACCGCTGCCAGCAGCGCGGTCTTGTCCTTGAAGTGGTGGTAGGGCGCAGCCGGCGTAACGCCCGCCCGCCGCGCCACCTCTCGGAGGGAGAAGGTCCCCAACTCGCCCTCGGAGATCAGCGCGAGCGCGGCGTCCACCAGCGCCCGCCGGAGATCTCCGTGGTGGTATCTGCGCTCGGGCCCGCTAGGTCGCTTTCTCGGGAGGGCCATGGTGGGCTTCGAGAGAATAGCACGTACCGCGCCCGGCGCGGGCCAATCTGAACGCCGCTTGGTTCCAACTTGACACCGCTCAGATGTGCGCTTATCCAAGCACCGTTCAGATGTGGGCCGCACGCGCGGAGGCAACGTCATGAAGACGTTCGTTACGGGAGCGACGGGGCTGTTGGGCAGCAACCTGGTGCGGGCTTTGCGGGCGGAAGGTCACTCCGTGCGGGGGCTGTCGCTATCGACTACGGTCCACCGGCCAATGCCTGGAGCCATCGCTGGCGCGTGAACCTGCCTTCGCTTGCCGGCCAGCTGATTGAGGCCGGTAAAGACTGGCGCGCCTACCTGCAGAACATTCCGGAGTCGGGAACGCATCTCGCCAACTGGCCGGGGGACAACAACGACGGCAAGTTGTACGCGGTCAAGCACAACCCATTTCCTTACGTCGCCGAGATCCAAGACGACCCCAAGCAATTCGCAAAGCAAGTGCCGCTCGAGCAGCTGTTCAGCGATCTTGGCACGAGGAAGGTTCCAGAGCTCTCCTACATCGTGCCCGACCAATGCCGCGACATGCACGGGCTCGGCAATCCGCTTGCGCCCTGCGGCGGGGCGTCCGACACAGACGACAACGACGTCAATCGGGTTGTCCTCATCGCCATCACGAACTACGGCGTGAAGGGCGTTCAGGACGCGCGCTTCCAGTCGCATTACTCGCTGCTGAAGACGATCGAGGCCGCCTTCGATCTTTCCTATCTGGGTCACGCGGCTGATCAGACCACCAATACGCTGGCGCCACTTCTCGCGCCGACGCACCGCGAATAGTCGGGCAATGGGGCCTGGCGGGAATGAAGTCCCGTCGGGCCCCTCTACTGACTTTTCGCCGACGCCGGGCGTGCGCAGCGCGCCGCATTCATCGGGGCTCTCCGGGGTCAGCATTAGTCCTTCGGTGGCAACAGGAGCGTCAGGCGGACTGGCGCCTGCTGGCGCGTGTTGCCGGAGGCTTGCAGCAGGATGTAGCCGTATGCGCTCGCCGCCTCATCCGCATTGAATGTGAATGCTACGGTGATCTGGCACGAGGTGCCGCTCGGCACTGAATCGCCGCAGGTATCCGTCATGATGGTGGCCGTACCGACGTTGTTCCACGTCGACGCTGCAAACGTGGGGCTTATCAGGTCGGCTTCGCCAGCCGAAGTCAGCGTGAACGTCGCAGTCGCGTCACCGTTGTCGACCCCGATCAATGTGTAGTTGGCGCCCACGACGTGGGCCTTGACGGGGTATGCCGTCGAACTGCCGCGCACCCGGAGGCGGCTGCTCGACGCGCCCGCTATCGTAGCGACGTAATCGCCGCCGACATCGGCAACGAAAGAGACGATAGCGGAACACGACTGCACACCAGAGCATGCACTCCCGTCGATCGTAAACTGCTGGTCGCCGCTAATACTCACCCCGCCTAACGGGCTGTAGGAAGCGCTGATGCGGTAGGTATTCTGATATAGTGTGCTCTGTTGCAGCACGCTCCAGTCGTAGAGGCCGGTGATGGCCACGCGGGAGGTAATGTAGTAGGCCGTACCAGCGGCAAATGCAGGACCGATCACGAATACGATGATGCTCGATAGACGTCTGAATATCTGTCTCATGTCACTTCCTCCTCGCTCACCGCAGCACCTCGCAGACCGCCGGAGGGATCCTCCCACAGCGTCGTCGCCTTCTGGCCGCCCTTGCCGCGCGGCGGATCTCCGACGTGAGAGTCGTCGTAGAAGAGCTGACTGACGCAGGAGACGCGCGCCGGATGCTTCAGCTTGCCGTGCGCGTACGGCGCGATCGGCGCCTGCCCGGGACCTACCCACCGGGCTGAATCCTTGCCAGTCATGAAGGGCGGATTCGGCGTCTCGACGATGAAGACCTCGGTCGCGCCGGGCTTGAGGGCGGCCTGGTAACGGCGGTCATTCTTCCTGACGCCGGGCGGATCGTCGAGCAAGTGCATCAGCGCGGCGAGCCCGACCCAGGTGGCGTTCTTCGTGTAGGCGCCGGCGGGGACGGACGTCTTGATCCCCCAGCGCTCGACGCCAGGGTGGATCGCGAGCGCGGGCAGGATGGCGTTCGGGATGCGCGCCCGCCGCTTCCATGATCTGCGCCGGACCGGAGTGACAGTCTACCGGCAAGCGGGCGCCGACAAGGACACCCTGCGACTCTGCACCCATGGTGCGCCAGGCCAGGACGTCATCGAGCTCTACACGTCCTTCGGCTGGGAGACGCTCTGCCGTCAGATCGCTTTGTGCGCCCTTTTGCTGACGCGAAGCGTCCGAGTGAAAAAGTGGGTGGAGGCGGCGGGAATCGAACCCGGCCATTTCGATGATCTTGGGTACGGGTCTCGGCTGCATCGCGCAGAGGTCGGCAATTTGCCGAGAGAGATGTGTGGCTCACGTGCGCTATCTCGCGTGGCGAAGGTCCTCATCAGTCTCAACGCGGGTGCGCCGGTCGGCACGGCGGACCACATTGGCCGTCAGAGATAGAGCTCCTGCAGCGCGCGGAGGAGGAGCGGCCGCCGATCGCGCATCGGGACGTCGTCCGCTCTCCATCGGTGGCGGAGCGTCTCCCCCAACTCGACCCACGCCTCCAGATCTGCGGGGAGGAGGCGATCGAACGCCTCGCGCAGAAGCCCGGCCAGCGCCGGAGAGCGGCCGGCGGTGGAGATGGCCAGCGTCACGTCTCCCCGGCGCAGCACGCCGCCGAGCCAAGCCGAAGCGCCATCCGCGTCGTCGACGGAGTTGACGAAGAGCCCGCGCGCCTCGGCGGCCGCGGCCACTGCGCGGTTCACCTCCGGCGGCGCGGCGGCGACGACGAAGAAAGCTCCCTCGAGATCCGCGGGCGAGAACGGCCCACGCCGAAGCTCGACTCCGGGATGCTCTAGCTCGGCGCAGATGTCCGGCGCGACAACGGTGATTCGCGCGCCTGCATGGATCAGCGCGGGAAGCTTCGCCGCTGCCACTCTGCCGCCTCCGACGAGCAGGGCGCGCCGGCCTTCCAGGCGCAGGAAGACGGGGTACGATTTCATGAGGCCGTTCTCGCCGGCTCGCGCCGGGGCGCGGCGCGCAGCGGCAGCGGCGGCGGTCCGAACCAGCGCAGCTTCGCCGCCAGCGCGGCCACCTCGCCGACGACGGCGATCACCGGTGTTGGGATGTCAAGTGAATCGAGCCGGGCCAGCTCCTCGAGCGCGCCCGTGTAGACCAGCTGGCGCGCGGTCGTGCCGGAGCAGATCAGGGCGACGGGCATCCGCCGCGGGCGGCCCCACGCGAGCAGCGTCCGGGCGATGCGCGCGATGGTCGAGCCGCACATGAATACGACAAGGGTGTCTGCCTCCAGCGCGACCTTGCCGGGATCGCAGCCCGGATGCCCGCTGACGAATGCCACGCTCGAGGCCCGCTCGCGATGCAGGACCGGGATGCCCGCGTAGGCAGCCGCTGCGATGCCGGCGGAGATCCCCGGAACGACTTCCCAGGCGATGCCCGCCGCGACCAGCGCCTCCGCCTCCTCGCCGCCGCGGCCAAAGACGAAGGGGTCGCCTCCCTTGAGCCGCGCCACCATGCGGCCGTCGCGGGCGGCCTCGATCATCAGTCGGTTGATTTCCGCCTGCGGCAGCGAATGGCGGCCGGAGCGCTTTCCCACGCTGCGGATCTCGACGCCGGGCCGAGCGTGCGCGAGCACCTCGGGATTGATGAGATGATCGATGAGGACCAGATCGCTTTGGCGCAGGGCGCGGACCGCACGCAGCGTAAGCAGATCAGGATCTCCCGGGCCGGCGCCGATGAGATAGACCTTGCCCGCCCTGGTCATGAGCGCCTCGAAAAGCGCTCGGCGAGAGCGAGGAGCATGCTACCCATCTTGGGATTCTCGGGAACGACGTGCGGCGGTGCGCCCAGCTCCTCGAGCACGCGCGCGCAGGTCGGGCCCACCGCCGCAACCAGCGTGTCGCCCCGAAGCGCCTCACGCAGCGCCTCGGCGCGGCCCATCTCGGCGGCGACCTGGAAGAGGTGGCGCGCCTGGATCTGGCTGGTGAAGGCGACGGCCGCGAATCGCAGCTCGGCCAGCCCGGCGACGAGGCTGCGCAGCGGTCCGAGATCCTCCGGCAGTCGCCACTCGTAGAGGAGCAGCTCGCGGACGCGCGAGCCTCGTGCCGCGAGGGCAGCGACCAGCGGCAGGTTGCGCTCGCCGTAGTGGAGCAGGACCAGATGGCGGCCCGCCAGATCGAGCGAGGCGAGGGCCTCGAGCAGATCGCCGGTGGTGAACGGGGATTTCGCGTTCACGGTGGCGCCGAGCCCGACGCGCCGGAGCGCAGCCAGAGGCTTCGGGCCGCGGCAGACGGCGATGCCGCCGCGCACCGCGTGCGCCAGTTCCTCCTCGCGTTCCAGGTTCCGCGCCCCGGCGAAGAGCGCGTCCACTCCCACACCGGTCGAGAAGACGAAAACCGAGGAGGACTCGCGCCGCAGATCGTCCAGCAGCGCGGCCACCTCGGCGCCGCAGTCCCGCCGCTCCTCGCGGACCGCGGGACAGCAGTGCGGCTCGGCCCCGTAGCGCCGGAAGAGCGCGGCCAGCTCCTCGCTCAGCCGCGCCTCGAGCAGCGCGACGCGGGCACCGCGCAGGCTCACCCCGGCTCCGTGAAGAACAGCATCTCGCCGTCGGCGCCCAGCTCGACGCGATAGGTTTGCAGCGCGGGGCAACCGTTTCCCAGCGGCTGGCCGCTCTTGAGATCGTACTTGTAGGCGTGCAGCGGGCAGATCACCGTCCCGCCACCGACGACCCCGTCGGCGAGCGGTCCGCCCTTGTGCGGGCAGGCGGCCTGCGTCGCGTACAGCTCGCCGCCGCGAGTGCGGAACACCGCGACGCGCCGGCCTCCGATTTCGAAGGCCTTGCCCTCGCCGGGCGGAACGCGATCGAGCGGGCCGAGCTTGCAGGCTTCGGTCGACGGCCCGCTTGACCCCGTCAAGCGGTTTGGGCCGCTCATCGCCGGTCCCCTGCGACGAGCCGCAGCGGGACGAGCCGCGGCTCCTCTGCCTCCATCTCGCGGACGAACTGCGCCGGGTGTACCGGCTGCGCGGCCTCCCGTGACCAGGGATCGACATAGGCGTCCACCGCCGCCTGGATCTCCGCGTCGAGTCGCGCGGCGATGCCTTCCTCGTCCTCGATCAGCACGCTGCGCAGCTTCTCGATGCCCACCCGCTCGACGAAGTCGTAGGTCCGTTCCAGGTATTTCGCGTGCTCGCGGTAGTACTGCATGAAGCGGCCCATGTGCTTGAGCACGTCTTCGTGCGAATCGACTACGCAGAGCACGTCCCCCTTGCGCACCCTCGAGCCCGCCGCCCCTCCGATGTAGACCTCCCACTTGCCGCCCTCGATGGCCACCGCGCCCAGGTCCTTGGTGGTGGCCTCCGAGCAGTTGCGCGGGCATCCGGCGGCGGCGAGCTTCATCTTGTGTGGCGACTCGATGCCCTGGAAGCGTTTCTCGATGGCGATGCCAAGCGCGGTCGAGTCCCCCACGCCGTAGCGGCAGAAGTCGGTGCCGACGCACGTCTTGCAGGTGCGGAAGGCTTTGGTGTACGCGTGCCCCGAGGGCATCCCCAGGTCGCGCCACACTTCGGGCAGTTTCTCCTTGGAGATCCCGAGCAGGTCGATGCGCTGGCCGCCGGTGATCTTCACCATCGGCACCTGGTGGCGCTCGGCCACCTCCGCGATGCGCTTCAGCTCAGCCGGCGTGGTGACTCCGCCGTAGATGCGCGGCACGACGCTGAACGTGCCGTCCTTCTGGATGTTGGCGTGCACGCGGTCGTTGATGAAGCGGGCGTCGCGCTCGTCGTCGTACTCCTTGCCCCAGAGGGTCTTGAGGAGCGAGGCGAGGCCGATCTTGCTTGGCGCGTCCTCGCGACCGTTGGCCAGCGCGGCGAAAACTGCCGAGACGCTGCGCAGGCCGCGCAGCTTGATCTCGCCGATCAGGTCGGGTTTCGGGAGCGGCACACCCGGCACGTACCAGTGCACGGACGGGTCCTCGACAGGCGCGTCTCCGACGCAGCTTTCGAAGAGCGCCTTGACGTCTTTCTTGCACGAGCCGCAGCCGGTGCCGGCGCGGGTGGCGTCGCAGAGCGCCTTGAGCGTGCGCTTTCCGCCGCGGACGGAAGCGAGGATCTCGCCCTTGGAGACGCCGTTGCAGTTGCAGACCTGCGCTTCGTCCGGCGCCTCCAAGATACCCTGCGGTCCGGCCGCCTCCGCCGCCGGAAAGAGGAACCGGGCCGGATCGTCGGGGAGAGCTGCTCCGCGATCGAAGGCGTGCAGGAAGCGCGTCGCCGACTCGGCCTCGCCGAGCAAGATGGCGCCCGCCAGCTTCCCCTCGCGGACGACCAGCTTCTTGTACACGCCGCGCTTCTTGTCGACGTATTCGACCTCCTGGTCCTCCTCGGTGACCGACTCGCGCGCGCCCATCACGGTGAGGTCGACGCCCATTACTTTTAGTTTTGTGGAGATGCGCGAGCC
>Ga0209690_1001901_pt1 | contig 11954 bp, 13 predicted proteins | sample GraSoiAngelo_150_FD_186164 | JGI IMG/M metagenome (GOLD analysis project Ga0209690, IMG submission 186164) | Grasslands soil microbial communities from the Angelo Coastal Reserve, California, USA - 14_1009_09_40cm (SPAdes) (version 2) | ecosystem: Environmental > Terrestrial > Soil > Grasslands ...
TCTTTGTCCCACTGCAGCACGGCATAACTGCGGCCGACGCGCTCCTCGTCCCCGCCTTCGTCCGGACGCCAGCGGTGCTCGGCGGGGTGCTCTCGTTGACAGACCGCCGGCGAACCGGAGTGAAGTAAGACCCACTTGTAGACGTCGGCATCCTTCGACTGGGCGCCTTGGGGATACGCTTCTCGGTGCAGCTTTTCGCCGATCGTGCAGAGGTAGTAGAAAAGCATGTCGGGGAGCAGGATAGCCAGAGATGGAGCCACGCACGATCACGGTCGAAGGTCTGCGGACACGCGTTCTCGTCGAGGACGGTGGCAACGGTCGGGAGCCGATCGTGCTCGTTCACGGAGTCGGTGGCTGGGCTGAGAACTGGCGACCGGTGATGCCTGCCCTCGCCTCGACCGGACGTCAGGTCATCGCGCTTGACCTTCCAGGCTTTGGGCAGAGTGAAGCGCCTCGCCGTGTCCGTTACTTCGGGCCCGAGGAAGCGTTCTACCCGCGCTTCGTCATCGCCGCAATGGATGTTCTCGGGATCGAACGCGCGCACATCGCCGGGAACTCGATGGGTGGTGCGATCGCATACATGACGGCCGTGACCGCGCCGATAAGGACACGCTCGATCGTCCTCGTCGCCCCAGGCGGTCTCGGGCGCGACGTCGCGTTCTTCCTGCGGGCGTGCTCGCTGCCTGGGTTCGGTCTCGTCGCGCGGCTCCCCCGACCTCGCGGCGCCGCGCGCAACGTGCTCCGCACGTGCTTTTACGACGCCGGACGCATCACGCCCGAGCTCTACGAGGAAGCGGAGCGGTACGGCAACAGCTCATTCCCGGAATTCGTGCGGGCGCTCTCCGCGGGGGTGGGCATCCGCGGCGTGCGGCGCTCATTGCGAGACGCCTGGGTGGCGCGATCCGCGCTCTATACCGGCCCGGCCCTGGTGGTGTGGGGTCGCGAGGACTTCGTACTTCCGCTACGGCATCTCGCCGACGTGCACGCCACGCTACGGCAGGCGCAGGTCGCGCTGATCGACCACTGTGGCCATATGCCCCAAGCGGAGCGACCGGACGAGTTCCTCGCCGCGACACTTCCGTTCCTTGACCGCGCGGAGCAAGCCGCGGCGGCCTAGTGGCCCGGAACTGGCACCATTGAACGTGGATGAAGACGGGCACCCGCCCCGACATCGCGGTCACCACTCCTAAAGCGAAGCTCCGCCTCAGCGCTCAGGACGTTCTCGCCGACTACCGCCTCGCCGTGCGCAGCCGCGCGGCGAGCGAGCTGTCGAGGCGAGAGGTCCTCGTCGGAAAGGCGCCCTTTGGCATCTCCGGCGAAGGGAAAGAGATCGCCCAGCTGGGAATGGCACACGCCTTCCGGCCGGGCGACTGGCGGTCCGGGTACTACCGCGACCAGACCTTCATGTTCGCGGTCGGCCTGGCCGATCTTTCGCAATACTTCGCGCAGCTCTACGCGGATCCTGACGTCGTCCGCGACCCCAACTCCGCCGGCCGCCAGATGCTGAGCCACTTTGCGACACGCACCCTGGACGACCGCGGGCGCTTCAAAGACCTACTCGCGACGGGGCAGTCCGCGTCGGAACTTTCCCCCGTGGCTGCGCAGATGCCTCGTTCGGTGGGCCTGGCGTGGGCATCGCGGCTCTACCGCGAGTCGCCGGCCGCGCGATCGGTCGCGCGCGGCTTCTCGCGCGGCGGCGAGGAGGTCTGCTTCGCCACGATCGGGAACGCGGGGACCAGCGAGGGTGTGTTCTGGGAGAGCCTGAACGCCGCGGGCGTCCTGCAGATCCCTCTGGTCATCTCGGTGTGGGACGACGGCTATGGGATCTCGGTGCCGAACGAGTTTCAGACGACGAAGGCCTCGATCTCCGCCGTGCTCGAGGGCTTCCGCCGGCAGCGCGAGGGCACGGGCATCGAGCTGTATACCGTAAAGGGCCACGACTACGTCGCGTGCTGCGACGTCTACCAGATCGCGGCCGAGCGTGCCCGCCGCGAGCACATCCCCGCTGTCATTCACGTGACCGAGATGACGCAACCGCAGGGACACTCGACGAGCGGTTCGCACGAGCGCTACAAGTCAAAGGAGCGACTGCGCTTCGAGATTGAGTTCGATCCAATCCGCCGTATGCGCGAGTGGCTCATTCGCGAAGAGATGGCGGATGCGACCTCCCTTGACGAGCTCGAGCGGGCGAGCCGCATCGACGTCGAGCGCATCCGCGAGGAAGCCTGGGACGCGTATCAGGCTCCGATCCACGCTGAGCGCGAGCAGGCCCTTACGGTCCTCGAGGCGGCGGCCGCGGAGGACCAGGCCGCCCTCGAGGCGCTCGTCGAGGAGCTGCGCACCACTGATCCTCCGAGCCGGCGGCTCATCGCATCGACGGCACGCCGGGCGCTCGCCGCGCTCCGAGGCCGCGCGGGATCCGCGCGTGATGACCTCGCCGCATTCGCCGAGTCGTATGCGAAGCACAACGACGAGCTCTTCAACTCGCACCTCTACAGCCGGTCGGCCGAGTCTCCGCTCCGGATCGGCTGGGTCGGCCCGGCGTACCCCAACGACGCCGAGATGGTGGACGGCCGGATGGTGCTCCTGCGGTGCTTCGACGCGAACCTCGAGCGCGACCCGCGGATCCTCATCCTCGGCGAGGACATCGGAAAGCTCGGCGACGTCAACCTCGTCTTCGAGGGACTGCAGGCGAAGCACGGCGAGCAGCGCGTCATCGATACCGGCATCCGCGAGGCGACGATCCTCGGGCAGGGGATCGGTGCAGCCCTGAGAGGACTCCGGCCAGTCGTGGATATCCAGTACGTCGACTATCTGCTGTACGCGCTCGAGCTCGCCTCCGACGACCTCGCGACGCTGCACTGGCGCACCGGCGGCGGACAGAAGGCGCCCGTGCTCATCCGCACCAAAGGCCACCGGCTGCAGGGCATCTGGCACACGGGGTCGCCGATGGCGACGATCATTTCGTCATTGCGCGGCCTCCACGTCGCGGTGCCGCGCGACATGACGCGCGCGGCCGGCCTCTACAACACCCTCTTGCGAGGCGATGATCCGGCACTTCTCATCGAGGTGCTGTCGGGCTATCGCCTCAAGGAGCGTCTGCCCGAAAACGTCGGCGAGTTCACGATCCCGCTCGGCGTCACCGAAACGATCCGCCGAGGCTCGGACGTCACGCTTGTAACGTACGGCGCCCTATGCCGGATCGCGATGGAAGCCGCGGAGGATCTCGCGGGCGTGGGTATCGAGACGGAGATCATCGATGTGCAGACGCTGCTCCCGTTCGATCGCGATCACGCCATCGCCGAATCGGTCGAGAAGACCGGCGCCCTGCTCGTCGTAGACGAGGACGTCCCGGGCGGCGCGTCGGCATACATTGTTCGCGAGGTCGTCGAGACCCAGCGGGCGATCGATCACCTTGAGGTGGGGCCCCGAACGCTCACCGGAACCGCGAACCGTGTGGCCGTCGGCAACGATGGAGACTATTTCTCGAAGCCGAACCGCGACGATATCTTCGAAGCGGTCTACGCGATCATGCGCGAGCGCCGGCCCGACGAGTTCCCGCCGATCATGCCGGAGCGGCGCTCGTGATCAAGACCAATGTCCAAGCGGTACACGACACGCTCCAGAGCGAGTTCAGACGCGACGAACGGCTCATCCTCTTGGGCGAAGACGTCGGCGTGCGCGGCGGGGTTTTCCGCGTCTCGGACGGTTTCATCGAAGAGTTCGGCGCCGATCGGGTCATCGACACGCCAGTCGCCGAATCGAGCATCGTTGGCGTCGCCATCGGCGCCGCGCTCGGTGGCCTCGTGCCGATCGCCGAGATGCAGTTCGCGGATTTCAGCGCGCCGGCCTTCGAGCAGATCGTCGACGAGGCCGCCCGTATGCGCTATCGGTCGAACGGCGCGTGGGGGGTCCCGATGGTGATCCGCATGCCCTGGGGCGGGGCAATCCATGGAGCGCTCTACCACTCGCAATCGGTCGAGGCCTTCTACGCGCACGTCCCCGGGCTCAAGGTCGTCGTGCCGTCGACGCCGTACGACATCACCGGCATGCTGCGGAGTGCGATCCGCGATCCTGATCCGGTGATCTTCCTCGAGCACAAGGCGACCTACCGTTCGGTCAAGGGCGAAGTCCCCGATGGCGACTACACGGTGCCCCTCGGCCCCGCAGACGTGAAGCGCGAAGGCACAGACATCACTGTCTACGCCTACGGACTCATGCTGCATCACGCGCTCGCCGCGGCCGAAACCCTGGCGGCTGAGGGCCTCTCGGTGAATATCGTGGATATCCGCAGCCTGCGGCCCCTCGACGTCGAAACCATCCTGCGGGAAGCGCGGAAGACCGGAAAATGTTTGGTTGTTTATGAAGATAATCGGATGTTCGGCGCCGGCGCCGAGATCGCGGCGCTGATCGCCGAGGAGGCGTTCAGCGACCTGGATGCTCCGGTCATGCGCATCGGAGGTCCAGAGGTTCCCGCGATGCCGTACAACAAACCACAGGAAGACTGGTTCATGCCCGACCCGGCGAAGATCGCGGCCAAGATGCGCGAGCTGGCCGCGTACTAGGGGAGTGCAATGGCTTTTGAGCTGAAGATGCCCAAGCTCGGCGAGTCCGTCACCGAAGGCACGATCGGGAAGTGGCTCAAGCAGCCCGGCGACAAAGTGAACAAATACGACCTGCTCGTCGAGGTGCAGACCGACAAGGTGAACACCGAGATCCCGTCGCCTGTCGCTCGCACCCTCAAGGAGGTCAAGGTCGAGGAGGGCCAAACCGTCCCGATCGGGACGCTCCTCGCCGTCTTCGACACCGCCGATGGAGAAGCCACGGCCCAGCCCTCTGCGCCGGCGGCGCCGCAGCGCGCATCGCAGCAGCCGCAGCCGCAGGCTGCGGCTGCCCAGGCGCCGAAACCCTCTCAACCCGGCGGAGCCCAGGCCCCGCAGGGACCGGGCGCCCCCGCCGGGCGGGGGCCCTCGGCGCCTGAGGGGGCCGCGCCCGCACCAACTCGCGCCGCGCCGCCGCCACCTCAAAGTCCGTCCCCCGCGCCTCAACCGTCGGCGGCGGCCACCGCCACCGCGGAGCGTCCCGAGCTATCCGATGTCAGGGCCACTCCTGCGGTAAGGAAGCTCGCGAGCGAGCAGGGCGTCGACATCTCGCAGATCGAAGGCACCGGTCTCGGTGGGCGCGTGTCGCGCAAGGATGTCGAAGACTTCATCGCGCAGCGACAGTCGTCGCGGCAACAGCCTGCGACTCGCGTCGTTCAGGCACAGCCGCAGGCGCAATCGCAATCGGCGCCCGTGCGCCAGGCACCGGTTCCCTCGCTCTCCGGGGACGAGCTCGTGCCGCTCTCACAGATGCGGCGCGCGATCGCGAACAACATGGTCCAGGCGTGGAGCGCTCCGCACGCGCACGCCGTCATGGAGGTCGACATGACCGACCTCATGCGCTACCGCGAGCGCGTCAGAGGCGAATTCCAGGAGCGCGAAGGCTTCGACCTGTCGCCCGCCGCGTTCATCGCGAAAGCCGTCGTGGAGGCGCTCCGCACGGTGCCGTCCGTCAACTCGAGCTGGACCGATCAGGGACTCATCCGCCACCGCGAGCTCAATCTCGGCTACGCGGTCGCCCTCGGGGAGGACGGCCTCATCGTGCCGGTCATCAAAGACGCCGACGGCAGGAGCCTCGCGGGTCTGATGCGTTCCATCCGCGACGTCGTCGATCGCGCGAAGGCGCGGCGGCTCACCCTGGACGACCTTTCCGGCGGCACCTTCACGCTCAACAACACCGGTCCGCTAGGGACGGTCGTCTCGAGCCCGATCGTGCCGCCCGGCCAAGCCGCGATCCTCTCGTCGGAATCGATCCGCAAGCGGCTCATGGTGACCGACGAAGACGCGATCGCGATCCGGCAGATGATGAACATCGTCATTGGCTTCGACCACCGCGTCGTCGATGGGTCGACGGCAGCGCGGTTCCTCACCGCCGTGCGTGACTGGCTTCAGACCACGGGCACGTCGGTCCCGGTGTACTAATGGGGGAGCTCGCGCCGATCAAGTTCGAGATGCCCGGCGAGGTCGAGCGGCCGCGCTCGCGAGGGCGCAGCGCGGCAAACACCGTCGTCCCGATCGACCGCGCACGCCCCGATTGGCTCAAGGTCCGTCTTCCGATGGGCCCGGAGTACGAGAACCTCCGCCGTCTCATGCGGTCGAAGTCGCTCCACACGGTCTGTGAGGAGGCCCACTGCCCGAACATGGCCGAGTGCTGGGGCGCGGGCACAGCGACATTCATGATCCTGGGCGACACCTGCACGCGCTCGTGCGGCTTCTGCGCGGTGAAGACGGGTCGTCCGGGAGTCGTCGATCTCGACGAGCCCGCCCGGGTTGGCGCGGCGGTCGCGCAGATGGCCCTCGGACACGCCGTCGTGACCAGTGTGAACCGTGACGAGCTCCCCGATGGCGGCGCGTCGCTCTTCGCCGCGACCATCCGCGAGATCCGCGTGCAGTCACCGGGGACGACGGTGGAGGTGCTCATCCCCGACTTCGTCGGCGACCCCGCCGCTCTCGACGCGGTACTCGCCGAGCGGCCTGAGATCCTGAACCACAATGTTGAGACGGTCGAGCGCCTGTATCCGCGCGTGCGACCCCGCCGCACGAAGGAGCATGCGCCGGATCTCGTTTGCAAGAGCGGCATCATGGTGGGCCTCGGCGAGACGCACGAAGAGGTGGTCGCGACGATGCGCGACATCGCGGCGCAGGGGACCAATGTCCTGACGGTCGGCCAGTATCTCCGACCGTCGTCGATGCATCTTCCGATCGAGCGCTACTGGACGCCCGCGGAGTTCGCGGCTCTTCACGACGAGGGGATGACGATGGGCTTCCGCCATGTCGAGTCGGGACCGCTCGTCCGTTCTTCGTATCACGCGGAGCGACACGTCGGCCTTGGGTAGATCGTTGCACGCGACTTGGCTCGGGCGTGTCCCCTATGTGGACGCGTGGCGAATGCAGGAGGCGGTCGCGACACGCGTGCGCGACGGCGGCACCGAGCGGCTCCTGCTGCTCGAGCACGATCCCGTGTACACGATCGGACGGCGAGGAACGACGGACCACCTTCTCGTGGGTCTAGACGTTCTCCGTGCTGCGGGTGCCTCCGTCTATCGCGTCGACCGCGGTGGCGATATCACCTACCACGGCCCCGGCCAGCTCGTCGGTTATCCGATCACCGCGTTTGCCGAGGGCGCCGACCTCGTGGGCTACGTCCGCGCCATCGAAGAGGCCCTGCGCGACGCGCTCACAAGCTACGGGGTCGCGTCGCGCACCGAGCGTGGCAAGACCGGAGTGTGGGTCGATCTGCCGGACGGCCGGCCCGCGAAGATCGGCGCGATCGGCGTGCGCGTGTCGCGCGGCGTGACGACGCACGGGTTTGCGCTCAACGTGTCGACCGATCTTGCGGCGTTCGATCGCGTCCTTCCCTGTGGCTTCCAGCACGAGGTCGCCTCTCTTCAGCGCCTCGGTGTGACGGCGGACGTTTCGGAGGTGGGCGAGCGGTGCGGTCGCACGCTCGCCGACCGGCTCGGGCGCGATCTCGTCATCGACACGTCAGTCGAAGCGCCACGTGACGCGGAAATCCCCATGGACGCGCCGGTTCGAAAGGCGCTCGACCTCCTTTCGGAGCCAGTTCCGGCGTAGCACCCGCGCGTTGCGGATGGGCACTCATGCGTTTGCAGTAGTCGGCACCGATGCGGCCGCATGGTCCTGGGAAAGCCACCACCCGGTCGGGTGACCGAACGCGCTATGGAGACACGCCGACGCGGGGATAACGTTAGGTCTGCGGTGGGTATGAAATTTAGCAAACCGGCGATCACACGGACCCTCGGTGACGAGCCGATGGTGACTCTCGACGCGTCGGCGCTCACCCAGCGCATCGGACGCATCTCGCACCCCGAGAAGCCGGTGACGGCCCCGATCTACCAGTCGCTCGCCGAACGGCAGCAGCCCTACGAGGCGAAGTGGCGGAGGGCCCTCAGGCCTCGCTAGCCGACGCGCTCGCCGCCGTGGTCCTCGTTATTTGCTCTTCCTGCCGATGGTGCGGATGAACGTCTCGATGGGAATGGCGGACAGCGTCTCGATCTGTACGGTGCCGCGAGCTCCGAGTCCAACGGATACCCGGGAGATGGTCTCGTTGTCCTTCGCCTCGACGATGTTGACGAAGTCGTAACGACCGAGCGTCGCGTACTGCGCGACGACGCGCGCGCCCATGGCCTCGATCTCTTCGTTGACTTTCTTGATGCGCCGCGGGTTCGATTGCAGCGTCTTCACGCCGGCCGCGGTCACCTTCGTGAGAAGAACGTATGTCGCCACGATGCTCCCTCCAGCCCCATACTCGAACGCGAGCATATGCCGACGTTCACCCGGACTCAGGCCGAAGCGCTCCTCCCGAAAGTGCGTCCTCTCCTCGAAGACCTTCAGCGACGCAAAGCGTCATACGACCGGCGTCCCACCGATCCCGTTGCGAAGGAGATCAACGCCCTCCTTCTCGAGATCGCGCACCTCGGCGTCGATGTCAAGGACCCCGATCAAGGGCTCATCGACTTCCCCGCGCTGCGCCGCGGCCGCGAGGTCTTGCTCTGCTGGAAGCTCGGCGAAGGCGACCGCATCAGCTACTGGCACGACGTCGAAACTGGATTCGCGGGCCGGAAGCTCATCGAAGACTAGGGTTGTCTCGTCACGCGACCATACCGTCTCGTTCGGTCTGTGACGCGACATCCGGCGCTGATCGTCCGGCCCCAAAGTGACCGACAGTCCTACCGCGCGAGGGCCTTGCTCGACGTTAATCAGACGAGCCGATGCGAGGAAAGGGGTCTGACGGTCGAACAGATCGGCTCGTAATAGGGAGGAGAGGGGCGGGAGGTTCTCGTGGGACGAGTCCTATCCGCACTCATCGCGATCACGATCGCTTCCGCACCGGCGGTCGTCGCCGGCGCCTACGTCGTCGCTCCAGCGGTGACGGCCGCTGCGAGTGACAGCGGCGCGAAGACGGTCACCGCGAACCTGACGACAACCCAACAAGCCACGACGACCACGACCGCGAGCGTCGCAACGACCGCGACCATCGCCACGGCCAGCCTTGCGACCACCGGCAACGGCGCGCCCAACGGCTCGCACTACAACCTCAACATCATCGGCGTGCCGAAAGACAAGACTGCCGACATGAACAATAACGACGGGCACCGCATCTTTGTCCAGCTCTATGGCGGTAGCTCAGCCGGCGACATCATCGGCAAGAACTTCGCTGACATCAGCAAAGTCAACACCATCCTCCTTGCCCCGGCTCCGGTGGGCGGGAGCTTCCAGGTGTTGGATGCGAATGCGACCGACAAGAACGGCGCCGTCTTCCAGCTCCCCGCTGACGTCTCGACCTCATGGACGGTCTGGGCCAGAGCGCTCGGCAAGCCGGGCGGAAAGGCCGACATGACGACCTGCGCTACCGTGACGGTCATCGATCCCCTCACCGGAGTCACGACCCAAGAGGTCGTCTGCTCCCTTGCAACGCTCAAGCTCGAGCGAACCAAGAACGCGAAATTCCAGAACGTCACGTCTTACCTTCTGACGCTCACCCTCAGCGCCGCGGACGCGACGCTCGCGGGGTGCACCAGCACGACAGTGAGTCTGTTCGACCCCTGCCTCCAGAACTACTTCTGGAACTACGACAACCAGGGTCTCAAGCTGCTTCAGCTGCGGTTCTATCCCATGAGTGGAGTAGGTGGTTGACGATCGCGTTCTAACCAGCCGACTCTCTCGAGCTCGCGGCGAGGCCGGGCCACAGTGCCCGGCCTCGCGCACATTTGTGCGACAGCGTTCGCACATTTTGACGACGTCTTCGCACGTTTGGAGGACAGACACGCACGACGTGTTCTGTCTAAATCTCGGGGTTGGAGAATCACGACCTCGCCTGGGCCGCCGGATTCTTCGACGGCGAGGGTTGGGCGAACCGCCAGCGGCGCGGTGTCCATTCGCGGATCAATCAGGCAGGGCTGGATGGCATTCCCGAGGTGCTCACCAAGTTCCAAAGGATCGTCGGCGTTGGTCGAATTCACGGCCCGGTCATCGTCGAGGACCGGCAGCCGCTGTACTACTGGGAAGCGACATCCCGCCCGGACCTGCGCCAGGTAGTCGACCGCATTGGGCCGTGGCTATGCCCGGTCAAGCGCGCCGAGTTCGAGCGAACCTTAGGCGGACCCCTGCCGGCTCAGGCCTGGCCTGGATCGATGAGCGAGGAGCTCGCATGGGCAGGTGGATTCTTCGACGGCGAAGGCTCGACTTGCCTGGACAAACATCGAACGCATGAAGGGTTCTTCGCTCCTGTGATCTATGTCCCGCAGGCCGCCGAAATCGGTACCGCGCCCGAACTCCTTCGATTTCGAGATGCAATTGGCCTCGGTAACATCTCGGGAGTCCGGCGGGCGAAACCACCACGTAAGCCGTACCGACGTCTGCGTGTCTACACCCTGCAAAAAGTGCAGTTAGCCGTGCACCTTCTCTGGCCGTTCATCGGGGAGGTGAAGCGGGGTCAGGCGCAGCGTGTGATGAAGGTCATGCACGCCCAACCCGACCTGCCGCGCGGCAATCCGGCGTTTGGGGTCGCTGGCGCACGTTTCTGCTTACGCGGTCACGACAAGTGGAACGCACGCATCCGACCGTTCAAGGGACGAGGGAAGAACGAAGAGGATCCGTTGAATCACCTCAGGCAATGTCTCGCGTGCGTCCGCGACGACGCTCGCGCGAAGAGAAACAAGAAGCGACGACCATGAGCCGTCGCTTTGGTTTGGTCTCCTAGTAGGTTACTTGTTGAAATAGTTCTTGTTGATCTCGATGTAGTTCTTCCACTTGTCCGGCACAGCATCTTCAGGAAAGATCGCGCTCACGGGGCACACCGACTCGCACGCACCGCAGTCGATGCATTCATCGGGATGAATGAAATACATGTTGTCTGCATCCGTTGTATATATGCAGTCAACTGGACAGACATCTAAGCATGACGCGTCCTTCACGCTGATGCACGGTTCCGTGATCACATAGGCCATTTCTGATTCGCTCTCCCGTTCGCACATGTAGAAGAAATCGCGCGATGTTTTCTCAGCCTATCATCGCGCGACGTGAGTAGCGAAATCGCCGAGTTCCCATTGCCGGCCGACGTCACCGACGACGAACGGGCCACGGCGAAGCGTGAGATCGGCAAGTACGCGAAGATCCTCGGAGAGGAACCGCGAGTCATCCGTTTTGCCGGCAGAACGATCGGTCAGACGGGCCCGGTGTGGCATTTCCAATACACGCGGCTCTACGAGCTCGCGAAGGGTTACCTGGTCGCCGCGCATGACCTGCACGAGGGGATCAAGGTCGCCTACGCCGAGCGGCCGGATGATCTTCCCAAGGCGTTCGAGAACGATCTGGTTCGCGAGTTCGTCGAGGACGAGCTGCGCTATCGCAAGATCATCGGATCCGAGCACGCCCGAGCCGAGTAGTCGCTCGCGCAAGTCGGCGCGTCCGCCAAAACGGCAGCCTCCCGGCGCACCCGACGAGCCCGCGCGAGCTCGTTGCTTCGACCCGCCACCGGCGGCGCTTCTCCGAGGGATAGAGCAATTCAATGCTGGAGAGTTTTTCGAGCAGCACGAAACGCTCGAGCTTTTGTGGCGGGACACCGCCCCGCCGGTGCGCCATCTCTATCACGGCATCCTCCAGGTCGGCGTGGGGTTTCATCACTGGCGTCGAGGGAACTTCCACGGCGCGTCAGTGCTTCTCGAAGAGGGCCTCGAGCGTCTCCGCCCGTTCGCACCGAGTTGTCAGACCATCGATGTCGCAGCGCTCATCGCCGACGCGACCGCCGCGCGCGAGAAGCTTCTCGCTCTCGGTCCGGAGCGGATGAGCGAGTTCGACCTCGCGAACGCACCGCGGGTACGCTTCGCGCGG
>Ga0209690_1001906_pt1 | contig 11941 bp, 10 predicted proteins | sample GraSoiAngelo_150_FD_186164 | JGI IMG/M metagenome (GOLD analysis project Ga0209690, IMG submission 186164) | Grasslands soil microbial communities from the Angelo Coastal Reserve, California, USA - 14_1009_09_40cm (SPAdes) (version 2) | ecosystem: Environmental > Terrestrial > Soil > Grasslands ...
CAGCGCCGGGCCGTGCACGGCCACAGCCACGTTCAATCGCTCCGCTTCCGCCCAGAAGTCCGTGAGCCGCGGATCGCTCAGCAGCGTATCTTCGCGCACGGTGCACCCGATCTGGACGGCGACCATGTTCAGCCGGCTCACCGCCCGGTGCATCTCCTCGATCGCGCCCGGCACGTCCTGGAGCGCCACCAGGCCGACGCCCTTGAGCCGCTGCGGGCATACCTCGCAATAGTCGTGGAGCCAGTCGTTGTAGGCGCGTGCCCGGGCCGCGGCGAAGCCCGCGTCGTGGGTCACCGTGAGCGGCAGCTCGTCGGTGGGATAGATGACGGCCACGTCGATCTGGTCGCGATCCATGTCCGCGAGGCGCGCCCAGGGATTGTAGGTTCCCATCCGACGATAGTGGATGGCCTTGCCCTTCGGCGGGCCCAGGTTGCCGTTGACGCCCACGAACCCGCACTCCGTGTCGGGTCCCCAGACCTTGCCGTCCACGAGCCGAACGATGTAGCCGCGGGACGCCTGCGTGTAGACAGGACGCCGCTCGCGGTACTTCGGATCGATCCGCTCGTAGGTTTCGTTGACCTCGATCACGTGCCCATCGCCGTCGATCACCAGATCGGGTCGGTCGGTCATCGCAGGCTCCTTTTCGGTTCTCGGCGATCGAACGGCACGAACGTACCACGGAACGGTCACCCGCTCAGCAGCGCCCGGGCCGCGCGGGCGGCGAGCGCGCGGTGGCTGACGCCCTCCTTCTCGCGCTCGGTGAGCTCGCCGAACGTCCGGCCGCGCGGCGGATAGTAGAAGACGGGATCGTAGCCGAAGCCGGAGGCGCCGCGCGGCGCCGCCGCAATCTCGCCCTCGGCGACGCCTTCCACCGTGTGCTCGCCCCCACCCTCGTCGACGAGCGCGATGACGCAGCGGAAGCGCGCCGTGCGCTTGGCCGCGGGCACCGCGCGCATGCGCTCGAGCAGCAGGGCGACGCGGCCGGCGTCGTCGAGCCCGGCACCGCCGAAGCGCGCGGAGTGCACGCCGGGCGCGCCGCCGAGCGCGTCGACCTCGAGGCCGGAGTCGTCGCCGAGCGCGGCGCACCCCGTCAGCCGCTGCGCGGCCCGCGCCTTGAGGAGGGCGTTGTCGGCGTACGTGCGTGCCGTCTCCTCGGGCAGCGTCGCGCCCGGAATATCGGCGAGGCTCAGCAGCTCGATGGGCAGGTCGCCGAGCAGACGCGCCAGCTCCCGCAACTTGGCCGGATTGAGGGTCGCGAGCACGACGCGGCGATTCAGGGTGTCGAGGGGTGCCACGGCTTCGCCGGGGCGCCCCGAGCGTTGGGGGGTATGGGGGGCCATTTCGGGGCCCCCCATGTCCCTAGGCGGAGAAGGTCCGCTCGCCACGCGCGTCGAGCGCCCGCCGCTGGAGCGTGACGAGGCGGCGGATCCCGGTGGCCGCCAGCGCGAGCAGCGCGTCGAGACCCGCGCGGCCGAACGGCGTCTGCTCGGCGGTGCCCTGGACCTCGACGAATTCGCCGGCGCCCGTCATGACGACGTTCATGTCCACGGCGGCGCCGGAGTCCTCCAGATAGTTGAGGTCGAGCACGGGCACACCGCCGACGATGCCGACGCTGACGGCGGCCACACAGTCGCGCACGGCGGCGACGGCGTTGGCCTTGGCCAGCGCGTCGGCCACCGCGACGAAGCCGCCGGTGATGGCGGCCGTGCGCGTGCCACCGTCGGCCTGGATGACGTCGCAGTCCACCCACACCGTGCGCTCGCCCATCTTGCCGCGGTCGATCACGGCGCGCAGCGCACGGCCGACGAGGCGCTGGATCTCCTGCGAGCGGCCGCTGGGTCCGCGGTTCTCGCGCGGCGTACGCGTGTTGGTCGAGCGCGGGAGCATCGCGTACTCCGCGGTGACCCAGCCGAGCCCCTGGCCCTTGAGGAACGGCGGCACCTTGTCCTCGACCGACGCCGTGCAGATCACCTTGGTCGCGCCGAACTCCACCAGGACCGAGCCCTCGGGATGCAGGAGATAGTCGCGCGTCACCACGATGGGACGCAGCTGATCGGGAGCGCGGCCGTCGGGACGGGCCATCGCCTCAGGGCTCCCGCGGCGCGCGCGCGCTCGGCGCCAGCTCGCGGGCGCGCGCATCGTACTTCTTCTTGTACTCGGTCAGCCCCGCGAAGATCGCACGCGAGATCTCGTCGCGGTACTTCGGCTCCTTGAGGCGGCGCTCCTCTTTGGGATTGGTCACGAACCCGATCTCGATGAGGATGGCCGGCATGGCGGCGCCGCCGAGGACGTAGAAGCCGGCCTGCTTCACGCCGCGGTTCGGGAGGCGCAGCGCCTGCGTCATCGAGTCCTGCACGACCTCGGCCAGGCGCGAGGACTCCAGCTGGAACTCCGACTGCGCGAGGTCCCAGAGGATCGCCTTGACGGCGTCGAGCCGGCCGCCGCGGCCCGGCGTCTTCTCGAGCTGCACCACGCTGTTCTCGAGGGCCGCCACCTGGCGCGCCGTGGTGTCCGTCGCCTCGGACGACAGGAAGTACGTCTCGACGCCGGTGGAGGCCGTCGCGTGATGCGCGTTGGCGTGGATGGAGACGAAGAGGTCGGCGCGCTCCTTGTTGGCAAAGCTCGTGCGATCGCGCAGGGGGACGAAGTGGTCGCCGTCGCGCGAGAGCAGAACCTTCACGCTGAGCTTGTCCTCGACCAGGCGCGCCACGCGCCGGGTGACGTCGAGCACGAGGTCCTTTTCCTGCAGGCCGCCAGGCCCGATCGCGCCCGGGTCGTTGCCGCCGTGCCCGGCGTCGAGCACGATCACGCGCAGCGGCGTCACCGCGTCGCGGCGATCGCGGGAGGGCGCCGTCTCGGCCGGACGCAGGAAGTCGAGGACGAGCCGCGGCGGGTCGACCAGCGCGGACGCCTTGATCTCGCCCGCGCTCTCTTCGAAGACGACCCTCAAGATGGCGTCGCCGCCCGCGCGCTCGAGCCGCGCCTTCTCGATGAAGCCGTCGCCGACCTCTTCGGTGCGGGCGTCCGCCGTCAGGCCGAACAGGCGGATGCGCGCTTCCTTGCCGCCGCTCGTCTCGACGCGAGCCGTGAGCGGGCTGGACGTCTCGAGCACGATGCGCGTGAACGACGGATAGGAGCGGACGCGCAGCTCCTCGAGGGCGATCGGCGCGGCCGCCGCTGCCGCATGCGCCATCAGCACGCCGGTGGTGGCCGTGGCCGGCGAGGTGGCCGCCACCGGTTGTACCGCCACCGCCGGTTTGACGCGCGGCTGGACCTGGGCCAGGAACGTGTCGGGGACGAGCCACACGCCCCGGCGCACCCGCACCGGGGCGTCGAGCACCACCGGCACACCGTCGACGAGGATGCGCGACCAGTTGCGCGTCACCGTGATGACGTGGCCGCCCGGGCGCAGCTGCGCCTGCGTGCTCTTGGCGGTGGCCTCCAGGCGGGTCTTGAGCACGCCGGCCACGCGGGAGAGCTCGACGTACTCGCGGCCCTCGTGCATGACCGTGGGCGGGCCCGCCAGCGCGCCGCCCGCCAGCAGCAGGAGGATCAGGCCCGGAAGGAGGCGGAGGCACCCCATGATGGCGCCATTTTAGCAACGCCCGCCGCCGCCCCGAAGCAAACTCGGCAGCCGGCGGGGGCGGCGGCGCTCAGCCGGCCGCGCGCGTGACGAGGCGGCTCGCGCCGCAGTCGGAGCAAAGCGCGTATTCACGCACGAAGCCGACGGCCTGCGTCGTCTTCGCGGCGGCACGATACGCCGTCGAGGGATCGATGCCGATCGCGCGCGCCGCGCATGCGTCGCAGAAATTATGCCCGCCGCGCGCGACGAGGAATGCGGCGAGCCGCTCCTTCGCCGTCGCCGGCGTCATGGCGTGCCGACGATGCTCGTACTCTCTCCGAGATAACGCTGCAGCTTGTACTGCAGGCCCCGCACGCTGATCCCGAGCAGCCGGGCCGCGGCGGTCCGGTTCCACCGCGTCTGCTCGAGCGTTTCGAGGACGTACAGCTTCTCCACCTCCCGCAGGCGGAGCCGCCGTGGCGGCGGCGGGAACGGCATCGCCGTGGTGTCCCGGACCACGGGGGGAAAATGCTCGACGTCGACGAGGTCCGCCCCCGCGAGCACGACCGCCCGCTCGATCCAGTTCTCGAGCTGCCGCACGTTCCCGGGCCACGGGTTGGCCATGAGGCTCTCGAGGGCGCCCGACGTCAGCCCGCGGATCGCCTTCCGGTGCCGGGCCGCCTTGCGACAAAGGAAATGCGCGACGAGCAGCGGAATGTCCTCCGTGCGCTCCCGGAGGGCCGGCAGCTCGACGTGAACGACCGCGATGCAGTAATAGAGGTCCCCCAGAAAGCGGCCGTCGTGGATGGCCTGGCGAAGGTCGCGGCTCGTCGCGGCGATGACGCGGACCTGCGGCTCCGTCCGGATCACGTGGAGAAGCCTCGCCTGCAGATGTGGCGTCAGCTCGCCGATCCCGTCCAGGAAGAGCGTGACCCCGGCGCGGACGTGACTGGAGAGTTCCCGGTCCATCGCGACGTCGGGGATGGCCGCGCAGTCCAGCGTGACGAAGGGGCGGTCGCGCCGTGGCCCCACCGCGTGCAGCGTCTCGGCGATCAACTCCTTGCCGGTGCCCGACTCGCCCTCGATGCAGACGTTGGCATCGCCTTCCGCCACCCGGGTCATCACGTCGTAGACGTGCTGCATTCGGGTCGACTCGCCGACGAGGTAGGGAAAGGCCGGGCCGGGCCACGGCCGATGGGCGACGGTAGTCGGGTTCATGTCGCGGCGTCCTTGTCACCCACATGGCCGACGATCCCGCACATCGCTCGATCCCTTCTCGCGGTCCGGGGCGCGACGGACTGCTGCCTGGTTGGGACGAAGTAGACTGCACCGCGCGAGCGGCGCCTACAGACGCGAGGGGGAATTTTTGGCGCCCGTTCGTGGGCGCAGCCGCCCGCGCGTGGAGGCGGCGCGGCGGCAGAGCGGAGGGAGCGCCGACCCCCGATCGGGGGGCGCTCGCGATGACGAGACCTAGATGAGGCCGGCGCGAAACGCTTCGGCGACGATCTCGGCGCGCGAGCGGACGTCGAAGACGGCCGCGATCTTCTCCAGGCGGTCCTTGATCGTGTGCGCGCTCAGATGGACGAGCCCGCCGATCTCCTTGTTGGTGAGGCCGCCGGCGACGTACCGGATGATGGCGACGTCGCGCTCGGACAGGTTCGCGCCGGGCTTGCCGTTGGTGGCGTTGGCGATCACGCGCGGCGCGACCTTCGGGTCGAGCACCGAGTGACCGCGATAGACGGCGCGGATCGTCCGCTTGACCTCGGCGAGCTCGACGTCCTTGATCAGGTAGCCCTTGGCGCCCGCGTTGAGACTCTTGAGGATGATGTTGTCCTGGCAGTAGCTCGTCAGCATCACCACGGCGGTACCCGGCGAGGCGGCGAGCACGCGCCGGCACACCTCCGGACCCTCGACGTCCTCGAGCTTCACGTCGAGGAGCATGACGTGCGGGCGCAGCGTCTCGGCCACGTGCACGGCTTCATTGCCCGTCCGCGCCTCGCCGACGATCGCGATGTCGGCCTCACGCTCGAGCGCCTGTTTCAGTCCGGCGCGGACGATCTCGTCATCGTCGACGATCGCCACGTTGATGCGGTCCAGCACTTGGAACTTGTGCCGCACGCCGTTCCCGACGTGAGGAACCGGTCGCTCCATCCTTCGCGCCACTCGCTTCTCCTCGGCTCAGAACTCGACCACGCGGATCGAGTAGACCACGCTTCGGTTACGGTCCGTTACGCCCGTCCGGGGGTTTTTAGGCCCCCGAATGGGGGTGCCGGGTCAGGCGCGGGGTGCGACCCCGACGCCGGAACGCCGGCGCGGCCCGGCCGGCTTCACCCGGCGGCAGGACCTCGCGCATCTGTGCCATCATCACGCCGGCGTCCTGCTTGAGGGCGCGGAGAGCCGCCTGGAGCTCCGACGCCTTCGTGCTCCCGTTGAGCGCCATGTCGATCCTCAGCGCCATCGAGAACACCGTGTGCCGCAGAGTGTCATGCAGGATCTTGTCCACCCGCATCCGCTCCTGGGCGACGGCGGCCTGGGCCGCCTTCGCGTAAAGTCGGGCGTTCTCGATGGCCACCGCCGCCGGACCGGCCAGGCTCTCCATCAGGCTGATCTCCTCTCGCCTCACACGATGCCGCCGCGTCCACCAGGCGCACGCGAGCACCCCGATCACGCCCTCCTTGGCGCGCAGGGGCGCCAGGATCAGCGACTTGGCCGGGAACTGCCGGAAGATCGGCGCCTGGAACGCCGGGTCGTTGGGGACGTCGGCCGACCAGTGCGTTTGAAGATCCTCGAAATGCTTGAGGAGGATCGGCCGCTTGCGGATCGTGTCGAGCATCTCCTTGGGCATGTGATAGGCCGCGTACGGCAGCATCCGGTCGCGCGTCTCCGTCATCAGGTAGATGCCGGCGGAATCCGCGCGCACGGCGTGGGCGGCCTCGCGCGTGATCCGGCGGACGACCTCCTGCAGCTCGAGCGTCGATCCGATCGTCCGCCCGACGGTCAGGATCATCTCCGAGGCGCGCAGGCGGCTGCGCATCTCTCGCGTCGAGACCGGGCTATCGATGGCGAGCGTGATGCTGCGGGCGAGCTGGCCGGCGCGGCGCCGCTGCGCGTGTCCGATCGAGGGCGCCGTCGTGTCCAGCACCATCAGGCCGACGACCGCGTCATCGCGGACGAGGGGCACGAGGAGCATGGAGCGGACGCCGAAGCGCTTCCACTCGTCGGGGACGCGGGCGACCGTCGGGACGTTGAGGACCACCCGGGGACGCCGGGCGGCCAGCACCTCGAGCACGATCGCCGGCCCCTCCGGGCCGACCTTCGTCTCGAGCGCCGTGAAGGCCTGCCAGAGATCGGCCCGTGTCGCGCCGGTCGCGAGCTGGGACATGGCCGGAACGAGGACGTCGCCCTTCGGCACGAAGATCGAGCAGCGATCGACGGCGCACGCTTCGGCCGTGAGGCGGGCGAGACCGCGGAGCGTCGCGGCGAGGCGCCGTGTCAGGCCTTCTCCGCGTGGGGGTTCGATCTCTCCCAGTGAGACGGCGCCCCCGTTGAGAAACGGCCCGGGGGCCTCCGGAGCGACCTCCGGCTGGCTCCTGGCTTCCATCACGGGGAAATGAGCCGGGCGTGAGGCCCCGTCTTTGGCCTGACCAGGGGTCGCAGCATTCTCACCACCGCGATGGGGACAGCAGTTTCCCTGCCAAGAGATCAGCCTTGAGTTTTCGGGGGTTCCTCGCGGGAAGCGGATTGGTAATTCTACGGATCGTGCAATTTTTTCCGTATAGGCAGCAACGAAATCGCCCCCGGGCTTGACCCGGCGCCGTCAAAATGAGTGACTACCGGCCCATGGGACAGTTCGGAATCGGCCAGCCGATCAAGCGGTTCGAGGACGTCCGCCTCGTGCGGGGCGGAGGGCGCTTTCACGACGACGTGAACCTGCCCGGCCAGGCACACGCCGTGATCGTGCGCTCGATCCACGCCCACGCGCGGATCGTGACCATCGACGCCGCCCGCGCGCGGCGCGCGCCCGGCGTGCTGGCCGTCTTCACCGGCGCCGACGTCGCCGAGCTTGGCACGATGAAGATGACCCTCAAGCGCAAGCGGCCCGACGGCTCGCCGATGTGGGCGCCGCCCCACCACGGCCTGACGCGTGAGCGCGCGCGCTACGTCGGGGATCCGGTCGCGATGGTCGTGGCCGACACCCTCGCCCAGGCCGAGGACGCAGCCGAGCTGTTGGAGATCGACTACGAGCCGCTTCCCGCGGTGACCTCGACGGCGGACGCGGTGGGGGGCCCCGCGGTGTGGGAGGAGTGCCCCGACAACGTCTCGAACGTCCACGAGGTCGGCGACCGCGCGGCGACCGAGGCCGCCTTCGGCCGCGCCACGCGCGTGGTCCGCCGGCGCTACGTCATCACACGTGTCCACGCGCAGTACATGGAGGCGCGCGGCGCTCTCGGCGCCTGGGACCCGGGCGAGCAGCGCTACACGCTCCACGCCGACGTGCAGTACCCGCATCGCGTGCGAACCGCGCTGGCCACCAACATCCTGCGCGTCCCCGAGCACCAGATCCGCGTGATCGCCGGCGACGTCGGCGGTGGCTTCGGCACGAAGGGCTGGCAGTATCCGGAGCATCGTCTGGTGCTGTGGGCGGCCCGCAAGCTCGGCCGCCCGGTCAAGTGGCGCTGCGAGCGGCGCGAGGCCATTCCCGCCGACGAGCACGCCCGCGACAACGTGACGGAGGCCGAGCTGGCGCTGGACGCCGAGGGCCGGTTCCTCGCGCTGCGCGTGCGCACGCTGGCCAACGTCGGCGCCTACGTGTCGTCGGACCGCAATCTGCTGGCGACCTTCAGCAACATCGCGACCCTCGTCGGCGTCTACGCGTTCGCCGCCGCCCACGTGCAGGTGACCTCGGTGCTCACCAACACGAGCTCGACGGCGCCGTACCGCGGTGCCGGGCGCCCGGAGGCGACGTACGTGATCGAGCGCCTCATCGACGACGCCGCGCGCGAGCTGGGCGTGGACGCGGTCGATCTCCGCCGCAAGAACCTGGTGCCCGCCTCGGCGATGCCGTACAAGACGGCCACCGGCGTCACCTACGACTGCGGCGATTTCCCGGCGCAGATGGAGGCCGCGCTCAAGCTCGCCGACGTCTCCGGCTTCCCGGTCCGCCGCGAGGCGGCGCGTCGGCGCGGCCGGCTGCGCGGGCTCGGCGTCGCCAACGCGATCGAGCGGGCGGCGGGCCCACAGCCCGAGTTCGCCGAGATCCGCTTCTCGCCGAGCGGCAGCGTGACGGTGCTCATGGGGACGAAGAACCAGGGCCAGGGCCACGAGACGACGTTCAAGCAGATTCTCCACGAGCGGCTCGGCCTCGATCCGGCCGACGTCCGCTACGTCGACGGCGACACCGATCGTGTCGCGTTCGGCATGGGCTCGATGGGCTCGCGCTCGACGGTCATCGGCGGCACCGCCCTGTGGACGGCTGCCGACAAGGTCGTCGCGAAGGGCCGCCGGATCGCCGCGAAGCTGCTCGAGGCCGCCGAGGCCGACATCAAGTTCGAGAATGGCGCGTTCTCGGTCGTGGGCACCGACCGCGCGGTGGCGCTCAAGGAAGTCGCGCGCGCCGCGTTCCAGCCCGCCTCGCTGCCCAAGGGCGTCGAGCCCGGCCTCTACGAGACCGGAACGTTCTCGCCGCCGTCCGACACGTGGCCGAACGGCTGCCACGTCTGTGAGGTCGAGATCGATCCCGAGACGGGCGCGGTCAGCCTCGTCGCCTACGTCATCGCCGACGACGTCGGCACCGTGATCAATCCGCTGACCCTGAAGGGCCAGATCCACGGCGGCGTGGCGCAGGGCGTGGGCCAGGCGCTGATGGAGCAGATCGTGTACGACCCCGACTCGGGTCAGCTCCTGACGGGCTCGTTCATGGACTACGCGCTGCCGCGCGCCGACACGCTGCCCGACGTGGTCGTCGAGAGCCATCCCGTGCCGACGAAGCTCAACCCGCTCGGCGCCAAGGGCGCCGGCGAGGCCGGCACCGTCGGCGCGCTGCCCGTGGTGATGAACGCCGTGCTCGACGCCCTCGCGCCCCTCGGGGTGCGCCACCTCGACATGCCGGCCTCGGCCGAGCGCGTCTGGAACGCCATCCGCGACGCCCGGCGGCCCTGACCCCGACCAGGAGGACGCTCGTGCGACCCACGCTCGACCAGGCAGCGCTCGATCTCCTGTTCCTTCAGGCGCGCACGCAGAATGGCTGGCTGCCCACGCCGGTCAGCGACGAGACGCTTCGCCGCGTCTACGACATCGCGAAGATGGGGCCCACGAGCGCGAATTCCTGCCCGGCGCGCTTCGTGTTCTTGCGAACGCCGGCCGCGAAGGCCCGACTGCTTCCCGCGTTGAGCCCCGGCAACGTGGACAAGACGAAGCAGGCCCCGGTCACGGCCATCATCGGCTACGACACGCGCTTCTTCGAGTGGATGCCGCAGAAGCTCTTCGCCCACCGGCCGGACATGGCGGACAACTACGCGAAGAACCCGGCGCTGGCCGAGATCACCGCGTTCCGCAACGGCACCCTGCAGGGCGCCTACTTCATGCTGGCCGCGCGCGCGGTCGGGCTGGACGTCGGCGGCATGTCGGGGTTCGACAACGCGAAGGTCAACGCCGAGTTCTTTCCCGACGGCCGCGTGAAGTCGAACTTTCTCTGCAACCTCGGCCACGGCGACCCGACCAAGGTGCTGCCGCGCCTGCCGCGGCTGGACTTCGACGAGGCCTGCGCCCTGCTATGACGCTGCCGAGCTCTGCACGCGGAGCAGCCGATGCAGGTGTTCGCGCTCGGGGCCGTCTACTGGCTCGTGCACGACCAGGACCGGCGCGACCGCGCCGGTCGTCACGCCGCCTAGGACCGCACCTTCAGCGCAGTCGCCGCAGCTCCCGCTCGCACGTGTTGACGAGCGCCCCCACGCGCCGCTCGGGCGAAGGGTGGCGTGAAAGCCAGGCGCCCCAGAGCGTCCGGTCGCGCGCGATGTCCTCATAGACATCGGCCGTGCCGAGGCAGCCGACATTGGTGCGCCAGGCAACCGTCAGCAGGTGAGCCGCGGCTTCATCGGCCTGCCCTTCCTCCTCGGGCGTGAACTGCTCGTGCGAGGTGCGGAGCACCGACCGTTGCCCGCTGCCCGTGCGCGCGCTCAGTATCTCGCGCGCGCGGGCGCGCCCGATCGCGTGCTGGCGATAGACGTGACCGAACTCGTGGGCCAGGAGCGTCTGCGGCGCGCGCGGCGTGAGCTGCGCGATGGCCGACGCCGTGACGAGCAGGGCGAGGTCACACGGCGCGTCTGGCAGCCCGATCATCCAGACGTTGTAGGTTGGCTCGTCGATGACGGCGGTATCGACGCGACACCGTTCGATCTGGGAACCATGGGCGGCGTACAGCAGGGGTCCGAAGGCCTCGATGATGCGTCCGCGCTCCTCGGGCCGCGCGTTGCGAACCTCGGCGCTGGCACAGGACGTCAGGACGAGGGCGAACAGAGCACACCAGCGCGCGCGAAGCAGAACGTGGTCCATGTACCTTCTGTACCGTCTGCCGCGCGGGTACCTCTGATGTTGGTGGAGGCGGTGGGAATCGAACCCACGTCCGGAAACCCTCAGCCGCAGGCGTCTACGTCGATAGCCGGTTTATCTTACTGCGCTCTCGCCCTTCGGCCCTCCATCCGGCAGGAGGACCGCGGGGCCAGCCTCATATGTCTCGCTCCGCCCCTGAGGCGAAGGTTGGAGCCAGCCACCAGAGTATGATGCCGGTTCCCAGGCCCTGATGGCTCGGCCTGGCCGACACTAGCGGTTGTTAGGCCGCCAGAGCTAGCTGTGTGTTGGCAGCTAGAAGGTTCTCACTTATTAACGAGGGGTGAGAAACCTCGAGACGCAGCCTGGACCTCGTTGATCCCCGTCGAAACCTGTCGCCCCCCCTTGTGCGATTCGCCGCCTACGCGCGACGTACCAGTCAGTATAGACGCGGGACGGCCCCACGACTACTCCTCGTCGTCGTGGCTCCGCCGGCGCGGACCTCCCGCGCGGGTCATCGTGCGCGCCGCCTGATCCATCTCGCGGCGCTGGTCGCGCTCGCGCACCGTCGCACGCTTGTCGTGCAGCTTCTTGCCACGCCCCAGCCCGAGCTCGACCTTGGCGCGGCCCTGCTTGAAGTACAGCCGCAGCGGAATCAGCGTCAGCCCTCGCTCGGCGATCTTGCCGCCGAGCCTGCCGAGCTCCTTGCGGTGCAGCAGCAGCTTGCGGTCGCGCTCGGGCTCGTGGTTGGCGTCGGTGCCATGGCTGTAGGGGGTGATGTGGCAGCCGAGCAGCCAGCCCTCGCCGCTGCGGATCGTCGCGTACGAGTCCTTG
>Ga0209690_1001911_pt1 | contig 11933 bp, 8 predicted proteins | sample GraSoiAngelo_150_FD_186164 | JGI IMG/M metagenome (GOLD analysis project Ga0209690, IMG submission 186164) | Grasslands soil microbial communities from the Angelo Coastal Reserve, California, USA - 14_1009_09_40cm (SPAdes) (version 2) | ecosystem: Environmental > Terrestrial > Soil > Grasslands ...
TACGATTGCGGCAGTCTCGGTCTTACCGTGCCCGAGTGGCTCCCGCGTATCGTTTCGGTCTTACCACTTCACGGGCTTGGACGGCCGATGGGCGTAGCCGCTGTCCCGCCCGCCGCCGCCACCAGGACCGCGTCCGCCACCGCCCGGTCGGCCACCGCCGCCCGGCCGGCCGCCGCCACCGCCACCCGTTCGGGCGGCCTGCGGATTCGAGATCTCCACCGTGATTCTCCGGCCATCGAGCTCGCGCCCGTTCAGCTGAGAAATCGAGGCCTGGGCCTCCTCCGCCGTGTTCATCTCGACGAACCCGAATCCCCGGGACTGCCCGGAAAAACGATCGGTGATCACGGTTGCGGACAGGACGTTACCGCACTGTGTGAAGAACTCCCGGAGCCCTTCGCTGGTCGTGGAGTACGCAAGACCGCCTATATAGAGTTTAGATGCCATCGGAACCCCCTCGGACTGTCTTCCGCTCTCTTGCACGCCCCGCGAACGCGGAAGGTCACTTTCATCGGAGGCGAGGTCCGCCCAAAGCGGCGGACGCTCTCAGTGTACACAGGCTGAGGCGACACGCAACTGCGCGGGGCGGTTTAGCGCCCCGCGTCACGCCTCGACCGTCAGCGGAGCTCGGCCGGCACGATGCCGTAGGAATTGATCTTGCGGTACAGCGTCTTGGGATCGATCGCGAGCAGGGCCGCGGCCTTGCCGCGATGACCGTTCACCTGCTTGAGGACCGCAATGATGTGCTGGCGCTCCATCGTCTCGAGGCTGTCGCCGGCCGATGGCACGGACGGCGCGCTCGATCCGAGGATCTCCGGGGGAAGATCGGTGGGAAAGATCTCATCGCCCTTGCTCAGGATCACGGCGCGCTCGACGGCGTGCAGCAGCTCGCGGACGTTGCCGGGCCACGCATAGGTTTCGAGCGCCGCCAGCGTGGCGGCGGCCAGCCGTTTGAGCCCGTATTTCGCGTTCGTCTCGACGAAGTGCTTGGCCAGGAGCGCCACGTCGTCCCGACGCTCGCGCAAGGGCGGGAGGCTGACGGTGATGGTGTTGATCCGATAGTAGAGGTCCTGCCGAAACTCTCCCGTCTTCATCGCCTCGGCCAGATCGCGGTTGGTGGCGGCCACGAGCCGGACGTCGACCCGCCGCGGGCGCGTGGCCCCGACCCGGAAGAACGTCCCGGTCTCGATCGCGCGCAAGAGCTTCACCTGGCTATCCGGCTCCATCTCGCCGATCTCGTCGAGGAACAGGGTGCCGCCGTCGGCGAGCTCGACCAGCCCCGGCTTGGTCCCGACCGCGCCGGTGAACGCGCCCTTCTCGTGACCGAACAGCTCGGACTCGAAGACCTCGCGCGGGAGCGCGCCGCAGTGAATCGGTACGAACGCCCGCGCGGTTCGCGACGAGTGTTCGTGGATCGCCCGGGCGACGAGCTCCTTGCCGGTGCCGCTCTCGCCCAGGATCAGTACCGCCGAATCGGTGGGGGCCACGCGATCGATGATCCGCAGCACCTCGTGCATCCGGGTGCTCTGGGTCAAGAGGCCGCCGAAGGGCGCGGCGCCGGGCGCGTGAGCGCGCAGGGCGACGTTGTCGCGGACGAGCTGTCCCTTCTCCGCCGCCTTGCGCACGACGACGTCGAGCTCTTCGATCTTGGTCGGCTTGGTCAGGTAATCGTAGGCGCCGAGCTTCATGGCCTCCACCGCGGTGGAGACCTCCTGGAAGCCCGTCAGCATGATGACTTGAGGCGCCTCCGGGAACGTCGCCAGCTCGCGCAGGACGTCGATACCTTCCTTGTGCGGCATCCGCATGTCCAGCACCACGACGTCGAACGGGGTCTCGCGAATGCGCTCCAGCGCCGCCGCGCCGTCGGCGACGCCTTCGACCTCGTGGCCCCGCCGGCCGAGCTCGCGCACGATCAGCTCGCGCAGGTTCCGCTCGTCATCGGCGATCAGGATCCGAATAGGATGGGTCACAGGGGCAGCACCACACGGAAGATGCTCCCTTTGCCGATTACGGAGCTCACCTCGATCCGACCGCCGTGGTCGTTCACGATGCCCTGGGCGATGGCGAGCCCGAGCCCGGTTCCCTGTCCGGGTGGCTTGGTCGTGAAGAACGGATCGAAGATGCGGCTGAGGTTCTCCTGCGGAATCCCCGGCCCTTCGTCCTCCAGCTCGATCTCGACTTCGCCACGGGTGCGACGCGATCGCACGATCAAGGTTCCCTTGCCCTCCATCGCCTCGAGCGCGTTCGACGCGAGCCCGAGACACACCTGGCGGAGCTGGCCCTCGTTCGCCGCTACCGGCGGCAGCTCGGGATCGAGCTCGGTCACCACGCGGCTGCGCGCGAACCGCGACTGATGGGACAGAAGCTCCGCAGCCTTCAGGACGACGCCGTTCAGGTCGGTATCGGTCCGCTGGCTCCCGGGATCGCGGACGAAGTGTAGCAAGCTGCCCGTGATTTCCTTGCAGCGGTAAGCCTCTTCTTCGATGAGGCGCAGATAGTGCCGGAACTCTCCGGGCTCCGACAAGGTCGCCGAATCGCTCGCGCCCAGCCGGCTCAGGAGGGACTCGGAGCATCCGGCGATCGTCGCGAGCGGGTTGTTGAGCTCGTGCGCGACCCCGGCCGCAAGACGTCCGGCCGTCGTGAGCCGCTCGGTCAGGAGCATCTGGCGCTCGAGCCGCTTCGCGAGCGTCACATCCTCGACCAGGAGCACGGCGTGCGTGCCACGATCGCTCGCCGCCTCCACGGGCGCCGCGGTCAGGCGGAAGATCTTCGGGTCGCCGGCGACGATCATCTCTTCCTCGATCGAGGCCACGCGGCGGGTCCGGAAGGACTCGCGCAGCAGCGTCTGCACCGCCGTCGCCTGGTCGGAAGGGAGGAGTCGAATCAGCGGACCGCGGACACCGACGTCGCACGCCAGGGCGCGTCCTCCCGCCGGGTTGACCCGCACGACGTTCAGATCGGTGTCCAACACGAATACTCCGAGCGGCAGGGTTTCCAGAACCACCTCCACGAACCGCTTCTGGGTGTCGAGCTCGCGGGTACGGTCGGCGACCATCGCTTCGAGCTCGGTGTAGAGGCGCGCGTGCTCCAACGCAATGGCCGCCTGGTCGGCCAGCGCCACGAGGAGCTCTTCCTCGTGCGCCGAGAACTCGTGCACGTCGCGACGCAAGACACTGACGGCGCCAATCGTACGTTCGCCGACACAGAGCGGTACCGCGAGCATGGCCCGGAAGCCCGCGGACCGAGCGAGGTGGGGATAGCGGCCGCGTGAATCCGACCAGAGATCAGGGCTCTGCATCGGGCGCCGCTCTTGGACTGCCCGCCCCGTGACCCCCTCGCCGAGCTGCAACCGGACCGTCGACACCATTTCCTGGGGGACATCCAGGCTCGCGACCATGACCAGCTCGTTGGTCGGCGGATCGAACGTCATCACGCTGCACGAGTCCACCCCCAGGACTTCGCGCGCCTCCTCCATGATCATCCGAATCGTTCGGCCGACGTCGAGGCTGGCGGTGACGGCGCGGCCGGCCTCGAGGAGCGCGCGGGTCTCGCGGGCGCCGCGCACGCTCTCGTCGAAGAGCCTGGCACCGTGGATGGCGATGCCCGCCTGCTCGGCGAAGGCTTCGAGCACGCGCTGGTGGTGCGCCGTGAAGCTCCCAGGCCGCGTCGAGAACGCGGAGACGACCCCGATGACCGCGCCAACGACCTTGAGGGGCACGCACAGCATCGACCGGATGCCTTCGCGCTCGTCGACCTCGCGCCGCGCCGATCGCGGATCGGTCCGCACGTCGGCGACCCGGATCGCGACGCCCTCCGCGGCCACCCGGCCGATGATCCCCTCCCCGACCGGGACCGACAACGTCCGCCACTCCTCGCTCTGGAATCCGTGGGCGGCCGCCTGGACGACCTGCGTCCGCTCGCTGTTGAAGAGGCCGATCCCGCACCCGCTGGCGCCGATCAGCGCCGGCACCGAGAGGCTGATCCGGTCGAGGACCGACGCCACGTCGAGGCGGGCCGTGATGAGCTGGCTCGTCGCGTGGAGTGCCGCCAACTCGTCGGCCCGGCGTCGGCTCTCGTCGGTCAGACGCCCCCGCTCGATCCCGACCGCCAGCGGCCGCGCGAGCTCACCGATATTCTCGATGTCGCCGTCGTCGAAGGCGCGCGGCCGGCGAGCGGCGAGAACAACCGCCCCGAGGAAGTGGCCGCTGGACACGAGGGGGACGAACGCCGCCGCGCGGAAGCCCGCTGCCGCGAAGATTCGGCGGCTCGCCTCGGGAACGTCATCGCGCTCGAAGTCGTCGATCCGCACCGGGGCGCCGGTGGCCACGACGCGGCCGAGCAGCGTGCCCTCGAGAGGCACCCATCGCTCGCGCGGCCCCCGCGAGGTGAAGCCGCGCGCATTCACGTCGATGAGCTCGAACTCCCGGCGCTCGGCATCGAGCAGCGACAGGGTGAGCGAGTCGAATGCCACGAGCTTCGCGATGCCCCCCGCGAAGGCGGCGAACAGCTCGTCGATCGTGTGTCGCGTCGTGAGCAGCCGCGAGATCTCGGCGAGCGCGGCGGTACGGCCCGCCCGCTGCTCCCGCTCGCTGAGATGGTCGAGAGCCGCTCCGAGCTCGTGCGGGAGGTCGGCCGGCAGCGCGGCCGCCGTGAGACTCCCGACCCGCCCGAGGAGGAGCAGCTCGCCCGCGGGCCGATTCGCCGTGCCGAGAGGCGTTCTCAGGAGCGAGGCCGGCCCGTTCGCGCCCGGCGGTGCGACGCGGGTGAGCCCCGGGCGCGCCGCCGGTGTCCCAGTGACCGTCGTGAGCCAGTCGCGGAGCGCCGCCGGCACCCGTCTGGCGCTTGCCGTGACGACGATCGGCTCCTGGCAGCGCGGCCGGAACTCGAGCGCCCCGGCGGTGGCGCCGGTCAGCTCGACCAGCCGGCGCAACGTCGTGGTGAGGCCGTCGGCCGCGGACGGCGACGCAAAGATCGGCATAATCAGATCGCGGAGCTCTCGCCCGTGTTTCACGACGTCACGGCGGCGTCAGCAATCGGCCGGGCAGGCTTCCGGTGTGCTGGCCGTCCTTGATGACGAACGTCCCATTCACCAGGACGTGCTCGATGCCCGCGGGATACTGGTGCGGATCCTGGTAGGTGGCGCGGTCGCAGACGCGACGCGAATCGAACACGACGAGATCGGCGCGGGCGCCCACCGCGACGACGCCCCGGTCCTTGAGTCCGAGGCGCCGCGCCGGCAGCGCGGTCATCTTGTGGATCGCCTGGGGCAAGCTCAGCACGCGCTGCTCGCGTGCGTACTCGCCCAGAACCCGCGGGAACGTGCCATAGCTCCTGGGGTGCGGCTTGCCCACCGCCAGCTCGCCGTACGGCGCGAGCGCCGAGCCGTCCGAGCCGATCATGACTGCTGGATGAGTCAGCGCGCGACGGAGATCGCCCTCGTCGAGCTGGAAGAGGATCATATACCCCTTCCCGCCCTCGGCGACAATCAGCTCGATCGAAGCGTCGAGCGGATCCATCCCGCGGCTGGCGGCGATCTCGGAGATGCGCTTGCCCTCGGCGTCCGTGCGTCGGCGGCAGGAGGCCACCATCACGTTCTCCCACCCGATGCGGTCGAGCAGGCCCTGACCGGTCTCCGGCGCCTCGATGTCCCGGCGGATCCGGGCGAGGTCGTCGGGGTCGGCGAGGCGCTTGAGCATGGCATCGATTCCACCCTCGAGCGCCCAATCCGGTAGCAGCGTCCGGAGGGTCGTGCTGGACGCGGTGTAGGGATAGACGTCGGCCATCACGTCGAGTCCCTCGGCACGCGCTTCGTCGATGAGCTTGAGGACGTCGGCGACCTTGCCCCAGTTCGGGCGGCCCGCGGCCTTCACGTGGCTGATCTGGACGGGCAGATCGCCCTCGCGCCCGACGTGGATCGCCTCTCTCACCGCGTCAAGGAGCGTCGCGCCTTCACCGCGGATGTGGCTCGCGTAGAAACCTCGGTGGCGCGAGGCCGTGGCCGCCAGCGTGACCACCTCGTCGGTCGTGGCATAGGAGCCCGGTGCATAGATGAGCCCGGTCGAGAGCCCCCAGGCGCCGTCCTCGATCCCGTCGGCCAGAAGCCTCTGCATCCGGCTGAGCTCGGCCGCCGTTGGGGCACGGCGGGCGAAGCCCATCGCCGCCACACGCAAGGTGCCGTGGCCGATCAGCTGGATCACGTTGAGCGCGGTGCCGCTGGCGTCGAACGCGCGAAGGTAGTCGCCGACCGAGCGCCAGCTGAAATCCATACCGGCGGGCACGTACAGCGCGAAACCGCGCAAGTCCTCCAGGAACTCGGAGGACACGGGCGCGGGAGAGAAGCCGCAATTCCCAACCACCTCCGTGGTCACGCCCTGCCTCACCTTCGACTCGGCGCGGCGGTTTTCCCAGAGGCGCCAATCGGAGTGCGAGTGCATGTCGATGAAGCCGGGCGCCACGACCTTGCCTGAGGCGTGCAGGTTGCGGCCGGCGGGCTCACGATGAAGATCGCCGATGGCCGCGATCCGGTCGTCCTTGATGCCGACGTCGGCGCGGCTGCCGGGCCTCCCGGTGCCGTCGACGACCTCGGCGCCCTCGATCTTCAGGTCAAGCACGGGCGGGCGCCCTCGAGGCGGGGGCCTGAGTGAAACCGAGCTGGCGCTCGCACCAGGCGGCGACCGCCAGCAGGCGGCTCGATGCCCCGGCGGCCTGGACGAGCTGGATGGCGTGGGGGAGTCCCGACGAGGCGATGCCGCTCGGCAATGTGATCGCGGGCACGCCGGCGTTGCTCCAGGGCGCGCAGAGCGAGCCGTCTCCCGTCGAGCCGAGACCGGCCGGCGCCGGCGCCGGTGCCGTGGGACACAGCAGCGCGTCGTGCGCGGCCAGCAGAGACATCACGTCGCCGCGGAAGGTCAGACGCGCGCGATTCGCGCTGACGTACGCCGTCGCCGACAGGCGCAATCCCGCCTCGACCAGGCTCCGCATCTCCGGGCCATAGTCGTCAGCGTGCTTGACGAACCAGCGCTCGTGATAGGCCGCGGCCTCGGCTTCGAGCACGGTGAGCCCCGCCGCGGCGAGCTCCTGAAACGACGGCGGCAGCTCGATCTTCGAGACCGTGGCACCCGCGCGGGCGAACGTATCGGCAACCCCCTCGATGTGAGCGACGACCTCTCGCGAGGCGCGAGCGAGGAGTTCAGGGGCGAACGCGAACCGCGGCGTGCTGGCCGCCGGCGCATCGAGCTCCCGGCCGGCCAGCACCGACATCGCAAGCGAGGCGTCGCCGACCGAGCGGGCGAGGACGCCGACGTGATCGAGCGACCACGCGAGGGGGATCACACCGGCGACGGAAACCAGACCGTGCGTGCCCTTGAAGCCCACGACGCCGCAATACGCGGCGGGCCGGAGCACCGAGCCAACCGTCTGCGAGCCGAGCGCCAGCGGCACCATGCGCGCCGCGACGGCCGCGGCCGAGCCCGCCGACGAACCGCCGGGCGTGTGGCCGTGGTTCCACGGGTTTCGGGTCGGCGCCGGATCGCGATAAGCGAACTCCGTGGTCACGGTCTTGCCGAGCGCGATCGCACCGGCCGCGCGGATGCGCGCGACCGCCGCGGAGTCCGTGACCGGACGCGTATGGGCGAAGGACCTGGCGCCACCCGTGGTTGGCATCCCGGCGACGTCGAAAATGTCCTTCACGCCGACCGGGACGCCGTGCAGCGGCCCGCGCAGTCGCCCGGCACGCGCCTCCGATTCGCGCTCACCCGCAATAGCGAGGGCGCCGGCGGCGTCGACGTGCGCCCACGCGCGCAGGTCTCCGTCGAGCGCGCCGATCCGCGCCAGGCACGCTTCGACCAACTCGACAGGGCTCAGGACCCCCTTACGGATCGCCTCCGCCGCCTCCCTGACGCCGAGCGAGGTCGGCTCAGCGGATCGCATCGAGCACCTCCGCGACCACCTCGAAGCGGCCGAACGAGGGCATGAGGTAGGCGCCGGCGTAACGAGCGCGTACGGCGCGCACCAGCTCTTGCGCCATCTCGATCCCGACGCGGAGGGCGCCATCGCCGGCCTCGCGAAGCCGCCGGCGAACCCCCTCTGGAATCGTGATACCCGGCACCTCGTTGTGAAGGAACTCGGCGTGTCGCGCGCTGTGGAGCGGCAGGATGCCGACCAGGACCGGAACGGGTGAGCCGCCTGCTCGCTCGAGGAAGCGATCGATCTGCGAGAGATCGTACACGGGCTGCGTCTGGACCCACCGCGCGCCGGCCTGCACCTTTCGCTGAAAACGCTCGATCTCGCGCGCGACATCCTCGGCTGCCGGATTCAGCGCGGCGCCGACGTAGAAGGACGTCGGCGCCCCGATGCTGCTGCCCGTCGCGTCGTGTCCCTCGTTCATCCGGCGCAGGATCTCTATCAGGCCCACGCCGTCGACGTCGAAGACCGCCGTCGCGTTGGCGTAATCGCCCGCCCGCGGTGGGTCGCCGGTCATCGCCAGGATGTTGCGCACGTCGAGCGCGTGCGCGCCGAGCAGATCGCCCTGGATGCCCATCAGGTTCCGGTCGCGACACGTGAAGTGCATGTTGATGTCGAGTCCCGTCGCATCGCGCACGAGGAGCGCCGTCGGCAGCACCGCCATGCGGACCCGGCCGAGCGAGCCGTCGTTGATGTCGACGATGTCGACGCCTTGCTCCCGCAGGAGCTTGGCGCCCTGCACGAGCTTCTCGACCGTGTGACCGCGCGGCGGATCCAGCTCGACCGTGACGACGAACTCGCCGGCGGCGAGCTTGCGCCCGAGCAAGGTCGGCGGCCGGGCGATGTGCAGGCCGGGCGCCGTGCCCACCGCGACCGGGCTGATCGTGACCGGCGCCTGTCGGGCCTCGGGCCGGGGCGGCCGCCTCCGGTCGAGGACTTCTCGCATCGCCGCGATGTGCTGCGGGGTGGTGCCGCAGCAGCCGCCGACGAGCCGAGCGCCCGCGTTGACCATTCGCTCGGCATACTCCGCCATGTAACCGGGGGACGAGAGGTAGATCAGGCGCTCCCCGATCCGGCTCGGCAGGCCGGCGTTGGGCTGGATACACAAGGGCAGCCCCCCGGCCTCGGCGTGCATCTGCTCCAGCACCTCGTAGAGGGTGCTCGAGCCGACCGAGCAGTTCGCCCCGAGGGCCTGAACCGGAAGACCCCGCAAGGCGCGCGCGACCTCGGCCGCCGGTCGGCCCGTGAACGTGACGCCGTCGTCGGTGAACGCCATCTGAGCGATGATCGGGACGTCGGTGATCGCGCGGATCGCCGCCACGGCGAGCGCGACTTCCTCCAGGTCCGAAAACGTCTCGACGATGAAGCCGTCGACGCCGCCCTCGAGGAGGGCCTCGGCCTGCTCCCGAAACGCCGCCAGCGCCTCGTCGGGGGTGACCGTTCCGAGCGGCGCCAGATACTTCCCGAGGGGCCCGATCGAGCCGAGCACGAACACGTCCTGGCCCGAGCTCTCGCGCACGTCGCGCGCGAGCGCGACACCCCGCCGATTCACCTCGCGCACCTGGCCCTCGAGCCCGTGGATCGCGAGCTTGAACCGGTTCGCGCCGAAGGTGTTGGTCTCGATGCAATCGGCGCCGGCGGCGATGTAGTCGGCGTGGATCGACTGGACCACGCGCGGGTTGTTCAGGTTGAGGACGTCGAAGCACGCATCGAGCGAGACACCGCGCGCGTAGAGCAGGGTACCCATCGCGCCGTCGCACAGGAGCGGCCCCGCGCCCAGACGGCGGCTAAGCTCGTACGGCATGCGCCTCCCGGAGCGCGGTCAGAATGCGCGCGACGACCTGGTCGGCGCCGATCCCGGTCGTGTCGACCGTGATGTGCGCCCGCCGGTAGTAGCGCTGTCGCGCCCGATAGAGCTCTTCGATGTCGGCCAGCGAGCGCCCCTCGAGCATGGGGCGATTGCCGATCCGGCTGGCGCGCTCGTACAGCTCGCGCACGTCGCCGTCGAGCCACACGACCGTCCCGAGCTCGCGCAGCCGCTCCATCCGGCCTTCACGGCACGGCAACCCACCGCCGGTCGCGATGACTTCGCCCGACTTCAGCTTGAGGCTCTCGAGCGTGTCGGCCTCGAGCTGACGGAATCGCGGCTCGCCCGCGTCGCGGAAGATCTCGGGGATCGAGCGGCCCTCGCCAGCGACGATCACGTCGTCGGTCTCGACGAAGCAACGGCCGAGACGGCGCGCGAGCAGCCGCCCGCACACCGATTTTCCGGCACCCATGAACCCCACGAGAATGATGTTATCCCGCCGCATCCCCGCATCGTATCAGATCGCCCTTTACCGGGTGACGAGGTGGGTTGGCGGTAGTGCGCGATGGACGGGTGGCGCCGGGGTCGCACCCCTGCGCTCGGCTCCGTCACCCGCTCGCTCGAATCGCAGCTCTTCGAGCTGCGGACGAGACGAGGGGGTCCCACTCCGCCGAGCGCAGGGGTGCGACCCCGGCGTCACCCGTCCATCGCACACTCGCGGAACCCCTCGCCACCGGCCGGCGCGAACTGTCCGTTACAGATCGCAGCGGGATTCTGTTGGCTTAGCGATGGAGAGTTTTGCGGGCGGGGGTGCGGCGGTAGGCGCAGTCGCGCATCCAGCATCGGGCGCACTGGCTGAAGTAGTGGTCGACCCGCGCGTGGGTTCCGGCCGCGGCCAGAAGCGAGATGGACTTCACCGGGCTCATGAAGCAGGCCTCGTTGAGGCTGACGCCGATCGCCTCGCCGGGGCAAAGGGCGAACAGCGCTTTCTGCTGGCTCACGTCCCAGTGCCCGTAGCCTGGGCTCACCCGGTTCGTGACCGGCAACCCGAGCGGGATCGATTCCTGACAGAGCAGATCATTGACGTACTCGGCCAGGCTCTCGACCGCCCCCGAGCCGACGCTGTCGAGCATGGAGGCCAGCGGCAGCTCGCGCGCCTCCCACAGCGCGGCGACGCGCCGCTCCAATCCCTCGCCGATCGTGCAGACGGCCGTCGCGACCCGCTCGATCGGGCCCCAGAGGCGCTGCACATCGGGAATCGTCAGCGCGACGCCGCCGGCTTCGACGGTGTCGGGGCTCAGGCGCGTGACGGCAAGCCAGCGCACGACGGCACGCGGCGCGATGAGACTCCGCCCGAGCGCGAGGGCTTGGTCGAAGAGCGCCAGCACCTCCGGACCGGGCGTGTCGACGGATTTCTTGTAACCCTGGAAGCGCAGCACCTCGTCGGGGTCGATCGCGAGCGGAAGCGCCGTGAGGACTCGAGGCGTGGAGGAGATCTGCTGCGACACTACGAGTGCGTCTGACGCCCTCGCGCTCGCACGTCTTTCATATGCCCGCCTCGCGCGGGCGGTGCCCAGCCCGCCGACGCCCCGCGGCTCGCACGACCGCGGCGATACGACGGATGTGCTCGGGATTCGACCCGCAGCAGGCTCCGACGATGTTGCACCCGGCGTCGAGGAGCGCGGGATACTCGCGCGCCATCTCCTCGGGGCCGAGCTCGTAGGTCACGGTGTCGCCCGTCGTCACGGGTAGCCCTGCGTTCGGATAGGCGATCAGCGGCGCGTCGGTGACCCGCCGCATCTCACGGATGATCACGATGGCGCGATCCGGGCCGCGGCCGCAGTTCATACCGATGACGTCGGCGCCCGCGGCGAGCAGATTCTTGGCGACTTCCGCGGGGCTCTCGCCCCACATGGTGCGGTCGCGGTCGTGGATCTCTTCGTACTGGAAGAACATGGTGGCCATCACCGGCAGGTCGGCCGCCGCCTTGCAGGCGCGAATCGCTGCCGTGCACTCCTGCGGAAACATCATGGTCTCGACCGCGAAGAGATCGACACCGCCCTCGGCGAGTGCCTCGGCTTGCTCGCGAAACGTCTCGACATACTGCTCGTCGGTGACGCCTTCGTCGAGCGCGTAGTCGACCGGCAGACGGCTCGTGGGCCCGATC
>Ga0209690_1001912_pt1 | contig 11930 bp, 10 predicted proteins | sample GraSoiAngelo_150_FD_186164 | JGI IMG/M metagenome (GOLD analysis project Ga0209690, IMG submission 186164) | Grasslands soil microbial communities from the Angelo Coastal Reserve, California, USA - 14_1009_09_40cm (SPAdes) (version 2) | ecosystem: Environmental > Terrestrial > Soil > Grasslands ...
CTGCCGCACACCGCAACTCGCCTCCCCAACTTAGCAACCGGCTGCACGCCGCGGTACTGTACGACCTCGGAAGGCCGCCGCCTTCGAGGCCCGGCGGAGGCTAAGCCGACTGGCTGAGCCGGTCGGTCGCGCGCTACCTTACGCGCGGCTCACACACCGGTCAATGTATGGCTCGCGCCAACCTGGAACAGGAAGTCCTCGAAGAGCTGCGGCGGCGCAAGGTCGGCTCCCTCGTCCTCCAGTTCACCGACCTGCTCGGGGTGAACAAAGCGGTCGAGCTGCCCGCCAGCCGATTTGAGCGAGCGCTCGCCGGGCAGATCGCCTTCGACGGGTCGGCGCTGGAAGGGTTTGCGCGGACCGAGGAGGCGGACGCCCTGCTCGTCCCCGACCTCACGACCTTCCGCGTCTTCGCCTGGGGCATGGGGGCTCCGCCCGGCGGGGAAGCCGGCGGCGATCCGGTCGGACGGCTCATTTGTGATATCCGCTACCCGGACGGCCGGCCGTTCGAGGGATGCCCCCGGACCGCGCTGAAGCGCCAGATCGATCTCGCCGCCAAAGCCGGGTTCGTGATGCGGGTCGGGAGCGAGGTGGAGTTCTTCATCTTCGATGGGGCGGACGACGCCGGGGTCTCCACCCGCACCGCGGACCGGGGCAGTTACTTCGACCTGCAGCCGCTGGAGCGCGGCGAGCAGGTCCGGCGCGCCATCGCCAAGGTGCTCGAGGACATGGACCTCGATCCCGAGTCCCTGCATCACGAGGTCGCGCCGGGCCAGCACGAGATCGATCTCGCACCGGCCGACGCCCTCACGGCGGCCGATCGCCTCGCCACGCTCCGCACCGTGGTCCGCAGTATGGCGCTGCGGCACAGCATGCTGGCGACGTTCATGCCCAAGCCCCTCTTCGCCCGCAGCGGCTCCGGTCTCCACACGCACCAGACGCTCCTCGCCGAGGGGAAGAACGCCTTCGACGACCGTAGCGCGCCGCTGCATCTCTCCCAGGTCGCCCGCTGGTACGTGGGCGGGCTGCTGCACCACGCGCGCGGCTATTGCGCCGTGACCAATCCGCTGGTGAACTCGTACAAGCGCTTGGTCGCAGGGTTCGAGGCGCCGGTGAACGTGTCGTGGTCGACGCAGAACGTCTCGCCGCTCGTCCGCATCCCGGCGGAGCGGGGGGACGGGGCTCGCTGCGAGAATCGCCTGCCCGATCCGGCGGCCAACCCGTACCTCGCCATCGCCACGCAGCTCGCCGCCGGCCTCACGGGCATCAAGGAGCAGATCGATCCGGGCGATCCCGTCAACAAGAACATCGCCCGCATGAGTTATCGGGAACGGCGCAAGTACCGCATCGACGATCTGCCGCGCGATCTCCACGAGGCCCTCGACTACCTGGAAAAAGACCGCGTCGTGCGCGATGCGCTGGGGGAACACATCTACGAGCGGTACATCGACGCCAAACGCGGCGAATGGGAGGAGTACATCGAACGCGTCAGCCCGTGGGAGGTCGAGCGCTACATGGGACAATACTGATCGGCGGCGACCACCAGAGGCTTTGAACGACGACGGCCAGCGTGTGCGTACGCTGGCCGTCCACTGCGCCGTGTTCCGGGCCGGGCCCCCCCGTCACTCCCAGTCCCGCCGCGGAGTCTTCTTCGGCCGGAACTCCTCGTCTTCCTCGTCGTCGAATTCGTCGTCCAGGTCGTCGTATTCGTCGAGGTCGTCCAACTCCTCCTCGTCAAGCTCGTCCTCCTCCAGCTCGTCGTCGAAGTCCTCGTCCAGGTCCTTGTCCTCTTCGAAGTCTTCGAACTCTTCGTCGTCGAGACCGTCGCTGCGACGCTTGAGCGACCAGTCCGACGTCTCACGGGACAACATTGTCACCCCCAGCTGAGGTTGCGGTTGATGGCGTGAACGAGCTATCCGGTGCTGCCTTACGACTCCTCGGCGGCTCGCGCGTTCCGGGCGAGCTTGCGACGCTCGGTGGCGCCCAGGGCCCGCTTGCGCAACCTGATGGACGACGGCGTCACCTCGATTAGTTCGTCGTCCTCAATGTATTCGAGCGCGAGCTCCAAGGTGATCTGCCGCGGCGGCTCCAGAATGATCATTTCATCCGACGCGGTCGTCCGCATGTTCGTCAGCTTCTTCTCCTTGGAGGGGTTCACGTCCATGTCGTCGGTCCGGACGTTCTCCCCCACGATCATCCCCTCGTACACCGGGTCACCGGGTTTGACAAACATCGTGCCCCGCTCCTGCAAATTGAAGAGCGCGTACGCCACGACCACGCCCTGCCGGTCCGCGACCATGACCCCCCGGCTCCGCCCCGAGATCGGTCCCGCCCACGGCCCGTACTCGTAGAAGCGGTGATGCATGATTCCCGTTCCCCGGGTGTCCGTCAAGAACTCCGAGCGATACCCCAGCAAGCCCCTCGCCGGCAGCTTGAACCGCATCCGCACCATGCCCACCCCCGGGTTCTTCATGTCCAGCAGGGTCGCGCGGCGCGGGCCCAGCTTCTCCATCACGACGCCGAGGTGGCCCTCTGGGCAATCGATCATCAGCTCCTCGTAGGGCTCGAGCTGCTCTCCGTTCGGCCCTTCGCGCGGGATGATGCGCGGCCGGCTGACCTGAAACTCATATCCCTCGCGCCGCATCGTCTCCATCAGCACGCCGAGGTGCAGCTCGCCGCGTCCCGACACGGTGAACGTCTGGGGGTCGTCCGTCTCCTCCACCCGGAGGGCCACGTTCCGCTCGAGCTCCCGGAACAGCCGCTCCCGCAGCTGCCGACCGGTGACGAACTTCCCTTCGCGCCCCGAGAACGGCGAGTCGTTGACCTTGCAGTCCACCGAGATCGTGGGCTCCTCCACTGCGATCCCCGCGAGGCGCTCGAGGTGGTCGGGCGCCGTGATCGTCTTCCCGATCTCCACGCCGGCGAGCCCCGCCAACGCCACGATCTCGCCTGCGGCGGCCTCCTCCAGCTCCACCCGCTCTAGTCCCTCGAAGCCGAACAGCTTCACGACCCGCGCTTGCTCGTACGCCCCGTCCCCCAACGGCCCCGGCGCCCCGAGCGGCAGCACCGCGACCGTGTCACCGACATGCATGCGACCCCGCTCGATCCGCCCGATCGCGATCCGCCCCAGATAGGAGGAATAGTCGAGCGTCGAGACGAGCATCTGCAACGGCCCGCGCGGGTCCGCCCGGGGTGCCGGAATCGTCGTCAGGATCGTCTCGAACAGCGGCTTCAGATCGGTGCCCGGCGTCTGGAGGTCGAACGTCGCCGTCCCCGCCCGACTCGAGGTATAAAGGAAAGGGCAGTTGAACTGCTCCGGCGTCGCTTCCAGCTCCAGGAATAGCTCCAGCACCTCGTCGTGCACGCGCAACGGCTCCGCGTCCTGGCGGTCGATCTTGTTCACGAGCACGATCGGCTTCAAGCCCAGGCCCAGCGCCTTCCCCGCCACGAAGCGCGTCTGCGGCATCGGCCCCTCGGCGGCATCCACAAGCAGGAGGAAGCCATCCACCATCCGGAGGATCCGCTCCACCTCGCCCCCGAAGTCCGCATGCCCCGGCGTGTCTACGATGTTGATCTTCGTCTCACCCCAGCGTACCGCGGTGTTCTTGGAAAGGATCGTGATGCCCCGCTCCCGCTCCAACGGGTTCGAGTCGAGCACCCGCTCGGTCAGCAGCTGGTTGGCGCGGAACACCCCCGCCTGGCGGAGCATCTGGTCCACCAGCGTGGTCTTCCCATGGTCGACGTGGGCGATGATGGCGATGTTGCGGATCTGCAAGGGGCTACGTCCTGACGGTGCCTATGTGAGGGGCGCAGTATAGGAAGGTGGTCTCGAAAAGACAAGCGGTGGCGTCACACGCACGTCGGGTCCCGCTCCATCTGCACCGTCACATGCTCGATCCCCAGGTCGCCCAGGCGGCCCTGGACCGCCTCGAGCACGCGCTGGTTATCGGCGGGGTTCTGAACCACGAGGTGCCCGCTCATGGCGATCACCCCGCTGGTGACGGTCCATACGTGCAAATCGTGCACCGACGCTACCCCCGGAATCGAGGTGATGCGGTCGTGCACGTCGGAGAGCGCGATATGCGCCGGCGCCGCCTCGAGCAGCACATCCGCGCTCTCCTTCACGAGGCGCCAGGCGCTGCCGAGGATGAGCAGGGAGATGAGAATCGAGATCAGGGGGTCGGCGGCGAGCCAGCCGGACAGCAGGATGACCGCGCCCGCGGCGAGCGCCCCGAACGAGGCGAGGGCGTCGCTCAGCATGTGGAGATAGGCGCCCCGCTCATTGAGCGAGTGGTCGTGCCCGCGGTGCAGGATCGCAGCGCCCGCGAGGTTGGCGATCAGTCCGAGCGCGGCGACGGCGACGAGCAACGCCCCCTGGACCGGGGCGGGATTGCGCAGCCGGTGCAGCGCCTCGACCGCGACGCCGATCGAGATCGCCAGCAACGCGGCACCGTTCACCAGGGCCGCCAGGATCTCGAGCCGCAACAGCCCGAAGGTGCGCTCCGCCGTGGCCGGGCGTTGAGCCACGTAGGCCACCCCGAGCGACAGGCCGAGCGCGCCCACATCGGCGAGCAGGTGGCCGGCGTCGGCCAGCAGGGCGAGCGAGTGCGCCACCCAGCCTCCGACCGCCTCCACGAGCATCACCATGCCCGAGATCCCCAGCACGAGCGCCAGGCGGCGCCGGCTTTCGGCGCGCAGCGGCGCGCGGTGGGTGCACTGGACTTCGAGAGGGAGCGCAGACATCAGACGTCAGACATCAGTGGTCATGGCGAAGGTCTGACATCTGATGTCTGACGTCTGATGTCCGGATGCGGATCGTCTCCGCGTGCCCCGGCAAGCCCTCGGCTTCCGCCAGTGCGATGATGTGGCCCGCATCTTGTTCCAGCCGTCGCGCCGAATACCCGACTACGCTGATCCGTTTCACGAAATCGTACACTCCCAGCGGCGAAACATATCGGGCGGTTCCACCGGTGGGCAACACGTGTGACGGGCCGGCGAGGTAGTCTCCCACCGGCTCGGGCGTCGCCGCCCCGACGAAGATGGCCCCCGCATGGCGGATGCGGCGCGCCACCGGCCACGCCTCGCGCGTCAGGATCTCGACGTGCTCAGGGGCCCGCCGGTTCGCCACCTCGAGGGCGGCGTCCAGGTCCGGCACGACCACGACGACGCAGTGGTCGGCGAGCGAGCGCTCGACGATCGCCTTGCGGGGCGACTGGGCGGCCTGGCGCGCCAGCTCCCCCTCGAGCGCCACCGCGAGTGCCGGGCTCGTGGTGACGCACCACGCGCACGCGTCTTCATCGTGCTCCGCCTGGGCGATCAGGTCCGCGGCCACCAGCCGCACGTCGGCCGAGTCGTCTGCGATGACGAGCAGCTCGGTCGGTCCGGCCAGCATGTCGATGCCCACCTCGCCGGCCACCTGCCGCTTCGCTTCGGTCACGAACCGATTGCCCGGACCGACGATCTTGTCGACGCGCGGGATGGTGGGCGTCCCGTAGGCGAGCGCCCCGATCGCTTGCGCGCCGCCCACGCGCCACATCCGGTCCACGCCGGCGAGCCGCGCCGCGGCGAGCACGACGTCGGGTGTCCCCCCTCCGCCCCCCCGTAGCGGCGGCGTGACCATGACGATTTCCGCCACCCCGGCTACGACGGCCGGGACCGCGTTCATTATTACCGTCGACGGATACGCGGCTTTGCCCCCCGGGACGTACAGCCCGACTCGCTCGAGCGGCACGACCCGCATTCCGATCTCGGTGCCGTCCTCAGCGCGCTCGAGAAAACCCTCGTCCACCTGGCGCGCGTGATAGTCCCGCACGCGCCGCACCGCGGTCTCGAGCGCGGCGCGCACCGCGGCTGGGATCCGGTCGAGCGCGTCCTGACAGCGCGCCGCCGGCACCTCCCACTGCTCGGGCGACACATCAACACCATCGAGCCGTTTGGTGTGCTCGCGGACGGCCGCATCTCCGGACGCGCGCACGTCGTCCAGGATCGCGCGCACCGCGCGTGCGGTGTCCGGGTCGGCCCGAGCGCTGCTCGGCAGGTGGGGCGCCAGCACGTCGTACGGCGGCGCTTGAAGTCGAGTGACCACCGGCTAAGTTCCCGCCTCTATGCCCGGGCCTCTGTCGCAGTCGATCGGCCTGCGCCTCATCGCGGTCGTGCTGCTGGTTCTCGCCAACGCGTTCTTCGTCGCGGCGGAGTTCGCGCTCGTCGCGGCGCGGCGCACGCGCATCGATGCCCTGGCGCGGCGCGGCGACCGGAAGGCTAAGACCGTGCAGACGGCGCTGCAAGATCTCTACCGCCAGCTGTCGGCGGCGCAGCTCGGCATCACCGTCGCCTCGATCCTCCTGGGCTACGTGGCCGAAGACACCGTGGCGCACCTGTTCCGCGACTGGTTCGCCTCGCTCCCCCCGTTCCTTAACTTCCTCACCCGCGGGGGCGTCGCGTCGGTGGTGGCGGTGGCCCTCATCTCGTTCCTGCATGTCGTGTTCGGCGAGCAAGCGCCCAAGGCCTGGGCCATCACCTATCCGGAGGGTACGAGCCGCTGGATCGCGGCCCCGCTGATCCTGTTCTCCTGGATCACGCTGCCGTTCACGGGACTGCTCAACTGGAGCGCCAACCGCGTCGTCCGGCTGCTGGGGATCCGGAGTGCGACCGCCGAGCTCGAGCGGATCCACTCCCCGGAGGAAATCCGGATGCTCGTCGAGCAAAGCCGTAAGACCGGGCGTCTCGGGGCGCACGACGCGCGTCTGCTGGAAGGCGTGTTCGAGTTCAGCGAGAAGACGGCGCGCGACGTGATGACACCCCGCACCGACATCGTCGCGCTGCCGATTGACCTCTCGCTGGAAGAGGCCGCCGACCAGGTCGCCGTCGCCGGGCGCTCGCGCTACCCCGTGTACGGAGAGACGCTCGACGACATCGTCGGCCTGGTGCACGCGAAGGACATCCTGGCGGGGCTCCGCTCGGCCAAGGGTGGCTCGCTACGCGCGGTGCTGCGGCCCGCCGTGTTCGTGCCCGGCACGCGGGAGGTGGAAGACGTCTTGGCGGACATGAAGCGTCAGAAGATTCATCTCGCCATCGTGCTCGACGAGTTCGGGGGCACCGCCGGCCTCGTGACGATGGAGGATCTGCTCGAGGAGATCGTCGGCCAGATCTACGACGAGTACGACCGGTCCAGCGGGGACACCCGCGCCGCCCCGGGAGAGGGAGCGCCGCTCCTGCCCGGCGCGATGCCGCTGCGCGACGTGAACCAGACCTACGGGCTCGAGCTCGACGAGCGGAACTACACGACGATCGGCGGCTATCTGTTCGGCACGCTCGGCCGGCTCCCCAAAGTCGGTGATCGCGTCACCGTCAAAGGCGCCGCGTTCGAGATTGTCGAAATGGACGGCCGCCGAGTCGGCGCCACCCGCCTGGTGCAACACACGGCGGGCGAAGGAGCCGCGCCGTGACGCGACGGTCGTCCATCGCGCCGATTCCGCCCGGCGCCCTCGATCTCGCGGGCGACGCCGTGCGTCGCCGGCGAGCGCTCCAAAGCCGCATGCTCGAGCGGCTCGAGGCCGCTGGCTACGAGGAGATCATCCCGCCCACCTTCGAGTACGCCGAGGTGTTCGTGCGCGCCGGCGGGGGAGAGGTGGCCGACCGGCTGATCCGTTTCCTCGACCTGGACGGCAGGCTCCTGGCCTTGCGTTACGACTTCACCTCCAGCGTGGCCCGCCTGGCGGCGACCAAGCTCGCCGACCGGCCGACGCCGCTGCGCCTGAGCTACGCCGGCAAGGTGTTCCGTCAGGAGCCGGAGCGAGACGGTCGGCGCCCGCGCGAAATCCTCCAGGTGGGGGGTGAGCTCCTGGGCGAGGACGGCGTGGCTGCGGACGTCGAGGTGCTGCGGCTCGCGCTCGCGCTCGTAGGCTGCGCCGGCGTTGCGGAGTTCCAACTGAACCTCGGCCACGTCGGCGCCCTAGCGCCGGCGCTCGCGGCCCTCGCCCCCGACGAGCGCGCAGTCGTACGACGCCTGATCGACCGGAAGGACGCGGCGGGGCTCGCGGCGGCGGCGCCGGGCACGCTCACCGAGCTGCCGTTCATCATCGGCCGACGCGACGCCCTCGAGCGCGCCGCCCGCCTGATGGCCGCTTCCGCCCCGAACGAGGGCGTGGCGCGACTCCAGGCGATCGACGCCGCCCTGTCCGACGGCGAGCGGCGTCACGTCGTGTACGACTTCGGCGAGGTGCGCGGGCTCGACTACTACACCGGGATCCACTTCGAAATCTTCGTCGCGGGCGCCGGGACGGCCGTCGGGGCGGGCGGCCGCTACGACGACCTGATGGGCCGTTTCGGCCGCGCTCTCCCCGCCGTCGGGCTTGCGATCGATCTCGACGCGCTCGCGGTGGCGGCGCCGTGACGGCGCGCGTCCCGCTCACGCTGGCGCTCCCCAAGGGGCGCCTGCTCGAGCCGTCGTTGGCGTTGCTCTGGAAAATCGGCGCCGCAGGGTCGGAACCATCCGGCACCCGCAAGCTGCTCGTCCCGTCGTCGGACGGCACGCTCTCGCTGCTGTTCGTGAAGCCCGCAGACGTTCCGGTGTACGTCGAGTCGGGCGCCGCGGATGTGGGCATAGCCGGCACCGACGTCCTGCGCGAGACTGAGGCCGACGTGCTCGAGCCACTGGCGCTCGGGTTTGGCCGCTGCCGCATGGTCGTCGCGAGCCCGGCGGAGGTCCTCTACCCCACGCTCAGCGGCGGCGTGACCCCTCGGGTCGCGACCAAGTACCCGCGGCTGACGCGTAGCTTCTTCGCGGAGACAGGTCTCGGCGTGCAGGTGATCAGCGTGAGTGGCAGCGTCGAAGTGGCGCCGTTGCTCGGGCTGTCGCACTGGATCGTGGATCTGGTCGACACCGGCCGCACATTGCGCGACAACGGCCTCGTCGAGCGCGCGACGATTCTGGACGTCGGCGCCGTGCTCGTGGTAAATCGAGCGAGCCAGAAGCTGCGGCTCGAGGAGCACCAGCAGCTGCTCGACCGGCTGCAGGTTGCAGTCCAGTCGCCTTTAACCCCGGGGCATCGCCCCGGGGTCAGCCGCCCCTAGCCACGTTCGGGCCGGCTGACCCCGGGTCGGTGGCCCGGGGTCGAGCGTGCCCGCCCCGCCAGCTCGACGGCCAGCTCGAGCGCCGCCCTCATCGAGCTCGGGTCGGCGACGCCCCGTCCCGCGATGTCCAAGGCGGTGCCGTGATCCGGCGCGGTCCGCGGGAAGGGCAGTCCCAGCGTGACGTTCACGCCCTTCCCGAAAGCCGCCACTTTCACCGCGGTCATGCCGACGTCGTGATACGGGGTGAGCACGGCGTCGAACTCCCCCCGCAGTGCCCGCACGAACACCGTGTCGGCGGGCAGCGGGCCGGCCGCGACGAGGGTCTCCGCCGCGGGGCGCAGCACCCGGTCGTCCTCGTCTCCGAACAGCCCCGATTCGCCCGCGTGCGGATTGAGCGCGCACACCGCGAGCCGCGGGCGCGCGATGCCCCACCAGTCCCGCAGCGCCGCTTCCGTGATCCGGCCGGTGCGCACCACACGCTCCGTGGTCACGGCGCGCGCCACGTCGCGCAGTGGGAGATGAGTGGTGACGAGCACGACGCGGAGCGTCCCGGCGGCGAGCATCATCGCGACGTCGCGGTCGCCAGCGAGGTGTCCCAGGAACTCCGTAAGGCCGGGGTGGCGAAAACCCGCGAGATGCAACGCGTGCTTGTGCACCGGCCCCGTCACGATCGCGTCTGCTTCGCCCCCCAGTGCGAGGCGTACGGCTTGTTCCACCGCGCTCGCCGCGATCCGGCCCGCTGACACCTCCCCCTCGTCCCTCCGCCAGACGCCGACGCCGATCCGGCGAGCCGCCGAGATCGGCGCGATCTGATTATCCGCTCCGATCAGCGCGATCTCCGCCTCGAGCGGATGCCCGGCGAGCGCTTTCGCCACCACCTCCGGCCCGATCCCGCGCGGGTCGCCCAGGGTCACGGCGAGGCGCGGGCGGCCGGTCACGGCGCTAGGGGCGGAGATCGACGTAGGTGGTGCGCCGCAGCGTGTCCAGGTAGTGCTGCACCGTGAGCTGCTGGCCCAGGCTCTCGCGGATCCGGTCCTTCACTTCGTCGAAGCTCAGCTCGCCTTCCGGGAGCCGCTTCGTGAGCTCGAAGACGACGAACTTGGGCCGCTTCGAGTCCGCGCCTATCTCGAACACCGGCTTCAGGCCGGGGACGCTGTCGCTGCCGATCGCCCGCTGGTAGTCCGGCGGCAGCTGGGACAGCGGCAGGTCCGGCACGACCTTGCCCTCCTCGGGATCGCCGTACCGGCGCGCCAGCGAGTCGAACGAGGCGCCCCGGAGCAGGGCGTCGTGCACCGAGTCGGCCGCCCGGCGCGCCAGCGCGATCTGCGCGGCGGAGATGGTCGGCGTGATCAGCACGTGGCGGGCGAGCACTTCGGCGGGCTGAACGCGCTCCACCTGGATGATGTGATAACCGAAGTCGGTGGGCACGGGATCGGAGATGTCCCCCGGCCGCAGCCGGAACGCGACGTCCTCGAATTCCTTGACCATCACGCCGCGGCGGAACCACCCCAGCTCGCCCCCCTGCTCTCGGGAGGCGCTGTCGGCGGAGAACTGCTTCGCAACGTCAGCAAACTTTGCACCGTGGCGCAGCACCACGACCAGCGACTCCGCCAGCTGACGCGCCCGCGCCTTGGCCGCGGAATCGGGCTGCGGCGCGATCACGATCTGCCGAAGCGAGATCGCTGCCGGCCGTTTGGGCTGGCGCGCTTTGTTCTCCTCCCAGAACTGCCGCAACTGGGCGTCGGTCGGTGGGATGGGTCGCAGCTTCCCCTTCTGGCGCAGCTGGTCGAGCAGCCGCTGCTGGAGGATCGCGCGACGCTGCTGGTCCGCCAGCCAGCGGCGCCATTCTTCCTCGGACAGAAACTGGGCGGCGCGCAGCTGCGCTTGGAAGTCGGCGGTCGAGCCGAACTGTTTGCGCACGTTCTGCACGGTCTGCTCGACCTGGTCTTGGACTTCCTGGTCGGTGACCTTGATGGTCGTGTCGCGTTCCGCCTGCTGGACTATCAGCTCCTCGTCCACCATCTGGCTGAGCACCTGGCGCCGCACTGCATCCCGACCGGCGGAGTCGGTGGGCATCTTCAGCCCCTGCGCCTGGGCCAGCACCAGCTGCTCCTCCACCTGTGAGGCGAGGATCGGCTTCGATCCCACGATCGCGACGATGCGATCGACCGGGCGAGCGCTGGCCCGCTCGCCCTGCGCCTCCGCCCGTCGGGGAGCGCCAGCGGCGACCGCGAGTGCGACCAGCGTCAGCCGGGCGGCACGCACTTACGGCGCCGCCTTCCGCTTCGCGCTGTCGGCCGGCGGCGTGGGTGCCGGCCCGGGCGCGGGCTTGAGACCGGTCCCGCTGCGGCGGGTGGTGGAATCGAGTTGTGCGCGGATCGCCTGGGCACGCTCCAGCGCCTCCGAGACGCCCGCTCCGTTGACAGACCAATGTTGCCCCGGCCGCAGCGCCAGCGCGAGAAACGGCGGCACCGGGAAGAATTGGGCTGCCCCCTGCTCGAACACGCGACCTAGGTAGTCGTTCACGCGCTTCATGGCGAGCTCGATCCGCGCCGGCTCCGCTGCCGCGGAGTCCTTGAAGAGCTGCGGGGACATCGCGAGCAGGTTCTCCAGGATCGTGAGCGCCGAGTCGTGCTGGGTCCTGAGCCCCCGCCAGTCCTCCGGAGTGAGCCGCACACCGGCCGAGTCGACCTCCCGCAGCAACAGCTCGCGCTGCGCCAGGTGGCGGACGAAATCCGTGAGTTGCGTCTCGTTCGCCGCGGCGATGCCGTTCAGGTCGCGCGGGTCGATCGCGTACAGCCAGCGCGCCAGCTCCCCCACGCGGAACGTGCCCCCCCGGTACGTGGCGAGCTTGCGAGTGT
>Ga0209690_1001913_pt1 | contig 11925 bp, 9 predicted proteins | sample GraSoiAngelo_150_FD_186164 | JGI IMG/M metagenome (GOLD analysis project Ga0209690, IMG submission 186164) | Grasslands soil microbial communities from the Angelo Coastal Reserve, California, USA - 14_1009_09_40cm (SPAdes) (version 2) | ecosystem: Environmental > Terrestrial > Soil > Grasslands ...
GGCTCTGGAATGGGTGGATGCGACTGCGGTTAAGATGATCGCAGAACGTATAGACTCGGTTGTAGTCTCGAAAGACCTGCCCCCGGCCGAACTCGATGCGCGGTTTAGTTTTGTCGTCAAAATTCGTAATCGTCAGAATGCGGAGATAGCCGACGCCACGAAGATTCTCGGCACTCACGGCTATCACGCTGAAGGAGATTGGGCCGAGGCGCGGCTCGTGGACGAGCAGCCTGAGTCGTCCTATCTGGTCAAAGATGTCGAGGAAGGCCGACAACCATTCCGCTTGTATGCCTTGGAACGGTTCAGGGTCGTTGGCGAGAAAGGAAATGACTACCTGGTGGAAGATGGCTGTAATAACAAAGGCAGAATTCCCCGGCGACTCGTTCACAAATTTCCATCGGCCTTTTCAGGTGATGAGATAGAGATAGAATGCAGCGCCGAGTACCCCGGCGTTTATTACTGGGTGCTAGTGAAGGACGCAGAGTCAGGCTACCTTCCCGCGTTGCGGGCGGTGTTCGGATTTCATGGGTTTGACGGCATGGCGGGCGAAGCTCAAGCATTCTCTATTATTGACATCAAAAAACACGTGAGCGCTCGGCAGATTTCCGAAGCACTGAATGGCACTGTAAAACATTCGAAATCATCCGCTATTCGGAGAGGCAAGCGGATCGATTTCAGTCAGGTCCTGGCAAAAGCTAATGCCTGCGGGCGCCTGGTAGATGAAAATTCCGACGGATTCGCCGGCATGCGCGTCGCGCGCATTCCCACGGGTAAGAAACCGTTTCAACTCTACGGAGGAGAATATTTTGCGATCATCGGCGAGAAGGATGGCGACTATCTCATCCAAGATGCCGCGGGCAATCAGGGCTATGTGGCAAAGGACTTCGTGGAGACAGTGCCAAAGCCGATCACGGAGTCCGCGATGCTGTTGCCATTGATGGGGCTACACTACATGCGAGTGGTGAAAGGGACGCAGAGCGAACGCGGTTATTCCCCCACGCAGCGTTTGATGTTGTCGCTGGATCTCACTGGGCAATCCGGCGCGGAGCACGCCAGAAACTTGGAGAAAATGCTTGCTCGCCAGGACGCTCTTTCGCTCCTGCTAAAAGAGTTTTCACCCGCTCGCGTGAAAGCCATCCGCGCCATGCTGCTGCAAGGCAGGGCCGAAAATGACAAGGCCGAACTGATAAGGAAATACCCGCTGATCTTTCACAGCGATGCACCAGCCAAGAGTGTTGCGAAAAAGAAATCATAACTTGCCTATCGGACCGAGAAGCTCGCCATGGAATCCGCTGCGTTAGGCATTTACGGAAGAAAACCAAGTGAACGCAAGAACTAGCCTGCTTCTCCTTGCGCTGTTTAGCTGTTTGTCGGCGCCCATGACTCTGTTAGCTGCTTCCCCGGAGGAAAAGTATTTTGAAACTCGTGACAATTTCATCCGCGAGTTTGAAAAAGCAGCATCGACCCCGATTGATAGCCTCACTGAACAAGATCAGCACGCCCTCGATGAACAAGATAAGCGCGCCCTTGCTGAACTTGAGAAACAACTGAAGCCAATTGTAGGGGCGGTTAATGTCGACGGATTTCCGAAACAGGGCAAAATAAACCTTGAAACTCTCCAAAACGGCGACTTGGGGTTTGGTCAGGTCGATGGGCTTAGGTTCACTGCCAATCAGGAATACCTTTTTGTCACAACCGATAACATTTTAAAGAAATATCTGGCTGGACAGCCAGAGCTACCTAAAGACCTGGCTGAACTTTCTAAGACTGGTGAATTTTATACTCTCGCCATTACGGCGGAATCGGCTGTTACGTACTTTGCAGAGATCCCGGTCAAAAGCCCAAACGAAAAATCTTATGTTCGCGCGTTTCTCGGTCTAACTGCGCAAGATATTGGCCCCTTCATTCCAAAAGATATCTTTGTGTTCGTTACGAAGGGAAATCGAATACTCGCGGTCCAGTCGCCAGCGGCAACTGAGATCACAGAAATTCCGCAGTGTAGAAGCGAGTGGGAAAGGTTTGCGAGGAAGAAGTCAGACGCAGATGAAGTTTATCGATCCTCGGGCTTGACCAACGAAAAGGCGTTCGATGAAGGAGTTCAACACATTGAGCAGCAAGGATTCGAGGCATACCAGCGCTGTTACGACAGAGAGGCAAAGAATCAAAAATTCTTCGCTTCCCTTAAGAAGCAGGCCCAATCGATTGTTGATCGTTTACTGAGAAACTGAGCATTGAATTGCGACGGCAGCACTCATCAACTGGAAAGTCACAAGGAAGTTCGAGGTGCCGGAAACTGGAGTCAGCGGATTGAACGCGGAGAAGCGCAAAGAAATTAACAGGATCGAGAATGAGGACCTGGAATGGAGAGGTAAATGGAAAGACTATTTGCCGCCCTAACCAGGAAACGTTATGAGATTTCTCATTGTTCTGAGAGGTGGTGCGATCGCAGCGATCCTCGCTTCGCTTCTCATTTCGCAAGTTCATGCGCAGACGCAGGCGGACATGAACGCGCAGGCGCGCACTGAGTTTGAGCGAGCCGATGCGGACCTTAACAAAACTTACCAAGCGCTTTTGGCAAAGCTTCGGGATACTGAGAGCAAGCACAAGCTCAGGGAGGAACAACGAGCATGGGTTGGATCCCGCGATGCCGAGGCAGCACGCGCCGCTAAGGAGGCAGATGGCGGCTCGATGGCGCCGACACTCCGGTATGAAACGATGACGCATCTGACCCGAGAGCGCATCAAGGAGCTGAACAATATGTTCGATCACGGAACTCAGAATGGGCCGAAGCTCGCGGCCAGTAGTGCGACAATGTCACCGTCGTCAACGCCTGAATCGACGAGCGCACCAGCGCAATCCGTTGCGGACACAGGCCGCACTTCATCATCGAGCGCGAGCTCCGTTTCTCCGGACAAACAATGGGAATACAAATGCGATGACTATGGCCTTGGCCAGTGTGCGCCGGAAGTTGTAAAAGCCGGCACCAGCGAAGTTGTTGTGGATCTCGATCAAGATCTGACCGTGAGTGGTAAGGATGCGAAAGAGACCGAGGTGATATGGGCGCCCGATTCGAAACGGTTCGCCTGCAATTACAGTCCGCTGCATGCGCACCATACGGTATTTCAATCGGTCGCCTTTTATCAACTGCGTGGCGACAAATGGGTAGCGCTGCATTCACCGGCGGACGAAGCATCAGAGCGCGTTCAGTTAGCGCAACTTGGCAAGGGCCATTTGCCAAAAGACTTTAACCCGCGCCGTTGCGCGCCGGACCGTGACGTTTTGAAGGTGCGCAACTGGACCGATGCTAATACTGCGATCCTTTATGCGCCTTGTTATGGGCGAACGTCGGGCGAGCTGGAAGCCGCTTTCGTTTTCACGTTGGAGTTCGACACCGCCGGCAACTGGAAAATTGTCAAAACACATCAGGTGCCGAAAAAGGAGCTTGAAGAGCACGAGAAGTACGACGCACCGCCAGGCCTCTTTCAATGAGCACAGATTTCAAATGACAAAAATCATGAGAGTTGTGAGACCAAGCTTCCGACTGTTTCTTACCTCCGGTGCGACGCTGGCGCTTGTTTGTTCGACGACAATCAGGGCCCAGGAAGCAACGATGGCTACGATTAAGGGTGAGGATGAATACACGATATCTGGTTCCACCGAATGCGGCCGTGAAGCAACCTCCACCATAAAACCAGGCGAACGCTTTCTCGCCAGAGAATTGAGCTACGGCAAAAAGGACTGGGCGGTGTACCTCAGGTCGGGAGTCAGTGGCACCATTCCTCGTAATAGGATTCGTGTCCTGCAGGATGAGCCGTTAACAAAACTGAACTTCGCTGGCTGCAAGGAAAAATGGCGAAAATTGCAGTCTAAACGGATTAAGGACGATACTGCCGCTCAGGCAGGGTATCATGGCGTGGCAAACTATTATAAGACTCTAGTGCAAATTAGTGACGGGGATGTAAAAGCATTCGCGCAGTTTAATTCTCTGACCCCGTTCATGGATGGAGCGGCCGGCGAAGGGCATTCCGAGGATAAGTGGGTGCTTCTTCATGTCGCCGGCGATGACACTTTCGCCAAGCTCCTTGCAGGACAGTCTTCCAAGGTCCGGGAAGAATACGCAACGCATTTTGCCGAAGGCGATACCTACCCAATTTCAAACCCGAAGCCGTACATTAAACTACATTTTCCGAAAACCTACGCGATCCTATATGGCAAGTAGCCTAACGGAATGAGAAGCAGCTAGGAGAGTTTACGAAACGTGTTTCTCAATTATTACTGCTGGGAGCACTCATACTGCTGGCAGTTAAAGGTGTCCAGGCAGAAACTCCCAAAGATCCAATCTACATAAAAGCTTCCAACGGGTGGACTGGCGCGTATGCACACGGTAACGAGTACGCTGAATTTCGCGTAATAGGGAACGGCGCAAAACTTCAAGACCCTTATCATATCCTGCTACAAAAGAATGTTGGAATGATGGTTTCCTTTGTCGATCAAAAGGAGCTTCAAAACGACAAGGATGTGTTGAGCGCTCACGCTCAATGGGAAATAGATTACTGGCATCAACGTGCCAGCAGAGTTGAAAGTAACAACCGAGCAGACCTAATAGGAACAAGAAAGGACGTTAAGGTGACTGAGATAAGAGTGTATAACGACAAAGGCGCACAGCTGTCATCTTGTTTGATCGGGCTTGCGGCGAAAGATGGGGTTTTTGCCCTTTCAGTTTCACCAGCCAAAAAGGATATAGATCCGTTGGTAAAAGAATTAGTCAGCTCGTTCAAACTTGTTCCTCGAACGCTCGATGCTGAAGAAACCAAGCGGCTGTCATCGGAAGCCAAGGCACAGCGCTAAACCTACGACTAACAAATCGATGAAATGCGGTGGCAGAACTCATCAACAGCGAATCAAACAGCTAAAGGCCAGGCTTGCGGAGTAAGAGAGCCACCTCATACAGATCAACTTTACCACCAACTTGAACGCTGAAATGAAAAGATTATTTGTAGCAGTAACAATCGCCTGCTTGGGAACGATTTTGGTTTCCGTCAGCGCCCACGCCGCCCGTAACCTGGCCGTTGACGACAAGCGCAATCTTTTTGTGGCGGACACGGACTCGATCCTCAAATTCACACCCGATGGAAAGAGGAGCACGTTCGCCTCCGGGCTTAACGACGCGAACGACATGGCTTTTAACGACAAGGGCAATCTCTTTGTGCGGGATGGTAACACGATCTTCAAATTCACGCCCGAAGGAGTGAAGAGTACGTTCGCCTCCGGGCTTAACGACGCGAACGACATGGCTTTTGACGACAAGGGCAATCTCTTTGTGCGGGATGGTAACACGATCTTCAAATTCACGCCCGAAGGAGTGAAGAGCACGTTCGCCTCTGGGATTGTGCCTGAAACGTACGATCCTTACCATGTGGCGGAGGTGTTCACAGGCCTGGCTCTTGACCGCTCGGGCAATCTCTTTGTGGCGGAGCATGTCAGCGGCTCGATCCTCAAATTCACACCTGATGGAAAAAAGAGCACGTTTGCCTCCGGGGTTAGTCCTTACAAAATGGCCGTTGACGGAGCGGGCAACCTCTTTGTGACACAGGACGTCAGCAGCAACCTCTTTGTGACGCGGGAGGTCAGCCCCTCGATCTTGAGATTCACGCCCGAAGGAAAGAAAACCACGCTCGCCTCTGGGGTTAGTCCTGACAAAATGGCCGTTGACGGAGCGGGCAATCTCTTTGCGGCGGATGCTAACACGATCTTCAAATTCACACCCGATGGAAAGAAGAACACCTTCGCCACCGGGATCAACCCCGGCGACCTGGTCTTTGACCGTGCGGGCAATCTCTTTGTGACGGACCCGGGCAGCGATTCGATCCTCAAATTCACACCTGATGGGAAGAAGAGCACCTTCGCCACCGAGATCAGCGGGCCCGGCGACATGGCCTTTGACGCAGCGGGCAATCTCTTTATTTCTGGCAGTGGCTTGATCTTCAAATTCACACCCGATGGAACCCGAAGCACCCTCGTTTCGGACCGGGTCTCAGCGGACAAACAGTGGGAATATCACTCTGCTGAGCGCGAGCGCATTGTTAAAGCAGGCACAACTCAAACGGTGTTGGATCTTTCCGAAGAGCTGCCTGACCTCGAGAATGCAAAAATAGTCTGGGCGCCCGATTCAAAACGCTTTGCATTGAATTATAAACTGCCGTGCAAGCATTGCACGTATGACACAATCGCGTTTTATCAGCTGCGCGACGACAAATGGGTACCGTTGCGTTCACTCGTGGACGAGAGGTCAGAGCGCGGCCAGTTGGCGCAACTGGCCAAGGACCACTTGCCGAAAAGCGCCCACGAACGCCGCATTTGGCGTTCCCAGCCGACACATGACCTTCTAAAAGTCTGGGAGTGGATCGACGCAAACACCGCGATCCTTTATGCTTATTCCCAGTGGTTTGTGGGTGGTGACCAGGGAGACTTGGAGGCGAATTTTCTTTTCACATTGAAGTTCGATGCAGACGGCAACTGGAAAATCGTCAAGACCCATCAGATGTCCGATAAGGAGATCGAAAAGAAAGATGCGGGAGAAGATGTTTCTGGATCGCGGCAAACAACTGAACAGGAGGGGCTCAGTGCGGATGCGAGTTTTCGTGAGGCGGATCGTCAGCTTAACGAAGTTTATAACGCGCTGCGCGGCCGCCTTTCCCCACCAGAGCGCGATAGGTTAAGGAAGGAGCAGCTCGCCTGGATTAATCGGCGGAATGCGGCGGCTCAAGTTGCCAAGGGAAATGCCGAGGGAAACCCAACCCATGCCGGCGATGGTGACGTGACAAAAATGACTCTGGCTCGGGCGGCCGAGTTAGAAAAACGGCTCAAGAAAGCGAAATAGATGTTCAAGGTTCAGAGAGCGTTTACGGGCGAATGGCTCAACGCCACGCCACGCGGGCGTACACGGTGTGTTTTTTCCAAAGCTATGAAATTTCTAAATAGATTACTTATCATCGTAACAATTGTCGGCCTGGCAACAATGTTGACCCTGTCAGACGACTCGAAGGCAACCGTTATAAGGCAAATCAGGTGAACGAAAAATGAAAAACCATCTATTCATCGCAAGCGTGTGTATCACTTTAACTTCCATTATGCATGCGGAGTCGTTCGATAGCTTTGAGCAAGCTTTTGTCGCGCCTGAAAAAGTGACAACTCTCTCCATAACGAAGTATGACCCCGCAATAAAACACCTTCCATCACAATTGGGTACGCTGATTAACTTGGTGGAATTAGATATTTCTTGCCTGGAAAATTTAGAAGATCTTCCCAGTGAAATTGGAAACTTAAAGAAGTTAGAGAAATTGATTATTGATAATGGAAATGGTTGTGGAATGAACATCTCACTGCCGGAATCAATAGGTAATTTGAGTAACTTAAAGGTACTGAGACTTTACGGGGCACTAGACCCGACAGACTTAAGTGACACGAATAAACCCATCCCACCTTCTAAGGTCAAGAGCTTGCCCGGCACGATTGGAAAGCTTCAGAATCTTGAAGAATTGGACTTGGGTAGAAATCGTATCAAGAGCATTCCTTCTCAAATAGCTTCACTTCAAAAATTAAAAAGATTAGCGCTGGACCATAATGACATTGACGAGCTTCCGGCGTTCGTCGGTAATTTAAAAAATCTTCAGGAACTTTCAGTATGTGACAATGGAGGCATAAAATTGCCGACGTCTTTATCCAATTTAAATGGCTTAAAGATATTCATGGGAAATAATTCTTTAAAAATTAAAGACCAGAAGAAATTGCGCCGTCTTTTTCCCAAGGCCACCTTTTCTTTCGAAAACGAGTTTGACGATAGCGCAGCCAATGAGGAAACCCCTAAATGATTTGCCTTATAACGTCGAAAAAGGAGCTCGAAGAGGAAGAATGAGATCGTCGGGATTACATTCATTCGCGTCTATTCGCGCCTGCCGCGCCGGAGCTTTGCGAAGGCGGGTGATTCGCGGGCAGAGTTTCTTAGCCGGAGTTTTAATTCTGTTGTTCTCTTCAACCGCTTTTGCGCAGAGCGACTTTTCGGCGTTCTGGAAAACATTTAAATCCACCGTCATAGCTGGCGATAAAGCGAAGGTTGCGGAGATGACGAAATTCCCACTGTCGATGCCCTATGGGATAAAAGCCGTAAAGAACAAGGACGAGTTCTTGCGGCGTTATAACGAAATTTTCAAAGGCGAGGCGAATGCCGCGCAATGTTTTGGAAGCGCCGAACCGCGCAAAGAATACGCCAAGCGGTATGAGATATATTGTCCTTTTAAGGAAACTCCAGAAGACCGGGAAAACGCACCCATTCGCTTCATTTTCGAGCTAACCAAAAGCGGCTGGAAATTTGTCGGTCTCGACAATGTTAATGAATGACGCGGGTTAACGCTAAAACTCCAGACACGAATTCCACGAATTCACACAAATGATCCAAGAACTGATCCAAGCCTTATGCAGTTCCTGACAATTCGTGCAATTAGTGTCTTTGTCGCAATCGTCGCGAGCGCGGTTAGCTGTGCTTTTTCCAATGCGCAGGAGTCTCCCCTGACGCAAACGCCCGAAGTAGCAGCGACACCGGACGTAACAGCCCAACCGAACCCGAGTTGGTCTTCTCCGGATAAGAGATGGGAATATCGTAGCCCGTCGCAGGACGAAGCAAAAATAGTTAAAGCCGGCACAGACCAGATGGTATTAGATCTGGCAAAAGCATTGGATTCGGCGAATGAATCCTGCTTTGGGTGTGACGAGGCGAAACTGAGTTGGGCGCCGGATTCAAAACGGTTTGCCTTAAACTACGGCCGCGGACGGTCCCATCAGACGGCACTCTTCCAACTACAAGGCGACGAGTGGAAAGCGCTGAAGTCACCTAACGACGATGTGAACGAGATTTTAAACAAGGCCATAAAAAGGGGGTTATCCAAGAAAACGCACCTAGGGTTGATTTGGGAGACGGTGAAAGTGCATCAATGGGTCGATTCTAACACCGCCATTCTCTATGGCGGTCTGGAAGTGGACGAGGCCTTCGGCGCTCACTTCCTCCTCACTCTAAAGTTCGATGAGGCGGGTAACTGGAAAATTACCAAGACGCAACGGCTCTCATTGAAAGAAGCCGAGAAACTATGAGATCCCTTTTCACCTTTGTCGCCATCGTCGCGTGCATGATTAGCTGCAGTTTTTCAATTCGTGCCGCGCATGAGGAACCCGTAGCAACCATGTCGATGTTGCGATGAGAAGAAACAGGGCTGCTTGTCTTTTGCTGGCGGCGTCGCTATCGGTCTTACCTCTTGTCCGCGCTCAGCAGCCGAATTCCGACCTTAGTAATCCTGCAGCTCTGGCATTCGACAGTTCGGGCAATCTGTTTGTCGCCAGTTACCCCAGGATGATTATCAAATTCAGTGCCGATGGAACCAAAAGCACCTTCGCTACCGGCGTCCTCGGTTCTAGCGGGTTACCTTTCGATGAAGCGGGCAATCTTTTTGTTCTCGACGGGGATTCCCACTCAATCGTCAAATTCGCCGCTGACGGAACGAAAAGCATCTTCGCCACCGGGATCCGCAATCCTCAGGGCGTGGGCTGTGATAGAGCCGGCAATCTTTTTGTTTCGGAGGTAGGAACTGAGTCGATCCTCCGATTCGCTCCTAATGGAACAAAAAGCCCCTTTGCAACCGGGATTGGCGTACCCAGGAACATGGCATTCGACGGTTCCGGTAATTTGTTTGTTTATGACGCACTGGCTAATTCGATCTTCAAAATTTTTCCAGATGGAACTAAGAGCGAATTTTCCAGCGGCGTTTCAGCTCTAAGCCTGGTCTTCGATAAAGCAGGCAATCTGTTTGTTGGGGACTTAAAAAGCCAATCAATTATCAAATTCACCCCCAATGGGAGCAAAACCACGTTTGTCGCCGGCATAGCGGGTCCCGCAGGCCTCGCTTTCGATAAAGCAGGTAATCTTTTTGTTTCAGACCAAAGCACCAATTCCATTTTCAAATTCGGGCCTGACGGGGCCAAGACCATGTTCTACAAAGGGGTGTCTCAACCCAGCACCGCGGAAGAAGAAGAGAAAGATTCATCTGCCGGCCTGCCGGAGAAGTACGCCAGGGACTACTTGATCGCTTCGCAGACTGTTTCGCCTAACAAAAAGTTCGCAGTCATTTATCCGAACAAAGCCATGGAGGATGCGGCGAGTGCGAAAGGAACGGAAATCAAAGACTACCTGGTTACGTTGCAGCCTTTTAGTGTCCTGGGCGAGTTACAGACGAGGTATCCGTACTTTCAAAATGAGAGCCATGGCGGTCTCAGTGCGGAATGGTCCGATGACAGCTCAGTCGCTCTTGTAACGCTCGATGGTAAATGGGGGCCGCATGACGTACTTCTGCTCGAATTCCGTGACGGCAAACTGGCTCGAACCACGAACATCCTTGCAAAAGCGCATGACCTGTTGCTGGCGGGGTTTCGTAAAAGCAAAGCCGAGCCCTACAATGACGAGCTCGATTTTATTTTCGAAAGCGAGGACGAACCGAGTTTTTACCTTGAAGGCACACAGCAGGTCCGGGTTGACGGACATGCGACGAACGATCCCAAAGGACTTTCACGTCGCATATGGTCTGCGCAGATGAAGGCGGTCTGGGACGTCGCCCAGGCGAAGTTCATTTCAAAGAAGATCACACACGAGTCCACGGCTGTGCACAAGCATGAGGATTGATGCATGAAGGCTAGAAGGGACCGATACTTATTAGCGCTAACCAGGCGTGCTTTGTTAGTAGTTGGCGGCTTGGGAACAATTTTAGTTTCCATCAGCGTTCACGCCAGTAACCTGGGTTTTGACGCAGCCGGAAATCTCTTTGTGGCGCGTGGACATTCCGTTTTCAAATACACGCCTGATGGAACAAAGAGCGCCTTCGCCACGGGACTTCGGATGCCGCTTGGCCTTTGCTTTGATGGGAAAGGGAATCTGTTTGTCTCAGACGGGGCAGCCAATACTGCCAGAAGTCAGCGCTCGATTCTTAAATTCGGTCCCAACGGAAGAAAGAGCACGTTCGTGAGCGGCATTAGCTCTTTCGGCATGGCCTTTGACCGTTCGGGCAATCTCTTTGTCGCTGACAACGTCGGACAGGCCGAAAAGAACTCAATTTTCAGATTCACACCCGATGGAGCGAAGAGTACCTTTGTTTCCGGAATTGGTAATCCGGGCGACTTGGCCTTTGACGGAGCTGGCAATCTCTTTGTCGTGGATTTTCCAGTGATGGCCGGCAGCGGCGGCCCCATCTTGAAATTTAGTCCCGACGGAACCAGCAGTACTTTCGCCAACGGGCTTCATGGTCCGGACGCCCTAGCTATCGACGCAACTGGCAATGTCTACGTCGCGGAAGTGACGGCGGCCGATGCCAGTAGCCACGCCATTCTCAAATTTAGTCCTAATGGGACGAAGAGCCCCTTTACTTCCGCGCTCGGCGCTGGCTGGGATTGGGGTCTGGCTGTTGATCGTTCAGGCAATGTCTTTGTCTGGAACGGCCACGCAGTCTTGAAAATCGATTCGAGTGAGACTCCCAGCACCTTTGCCTCAGACTGGGTGTCACCGGACAAGCAATGGGAATACAAGTTGGTTGATGGTAACTCCCCGGAAGTTAAGTTTCCGGAAATTGTAAAGGCTGGCACCACTCAAGTTGTGTTGGACCTTGATAAAGAGTTGAAGGTGTCTACCCCTGAAGGGATAATATGGGCGCCGGGTTCAAAACGCTTCGCTTTCAATTATAGTCCACCCCACGCTCGTCATACGACCTATGAAACGGTCGCGTTTTATCAGCTGCGTGGCGACAAATGGGAAGCATTGCGTTCGCTGGCGGAGGAAACCACAGAGAGCCTCGCGAGAGGGCACGTGCCCAAGAACGCTTATCCCCGCCATTG
>Ga0209690_1001915_pt1 | contig 11912 bp, 10 predicted proteins | sample GraSoiAngelo_150_FD_186164 | JGI IMG/M metagenome (GOLD analysis project Ga0209690, IMG submission 186164) | Grasslands soil microbial communities from the Angelo Coastal Reserve, California, USA - 14_1009_09_40cm (SPAdes) (version 2) | ecosystem: Environmental > Terrestrial > Soil > Grasslands ...
CTCCCTCACCGTCGGCCCGATCATGTGCGGTTCGGTCAGCCGATACATCACGACGCTCGGCTCTTCAATCTCCTGGCCCGCAGCGCGCTCGGAGTACTCGATCCCGGGGACGAGAATGCCCATATCCCATCGCCGTCCCGAGAGTGTCGAGGCGATGACTCCCGCCCTGGCCGAATGAGCCTCTACCGTACCGCCGCGGCCATCGGAAATGGCAATGTGCCCGACGGCACCCGGCGGAGGGCTGCGCAGCACGGCCGCGCCCGGCGTCTGCGCTGCCTGCTCGACCGAAATCCTTACCCCCAGGCGTTCCGCATCTCGTGCCCAGTACCCTGTGTATGCGTCCGCGCTCGCCGGGTCGCTCGAGTCCGACCCGCATCCGTAGAGCACCTGCGCGGCCTGGAAGACGAGCCACGAAGCGAACTCCGCACAGTCCCACGGGCCCCTCCACTGCGGGTTGTTCTTCGGCGCGAGCGAGCCGAGAACGTACGACTCGCCGATGTGCTTTCGCCCAAGCTGCAGGATCCGCTCGCCCTTGACCGGCATTCCGCTCTCCCTCTGGTCGTCGGCTGATGCTGCAAGTGATGACTCCCCGATGGCCTCCGTGTGACTATATTCCTGGACGAAGGCAAACGGTGTCCATCTTGGCCAAGTCATACTCGAGGTGCCAAGCGAGGCGTGTAAGATGAAGCCCGCCGTAGTACTGCTCTCGGGCGGCGTGGACCTGGCGACCACGCTGGCGATCGCCCGCAACCAGGGGTTCCTGCCGTACGCGCTCTGCTTTGCCTATGGTCAACGGCACAGCCGCGAGCTGGAATCGGCGACACGCGTGGCCGCGGCCCTCGGCGCCAAGGAGCCGCCAATCATCTACGAGCTCATGGACCTCTACCCGCAGGGAAGGGCGGGCCGGCCGTCGGTGTTGTACGTGCCGGTCCGCCGCGAGCGAGACCTCCCGCGCGAGTTCGGCGGCTCCGAGCCGCCCGGCGCGCCGGAAGAAAAGTAGCGGCGAGCGCCGATCGCGGGAGGCATGCGATGGTGGATGCGCGACAGCCATGAAACTGCTCGGCTCGATTTTGGCGTTGCTGGTTACGTTAGTCGTCCTTGCGGCGGTGCCGCTGATCGCCCGTCGGACGCAGCCAAGATCCGCTTGCACCGGCCGAGTCGTGGTCGTCATAGGTCGTCATGGCGAACCGGTCGAGTGTGTCTGCGTCCACGGAAGGCTTTCCACGTGCTTCGAGCCGGGGCCGTGACGAGGGCGCCAACCCTGGCGCGGTCCCGTCAGATTGACCGCGACCGCGTCAGCGAGCAACATGGGCGGGTACCGGAGGCGAGCAATGCGCCTTCTCGTGCAGGCCCACTGGCGGCCCGATACGGACATGTACGAGACCGCGACCACGCTCAGAACCGTGAAGCCGAGAAGGAGCGGTTAATATCCTGGAGCAGCATGGGCGGTTCCTGACACTGCTGCGTGAGCAGCGCGAACGCAGAGATCAGTCTCGGACGTAAGCGCCCGTCCGGAGCCACCCGCCACCGATGCCGGCGCGCCGCGACGGCGCCGCCCGCCCGTGGAGATGCGCCCGACGGGGCGGCGACTCGTGTGGCTCTCGCTCGCCGCGCTCGGCGTCGTCTACGGCGACATCGGAACGAGCCCGCTCTACGCCTTCCGGGAGTGCTTCAAGCCAGAGTACGGCCTGGCGCCGACCGCCTCGAACGTCTACGGCGTCCTCTCACTGATCGTCTGGTCGCTGATCCTGATCGTCAGCGTCAAGTACCTCGTCCTCATCATCCGACTGGACAACCGCGGCGAAGGCGGGATCATGGCGCTCCTCGCCCTGGTCCTCAGCATTCGCCGCCGGCAGGCCGTCATCGCGATCGGGCTCTTCGGCGCCGCGTTGCTCTATGGCGACGGCATCATCACGCCCGCGATCTCCGTCCTCAGCGCCACCGAAGGCCTCGGGATCGCGGCGCCGGCTTTCCAGCCCTACGTGATGCCCGCGGCGCTCGTCCTCCTGTTCCTGCTCTTTTCCGTCCAGAAGTACGGCACCGCGGGGGTCGGCGGCGTCTTCGGCCCGATCATGCTGGTCTGGTTCACCACGATCGGTCTGCTCGGCGCGGTCGAGATCGTCCGTGCGCCGACGATCCTCCTGGCGCTGAATCCCTGGTACGGCGCGCGGCTTTTCTGGGAGCATCGGGCGGCGGCCTTCCTGGTCCTCGGCGCCGTGGTCCTCGCGGTGACGGGGGCGGAAGCCCTGTACGCGGACCTGGGCCACTTCGGTCGGAGACCGATCCGCCTGGCGTGGTTCGCGTTCGTTCTCCCCACGTTGCTGCTCAACTATTTCGGCCAGGGCGGTCTGGTGCTCAGCACGCCCGAGGCGATCGAGAGCCCGTTCTACTTGCTCGCGCCGCGCTTCCTTCTCTATCCGCTCGTGGGGATCGCGACGGCGGCGACCATCGTGGCGTCCCAGGCCCTCATCTCCGGAGCCTTCTCGCTCACTCAGCAGAGTATTCACCTCCGGTACCTCCCGCGGCTCTCGATCATCCACACCTCGCGCTCCGAATTCGGGCAGATCTATGTTCCGGCGGTCAACACGGCACTGATGGTGGGCTGCCTCCTCCTCGTCATCGGCTTTCGCTCGTCGAGCGCCCTCGCCGCTGCGTACGGCGTCGCCGTCACGGGCACGATGGCCGTCACCACACTGCTCTTCTTCCTCATCGCGCGACACCGCTGGCACTGGTCGCCGTTGCGGGCCGGCGCACTGGCAGGCTCGTTCCTGTTCGTCGACCTCGCGTTCTTCGGCGCGAACATCATCAAGATCGAGAGCGGGGGGTGGGTGCCTCTGGCAGTGGCCAGTGTTGTCTTCCTCGTTATGGCCACCTGGTACCGGGGGACCCAGCTCGTTATGAAGACCCTCGCGCGGCTCTCGATCCCGCTCGACCGGTTCCTCGAGGACGTGGAGATGACCAGGCCGCCCCGCGTCCGGGGCACGGCCGTGTTCCTCACGCCGAACATCGAGGGCGCCCCGCCGAGCCTCGTGCTGCACTTCGGGCACAACAAGGTCTTGCACGAAGAGGTCATCCTCGTCTCGATCGTCATCGAGGAGGTGCCGGAGGTACCTGACGACCGGCGGATCGCGAGCGAGCGCCTGCCCCAGGGCTTCTATCGCGTCCGAGCGTATTACGGCTTCATGGAGCGGCCCGACGTCCAGCACGTGGTCGCGATGTGCTGCGACCACGGCGTGACCGCCGATCCGGAGCAGACGACGTACTATGTCGGCCGCGCGAGGCTGCTTCCGGTCGGGCCCGCGCCGATGATGCGATGGCGGAAGCGCCTCTTCGCGTTCATGTCGTGGAACGCCAGCTCTGCGACCGACTTCTTCCGTATCCCGCCGGACCGCGTCGTCGAGCTCGGCGGGCGGATCGAGTTCTGATTCCTCGAGGAAGCGGCGCTCCGGCACAGGCCCGCTCTGATCCTTCGGGTGCGTCTTCACCCGCTTCCGGCCTTCCGTCCCCCGCGAAGGTTCTGAATCAGCCGCGAAATCGCCGGCGAAGTGCCTGGCGTCGCTCTTGCTTACGACCGCCGCGTCGGGGGCGCTTGATAGAAAAGAGTCTTGCGGAGGACGAGGGGCTCGCGGACAATCTGAAATCGCTCCTCGCGACCTCCGGGCATGTGCATGCGAGAGCCACGCTGAACGCCGTTGAACCGAAAGGAGAGGCGACCATGATGTGCGGAAAATCGCGGCGCGCGGGGTTTGCCCTTCTCATCCTGGCCTTGATCCTCGTGGGCTGCGCGAAGCGTCCCCAGCTCGTGCAGGCGCAGGCGCCGGCCCCGACCGGCGCTGCCGTTACAGAACCAGCGGCGCCCGTCGTTTCACCGCAGCCGTCTGTCTCGCGCGCTCCGGAACCGCCGCCGACTTCGCCCACGCCGGCAGTGCCGACGCCGGCAGTGCCGACGCCGCCTCCGGCGAAGGAGTTCGCTGAAGTCGTCGCGCTGCAGGACATCTACTTCGATTTCGACAGGTACGACATCCGCCCCGACGCGGTGTCGACGCTCGCGGCGAACGTCGATTGGATGAAGTCCAACCCCGGCGCGCTCATCCTGATCGAGGGCCACTGCGACGAGCGGGGCACCAACGAGTACAACCTCGCCCTCGGTGACCGACGGGCCAAGTCGACGATGGACTCGCTGGTCGCTCAGGGCGTCGCGGCCGACCGGATCACCATCATCAGCTACGGCGAGGAGCGTCCGGTGTGCGCCGAGCACACCGAATCTTGCTGGAGCAGGAACCGACGCGCCCACTTCCTGGCAAAGGTCCGTTAACAGGGAGACACACAGATGAAGGACCGCAAGGACCTGAGGTCGACATCGTTGCTGGCGGTGGGCGTCTCGATTCTGAGTCTCTTCGTCTGGGCGTCAGCAGTCGCGACGGCGGCCGAGCGACACTCCGGCAGGGTCGTAGCGGTGGACGCCGCGACGAGGACGCTCGTCATCGACGAGATAGGAGCGAACGCGAAAGAGCAGAGACTCCGGCTTCGGCTCGCCCCGGGGGCTCAGTTGGTCATGTCCGAGCGCGACGAGCACCCGGAAGACCTCCAGCGCGCCTTCAAGGAGGTGCCGATCGGGCTTTCCGACGTCAACCCCGGCGACTTCGTGGTCGTCGAGCTCGTGAAGGAAGGCAAGGAGAACCTCGCCGACCTCGTCATGGTCACCCTCCGACGATGATCCGTCGGGACCGGCTTGGGCTCGCCGGCCCGCTGTTTCTCGCTGTCCCGACGCGCACACGGCCGGCGGTGGAATACGTGCCGATGCCTTACCGGGCGCGTGCTGGGCGAGGGTCGTCTGGAGGCTGAGACCGAAAAGGAGAATCTGCCATGGCAGACACCAAGAGTGCGGTCAAATCGCTTTTCGCTCCCAGGCAGCTGGCGACCCCAACGGACCTGAAGCCGGAGGAAGTTCGAGCGGTCACAGAGACCGTCAACCGCCTGATCGCGGACGCGTTTGCCCTGTACGTCAAGACGAAGAACTTTCACTGGCATGTGGCCAGCTCGCACTTCCGCGATTACCACCTGCTGCTCGACGAGCAGGCCGACGCGATCTTCGGCTCCATCGATATCCTGGCGGAGCGGGTGCGACGGATCGGTGGCACGACGATACGGAGCGTCTCGCACATCGCCGAACTGCAGACGCTCGAAGACGACAACGAGGACTTCGTGCTTCCGGAGGAGATGATCCGCCGGCTCCTGGCGGACAATCGATACCTCGCCGAGAGTCAGCGGACGGCGATCGCGGTGTGCGACCAGAACCGCGACACGCCCACGGGCAACCTCCTCCAGGAGATGCTCGATCAGACTGAGAAGCGGATCTGGTTCCTGCACGCGGTGAGCCAGGGCGGTCAGCACATGGAGTGACGCGCGCCCGGGGCCGTCGAGCATGAGAATCCGGACGATTCTTCACCCCACGGACTTTTCGGCCGCTTCGGGTCGGGCCTTCAAGGTGGCGGTGCAGCGGTGCCGTTCCTACCGCGGCAGCTGATTGACCGACGCGACGACGCGCCGGGCGCCTGAGCCGATTCCTGGAGAATCCGGCTACGTAGAGACGCGGTTCTCCCCGGCCTCCTTGGCGTGGTCGAGCGCGCGATCGGCGGCGCGCAGGACTTCGTGGGGATCGTCGCCGCGGTCCTCGGGCTGGGCGACGCCGACGCTGAGCGTCACCGAGACGGTCCGAGCGATGGAGCCTACCCGCTTCGGCTGGCCCGGCCGCGACGGCTCGGCTACCCGCACGTCGAGGTTCGCCCTCTCGATGGTGCGCCGGACGAGCTCGAGATGGCGGGCGGCTGCCTGCGCCCACGTGCGTCTGAAGATGACGGCGAACACGTATTCCCCGCAATAGAACGCGTGGCCGTGTCCGCCGACCTTCGTGAGCGCCCGGGCGACGAGCCGCAGCATGCGGCGAGCGGCGTCGGCACCGTGTTCCTCACGGAACGTCGCGAACTCGTCGATCTCGACGCGTGCCAAAGCGTACCGTCGGGGCAGGCGCCGGAGCGCCTTGTTGAGGGCGAAACTCACGGGGAGACCAGTCACGTCGTCGAGGTAGACGGCGCGTAGCGGCTCCCGCGCAGCGCCGACGAGGAGCAGCAGGCCGGCGGCCACGAAGTGGATGCTCGCCCGCCCACCGGCGCCGGCCCCGTCGAGCGCGAGGAAAGACGCGACCAGCGCCCACGCCGCCCCGCCGGCGGGCGCGCGCCCGTCCACCAGAAACCGGGCCAGGACCAGGCACAGCGCCGCGGCGAACGCGAAGAGGGCGAGCTGCGGGAGGGCGGTCCATGTGCCCAGGTTCGCGGCGACGAGTGGCCGCTTGAGCAATGCTGCCAGGGCGGAGAACTGGGGATGCTGGAGGATCACAACGGCGACGGCCTGAAGAAGGGGCAGGCCGACCTGCGACCCGCCGCGCACGGTGAGGAGGTTCCCCTCGCCGAGCCAGGCGATCGCGCAGAGGTTCAGCGGCAGCAGCAGCGCCACCGCGTCGAAGGCGGCGCGACCGCTGAAGCGGACGAGCGCGAGGTCGGCCAGCGCGAGGACCATGAGCCCGAGGACGAGCCGACCGCGCTGGATGAAGAGCCCGAGCAGCGCGCCACCTCCGAAGACCACCAGCGGCGCTGCCTGCACGGCAGGGGCCAGCCAGTCCGGAAGCGGCCGCACGAGCACGAGCGCGGCGGCAATCGAAAGAAGCAGCGCGGGCACGACGATCGAAGCGGTTCGTGTCACAGCAGCCCAAGCCTCCTGCGGCGGCCAGCGCGGAGACACCCCCGCACCCTGGAAGCGAAGCAACGCCGGTACCAAGTGGCATTTGGTCTGTTCTGGCGGTGTGTTTTCGCCAATGAGAGCCTAGGCGCGCCCGCGGTTCGCCGCGATGGCACGGTGGATCGTACACCCGGGCCAGGCTGGCCTGACACTTCACGGCCCGCTCGCATCCGCTGGGTGACACACCCTTGACGCGGGCTTCGTCTTTACTCTAGCTTCGAGGTAGGCCATACCCGTGTACGTCTCATACTTCGGGCTCGCCGAGCGGCCGTTCTCCCTCGCGCCTGATCCACGCTACCTCTATCTGAGCGCCGCTCACCGCGAGGCCCTCGCCAACTTGCTCTACGGGATCGGCGCGGGCGGTAGCGTCGTGCAGTTGACGGGCGAAGTCGGTACGGGAAAGACCACGGTGTGCCGCGCCCTTCTGGAGCAGCTGCCACCGGACGTCGATGTCGCGATGATCTTCAATCCCCGGCTCACAGCGGTCGAGCTGCTCGCGGCTGTGTGCGACGAGCTCCGGGTCACCTATCCACCGGGGACCAGGAGCCTCAAGGTCCTGGTCGACGCCCTGTCCCATGCTCTGCTCGACGCTCACGGACGCGGTCGTCGGACCGTCCTGATCATCGACGAGGCCCAGAACCTGGGTGCGGCGGTCCTGGAGGAGGTTCGTCTGCTGACGAATGTCGAGACGACGCGGGAGAAGCTCCTCCAGGTCATCTTGATCGGCCAGCCCGAGCTCGAGGAGCTCCTGGCCCGGCCTCAGCTGCGTCAACTCGCCCAGCGGATTACCGTGCGCTCTCACTTGCGTCCGTTCACCGCCGAGGAGGCGGTCGCGTACGTGCAACATCGGATGGAGGTCGCAGGCCAGCGGCAGCCGATCTTCGATACGCGCGCCGCACGCGTCGCCTATCGGTTCTCGCGCGGCGTCCCGCGGCTGCTCAACACCATCTGCGACCGGTCCCTGCTCGGCGCGTACGCGACCGGGCGGACGCGTGTCACGGCGGCGATCGTACGTCGAGCGGCGAGGGAGGTGCTCGGCCGGCCGCCGCGCCGGCGGTGGATCGTGGCCACGGCGACGGCGGCTGTGCTTGTCACCGTGGGCGGCACCATCACCCTGCTCGATCTGCCGGGGCTTCCCCACATCGAGATCCCGCTGCTCCGAGGGGGCGCGGCCAATTCGACGCCGCCGCCCGAGACTGCGCCAGTCGTCATGGCAACGGCGGCCGAGCCGGCGCGCCCGGAGCCGCCGCTCGCGGAGCTCCTGGGGACCCCCGGGGTGCACACTGACAAGACAACCGCCTTTCTGAAGCTCTACGCGCGTTGGCACGTGGATGCCAACGCCAACCTAACCGACCTCGGATGCGAGTACGGGCACCAGGCAGGCCTTCGTTGCCTGCGGCGAATGGGGACGTGGGCGGTGCTGCGTCGCTTCAATCTCCCCGCGATCCTCGTGCTCGTCACGCCTGGAGGTGACACGCATCACGTGGTTCTGACCGGTTTGGGCGGCGAGCAGGCAACGCTCCAGATCGGCGAACGTCAGGTCACGTTGCCGACCGCCGAGATCGAGCGCTTCTGGAACGGCCCCTTTGTGCTGCTCTGGAAGCCGCCGGCCGTCGGGCCCGTGCCGCTCAAGCCGGGGATGCGTGGCAAGGACATCCTCTGGCTCCGCCAACGACTCGGCGAGATCGAGGGCACCGCGGCCTCCACGAGCGATGGCCAAGTCTATGACGAGGAGCTGAAGCGACGGGTCGTGGCCTTCCAGCAGGTCGAATCGTTGCACCCTGATGGGATCGTGAATGAGGAGACGCTTGTCCGCCTGGCCGCCGCGACGCCGGGCTCCGATGTCCCCTCGCTGTCTCGGACGCGGCCCTAGCCATGTCCTACATCCTCGACGCGCTCAAGAAGGCCGCGGAGCAGCGAGACCGGCAGGCGCCCATGTTGCACCGACTGCTCGCCCCCTCCCCGGCGCCGAGATCAGCCTGGACTCGCTCACCCGGCCGCTTGCTCGCTGCATTGTTGCTGAATGCTGGCCTGCTGACTGTGCTGCTGGTGATCTGGCTGCGTCCCCTCCCGATCGCGCCCCCGCCCGATTCGGTCGGCGGGATGGGCGCCGCAGCGTCACCGCCCGAGCAGTCGTTAGGATCCGCGCCTCAGCAGTCGTTAGGATCCGCGCCTCAGTTGACGGCGGAGGTGGGCGGAGCCAAGGCGGTACAACGGGAGCGCGATGCGAGCGTTGACTCGGCGGCGGGCCCAGCGCGGCCGAAGCGAACGGGGACCGAGCCCCCGCTGCGTAAGCCAAACAGCACCCCGGCGATCACGCCCTCACCGCCGCCGGCGTCTTCCCCGGGTCAGCGGCCGCCCAGGTCAATGGCCCAACAAGCGCCGGAGCTCACCCCAACCCCGCCATTGAAATCTGACGACCCAACGACTGCTCCGGAGCTAGCCGGACTGAGGCTCGAGGCGTTGGCCTACTCAGATCTGCCCGAGAAGCGGATGATCTTCGTCAATGGACACAAGTACGTTGAAGGTGACGTGATCGAGGGCCGGCTACGCGTCGAGGAGATTCAGGAGGACGGTGTCGCGCTGAGCGAGGAGGGGCGCCGGATCACACTGCGGATGGCGCGATGATGCGGCGGCGGGGGCGACAGCGCCGGAGACACCGGGGGCCGGTTCATCCGCTTCTTCGAGGAGGGAAGATCCCGCGGAAGAGGGGATCGGTGACGGACCCGTCGTAGGGTCGAAAACGCCAGTAGCGATAGACCGTCTCCGCCGCGAAGAGGGTCGCGATCAGCACGTAGGACAGCACCCCCGTGTACAGCGTCCACCACGCGAGGCTTGCGTACAGCGCGAGCCACAGCGTGACGGCGCCGTTCAGCGCGAGGAACAGGCACCAGACGCCGGTGACGATTCGACAGTAGACGACTTCCTCCGTCGAAAGGTTGCGCCCGCGCAGCCGGGCGAAGGTCTCGACCATCGATGGACCGTTCACGAGCGTGCGCCCGAAGGCGACCAACAGCGCAGCGTTGATCAGCACCGGCACGAAAAGGAAGAGCCGTCCGTCGTCGAAGAGCGCGGCCGGGATCGACACGCCGAGGATGAGAAGCGCCTTCGCTCCCCGTCTCATGGCCCCTCGGTGGTGAAGTGCGCTTCGGTCGTCCGGCCCGTGCGGCCGTTGATCGGCAGAATATCTTGCGGGCAGGCGGAGAAGGCGATCACGAGGTCCATCTCCGCGCGAAACACCGCGTAGCTTCCGGGCGCGGACACCGGCTCGCCCCACGCGAGGCACCCGTCTAGCGTCCACGGGATGTTCATGAAGAGGTTGAGCGAGGGCGGAGTCGTCGGAATCGAAAGGCCAAGCTCGGCGAGCGCGGCGTGCAGGTTGTCGCGGCAGTTGTCGTGATGGCCTACGACGCCCAGCAGGCCGTAGCGCGGCATGTCGCAGGGAGCCATGAGCGTGTCGTGGGCGCACCCCGACGTGTCCTCGATCAGCGTCAGGATCGGGCGCCGATGGTTCGTCACGAACGTGTCGCCGACGGCGGCCGCGAGCTTCATGAACCACGCGCGGCTGGCCTCCATCGACATCCACTCGGTCACGTCGCGCGCGTTGAACGCCCAGGCGTCGACCACCTGCGTGCCGTGGGTGTTGACGACCCTGATCCGCTGGCCGGTGCTCACGCGCGCCGCCTTGCCGCGCCGCGCGGGAATCGTGACGAGCCCCGATTTCACCGGCCCGAGGCCCCCTTCGACGTCATCCCGTGGCCCCCGCGGTAGTCCGAGGGCCGCGGGGGGACCCAGCGGGCGAGTAGCTCCGGCGCCGGCTCCCAGATCTCCACGCCGAGCGGGCGGCAGGTCGCGTCGGGATCACCCGCGTCGGGCCCCCACACCGGCACCGAGAGGTCGCCGTGGGGGCACACCGAGATGGCGCAGAGGACGTCGATCTCCGCGAAGAACTCGATGAAGTCGCCCGCTCTCGCCGGGCTCGGCTTGACGAAGTAGCGGCCGTCGGCGGTGAGCCCGGTGACCTGGAAGACGTTGAGCACGTCGTGCACGTCGAGCTCGGTGAGGTGATACGGGGCCACCGCGCGCACGAGGTTACTGTGGCAGCAGAGGTCGAACTCCTCCCCGTTGAGGAGCTTGTGCACGTAGGGATCGCAGCGGGTGCCGAGCAGGTCGTGGCAGCCCCCGCCGTCGGCGTCGCGGCCGTACTGGATGCTGTCGCCGGTGATCGTCAGCATCGGCCGGAGGTACGGCAGGCAGGACCAGAGCCGGTCGAAGGTCGTAAGATGCGTCTGGTGGAGCTGGCGCGTGCGCGCGGCCCAGAAGCGCTCTCGTGGATTTCCCAGGTTCCAGACGTTGAGGTCCGCCACCTGCGGCCCCTCGACGGCGAGGATGCGGAAGAGCTGACCGGCCCGCACGGGCCACGCCCGGCCCGAGCGCCTGGGGACGACGAACCGCTCGACGAGCGTGCGCCTGCCGGCCTCGCCCGCGAGACGCCCGTAGAGCTCGCGGTCGACCTCGAGGGGCGAGCCCGGCTTGGCCGCGTAGATCACGCGTGGTCGTGGCATGTCCTCACCTCGTCGCGCCACGGTTGACAAGCGCGAGCGCCCATAGTCTCATACCCGCGAAATCCGACCAGGCTCAGCATCATAACGCTCCTCAGGGAGGGCCGGCCATGAGACTCTCGCGGATCACGGTGCTCGCCGTCGCGCTTCTCGGCGTCCTCTACCTCGCGGGTGCCGACGCCCAACAGTGCCCGAAGGGCAAGCTCCGCCTCTACACCTCGTGGCCGATGCAGGGGGCGATGATCCCTGAGGGCACGGGTATGAAGAACGGCGTCGACCTCGCGGTGTCCGAGGTCGGCGGAGTGGTGGCGGGCCACTGTCTCGAGATCGTCAACCTGGACGACGCCTCGCCGCAGACGGGTAAGTGGGACGGCGCGGTCGAGGCCGAGAACGCGAACAAGGCCGTCGGCGACCCGCTGGCGATCGTGTACATCGGCACCTACAACTCGGGCGCCGCCAAGGTTTCGATCCCCATCACCAACCGCGCCCACATGGCTCAGGTCACGCCGGCCAACACCTACCCGGGGTTGACCAAGAAGCGCGGTGCTGCCCCCG
>Ga0209690_1001918_pt1 | contig 11905 bp, 12 predicted proteins | sample GraSoiAngelo_150_FD_186164 | JGI IMG/M metagenome (GOLD analysis project Ga0209690, IMG submission 186164) | Grasslands soil microbial communities from the Angelo Coastal Reserve, California, USA - 14_1009_09_40cm (SPAdes) (version 2) | ecosystem: Environmental > Terrestrial > Soil > Grasslands ...
GGATGAGAGCGATTCCGATCGTGGTGCTATCCGTTGGCCCCTGCCATGCCGCGGGAGTCAGAATCAACGCAGCGGCGAACGGGAGCAGGGCGGAGCCGAACACAACGAGCGCGCCGATTCCAATCATCCGGCCCTGATGCCGAACCGCGGGCTTCGTCCCGTGGACGGGCTTGCATATCGTGTTGTAACATCGGAGACAATAGTAGCACCGATCGAAGGGACACCAAATCATGCGCCAGGAGCGTCGGCCAGGAAACTCCAAGAAGCATCCTGCGCACTCTCTCCCCACGAGGAGTGGCCACGACTCCAGTTGCAATAAGGGTTTCTCATTGAGAATACCGCCACGGTCGGTTCCTGCAGTTCCTCAATGGACTACGACTGCGCAGGCACGTCGAGGGGTTTTTTTGGACCCACGTGCGTCGGCGAATATCCGAGCCATGGATACCTTGCGCGTCCCGGGGCTCGCAAGATCGAGCCGCTCGGCCAAAACGCCGAGTTCAAGATGGGTCGCGACATCGTCTTCGCGATGGCCCGCGGGCGGATGACAATCGGCCTGTACAACTCGTACGACCGATCCCGATTCGCCGAGGCACATCGACGGGCAATCGCCCGAGCGGCACCGATCGCCCTTGCGTTCGACGGGAACCTTGCGACGTTCGGCTTCCCATTCGAAGAAGGCTTGATCACTCCACAGGAGGTCGCCGGCTGGGTGTCGAGCACGACGAGTATCGGCGAGGCCGGGCTGTACCTCCGGGAGTTGGCGCAGCGTGGTCGCTTTCAGACATTTGGGTTTCCGAAGCGGGGCTTCCCGCCGCAGCTGGGAGAGCCAATCGTCACTACGAACCGACCCGACCCGAAGAAGGCGACGACCGCGACGGCCCTGGCCGGTCTGCTGCAGCGCGGGACGTCGATCCTGCTCGTCTTCGGACTAGGAAGGCGCGGGCTCGATGACCGCGATGTCTATCCGCTTGGCCGTTACCATTTTGACCTCACCGGGCGCGGCCTCTCCCTGGAAACCGCGACCGCCATCGGAGCGGCGCCAGCGCTAATCGCGGCCCATCTCGTGGCGTGAACACCGGGGAAGGCTTCGTCAGGGAGTACCGTGTTGCTGGTCCTTACCTGCATTCTTATATACGCCGGAATTGTCGGAACCGCGGGATATGACGCGCTTCGAAGGCGAACTCTGCGACAACATCCTTCTCGGAAGCCAGGCCCGCCTACCGACCCGCTATGGAAACTTCCGGATCCACGCATTCGTGTGCCCCTTCACGGGCGAAGAGCACGTGGCCCTCGTGAAAGGTAAGGTGGCGGGGAAGCGCGATGTCCTCGTCCGTCTCCACTCCGAGTGTGTGACCGGTGACGTCTTCGGGTCGGAGCGGTGTGACTGTGGTCAACAGCTCGACGCCGCGATGAAGCGACTCGGGCGGGCCTCGGAAGGCGTCCTGTTGTACCTCGCCCAGGAGGGACGGGGCATCGGGATCGTCAACAAGGTCGCGGCGTACCATCTGCAAGACCACGGTCTCGACACTGTCGATGCGAACCGGGTCCTCGGATTCCCGGCGGATCTCCGGAGTTACAAGTGTGCCGCATGCATGCTACGGGTCCTCGGCGTGAGTTCGATTCAGCTCATGACCAACAACCCGGCGAAGATCGAAGAGCTCCAGGCGTACGGCGTCCAAGTGACGAAACGCATTCCGCTCCAGGTCCCGGCTACTGCGACAAACGTTCGGTACCTGCGATCAAAGAAGGAGCGCCTCCGGCACATCCTCACGACGCCGACGGTCCGCGAAGCTCGATCGACGCGACGACCCGGTCCGCGGTGACCGTCTCTCCCTCCGAGACTGCGACCTGGCGTACGACGCCATCCCCGGGCGCCGGAATCTCGTTCTGCATCTTCATCGCCTCCAGGACCACGAGCGTTTCGCCGCGTCGAACATGAGCCCCCGGAGTAATGGCCACCCGGACGACACGCCCCGGCATCGATGAGCGGACATCGACGATTGCGCCTGGGCCGGAGGGGCGGCTTTCGATGACATCCGCTCCTTCCTCCGACACTTCGACGAGGCGTACACGGTGGATTCCGTCGTGGAGGAAGGCCTCATTCCCCTGAAGATGGAGACGCTGTGTCTTCGCCCCGATTCGGACGTCCACGGAGTCCATCGCGAGCCGTGTCCGGGCTCGATACTCTGCACCTTCAATCCGGATGACGAACCCTCCGGCGATCGGCTGGACCTCGATATCGCGCTGCTCACCATCGACGTCGAGGCGAAACCGCATGGCCACCTCCCGACAGCCGTTCCCGGCGCCCTGCGAGCGACCACCTCGCGACCGAAGGCCTCTCGAGCGGGAAGGTCGGCCCGCGGGCCACCCGGCCGCTCGCAACGAGAGCCGCGGCGATCGCGGCGACGCGTTCCTCCCACGGGCCGCGGCTCCGGAGGCGGGCTGCGATGCGCAAGTCCGCGACCATCGTGGTCCACAAATTCCCCCGGACGAACACGGACTTGCCAAGCAGGGCTCGATGGAACGGCAAGTTCGTGTGCACCCCGCGGATCTCGAACGCGTCGATACTCCTCCGCATGACCTCTATCGCCTTCTTCCGGTTCGTTGCGTGGACGACCAGTTTGGCCATGAGCGGGTCATAGTACGGGGGCACGAGCGAGCCCGCGGCCACGCCGCTATCCACGCGGACGCCCGGTCCGGTCGGCTCGCGATAGCCGACGATGCGACCGGGGGACGGCAGGAAGTTGCGGATCGGGTCTTCCGCGTTCACTCGGCACTCGATCGCGTGCCCATGCCGCCTGAGCTCGGATTGCGAAATCTCGAGGTCATCACCCGCGGCGATCCGGATCTGCTGTCTCACCAGGTCGACCCCGGTGACCATCTCCGTGATCGGGTGCTCAACCTGGAGCCGGGCGTTGACCTCGTTGAAGGTGAAGCGGCCGTCGTGCAGCAGGAACTCGACCGTGCCGGCATTGCGGTAGCCGATCGCTCTGAGTCCGCGGACCGCGGTTTCGATCAGACGGGAGCGGAGGCTCCGTTCGACCGCGGGCGAAGGGGTCTCCTCGACGAGCTTCTGATGGCGGCGCTGGACGCTGCATTCCCGTTCGACGAATCCGACGCCATCGGCCGAATCGAGCAAGACCTGCACTTCCACATGCCTCGCCCGTCGAAGGTATTTCTCGAGGAAGAGGTCTGAATTCCCGAAGTTCGCGAGCGCGACGCCGCGCGCCGACTCAAACGCCGCCACGAGTTCAGCCGGTCGGTCAACCCGCGACATCCCGATCCCGCCGCCGCCCGCGGTCGCCTTGAAGAGCACCGGATACCCGATCTCTGACGCGATGGTGCGCGCGTCGTTCACAGTCCGGAGCGGTCGGTCCACACCGCGGGTGACCGGAACCCCTTCCCCGGCCATCGTCTTCCTTGCGGCGATCTTGTCGCCCGAGAGGGCCATCGCATCGGGGGGCGGGCCGACGAAGACCAGTCCCGCCTCCGCGCATCGTCTTGCGAAGGCCGGATTCTCCGACAGGAACCCGTAGCCCGGATGAATCGCGTCGGCGCGTGCGACTCGGGCCGCCTCGAGGACGTGCTCGATGTGGAGATAGCTGTCCGCAGGGAGGGCGCTTCCGATCAACAGCGTCTCGTCCATCGCCCTTCGATGCAACGCGGACCGGTCCGCCTCCGAGTAGACGCCGATCGTCCGGATCCCCATCTCCCGCGCCGTCCGCGCGACCCGGATCGCGATCTCGCCCCGATTCGCGATCAACAGTCGTCGGAACATTGGTTCCTCATCAGAGCGGGATGTTGCCGTGCTTCTTCGCCGGTCGGCTCTCTCGTTTCGTCCGGAGGACGGAGAACGCGTCGATCACGCGGGGCCGCGTTTCCGACGGTTCAATCACGTCGTCGAGGTATCCCATCCGGGCGGCGATGTATGGGTTCGCAAAGCGATCGCGATATTCGGTCACGAGCTCCTTCTCCCGCCGCTTCGAATCCTTCGCCTCCTCGATCTCCTTCTTGAAGATGATCGGGACCGCGCCTTCCGGACCCATGACCGCGAGCTCCGCCGAGGGCCATGCGAAGTTGAAGTCTCCGCGGATGTGCTTCGAACACATGACGTCGTACGCGCCGCCGTACGCTTTCCTCGTGATGACCGTGACCTTCGGGACGGTCGCCTCGCTGAAGGCAAACAAGAGCTTCGCGCCGTTGCGGATGATGCCGTCGTATTCTTGCTCCTTCCCGGGAAGGAATCCGGGAACGTCAACGAAGGTGAGCAGGGGAATGTTGAAGCAATCGCAGAACCGGACGAACCGCGCCGCTTTGATCGACGCGTTGATGTCGAGCGTCCCGGCCTGGACCTTCGGCTGGTTCCCGACGACGCCGACAGGTCGCCCCTCGAGGCGAGCAAAACCTATGACGATATTCTGGGCCCACTCTTCATGGACCTCGAACCACGAATCGCGGTCGACGACATGCCGGATGACGTCCCGCATGTCGTAGGGTTTGTCGGATTCCTTCGGGACCACTTGCGAGAGTTCTGCGTCCGCTCGGGACGCTTCGTCGTCGGTCGCGACAATCGGCGGATCGTCCACGTTGTTCGACGGTAGGTAGCTCAGGAGTTTTCGGACGAACCGAAGAGCCGCTTTTTCGTCCGGAGCGGCGAAGTGCGCGACGCCGCTCTTCGCGGCATGGGCCGTCGCGCCACCGAGATCCTCGAACGTGACATCCTCGCCGGTCACGGCCTTGATGACCTCCGGACCCGTGATGAACATGTTCGAGGTCCCTTTCGCCATGATGATGAAGTCCGTCATCGCGGGGCTGTACACCGCGCCTCCGGCGCAGGGACCGAGGATCGCGCTGATCTGCGGGATGACCCCGGACGCGAGGACGTTTCGGAAGAAAATCTCCGCGTACCCACCGAGGCTGATGACGCCCTCCTGAATCCGTGCGCCTCCGCTGTCGTTGAGGCCGATGACCGGAGCGCCGACCTTCATCGCCGTGTCCATGATCTTGACGATCTTGTTCGCATGCATCTCCCCGAGGCTCCCGCCGAAGACGGTGAAGTCCTGCGAGAAGACGAAGACGGTCCGGCCGTCGATCGTGCCGTGGCCCGTGACGACGCCGTCTCCCGGGATTCGCTTCGCGTCCATCCCGAAGTCGGTCGTGCGATGCTCGACGAAGGCGTCCGTCTCGACGAAGCTGCCCGGATCGAGGAGGAGATCGACCCGCTCCCGCGCGGTCAGCTTCCCCTTCTTGTGCTGCGCCTGAATCCGATCCTTGCCCCCGCCTTCTCGGGCCTGGGCCTTCCGTCGGCGCAGCTCGTCCACGCGCTCATCGCCCACCATGGAGCCGCCGAACGCGGAGCGCGTCATTAATCCTTCGCGCTCGGCCCGACGAGGTATCGCGTTCCTCTCGAGCCACCCGGCTGTGCGCCGGGCTTACTTGAGGATCTCGAGGGCGCCTTCAAAGAACTCGTGCTTCGCCCCTTGGTCGTCCACGATCACGAGGGCCCCGTTCGTCGCGATGTCATATGCCTTGCCGGTGACCTTCTCTTTTCCCATCGTCACCGAGACCCGCTTCCCGATCGTCGTACACTGCCCCCGGTAGTCCTTCAGGAGGAATTCGATCCGCGTGTTGCGGTAGCGGGAGTACAGGTCGTCGACCTGGTTCAGGAGGTAGTCGAGGAATTCTTCGTTCGCGACGAAGAGGTTCACCTCCCGCTTCAACGTCGTGGCCCTCGGCTGCACGTCGGCGGGGAGCTTCTCGAGGTCCACGTTCGTGTTGACGCCGATGCCGAGGATCACATGGTACACATCGTGCCGATAGACGCCCTCGGAGAGGATGCCCGCGATCTTCCGGTTCTGGTACACGGCGTCGTTCGGGTATTTCAATCCGGCGAACACGCCGAAGTGCCGCAACGCTTTCACGACCGGCATGCCGACGAGAAGCCCCAGGAGCCAGGCGTGGGCCTCCTTGGGTCGGACCATGATCGACGCGTACAGACCTCCGAGCGGGGAAGCCCATGCCCGGCCATGGCGGCCCCGACCTGACACCTGTCGGTCCGCCCACACGACCAGGCCCTCCTCGACGTCCGATTCAAGGAGCTCCTTCGCGGTCTCATTCGTCGATTCGACGGCGTCGAAATGGAGGGTCGTCCGGCCGACCGTCTTGCGGTTCGCGTCGTGGACCTCGCCAATCTTCAACGGCGGTCGGACGAGCGCGGAGATATTTCAACGTGCGCGTCAGGACGGCGTCTGCGCAGGGGCGGGCCTCGTGACCTTCGCCAGATCTTGACTTCGCAAGAAGCCCTCGAACATCACCGCAATCCCGACGAGTTCGCCCACATAGAGCGCCCACGACACGTTGAACCGGGCCAACGAGCCGCCGGCCGCAACGATGAGCGCTCCGATCCCGATCCAGAGGTTGAAGGTGAGTCGGGACCGCCAGTACGAGTACGCCGCGACGCCGATCAAGGCGATGCTCCCGGGGACGGTGAACAGGGGCGAGAAGATCCGCACGTTGTCGGGGAGTGCCGTCCCGGCGACCGGGATCGAGGTGGTGAGCGCATCGGTGTTGACCGTCGCTCCGGCCACGGCCGCTGCGAATCCGGCGAAGATGACGACGGTGTACAGCGTGAACCCGATGCCCGACCGTCGGTGGATGAGGAAGACCGAGCCAATCCCGAGCGCCGCGACGAGCGGAGCGGCGACCAGGTAGTAGACTTTGTACACGGGCACGGACCATCCGTACGATTCGGCCAAGAACTGTGTGAACGCCGCAACTGCGTACAGTCCCAAGCCGATCGACCAAGCCAACTGGTACGGCCTGTGGCGGCCCATCCACTGTGCGAATACGAGGGACGCAAAGGCGACGCTGATCACGGTCGCGCCGAGCGAGATCGCCGCGCCCTCGAGGCTCATCGCGCGCGCACACCGGACGGCGTCGGATAAACCTTCTCCGCAGCGGTCAGCCTAATCGTGCTGAGTCCCTCGGGTCGGCTTCGGAGGTTCCTCGACGAGCTCGAGGAGGACGCCGTGGACCGATCGAGGATGAACGAACGCGACGAGCCGACCCTGGGATCCCCGACGCGGCTCCGGATCGACCAGCTCGAATCCGGCTTGCTTGAGACGCGTCATCTCGGTTCGGATATCCTCCGTCGAGAAGGCGAGATGATGAAATCCCTCCCCACGACGCTCGATGAACCGGGCGATCACGCCGTCGGCCTTGAGGGATTCCAGGAGTTCGATTCGAACAGCCCCGGCGCGGAGAAAAGCCACCCGGACGCCTTGCGACGGCACGTCTTCCCTGAGGTCCGGCTCGAGTCCAAGGCGGCGATAATCTTCGAGCGCCTCGCGCAGGCTTCGCACCGCGACGCCTACATGATGGACGGGTCCGATCATACCTCTTGCCTCGGCTTGTACGTGCCGAAGACCGTTCGGAGGACGTCGCTGATCTCGCCGAGCGTCCCCCTCGCCCGGATCGAATCCAGGATCGCGGGGACGAGATTCGCGTCCGACCGGGCCTCATCCTCCAAGTGGTGGAGATGAGAGTCGACCGCTCCTTGGCGGCGCTTCGCCCGGAACGCCCGGACCTGTCGGATGCGCTCCGGCTCCAGCCGTGGATTCGTCTTCGGGAGGCGGACGGGCTCATCGCCTTCCGCGTATGCGTTCACGCCGACGACGGTCCGCTCGCCCCGCTCGAGTTCGACTTGGACCCGGTACGCGGAATCGGCGATTTGGCGCTGGACCCACCCGCTCTCGATCGCCTTCAGCATCCCCCCGCGGCGGTCCGTCTCCCGGATCAGGCCGACGGCTTCCGACTCGAGTCGGTCCGTGAGCGATTCGATCGCGAACGAACCACCGACCGGATCCACGGTGTTGGCCACGCCGCTCTCGTGCGCCAGGAGTTGTTGGGTCCTCAGGGCGACCCGGACCGCCTTCTCCGACGGAAGCGAGAGCGCCTCGTCCATGCTGTTCGTGTGGAGCGATTGGGCGCCTCCGAGGACCGCGGCGAGGGCTTGGATCGCGACCCGGACCGCGTTGTTCTCCGGCTGCTGCGCGGTGAGCGCCACGCCCGCGGTCTGGGCATGGAATCGCAGTTCGAGCGACTCCGGTTTCTTGGCATGGAACCGCTCCCTCATGATCGTCGCCCAGAGTCGGCGCGCGGCGCGGAACTTGGCGATCTCCTCGAGCAAGTCGATGTGCGCGTTGAGGAAGAACGAGATCTGCGGCGCGATCGCGTCGACGTCGAGGCCGCGCGACACGGCCGCCTCCAAGTAAGCGATCCCATTCGCGAGGGTGAAGCCGATCTCTTGTGCGGCGGTCGCGCCCGCCTCGCGGATGTGGTAGCCGCTCACGCTGATCGCGTTCCACCGAGGAACCTCGCGGGAGCAGAACTCGATCACGTCGAGGGCGAGGCGCATCGAGGGCGCGGGCGGGTAGATGTACGTCGACCGCGCGATGTACTCCTTCAGGATGTCGTTCTGGACGGTCCCGCGGAGCGATCCCCGCGCGACGCCGCGCGCCTCGCCGACGGCCAGGTAGAGGACGAGGAGGATTGCGGCGGTCGCGTTGATCGTCATGCTCGTGCTCACCCGATCGAGCGGGAGGCCAGCGAGCAGGGTGTCCATGTCCTCGACCGTCGAAATCGCGACGCCGACGCGTCCGACCTCGCCGCGGGCCATTGGTGCATCGCTGTCGTAGCCCATCTGCGTCGGCAGGTCGAACGCGACGCTCAGCCCTTCGTTGCCTTGGGCGAAGAGGTACTTGAACCGCCGGTTCGTCTCCTTCGCGGTCCCGAAACCAGCATACTGGCGCATCGTCCAGAGCCGACCGCGGTACATCGTCGGATGGATGCCACGGGCGAAGGGCGGCTCCCCCGGGAATCCGATGCGTTCCCGGTACGTGGCCCCCTTTGGGTCGCGCGTGGAGACCGCGTCCAAGGCAACGCCGCTTCCGGTCGTACTCGACGCCTTCCCCACGGCGGTGGCCCTTTTGGGTGCTGGCAGCCGTCGTCGGTGCGTTTTTCGTTGCCGGGCCATACGATCGGTCTCAATAGTTCGTCCACGCGAGGCCGAGCTCCGGCACGGACACGCCGCTGCCGCGAACGACCTCTCCGACGATCCGTGCGTTCACGTCGGGCTGGAGCGCGCGAACGACGGACTTCGCCGTCGCCTCCGGCGCAACGACCGCGAAACCCATCCCCATGTTGAACGTCTGGTACATCTCCCGGTCTTCGATCCCCCCGAGCGATTGCAGCTCGCGGAACAAGGGTGGCACGTCGAGCGGTTTCGTGATGCGGAATTCGACCTTCGACTTGAGGCGGACAAGGTTGCGGAGCCCGCCTCCGGTGATGTGCGCCATCCCGTGGACCTTCCCGCGTCGGAGGGCCCGCAGGATTGGTCGAACATAAATCGCGGTGGGCTCGAGGAGTTCCTCGCCCCAGGGACGCCCGGTTCCGCCGACCTTGTCGAACACGGTGAGCGATGCGTCGTGCAGGACCCGGCGAGCGAGTGTCACGCCGTTCGCATGAATCCCGCGGCTCGGCAGGCCAACGATCACGTCTCCCGGCCGCACCGCCCGACCGTCGACGATCTTCGACTTCCGGACGGCCCCGAAACAGGTGCCCGCGAGGTCGAATTCCCGAACGAGCTCGGGGACGACGGCGATTTCCCCGCCGATGATCGAGACGTTCGCCATCTCGGCCCCGCGGTTCAGTCCGATGCCGATCTGGCGGGCAACCTCGCGGTCGTATCCCTCGATCGCGACGTAGTCGACGAAAGCGATCGGCTCGGCGCCGACGCAGATCATGTCGTTCACGTTCATCGCGACGCAGTCGATCCCGATCGTGTCCCAGCGGCGCATCTCCTTCGCGACGAGGACCTTCGTCCCGACGCTGTCGGTGCACAAGGAGAGTGCATAGTCGCCGAAGTCGACGAGCCCCGTGAAGTGACCGATCTGGGTCAGCGGCTTCCCGAGGCCGCGGCGACGGTAGGTGAGGGCGGAGACGAGGGCGGCGATGTGCGCGGCCTTTTCGTCTTGGCTCACGCCCGCGTCCGCGTAGGTCCGGACCACATCGCACGAAAGCGGCCGCGGCTATTTCAAGGGTACGCGGAGCCCGGTTAACATGTTAAGCCGGTCCGGCCTGGCGCTGGCCGCTAACCGGAAGTCGTCACCGACCGCGGAAAAGCTCATAGGCGGACGTTCGCCTTGGGCACGCTCGTAGGAATGTGATTTGATGGAGGAGGAAGCGTTACCTGGTACGGCCCATTGCTCGATGTGTCATGAGGGAGTAGCGTTTACGCAGACCCTTGCGGCAATACGCGATTCGTTCATTATCATTCTGTCCGTGATTGCACTGATCGCGATTTTCCGAGCCGGGTTAGTATAGGACCGCGGCAATCGAAGGCGGGCCCGTCGTCGGCTCCGTTATGGCTACCCAGGCGATACTTCATCGTTGATTATCGTGCGCGGGTTAACAAGTTAGGCAGAGACGCCGCCTCCGGTTAACAAGTTAAGCCGGGAGCGCGGCCGGGCGACGGAACGCCTCCAGGGTCGAGCGTCCGATTGAGACCGCGCCCGTGGCCACCCGGACCCCGAGTCCGCGCAATCGGGTCTCGAGCTCCACCGCATCTCCCGGAGGCATAATGAGGACGCTCTGGCCGACCCAGACGACTCCCGGACGGTGGATGAATCCCTTCTCCCGATACCGAACATGCTCGGGAGCCTCCGAGACTCGGCGCCGGCCGAACACGATCTGGCACACCCGGGCCGCCACGGCCCGATCGGATCCGGCGACATCGTACGATAACAGGACCCGTTCTCCCTCGTATCCCTCGATCGTCATGAAGGTCTTGAGGGTGATAGCTATATTATAGCTTTTCCATGGGGACTGCGAAACTACTCGCAGCCGGTTAACATGTTAAGCCGGCGGTGGAAAGGGTTTATGGAGCAGGGTCGTTTCGTTCCGACGATGGGCAAGGCCTGGGTCAAGGCGCGGAAACACGATCGATTCTATCGAGCCGCGAAGAAGCAGTCCTACCGGAGCCGCGCCGCGATCAAGCTGTCGCAGATCGACCTGCGATACGGCCTGTTCGAACACGGCGATGTCGTCGTGGACCTCGGTGCCGCACCGGGAGGCTGGTCCCAGATCGCCCGCGAGCGCATCGGGGCGAAGGGACGCGTCCTCGCGGTCGACCTCGCCGCGATGTCTCCGATTGAAGGGGTCGAGATCCTTCGAGGCGATTTCACGCGCCCGGAGATCCAAGCCGAGTTGTTCGAGACGCTCCGGAAGCCCGCCGACGTCGTGATGAGCGACACGGCCCCGAAGCTGAGCGGCAACCGATCGCTCGACGTGGCGCGGACCCTCGACCTCGCGGATGTGGCGCTCTCCTTTGCGGTCCGGGCGCTCCGGCCGAATGGGCGGTTCCTGGTGAAGGTATTCCAGGGGGACGGATACCCTGCGTTCGTTCGCCGACTCGGCGAACGCTTCGAGGCGACAAAAGGCGTGAAGCCGACCGCATCCGCCCCGACGAGTGCGGAGATCTACGTCCTCGCGGTGGGGCGTCTCTAGGCAGCCGCGCTCCGCGAAATCGACCGGGCTCGCTCCAGGCATTTTTGGGCTTCCTCGCGGTCACCGAGGCGGGCGAGCACCTCTCCGCGATTCAGCCACGCCGCGACATACTCGGGCCGGAGCCTCGTCGCCTTCGCGTGGCACTTGTCCGCGTCCTCGAACCGGTTCATCCGGGCGTACACGACGCCTTTGTTGTTCCACGCGATCGCGTACTTCGGCCGGATCTTGATCGCCTTGTCGTAGCAGTCGAGGGCCTTCGCCAAGAGGCCTTTCTTGAAATACACCGTGCCGAGGTTGCACCAGGCGACCTCGTTCTCCGGGTCGAGGCGGATCGCATTCT
>Ga0209690_1001919_pt1 | contig 11903 bp, 6 predicted proteins | sample GraSoiAngelo_150_FD_186164 | JGI IMG/M metagenome (GOLD analysis project Ga0209690, IMG submission 186164) | Grasslands soil microbial communities from the Angelo Coastal Reserve, California, USA - 14_1009_09_40cm (SPAdes) (version 2) | ecosystem: Environmental > Terrestrial > Soil > Grasslands ...
CGGCGGATTTCGACGGCGATGGTCAGGCTGACGTCGTCGACGGGGCGCCGCTTTCGTTTATCCGAGGGCTCGGCGATGGGACGTTTGCCGCGGGAGTGCCGATCACGGGACCTGACGCGCGCTTTCTCATTGCGACGGATTTCAATGGCGACGGCAAGCCTGATCTTTTGGTTACTCCCTTGCTACGTAACGACGTTGGCATTTACACGCTTCTGGGTAACGGCGATGGGACCTTTCAGGCGGCTCAGTTCACTGGAATTTCCTTCAGCGACGCCGAGATGAATCCAGTAGTTGCTGATTTCAATAACGATGGCCAGATGGATGTCGCCGTAACGGGCGTACTCTCCGACCGGTTAGCCATTCTGCTTGGAAAAGGCGACGGTACTTTTGAGACCGCGATCTATTATGACACGGGCCGCATTCCGGAATCGCCAGTTGCTGCGGACTTCAACGGTGACGGGAATCCCGATCTGGCGGTTTGCAACGCCTTTGACGGCACAGTGGGGATTTATCTTGGGCAAGGGGACGGAACTTTCGCGCCGCCCCTAAGCATCGGGACAAACGGTGCCGTTTACAGTGCGGCTGGCGACGTCAACCAAGATGGCAAAGTGGATTTGCTCATCGGTGGTAATTTTTCGACAACCCTTTACCTGGGGAATGGCGACGGCACGTTTCAGCCGCCTCAAAGCATCTATCCCAATTACGGTCCCGTGAAAGTTGCGGACGTCGATCGCGATGGTCGTCTCGATATCACCGTCTCAGTAGGAGATGCTGGCGGGCTTGTTGTATTGCACGGGAGGGGTGATGGTACCCTCGGATCGGCGGTTGTATACCCGATTGGTGGCGTGTCTAGCAGCTATTTCGCGCTGAGCGATCTAAACGGCGATGCAAAGCCGGAGGCGATTGTGAGCGATAACGCGTTCTCGTTCCTCGTTCTGCTCAATACCTCGCACCGGCGATAGAAAAACCTATTCCCGGCCGAGCGACAACCGCGAATCGCGTTGCCGACCGCGATGATCGCGCGAATGTCACGGACCTTGTTGCTTGATCATATCATTCCTAATCTGTCGGCGAATCCACCGTTGGCGATTTCCGATCGCCGGCGCTGCCGTCCAACACTCAGATAAAGCCGCGCCTCACATAGCATTTCGCATCCACCCGGGCGCGTCGCCGTCGCACAAGCTTTTCGCCAGCAAAACGGCAGCATCGCCATCGGATCGCGCCGGACCTGCCCGACCGCTGATCGCCGTTCCGTAATTGCAACGAATGCTCGAACCGCGCACATCTTCACCCGAAGCCTGCCTGGATACGATCAGGCAGCTCCGCGCTACCGGAATTCCAGCTGGTGTGATGGTGGCGCCAATTATTCCTGGGCTCACAGATCATGAAGTCCCGAAGATTCTTGAGGCGTGCGCGGAAGCGGGCGCGCAATTTGCCGGTTACACGATTGTTCGTTTGCCGTGGGCGGTAGCGCCATTATTTGAACATTGGCTCGATGAACATTTTCCGGATCGCAAAGAGAAGGTGCTCGGGCGCATCCGGCATTTGCGAGGAAACCGACTGAATAATTCGCAGTGGCACAGGCGCATGACAGGGGAAGGCATTTTTGCCGAGCAGATCGCTTCGCTTTTCGAAGTTGGTTGTCGTCGTGCCGGGATCGGGACGCGGCCTAAGCTTTGGACGACTGCCTTCCGGCGGACGAGAGAGCAACTGACATTATTTTAGTACATTGCTGATATTTGGAATTCGCGGCTTCAAAGATCGGACAGACGAAGTTTCAACGTTGGGTGGACGTTTCCCAATTAAATCGGGGTTCGGTGAGGGAGGATGGTGTTCGGCCTGAGCTGACAGGGTTTCCTCAAAATGGAGCTTGCTTCCGTACAGGCTGAATCCTAAAACCGAGAAATGATTATCGAAACTTTAAAACGTCATTGGTGGGTGCCGGTGATAAGGGGTATCACTGCAATTGTATTTGGCATTATCGCGTTTGCCTATCCTGGTCTAACTATCGCGACGCTGGTGCTGTTTTTTGGAGCGTGGGTGCTCATCGACGGCATATTTCGCATTGTGGGAGCGATTGGGGGTCGCGCCTCCGATCCGGAATGGGGCTTCCATCTCATCATCGGAATTGTCGGGATTTTCATCGGATTCCTCACATTCCATGCACCGGCGATAACGGCTTTGGCGCTGATCATCTATATCGCGGCTTGGGCATTGATGATCGGCGTGAGTGAGATCGCATTTGCAATTAAACTGCGCCGGGAAATCAAGGGCGAGTGGTTCCTGATTTTGATGGGACTGGCCTCCATTCTCTTCGCCGTGCTGGTTTTGTGGAATCCGGTTCCGGGTGCTCTCGCTCTGATCTGGCTTATCGCATGCTATGCAATCGTGTTCGGTTTTCTGGGGATCATTTTTGGGTTTCGCCTGCGCAGCTTGCCGACTCTGCCTGTGTCTTAAAACAAGCGATCTAGTTAGTTAGAGAGCCTTCACCAAGTCCGCAGGAGGCCAGCTTTTAACGGTGGCTTTGGCGAGTATATGAAGAGGTGATCCCCATGGGGACCCGAAAGTTTTCGGGACCTTTTTGCCGGGCGACTTGGCGTTTTTTTAGATGCCGGCGCATGAAGCTGGGGTCTTGCGGCCACCAAAAACGCGTGATCCGTCGGTTTTTCGCCGGCGATACAACCTTCGACGACTGATTGGACGATTAATTTACGGCGCTGCACTATGAGGCCTCGAATCTTACGCGTCGAATTCGCGATCGCGAAGATAAGCCCAGCTTTCTAATTACCTATGAAGAAAAACACGTCTCTCCCCATTGCGCGGCCCCGAAACGGCTCCCGACTTAACGGCGGCGAACTCGATGCCAAACAGTTGCTTTCAGCCTTGGTGGCAGTCCAGCGCGGTGATTTTTCCGTGCGATTGCCAGACGACTGGACAGGCATAGCGGGCAAAATCGCGGATACATTTAATGAGATAGCCAGGACCAACCTGCGTATGACGCAGGAGCTGGAGCGCATCGGACGGGTGGTTGGGAAAGAAGGGCGAATTACACAGCGAGCTTCACTCGGAGACGTGTCGGATTCGTGGGTTGAGGCAATTAGATCGATCAATGATCTAATTGGTGACCTGGTGCACCCGACGAGTGAGATGGCGCGCGTCATCGGGGCAGTCGCGAAAGGCGACCTGTCCAAAACGATCGCAACTGAGATCGAGGGCCGTCCACTTGAGGGGGAGTTCTTGCGCACGGCAAAAATCGTAAACAGGATGGTCGATCAGCTCGGCGCTTTCGCATCGGAAGTTACTCGCGTGGCGCGTGAAGTAGGTACAGAGGGAAAACTAGGGGGCCAGGCGAAGGTCAAGGGCGTCGCCGGCACATGGAAAGACTTGACCGAAAACGTCAATCTTATGGCCGGCAATCTTACGGCACAGGTCCGTAATATTGCGACCGTGACGACCGCCGTGGCGAATGGCGACCTGACCAAAAAAATCACAGTCGATGTAAAAGGCGAGTTTCTTGAGTTGAAAGACACAGTCAATGTGATGGTGGATCAGCTTCGGTCGTTTGCTTCAGAGGTAACACGCGTAGCACGCGAAGTTGGTTCTGAGGGAATGCTTGGGGGCCAGGCCCGCGTGGAAGGCGTGTCGGGCACATGGAAGGATCTGACCGATTCAGTTAATTTCATGGCGCGCAATTTGACCGGACAGGTTCGCAACATTGCCGCGGTCACTACTGCCGTCGCGAGGGGGGATCTATCAAAGAAGATCACCGTCGACGTGAAAGGTGAAATTCTCGAACTGAAGGACACGATTAATACGATGGTGGATCAGCTCAGTTCGTTTGCATCGGAAGTGACCCGGGTGGCACGTGAGGTAGGCACGGAAGGGAAACTCGGTGGCCAAGCCGATGTGAAAGGTGTCGCGGGTACGTGGAAGGATTTGACTGACAGCGTCAATTCGATGGCAGGTAATCTTACAGCTCAGGTACGTAACATCGCTGAAGTCACGACCGCAGTTGCGAAGGGCAACCTGTCGAAGACAATCACCGTCGATGTACGCGGGGAGATTCTGGGTCTGAAAGACACCATTAATACGATGGTCGATCAACTTCGTTCTTTCGCATCGGAAGTAACGCGCGTGGCCCGAGAGGTGGGCAGAGAAGGAAAGCTGGGTGGACAGGCGGATGTCCACGGCGTCGCGGGGACGTGGAAAGATTTGACTGACAACGTGAATATGATGGCCGGGAATCTTACAGCTCAGGTTCGCAATATCGCTGACGTGACGACGGCAATTGCGAATGGCGATTTGTCGAAGAAGATCACCGTCGAAGTGCGCGGTGAGATTCGCGAGATGAAGAACACCATCAACACGCTGGTTGATCGACTGAGTTCATTCGCATCCGAAGTGACACGCGTTGCGCGCGAGGTTGGCTCCGATGGAATTCTCGGCGGTCAGGCTGAGGTGCCGGGTGTTTCCGGCACGTGGAAAGATTTGACCGACTCAGTCAATTTCATGGCAAGCAATCTCACCGCGCAAGTGCGAAACATTGCTCTCGTGACAACCGCGGTCGCGAAAGGCGATTTGTCCAGAAAAATTACGGTCGATGTGAGGGGCGAAATCGCTGCGCTGAAAGACACCATCAACACGATGGTTGATCAGCTTAGCTCATTCGCAGCGGAAGTAACGCGCGTAGCTCGCGAGGTAGGTACGGAAGGAAAACTGGGCGGCCAGGCGGATGTGAAAGGAGTAGCCGGAACGTGGAAAGATTTGACCGACAATGTAAATTCTATGGCCGGCAACCTCACCAGTCAGGTTCGTAATATTGCGGATGTGACGACAGCTGTCGCCCGCGGCGATCTCTCGAAGAAAATTACGGTCGACGTGAAAGGCGAAATTCTTGAACTCAAGAACACCGTAAACACGATGGTGGATCAACTCAACTCGTTCGCGTCAGAAGTGACGCGTGTCGCACGTGAGGTTGGCACGGAAGGAAAGCTAGAAGGCCAGGCTACTGTTAAAGGCGTCGGCGGCATTTGGAAAGATTTGACCGATAGCGTGAATCTACTGGCCAGCAATCTGACGAATCAAGTTCGCGGTATTGCGAAAGTTGTTACCGCGGTCGCGAATGGTGACTTGAACCAAAAGCTCCTTGTCGAGGCGAAAGGTGAGATTGCTGAGCTCGCCGACACCATTAACAGCATGACGGAAACGCTTGCTACTTTCGCGGAGCAAGTCACGACAGTGGCGCGCGAGGTGGGTGTCGAAGGAAAGCTTGGCGGTCAGGCAAGCGTGCCGGGCGCGGCCGGCACATGGCGCGATTTAACTGATAACGTGAACCGGCTGGCAGCGAATTTGACTACGCAGCTTCGCGCCATCGCCGATGTTGCGACGGCAGTCACGGAAGGAGACCTGACGCGTTCGATTCAGGTGGAGGCGCGGGGCGAGGTCGCGTTCGTCAAGGACAATATCAACGAAATGATCCGCAACCTGAAGGACACGACGTTGCGGAATGAGGAGCAGAACTGGCTCAAAACCAATCTCGCGAAGTTCTCGCGCATGCTACAGGGACAAAGAGACCTGCTGACAGTTGGCAAACTTATCTTGTCAGAACTGGCCCCGGTCGTCTCCGCACAACATGGCGTCCTCTATATCATGGATAACTCGGGTGAACAGCCTGAACTCAAACTCCTGGCAAGCTATGCATATCGCGAGCGGAAAGGTGCAAAAAATCGTTTCAAGTTGGGGGAGAGCTTGGTTGGGCAAGCGGCCCTGGAAAAAAACCGCATTCTCCTGACCGACGTACCGTACGGCTACGTAAAGGTGAGTTCTGGTCTGGGTGAGTCGCGCCCGATGAACATCGTCATTCTTCCGATCTTGTTCGAAGGAGAAGTAAAAGCAGTGATGGAACTTTCATCGCTTGATTGCTTCAACTCAACACACCAGGCTTTTCTCGATCAGTTGGCCGAGAGCATTGGAATTGTCCTGAATACGATCGAAGCAAACACGCGGACGGAAGATCTCCTTAAGCAATCGCAATCGCTCGCGGCGGAACTCCAAAGGGGCCAGAAGGAGTTGCAGAAAACCAACGAGGAACTGGAGGAAAAGGCGCGCTCTAATCTCGCGAAAGACCGATTCCTTGCCGCGCTCAGTCACGAATTGCGCACTCCTCTTACTCCGGTGCTTGCGTCTGCCGTCGCACTCGAAAATGAGCAGGCGTTGCCGGAGAATATTCACGAATCGCTACAAATGATTCGCCGCAATGTGGAATTGGAGGCCAGGCTTATTGATGATCTATTGGACCTGACCCGTATTAGCCGAGGCAAAGTGCAGCTGAATTTTGAAATCGTCGACGCTCATTCGCTGTTGCAAAATGCGCTCGAGATTTATCAGGCGGAAATCCATCGCAAACATCTGGCGCTTCGGCTCGATTTGACCGCACAAAAAGTGCATCTGCGAGCCGACCCAGCACGACTCCAACAAATCTTTTGGAACCTGATAGGCAACGCGGTGAAGTTTACACCGCGAGACGGGCTAATCTCCGTTTCCACGAGCAACCGTTCCGGCGAACAACTGCGTGTTGAGATTGCTGATACAGGCTTGGGGATCGAACCTACGTTATTGCCAAAAATTTTCGACGCGTTTGAACAAGCCGGTCGGACTCAACTCGGAGGTCTGGGCCTTGGCCTTGCGATCACCAAAACGCTTGTCGAGGCGCACGATGGCACGATTACCGCGGAAAGTGGCGGCCGAGATAAAGGAGCCAGGTTCGCGTTGATTCTTCCGACGTGCGAGAAGGTGGATACGCAGGCCGCGCCAACGCTTCCGCCCAAGCCGTTGCAGCGCCACGCGATGCGCATTTTGCTCGTCGAAGACCACGAAGATACGAACCGATCGCTTACGAATTTACTTCGCAGGCGCGGGTACTATGTGCAGTCCGCTACCAACGTCCAATCGGCGCGCAATGTAAGCGCGAAGGAGGAATTTGATGTGCTCATTAGCGATCTTGGTTTGCCAGATGGCAGCGGCATCGATCTGATGCGAACGCTGCGTTCGGGTCGACCCCTTCTTGGAATTGCTCTCACCGGTTTCGGAATGGAAGGGGATATCCGCCAAAGCCATGAGGCTGGATTCAAACATCACCTGGTCAAGCCGATCGATCTGAACAAGCTCGATTCGCTCATTCAGGAAAGCGTCTCAACCTTGCCTGCGCAGTAAAGTTCCTTCGCTGCCGATAGGAACCAATTGCTTTTGCGCACTTTCGTTTTCCGGTTTGTGTGGCAGCTCGGCATGTACAGGAAACCCAGGCGCATTCTCCTCAAGTTCGGCTCCGGCATTCTCACTCGACCGCGCGCCAACGCACTTGATGACAAACAATTTCGCCGTCTCACTGCCGACGTGGCGCAACTCGTTCGTGGCGGATGCGAATGCATCATCGTCTCCAGCGGTGCGGTCGCCGCCGGAATGCGCGTTGTCGGGCTGAAGGAGCGTCCGCTCGAATTGACGACCGGACAGGCTTGCGCCGCGGTGGGTCAGTCAAAGATGATGCATCTCTATGCCTCGATGTTCGCAAAACATCAGCTCAACGTTGCGCAGCTTTTGCTCACGCACAGCGACCTAGACAGTCGCACCCGCCATCAAAATGCGAAAAACACTCTGCGGCGTCTGCTCGAATGCAAGAACGTCGTGCCAGTCATTAACGAAAACGATTCGGTAGCAGTGGAGGAGCTGCGCTTTGGGGACAACGACCGCCTCTCTGCCGAGGTCGCGGTGTTGGCAGAAGCCGAATTGCTAATCATGCTTACAAGCGTTGACGGACTGATGGATCATGCCGGCAAACGGATTCCGATGATCGCTGATGTTGCGGACGCAGCTCGTTTTGTTCGTACCGAAAAAAGCAGGTTCTCGGTGGGCGGCATGGTCTCGAAACTCGATGCAGTAAAACTTGCGACCGCAGCCGGCATCCCAACAGTGATTGCAAATGGCCGGCGCGCGGGAATCATCCCGCGGATCGCGGCGGGCGAGCGAGTCGGAACACTGTTTCCTGTCCGGGCTGAGAAGTCTGACGCACGCTCGCTTTAAGCGGCGAGAGTGAGAACTTGGAGTAATTACTCTTCACCAGCGCTAATATGGATACGGATGATCTAAGAAACGACGTTCTCAGCTACGGAAGACGGGCTCGCGCCGCTGCGCGCGCGCTTGCGCGAATGAGCACTGAGAGGAAGAACGCCGCCTTGCTCGCCATGGCAGATCAACTTTGCGCCAGTGCCGGCAAAATCCTGCAAGCGAATGGCAAAGACGTCGAAAAAGCGACCGCCGACCAGCTTTCCTTACCGATGATCGACCGGCTAAGACTCGACGAAAGACGCATTCAGGCGATGGCGGACGGCATTCGTCAGGTTGCTGCGCTCGATGATCCGGTGGGAAAAGTCATCGCCGAATGGACCCGTCCCAATGGATTGCACATTTCAAAGGTGCGTGTCCCCATCGGGGTTATTGGAATCATCTACGAGTCGCGCCCGAATGTGACGAGCGACGCGGCAGTGCTTTGCACAAAGACGGGAAACGCAGTCATCCTGCGCGGCGGCTCGGAATCGATTCGCTCCAACATCGCGATTGCCGACGCGCTCCGTGCCGGCGCAGCCAGCGCGGGGTTGCCCGAAGACAGTATCTTGCTCATTCCAAAAACTGGTCGCGATGCCGTGCGGCATATGGCCGAGATGGATCAGTACATCGATCTCATCGTCCCGCGCGGCGGTCGGGCCTTGATCGAAACGGTCGTTAGTTATGCGCGGATGCCGGTGATCAAACACTACGTCGGGGTTTGCATCGCATATGTGGACAGGGAAGCCGATCTCGATATGGCGGTGCGGATAGTGGTTAACGCGAAGACGCAGCGTCCGGGCGTGTGCAATGCCATCGAGACTGTGCTTGTGCACCGTGAAATCGCGGCTCCCTTTTTTAAAAAAATCGCGCCGATACTGGCTGGGAAGGAAGTGGAAATACGGGCCGATCCCGACAGCTTCCATCAGCTCTCAGCTCTCAGCTATCAGCCAGTCCATCCCGCCCGCGACGAAGATTGGACAACGGAATATCTCGATCTCATCCTCGCTGCCCGCACCGTGGAGAACATCGAAGACGCGATTGCCCACGTGGCAAGGTGTGGCTCTCATCATAGCGATGTCATCATCACTCGCGACGCCGCGCGGGCCGAGAAATTCCTTAGCGAGGTCGATTCCGCCACAGTGTACTGGAACGCATCGACGCGATTTACTGATGGCGGCGAATTTGGGTTCGGCGCGGAAATTGGTATTAGCACTGACAAGCTTCACGCGCGTGGGCCGATGGCACTCGAAGAGCTAACGACTTACAAATACATCATCCGCGGCGAGGGCCAGATTCGCGAATAAACAATCCATTTCGCTTACCGTCGAAATCCTCATTTCGCACGGTGGAGAAAGCGGATGTCGCCCTCCGAATCGATTCTCGTCTCGCATCGACAAATTTGCCATTTGATCTCGACAGGCTGGCGAGATTTTTGGCAAGATTCTAGAAACCAAGGTCTGAATCCGGGAGAGGGCGCTTCTCCCGACAGCTTCTTTCCCTCTTTCAGACCTGCAGTCGCACAATTAACCAATCGGGGGAATGGAAAGGTTTGTTTTATGAAAACGAAAACTTCACTCACGGCAAATTCGATGAGCCGGTCGCCTTTGCGGCGTGCTTTCCTCATCGCGCTGGCGTTCGCCTTGTTTGCGCTTTCGCCGCAAGCTCGAGCGGTTTGTCAGCAAGGTTGCGACACCAGCAACAGCAACACGTTTTTGGGCGAGGACGCGCTCCTTAACAACACGACCGGCAGTTTCAACACGGCCATCGGTTTTAATGCGCTCTTCAGCAACACAGTTGCCAACTACAACACGGCAATCGGTTTTAAGGCGCTCTTCAGCACAACTGCCAGCGTTAACACGGCAATCGGTTTTAATGCGCTCTTAAGCAACACCGCCGGCAACTTCAACACGGCCACCGGCGTTGATGCGCTTTTAAGCAACACAAGGGGCATCTTCAATACCGCTGAGGGCGACGAGGCGCTCTATTACAATACAACCGGGAACTACAATACGGCATCGGGCGGTCTTGCCCTCCTGCACAACGCAACCGGCGACGGAAATACGGCCGTTGGTTATGGTGCGCTCTATTACAATACAGGCAGCGGCAACATCGCCCTGGGCTCTGCGGCCGGGGAAGACCTAACCACCGGAAACAACAATATCGCAATCGGTAATGTTGGAGTTGCGGGAGACTCTGGCACTATCCGCATCGGCACGGCCGGTGAGCATACGACGGCTTATATTGCAGGTATCAGGGACACTCCACTTACGCACGGCAGCGCAGTCGCGGTTGGCATAACCCCTGATGGCCAGCTTGGAGTAAGAGCATCTTCCGCCCGATACAAAGAGGCGATCAAGCCAATGGAAAAATCGAGCGAAGCGATCCTCGCGCTGCAACCGGTGACCTTTCGCTACAAGCGCGAGCTTGACCCTGCGGGCATCCCGCAATTTGGCTTGGTCGCCGAACAGGTCGAAAAGGTAAATCCCGATCTCGTTGCGCGTGATGCGGATGGAAAGGCGTACACCGTCCGTTACGAAGCGGTGAACGCGATGTTGCTGAATGAGTTTCTGAAGGAGCACCGCAAAGTGCAGGAACAAGAAGCCGCCATTGCGCAGCAACGCAAAGACTTCGAAGCAACGATCGCCAAGCTTGAAGCGACTATCGCGCACCAGCAGAAACGAATGGAAATTTTCATCGCCCAGCTCAAAGAGCAGGCAGCGCAAATCCAGAAAGTGAGCGCACAGCTCGCCGCGGGACGGGTTCGTGTCGCCGCGGCGACCGGACTTGAAGCGAGCAAATTTTCAACGCAAATTGTCGCTGACAACCAGTAAGGCTCCGAAGTCCAGTCAATGCCCACATCTCGCAATCAGCCGTCACATTTCACTCTGCGGAACACTCGTCTGTTCGCATCTTTTATTACGGCTGCAGGCTGGAATTTGCGGCGAGCTCCATTCGGCATGAGAAAGGCATTTTCATGCCTGGCGACGGCGGCCGGGTTCGTGACGGTTCTCTCGTCGGCAGCGCTCGCCCAGCAGTTCCACGATGTGACGAGGGAAGTCGGTTTGATCACAAAGGCAAGGCACTCGTGGGGCAACCCGATCTGGGGTGATATTAATAACGATGGCTTTGTCGATCTGATCGTGCCGACGCACGGCCTGTTGAGGTCGCATGGGCCGTTTGTGTATCTAAATAATGCTGGTAAAACGTTCACTGACATCCACGCAACTTCGGGTATCACCCGGCACGTCCCTCTCGATGCCCCGGATTGGCATGGCTTTTCGTTTGGTGACTACGATGGGGATGGCAACCTGGATCTCTATATTTCCATAGGCGCCACGGAGGGAACCCTGGTAAAAAGCGATCTACTCTTCCGAGGCCTTGGCGATGGGACATTTGAAAACGTCACTCAATCCGCTGGGATCGAAACCTCGACGAATCGCGGTCGCTGCGGTTTTTGGGTCGATTACGACAACGACGGCAGGCTGGACCTGTTCGTGAAGAATTTCGAAGGCGCAAATCGCCTCTACAGAAACAATGGCGATGGCACCTTTACACAGATTGCCAATGCGGCGGGGCTGGAGAGCGCCACGCACGGAAGCGATGAAGGGTTCATCTGCTCGTCCGCGGATTATGATAATGACGGCTTCATGGATGTCGCTTTCTCGGGGTGCTGCGAGTCAGAGGAGTTGTATAGGAATCAAGGCGACGGGACATTCGTCGATGTCACAGCGGCAGCAGGTTTGAACCCGCACAAACATTGCCAAGGTATTGCGTGGGGCGACTATAATAACGATGGCCTGCTC
>Ga0209690_1001921_pt1 | contig 11899 bp, 13 predicted proteins | sample GraSoiAngelo_150_FD_186164 | JGI IMG/M metagenome (GOLD analysis project Ga0209690, IMG submission 186164) | Grasslands soil microbial communities from the Angelo Coastal Reserve, California, USA - 14_1009_09_40cm (SPAdes) (version 2) | ecosystem: Environmental > Terrestrial > Soil > Grasslands ...
GCGACGGGGCGCAGGCCGCGAGCCAGAGGCACGAGAGAACGAATAGGGTGGGATGCCGAGGGAGCGTCGTCACGGGGCGACTAAGCTAAGCGGCAGGCCGCGCTCGTGCCACGGCCTGCCGCTCTCTCAAGGGCGACGGCGACTCAGTGCACCGTGACCGTCGCCTGGCCGGTCTTGCCCTCGCTCGTCGCCCGTAGGAAAACGCTGCCCGCCGCAAGCCCCCGGACGAACGTCTGGATGCCTCCATAGGAGGGTTGGATGTAGATCACGGTGCTATCGGTCGTAGACCAGGAAACGGGGCGGTCAGTTGTCACGCGGCCTGTCGAGTCGCGGAGCTCCGCCCTGAACGCTACGCTGTCCTGCCCCACCACTAGACTCGCAGTATCGGGCACGACGGTCACCGTCGCCACCGGGAGCGGCGAGCCTACCACCTGGATCGTGAGCGAGCCGCTGAGCCCGCCGCTCGTCGCCGTGATCGTGGCGTATCCTGGCTGGCGACCAGTGACCGTCGCCGTATCGCTCACGCCGACCACCTGCGCAATCGAGCTGTCGCTGCTGGTCCACGTCACCGATGGGTCCGGGATCGGGTTGCCGTTCGCGTCGCCCACGGCTGCGTACAGCGTGATGGTACCGCCGATGCCCACGGACGACGGGCCGGAGACCCGCACGTACGGACCGGTGGGCTGGGGGAGCACGACGGATAGCGGCGTGGTGGCGCCCGCCGTCACCTGCACGTTGGGCGTGATCACCGACTGCAGGAACGGATGATCCGGGTCGATGCGGACTGTGTACGAGCCGGCATTCAAGAAGGCCACTCTGTAATATCCCGTGTCGTCGCTTCGGCCGGTCGCCACTATAGCTTGGTCGCACGAAGCGAAGTCGCCGCTGAAGCATACCGTGATGGCCGCGTGCTCGGCGGCGACACCGGCGCCTACGCGGCGCTCGTCGCGCGGTACCGCGACCGCCTGGGGCGCTACGCCGTGCACATGCTTGGGAATCGGGAGGACGCCGAAGAGGCGCTGCAAGACGCCTTCGTCCGCGGCTATCGCTCGCTTGCGCGCTGCGACGATCCCGAGCGGTTCGGCGCGTGGCTGTACGGCATCCTGGTCAACCGATGCCGCACGACAGGCGCCCGTGCGGCGCGACGCGGGCAGGTGTTCGTGCGCGACGAGGCGGCGCTCAACGGCGCCCCGCCCCCCAGTTCCGTGGAGCGGACGGAGCTCGATGACGTGCTTCGCCGGGCGCTGGCGCGCCTCGCCCCCGAGTACCGGGAGGCGTTCCTGCTCAAGCACATGGACGACCTAGAGTACGAAGAGATGGCACGGCTCACGGGTGCGGGCGTCTCGGCGCTGAAGATGCGAGTGAAGCGCGCGCGTGAGCAGCTACAGGCGATTCTCAGAGAGGTGGAGCGTGTTTGAGGGCGGGCGGGACGTCGTCGATCAGATAATCGCGCGGCTGCGCCGCCCGGTGCGGATCGACCCATCGCTCGACGCGCGGGTAATGGAGCGAATCGCCGCGCTTCCGACCCCCAGACGCGCCGGCGCGGTCACGGCCGCCTGGCGCTGGCTCACCGAGCCGCGACACGTCGCCCTGTCGCCCTTGAGCGGGCTGGCCGTCGCCGCCGGGCTCGTCGCGCTAGCGCTCCTGCTTCCCGCGCTCGCTCGGCGCCCGGCCCCAACCATCCATGAACTTCAGTTCGTCCTCGTCGCGCCGCACGCGACCGCCGTGTCGCTGATCGGCGATTTCAACGACTGGGACGCCGCGCGGACGCCGATGCGGCTCGCACACGGGGCCGGCGCAGTGTGGACCGCCGTAGTGCCGCTCTCACCCGGCCGTTATCGCTACGGGTTTCTGGTGAACGGGTCGCTCTGGCTCGCCGACCCCGCGGCTCCCGCTGCGCTCGACAACGACTATGGCGGTCCGAGTTCTGTCGTGACGGTGGCTGGATCGTGACACCACGGCCTTTGCTCCCCGCCCTCGCCGTCGGGCTCGTGGCGACGCTGCTGGCCCGCCGGGCCGCGGCGCAGGACCCTCGACTCGAGCGGCTCGAACCCAGCACCCGGCCGCTCGTCGCCGCGCTGATCGATTCGGCGCGCGCCTTCGGCCTGCCCGCCGAGCCGCTCGTGCAGCGCGCCCTCGAGGGCGCGACCAAGCGCGCGCCCGGCGACCGCATTGTCGCCGCGGTGCGCCGCCTCGCCGCGGACCTGCGTCGCGCGCGCGAGGTCCTCGGCTCAACAGCCTCGCTGCCGGAGCTTGAGGCCGGCGCCGCGGCGCTCCGCGCCGGCGCCGCGCCGGCCCTGTTAACGAAATTGCGCCGCGCACGCCGCCAACCGCTGACGGTTCCTCTTGCCGTGCTCGCTGACTTGGTGGCGAGCGGTGTCCCCGCGGATTCCGCCGCGGCGGCGGTGCTCGCCTTGGCCGCTACTGCGCGGGATGCCGACCTCGTCGAGTTCCGGCGGGCGGTGGAGCGCGACATCGCGCTCGGCGCGCCTCCGGCCGCTGCTGCGTCCGTGCGCGTCAACGCAGCCGCCCGTGAGGCCCGCCCGGGCCCACCATAGCTGGTCACGCACCCGGTGACCCCGGGGAAGCCCGCGTGGGTCGTGCTCGCCGGAGCAGCGTGCTCCCTGGTCTCGGCGCGAGCACCCGCCGCCCAGACCACCGGCACGGTTGATCTCGGCGTCTCGACCGTCCGCTACGACGGGTTTCTCGCCTCCGGCGCGGCATCGCTCACGCCCGCCGTGCGCTGGGAGAGCCCGCGGGGCCTGGTGAGCGCACGCGGCACGTATCTCCGCTTCGAGAGCGGCCACCGCAGTCTGCAGGGACTGGTGATCGGATCCATCTTCACCCCAGCGACGAGCCACTGGCGCGGTGAGCTGACGGCTTCGACGGGCGCGAGCAGCTACGCCGACTTCGCGAGCTTCTGGCACGCGATCGCAGAAGCGCGCGTTCACCTCCTTGGCGAGGATCGCGGAGCCTGGATCGGCGGCACTGCCGGGCGCACGTCGTACGGCGGTCCCGCGCGTCCTATTGCGGCCGCCGCGGTCGGCGCGTGGGCCCGGCGCGGTGAGCTCACCCTCCTCGGGTCCGCCAACCGCACGTTCGTCGGGGACACGGCGTATACCGATCTCGCCTCTACCGTCCGCTGGCGTCGCGGGCCGCTCGAGCTCGAAGCGGACATCGGTGCGCGGGTGTGGAGCGACGGGGGCGGCCGCGGAGTCTACGGCGAGGCCAACGCGACCGTCACACTCGGGGAACGCACGGCGCTCGTCGTGGCCGGGGGGCGCTACCCCACGGACCCGATTCGTGGAAGCATCGCGGGTCGCTATCTGGGCGTCGCGTTCCGGATCCGCAGAGCGCCGCTCCGATCGCTGGCGACACGCGATCCACGCGCACCGCTCGTAGATGGGCGCGCGAGCGGCGGCAGCGCGTCGAGCGCGGCGCAGCTCGAGATCAAACCCGACACGGGCGGCGTCACGCGTCTCATCGTGCACGCGCCTGGCGCAACGCTCGTGGAGCTCGCGGGCGACTTCACCGACTGGCAGCCCATCGCGCTGAGCCGCGCCCTCGACGGATCGTGGGAGGCGGCGCTCCGCATCGCGAGTGGCGTGCATCGCATGGACGTGCGAATCGACGGTGCGGGCTGGATCGTCCCCACCGGGACGACTCGTGTCGTCGACGACTTCGACGGCGAAGTAGGGATCTTCGCGATCCCCTAGCCCTGGCCGCCAGCGAGCCGTTGCGCCTCCGGCCGCCGCCGCAGCGCCAACATCGCGCCCACCCCGCCCGCAGGGCCGAGCGCCAGCAGGCTCATGCTCCACTGCCACCCGACGCGGGCGGCGAACCACGGCAAGAGATAGATAGTGAAACAGGTGAGCAGGAACCCGAGGCTCGTCTGGACTGTGAGCGCGGTGCCCACCAAGTCTCGGGGGGCGAGCTCGCTCACCGCGGCGGAGAACTGCGCGGAATCCGCGACGACCGCGACGCCCCACACCAGCAGCAGGGGACCGAGCAGCACCAGCGACCGCCCGAACAGGGCCCCGACCGAAAGCGCGCACGATCCCGAGATCGCCATCGCCACGCTCGTGACGAGCGTGCGACCCCAGCGATCCGCGTACCTGCCGCCGAGCCAGCAGCCGACCGCGCCGCTCCCGATCACCGCAAACGTCACCAGCGCCGGCACGCTGCTCGACACCGGGTCGCCGCCCCTGCGCACCTGCTCGCTCGCGGCGACGAACGCCGCCATCCACGTCCACATCGCGTACAGCTCCCACATGTGTCCCAGGTAGCCCAGGTTCGCGAGCGACACAGCCCGGTCTCCGAGGATCCGGGGCGCGGCGCGCCAGCTGAAGCGCGGGGCCGGCGCCGCGAACGGGCCGTCGTGCGGAACGAGCAGCACGAGCGCGCCCCCCGCGAGCGCCGCGGCGGCAGCGACCGCGAGCACCGGACGCCACTGCGCCGCGGGGACGGCCCAGCGCACGAGATGCGGAAACGCTGAGCCGAGTGTGAGCGCGCCGACCAGCGTCCCGATCGCGAGCCCACGTCCTTCCCGGAACCAGCCGGCCGCGATCTTCATTCCCGGCGGGTACACGCCGGCGAGCGCGGCCCCGGTCAGCATGCGCAGCGCGATGCCGCCCGCCGGGCCGGGCGCGAAGGCGACCCCGAGCGTCGCCGCCGCCGCGATCGCGGCCGACGCCGCGAATAGCCGGCGCGCCGACCAGCGGTCGGAGAGCGTGAGCAGCGCCGAGACGAGAGCGCCGGCGACAAAGCCGAGCTGTACGGAAATGGTGAGCCACGCGGCGTCCGCCGCCCCGAGCCGCCACAGCCGCGCCAGCGTGGGCGCGACCGCCGAAGCGCTGAACCATGGGGCCATGCCGCACAGCTCCGCCGCGGCGAGCACGGCGAGGACGCGCCGCGCGCTCACAGACCGGTGGGGTGGTGCAGAAACGTCCAGGGCAGCCCGAACCGCGCCGCGAGATGCGCGGCGAGCGCCTTCACGCCCACCGTCTCGGTCGCGTAGTGCCCCGCGTAGAAGACGTTGAGGCCCAGCTCTTCGGCGTCGAAGAAGGTGTGGTGCGCGCCTTCACCCGTCACGTAGGTGTCGAGCCCAGCGGCCGCGGCCTGGGCGATCATCGAGCCCGCACCTCCCGTGACGACGCCGACGCGCCGCACGCGCTCCGGTCCGAACGGCATCACCCGCGCTTCGACTCCGAGCACCGTCCGGAGCGCTTGCTCGAGCGCGGCGCGCGGTGCGTCCAGCTCTCCCCACACGCCGATCGGCACTCCGTATTCCTCGCCGAACTCGCCGCACACTGTGACACCCAGCTGCCGCGCGAGCACGACGTTGTTTCCGACCTCCGGGTGGAGGTCCAGGGGGAGGTGCGCGCTGTACAGCGCGATGTTCGCCGCGAACAACCCGGCGACGCGGCGATGTGCCGGGCCGGTGAGGGGCTTCGGCCCACCCCAGAACAGTCCGTGATGAACCAACAACAGGTCCGCGCGCTCGGCTGTGGCGAGGCGGACGGTCGCTTCACACAGGTCCACCGCGGCGGCGACGCGCGTGACCGTCCCGGAGTTTGCTACCTGGAGGCCGTTCAGGGCCTCGGGCGCGTCCGGGACCTCCTTGACCCGGAGAAAGCGGTCGAGGTAGGCGACGAGCTCGGTGAGTTCGATCGGGATTCTACCTCCGCCAGTATGACGACATTATCTAGCCAGAATATCGACAGTGACGTGAGATTCCCACATGGCGTATCGACGTAACGAATTGGTCTCACGAGAGATAAAGAATCCACACGCAGAAACCCGGGGCGTGTGGATATCTGCGACCGGTATCAGTACGCGCGTTCTGCCCCCGCCCCCGCCCCCCCCTTCGGAACCACCTCGGCCTCCAGCGCGCCCTCCCCCATCCGCACGACCCCGTTGATTTCCCCGCCCTCCTGCACCAGCAGCCGCTTCGCGGCGATGTCGCCGTGCACCACGCTGGTGGACTGGATCTCCACACGCTCATCGGCGCGGATGCTGCCGCGCACCTCGCCGCCGATGATCGCCTCACGCGAGATCACGTCGCCTTCCACTTCCCCGCCCTTCCCGACGAGCACCTGGCGGCCGGCCCGCACTGTGCCCACCACCGCGCCTTCGATCTTCACGACGCCCTCGGCGGTGATGTCGCCGACGACCCGCATGCCGGTCCCGATGATGGACAGCCCCGCTTCGGTCTCGGGCACGCCCTGCCCCTTCTCGGTGAAGATCGCCATGTCAATTCTCCTGTTTCACGACGGTGAGGGGATCGAGCGACTTGCCCTCGCGACGGATTTCGAAGTGGAGGTGCGGCGCCGTGGACCGTCCCGAGCTGCCCGAGAGGGCGATCACCTGTCTCGCCGGCACCGCGTCGCCTTCCTGCACGAGCAGGCGGGACGCATGCCCGTACATCGTCTCATACCCTCCGCTGTGCCGCAAGAGCACGAACAGGCCGTACGCCGAATCGGTGCCCACCGCCTCGACCACCCCGCCGCCGGCGGCGCGCACCGGTGTGCCGACGGGGACCGCGATGTCGATGCCGGGATGCGACTCGGCCGGGTCGCCGGGGCGCACCTGGCCGCGGGTGACGAAGCCGGGGACGTCGAGCGGCCAGTGCGCGGGCACGGACGGCCCCGTTTCGGACCGCAGCGGCCCGGCCGGCGCGCGCGCCCGCACCGCCGTGGCGCGCGGCAGGTCCGCGGTCGGGGCGAGCTTCTCCGGCGGCGCCTTGACGCCGAGCAGCTGGCGCAGCTCCTGATAGTTCGCTTCGGCCCGGTTCAGGGCCGCCGCGAGCTGCTGCACCCGGCTGTTCTCGTCCTCCAAGCGTGTGACTTCGCGCTCGAGCCCCGGCACCCGCGCGGCAGCGCGGGAGATCGGACCGGCGAAGGCGAAGAAGAGGACGACGAGCAGCGCGATCACGAGCGCCCCCCACTTCCCGGCCGCGAACGCCCACAGCGGCACGCGATACTCCCGCGAGTCGAGCTCGCCGTCGGTGTGGACGACGATCGTAACGGCCCGGTCCCGGCTTTTCTTCTTCCTCATCCGTCGAACGGCGCGCCCAGGATCAGCTCTAGGAGCCGCGCGAGATCATCGTTCGAATAGAAGTTGACGTGGATCTGCCCCTTGCCCTTGGCGCGCAGCGTGACGCGAACGTCGGTGCCGAGGCGCCGGCGCAGGGCGTCTTCGATGCGCCGCACCTCGGGCGCCTGTCCCAGTCCCTTCTTCAAGCGCGGGCGCCGCACGGGCGCGCGGCCGCCGCGCACCCGATCCTCCACGTCGCGCACCGACAGCCCGAGGTCCACCGCCTCCTTCGCCAGCGCCGTCGCCACGCGCGCGTCGTCGAGCGCGAGCAGCGCGCGCGCGTGGCCGACCGACAGGCCGCCGTCGTGCAACAGCGCGAGCACCGCCGCCGGCAGCTTCAGGAGGCGCAGGGCGTTCGCCACGGTGGAGCGATCGCGGCCCACCGCGTCGGCCACGTCCTGTTGGGTGAGGTTGAACTCCGCGATGAGCCGCTCGTAGCCGCGCGCCTCGTCCACCGGCGAGAGATCGTCGCGCTGCAGGTTCTCGACCAGCGCGAGCGTGAGCACGGTGCGGTCGTCCACCTCGCGCTTCACGGCCGGGATCTTCTCCCAGCCGAGCGCCTGGCAGGCGCGCAGCCGGCGCTCGCCGGCGATCAGCTCGAAGCCGCCGTTGTTGCCTGGGGCCTGGCGCACCACGACCGGCTGGAGCAGCCCCGCTTTGCGGATCGACGCGGTGAGCTCCTCGAGCGCCGCCGGATCGACGTCGCGGCGCGGCTGGTAGGGATTGGGCCGGATGTCGGCGATCGCCAGCTCGACGAGGCTCCCCTCGCGCTCGGCCTCCTCGCGGGTGGGTCCCAGCAGGGCTTCGAGCCCTCGGCCAAGACGACGGCGACCTGCGATGGTTTCCGTCATGCGGGCACCTCCGGGAGGGGTTGCGCGGCGGGTGGGGCGGGGGAGGGGGCGGTCGGCGCCAGCGCGCCGGCACCGCGCTCGACGCGGCGGATCAACTCCTGGGCCACCGCCAGGTAGCTCTTCGCGCCCACCGACTGCACATCGTACAAGAGGATCGGCTTGCCGAAGCTCGGCGCCTCGGCGAGCCGCACGTTGCGCGGGATCGTGACGCTGAACATCTGCGACCCGAAATATTCCTTCGCCTCGTCGGCGACCTGCTTCGACAGGTTGAGCCGCGCATCGTACATCGTCAGCAGCACGCCGTCGATCGCGAGCGCGGGATTGAAGTTCCGCTGCACCAGCTTCACGGTGTTCAAGAGTTGCGAGAGGCCCTCGAGGGCGTAGTACTCGCACTGGATCGGAATGAGGACGCTGTCGGCGGCGGTGAGCATGTTGAGGGTCAAGAGGCCGAGCGACGGCGGACAGTCGATGACGATGTACTGGTACTGGTCGCGCACGTCGCGCAGCGCGCGCCGCATCATCGTCTCGCGCGCCTGCCGGTTGACGAGCTCCACTTCGGCGCCGACCAAGTCCTGAGTCGCGGGGACGACGTCGAGATGCGGGAAATGCACGTGCGCGAAGCGGGTGTCCGCGAGCGCGCGGCCGTCGAGCAGGGCGTCGTACAGGGAGTAGCGGATGCGATCGCGCTCGATGCCGACGCCGCTGGTCGAGTTCGCCTGCGGATCGGCGTCGACGAGCAACGTCTTCCGCTCCGCGGTGGCGAGCGACGCGGCGAGATTGACGGCCGTCGTCGTCTTACCGACGCCGCCCTTCTGGTTGGCAATAGCGATTACGCGGGGCATCTTACAAGTTATTGTATACCAATGGCTTATATTGCTGGTGCGTTACGAGGGGCAAATATACGTACTGGTACACCGGCGGTAAAGAGCGAGTTTCACGTGAAACGACGAGCCGAAGTTTCACGTGAAACACAGCTTGCCTGGGGAAGTTGTTCGCGGACCGGCGCGCCTACGCGACGCGCCGCCGCCAGCGCGCTGTCTCGATCACCAAGTTGTGCAGATCGCTGGGCGACACGCCGGGAATTCGCGCCGCCTGAGCCAGTGACGTCGGTCGCACCCGTTCGAGCTTCTGGCGCGCCTCGGTCGCGAGGCTCCTGAGCTCAGGGTAGGGCAGGTCGGCCGGCAGCGCGAACGCGGCCAGCTCCGCAAGCCGCGCCGCTGCCTCGCGCTCGCGCGCGAGATAGCCGTCATACTTGAGCTCGATCTCCGCGCTCGCGACAGCCTCGTCCCGGCCGGTGACCGGCGCGCCCGCCGCCTCGAGCAGCGCCCGCAACGACACCCCGGGGCGGCGCGCCACACTCGCCACTCGCTCGGGCTCCGCGAGTCCCGAGCCCGTCGCGGCGAGCAGCGGCGCGGCGGCGGCCGGGCTGATCGTCGTAGCGCGGGCCTGGGCCAGGATCTCCTCCTCCCAGCGCAAGCGCTGCTCCGCCGCTCGCAGCTCCGCCGGCGAGAGCAGACCGAGCCGCTCGGCGAGTGGCAAGAGCCGACGGAGCGCATTGTCTTGTCGCAGCAGCAGCCGGAACTCCGAGCGCGAAGTGAACAGGCGATACGGCTCGTCCACCCCGCGCGTCACCAAGTCGTCTACTAGCACCCCGAGGTACGCGTCGTCCCGGCCGAGGATGACCGGCTCGGAGCCGCGGATACGACGTACCGCGTTGATCCCCGCCACCACCCCCTGCGCCGCCGCCTCCTCGTAGCCGGTAGTCCCGTTGATCTGACCCGCGAAGAACAGATGCTCGACCGGCTTCGTCTCAAGCCACGGTGTGAGCTGCGTCGGCGGATAGAAGTCGTACTCGATGGCGTACCCCGGGCGAGTCATCGCCGCGCGCTCGAGGCCAGGCACGGCACGCAGAAATTCGAGCTGCACTCGGACGGGCAGGGAAGTGGAGAGCCCGTTCACGTACAGCTCGTGCGTGTCGAGCCCCTCGGGCTCGAGAAACACCTGGTGGCGCGCCGCGTCGGGGAACTTGACCACCTTGTCCTCGACCGAGGGACAGTAGCGCGGCCCGCGGCCGCTGATCGCGCCGCCGTACAGCGCCGACTCGTGGAGGTGGCGGCGGATGATGTCCTTCACGGCCTCGCCCGCCCAGGTGATCCAGCACGGCACCTGGCGCGGCAGGTCGGTGCGCTCGTAGAACGAGAAGCGGTAGTCCGTACTGTCGCCGTCCTGGCGCGCGACCTTGGACCAATCGACGGTCCGGCCGTCGACGCGAGGCGGCGTACCGGTCTTGAAGCGCGACACCGTAAGTCCAAGTGCCTCAATGTGTTGCGCAATAGCAACGGCCGGCTGATCACCGGCGCGACCGGCCGGAATCTGCGTGTCGGTCCCGACGTGAATCCGCCCACGCAGGAACGTGCCCGCGGTAATGACGACGGCGCGCGCCGTATAGCGGCGGCCGTCGGTGGTCTCGACGCCCTGGGCGCGCGAGCCCTCGAGCAGCAGCCGGCTCACCATCCCCTGCGCCAGCTCGAGGCTTGCGAAGCCCTCCAACAGGTGCCGCACGGCGCGGCGGTACAGCGTGCGATCGCATTGCGCGCGCGGCGCCCAGACGGCAGGGCCCTTGGAGCGATTGAGCATGCGGAACTGGATGGTGGCGCGATCGGTGGCGCGGCCCATGATGCCGCCCAGCACGTCGACCTCACGCACCACGGTACCCTTGGCGATCCCGCCGATGGCGGGATTACAGCTCATGTGGCCGATGGTGTCGAGGTTGGAGGTGAGGAGGAGGGTCTTCGCGCCCAGGCGGGCAGCCATGGCCGAGGCTTCGGTCCCGGCGTGACCGGCGCCGACGACGATCACATCGTAGTCGAAAGGCATATAGGGCAAAAGGTACTAGGACAGACGGTCAGACGGATAGACGGGTAGCGGCCGGCAGGATTCAAGTGCGAGGTTGTCTTGAGGCGCTGTCGGTGATCTTCCGGAGCAGCCCGTAGAGAGTCTTACTCGTCTCGGTGGCGAGCGCTTCGAGGCGGCCGAAATCGGCGGGCCGGAGGTAGCCGAGGGAGCGGGCCATGCCCAGCATCGTCTCCACCTCCGCGAGTGAGCCTCGTGCGGTGTCAAGGTAGCGGCGGTATTCTCGGCTGCCGCGCTTGGCGCTGCCCTCAGCAATGTTTAGAGGCACGCTGTACGCCGCACGGCGTAGCTGGTCGGCCAGGGACTGTTCGAACGCCGGAAACCCCCGCGAGGCCCTGACACATTCCACGGCGAGTCGCTCGGCGTGTTCCCAAGCCTTGAGGTTGCGATATGGCGGCATTGTGACAGTGTAGCTGTGCTGAAAGGGGAACGCCTAACCATTTCGTTGCGTCCGGTACCATACCTACACCCGACCGACTGGAATCCGCTATCCGTCTCGCCGTCTAACCGTCTGGCCTAGGCCGCCCTGACCCAGCGCACCAGTTCCTTCAGATTCGGCCGCTTCCCCGTCATCAGCATTCCCACTCGATAGATCCTCGCCGCCACCCACGTGACACCGACGATCGCCAGCGCCAGCACGACGAGCGACAGTGCGACTTCGTACGACGGCAAGGTGCCGGCCGCCCACCGCACCGGCATCGCAATCGGCGCGCTGAACGGGATGAGGGACAGGGTCACCGCGAAGGGCGAGCCGGGATCATTCAGCATGGCGAACATGCTGACGAACGACAGGACGAGCAGCCAAGTCACCGGCTGCTGCGCTTGCCGCGCCTCCTGCTCGGTCGAGGACATGGCGCCCACGGCGGCGAACATGGCGGAGTACAGCAGGAATCCGCCGACGAAGTAGGTGATGAAGAGCGCCGCGGTTGCAGTGCTGACATGCGGCAGGTCGAAGACCTGCCGGGCCTCGTTCAGGTCGCCGGTGCTGATGAAGCGGCCGCGCTGGGCGAGGAGCAACCGCACGGACACACCCCAGATCA
>Ga0209690_1001924_pt1 | contig 11890 bp, 9 predicted proteins | sample GraSoiAngelo_150_FD_186164 | JGI IMG/M metagenome (GOLD analysis project Ga0209690, IMG submission 186164) | Grasslands soil microbial communities from the Angelo Coastal Reserve, California, USA - 14_1009_09_40cm (SPAdes) (version 2) | ecosystem: Environmental > Terrestrial > Soil > Grasslands ...
CCGTCGTTTGACACTGTCGGCATCCTCGCGCAGAGCGCAGACGTGCTCGCAAGAGTGGGCCTCGTTTTGTTGACCTGCGCGCCGGTTCCCGCGAGTAAGCCCTGCAAAGTTCATTTGATCCACGAGGGTTTCGCGTTGGCCGATGCAGACGTGCAGCACGCGATGTTGGAGCCGGTGCGTCGGTTACGTGATTTCTTCGGCGAGCGAGTGCAGGAATTGTCGCTACGCGACTTGGCTGCGGATAAATCTGCGCGCAGCTTTGCGAGTTGGTCCGACACGTTCTGTGTGATTCAATGGGCTGAGATCAAGAGTTGCCTGGGTGCGTGGATCGCTGACGCAAAACCGGAGCTCGGCCCCGATGTAGCTGCCAGTTTTGAACTCGCGAACCAGCTCGATCGCCGATGTGTCGCCGAAGCATTGGAACGACGCGAACAATATTTTCGAAGTTTGCATGACTTTCTGGGACTGCACGATCTATTGTGCATTCCAACAACGCCCGCCCTCTCTCCCCGCAAAGGCGATGCACCCGCGCGCAGCTCGAGTGGCAGCGGGTACTATCCTCGCACGTCGGCAATGACGAGCGTTGGAGGCATTGGCCGGCTGCCGCAGGTGTCGCTTCCAGTAGCTCACGCCGGCGGTGTACCGGTGGGTTTGTCGCTGCTCGCAAGGCACGGGCAGGACACCTTGTTGCTGGAAGTGATGAAGAGCCTTGACCAGCAACAACTTTGTCACTGAAGCATCCGTAAAAACGGATTGTTCGCGGCTCCCGCCCGTTCATTCACGTGCGTAGCGCACAGCCGAGTGCCTGGATTGACACGATATTTAAGGGTCTTAACTTCCCCATCCACGACAAAAATGAACGCTTTTGCCTCTGGGAATGGGGATGGAAAAGAGTTCGCCTCACACGCGCCGGGTTATTGGTCCCGCGACGGCGGGACGCCGAAACTCTGGAACGACTGGAAATGGCAACTCAAAAACAGGGTCACTACCCTCGCGCAACTCGAGAAACACCTTACCCTTAATGAAGAGGAGCGCAGCGGCGTTTTGCTCTCGGGCGACAAGCTGGCGCTGGCGATCACGCCGCACTTTTTTAACCTGGTGCCGCCTAACAATCCGGAAGACCCAATCCGGCGTCAGATGATTCCACGAATCGAAGAGACGTGGACGTCCCCGTACGACATGGCAGACCCGTGCGGCGAGGATTCGCACATGCCGGTGCCGGGATTAGTCCATCGATATCCGGATCGTGTCCTGTTTTTGGTGACCGATCGTTGCGCGAGTTACTGCCGCTACTGCACCCGCAGCCGGGTAGTGAGCGGCGTCGGCGAACAGGAATTGCACACAAATTTCGAGGAGGCGTTTCGTTATCTCGAAAAACATACTGAAGTGCGCGACGTACTGTTAAGTGGCGGCGATGCTCTCATCTTCAGCGACGACAAAATCGACAAGCTGCTGTCGAGGCTGCGTGCGATTAAACACATCGAATTTGTCCGCATTGGCACGCGGGTTCCAATTTTTCTACCGCAACGCATTACGCCCGAATTATGCGCGGTGCTCTCGAAATATCATCCGCTCTGGATGAGTGTGCATGTCAATCATCCACGTGAACTGACTATCGAAGTGAAGGAAGCGCTCGAGCGTCTCGCAAATGCCGGCATTCCGCTCGGCAACCAGAGCGTGTTGCTCGCCGGTGTGAACGACGATCTCGAGACGATGAAAATTCTCGTGCACAAACTCCTGATATGCCGTGTGCGCCCTTATTACATTTACCAGTGCGATCTTATTAACGGCTCATCGCATCTGCGCACGTCGGTCGCGAAGGGCATCGAGATCATCGAAGGCCTGCGCGGTCACACCACGGGTTATGCTGTGCCGCAATTTGTCATCGACGCTCCCGGCGGCGGCGGGAAGGTGCCGATTAATCCTGGCTATATTCTCTATCACGACAACGAAAAAATCGTCATCCGCAATTACGAAGGCAAAATCTTCGAGTACCCAGAGCTTGGAAACGAGAACGTGCAGTTCGCGCCACAACGCGAATACCACGACGAATATCTGTACTCGTAATCGGTTGTCATTACCAGAGGAGATGTCTCGCCGTTGCCTCGTGGTGACTTTCTTCACGGCGCCGGCCTTGTAATTTCTTTTGCTACCGGCTGTTAGGTAAATTTTAAGCTTGCGTATTAAACATCGCGGCGTGTAAAGTCTCAAATCCCTCAAATCCCTTCGTTTTTCCCAACCAGCCTCCACCCTATGAACCAACGTTTAATATCCGAAATTGGCCGCACTCAGCGGCTTGAAATTATCAATTCCCTCAAGCGCACCAAAGGAATGTCCGTCAATGAGCTCGTCGACAAAATGAATATGAGCTACATGGGCATTAAACAGCATTGCATCACGCTACATCGCGATGGTTACCTCGACACCTGGCGGCGCCCGCAAAAAATGGGTCGACCGGAGATGGTCTATCGACTGATCTTTTCCAGGCCGACAGCCATCAATTGACTCTCGATCTGTTGAAAGCGGCCGAGGAGATCTACGGAGCGAATGCGCCTGAGAAACTTCTTTATAGCATTTTCAAAAAGAAAACTGCGGCGGTCAAAGCCAAGGCAAAAGGCGAATCAGTCGCGGAGCGCGCCAAGTGGCTCGCTCACGTCCGCGATCAAGAAGGGCACATGTCCCAATTCATCACTGATAAGGACGGCCCCAAAATCCTTGAGTGTCATTCCCCTATCCTGAATCTGTTGGACCACTACCCGATCGTCGGTCGATTTGAACAGGAAATGTTCGAAGCCATTCTTGGCACCCGCGTACGCCGGCAGGTGACACGCAACTCGGGGCTATACGAGTGCGCGTTTCAGTTCGCGGGCTGAGCGGCATTTGAAAGAGTCGCGCGTCGGAAAACGGCCGTAGAGTCCGCTGTCTCATCGGACAGTGCCGAGTGCGCTGAGACAGCGCACGCTACAGCATTTGCTCTTTCGCTCGTTGTGAATCTCGGTTGATTGATCGGCATGGGGCGTCCGGCATTTCCATCCGTCGTCATCGAAAATGTGCAGCCGTTACTCGACGGTGGGCGCTATCCGATAAAGCGTATCGTAGGTGAAGATCTCGTCGTTGAAGCCGACATTTTTAAGGATGGACACGACGTGGTGGCAGCGGTTCTAAAGTGGCGCGTTCTCGGCAAACCTGCATGGCGGGAAACGCCAATGATTTTTGTCGACAATGATCGCTGGCGCGGCGTTTGCACGCTTTACGACGAGGACATTCATGAATACACCGTTGAAGCCTGGACAGACACCTTTCGGAGTTGGCAACAGGAGTTCATAAAAAAATTCGAGGGCGGCATTTCAGACCTTCGAAGCGAAGCACTGGAGGGCGCAGCGATAGTCGGGGCCGCAGCCGGGCAGGCGCGTGATCGAGCGGATCGGGAACGATTACTGGAGTTTTTCGAGCAAATCTCCACCTCCGCTAACTCAGAAATTTACGCGATCGCGCAGTCCGGCGAGCTGGAGGTGCTGATGGCGACGTATCCGGACCGATCGAATGCGGCGCAGTACGATCCGGCTCCGCGCGTTGTTGTCGATCGCTCGGCGGCGTTGTTCGGGGCGTGGTATGAATTCTTTCCCCGCTCAGCAGAAGGGCGCGGCGATCGCGGATCGACTTTCCGCGATTGCTTGCTCCGGGTGGACGACGCAAAAGCCATGGGCTTCGATGTCGTTTATTTTCCGCCGATCCATCCCATTGGTCACACCAACCGCAAGGGGCGGAACAATTCGATCACCTGCGAGCCGGATGATCCAGGGGTGCCGTGGGCGATCGGCAGCGAAGCCGGTGGGCATAAGGCGGTCGAGCCTGCGCTCGGAACGCTGGCCGATTTTGATTGGCTGCAAAAAGAGGTGCGCAAACGCGGGATGGAGATTGCGCTCGATTTCGCCATCAATTGCTCGCCCGATCATCCTTACGTCAAAGAACATCCCGATTGGTTCTACAAGCGGCCAGACGGCACGATCAAGTACGCGGAAAATCCGCCGAAAAAGTACGAGGACATTTATCCGTTAAACTTTCGCTGCGAAAACTGGCGCGAGCTGTGGGCCGAGATGAAGAGTATCGTGCTGTTTTGGGCCGAGCACGGTGTGCGCATTTTTCGCGTGGACAATCCGCACACCAAGCCAGTTGCTTTCTGGGAATATTTGATCAAAGGCGTCCGCGAAAAATATCCACACACAATTTTTCTATCCGAAGCATTCACCCGGCCAAAAATGATGAAGGCCCTCGCCAAAGCCGGCTTTAACCAGAGTTACACGTATTTTACATGGCGGAATTCAAAGCAGGAACTCATCGAATATTTCACGGAACTGACTCAAACTGAGATGAGCGAATATTTTCGTCCGAACCTCTGGGCAAACACGCCGGACATTCTGCCGTTTGTCCTTCAGGAGGGCGGGCGTCCCGCGTTCATGATTCGTGTTCTTTTGGCCGCGACGCTTTCCCCTCTTTACGGCATCTACAACGGCTACGAGCTGTGCGAGAATCAGGCGTTGCCCGGTCGCGAGGAGTATCTCGATTCTGAAAAATATCAGTTCAAGGAGCGCGACTGGAATGCGCCGGGAAATATCAAGGATTGGATTGCGCGACTAAACAAAATTCGGAAGCAAAACCGCGCGCTTCAGCTCTACACGAATTTGCGATTCTACCACGCCGAGAACGACGCCATTCTGTTTTACTGCAAAATGACCGCCGCGCGCGACAATATCATTCTCGTGGTGGTGAATCTCGATCCGTTCCGGAAACAGCATTCCTTTGTCGATGTTCCCATCGAACAGTTCGGGCAGATGGAAAGCGATGAGTATCGGGTAGTGGATTTACTAAGCGGCGCCACGTACACGTGGCGCGGTCGCCGCAATTACGTCGAGCTCGATCCGGCGATTCAACCGGCGCACATATTTCTGGTGCGCCGCTAAGCCGGCGGCAATGAGTTCGCTGAGGTGTGCGAAAGCAATTGGATCTCATGCTCGTGCTCGTAATCGTGATCGAGAGAAATCGAGCATGAGCACGATCATGAGTATGAGATTGGATAAAAATGAATTCGGTGCAAGGAAAGCGCAGGTTGTCAGAAACCCGCGAGCGTTATTTGTGTTTGATCTGCGTGCTGCATTTGCATCGGCTAATCGCTCCGCATATCATAACGAAATTTCTGGCATGAAGACTTGGGTCCTTCTGTTTGCCGCTCTGGCGAGCGCGTCACCTGTGGTTGCACAGGAACCTACGCCGCCACTGGTACCGCAGCACTCGCAGAGCATCATGGAGACGCTTTTCAAAGCCGGCCCCGTGATAATTCCGCTCCTCCTGCTGTCGATCTTTTTCGTGATGCTGGTGGTCGTTTACTTGATGACCATCCGGCGCGGGACGGTGGTTTCGAGCGGTTACATGGCGACGGCCGATGCGCTTTTGCGTAAACGCGATTATCTCGGATTGCTCGCTGTCTCAAATCGGCACGGAGAGGCCATCGCGCGGGTCGTGCAAAAGATGCTCGATTTTACGACGAAGAATCCGCACGCAGATTTCCAGCAGCTCCGCGAAATCGCCGAGACAGAGGGCACACGCGTCGCGGCCAGTCTGAACAACCGCGTCATTTACCTCGCGGACATAGGAATGATTGCGCCGCTGCTTGGCCTTTTAGGGACGGTGTTTGGAATTATCCATTCTTTCGGCGCGCTTGGAGCCGACATCGGATCGGCGCGTTACGTGGCGCTCTCCCGCGGAATCAGTGAGGCGCTTGTTAACACGGCTGCCGGGCTGGCGATCGGTATTCCAGCGATGATGTTCTACGCATTCTTTCGCGGCAGAGCGCAAAAACTCATATCGGAACTGGAAGCTGCTACCACGCATGTACTAGCTTTGCTTTCGTTGCAGTACGGCAAGCGCGCCGAGCGTACTCCGGTGCTGATCGAGGAGGAACTGTGATGCGGGATTCGATCCCAAACCCCGAATCGCGCATCGCGCATCTCGCTTCATGAACCTGCGTGGTCATGCGCCTTTGCATCATCCCGGTATTCAACTGGCGCCGTTGGTTGATGTGCTCTTGCTGCTGTTGATTTTTTTTCTGCTGACGTGGAACGCCGCGCGCAACGAGAACGAGCTTGACGTGAAGGTGCCGAAAGCGTCCGCTGCGAAGGAGAAAACTGCGCCGATAGGAGACGTTGTGGTCAACGTAAAAGCAGACGGCAACGTCGTGGTTAACCGCCGAACATTAACCGGCCCCGAGCTGACTGAACTGCTTAAGAGCCTGGTGCAATTGAACGCCGAGCAGTCTGTAGTGATCCGTGGCGACGAAGCGGGCGCGTACAAAAATATCGTCGGCGTACTGAACATTTGCACTGAAGCTGGAATAACCAACGTAGCCTTCGCGACAGCGAAATGAAAATAAGGCGCAGCGGTAGGGACGGCGCGCTGCGCTGTCCGGACGCCGCAGCGCGGCGTCGCTACCATTTTCTCGGGCTGGCGATGCTGCTCTGGTCAGCTAGCGTCGCCTCTGCTCAGGACGTGCGCCGTGCACGGCCAGTCGATGAACCGCCTGCACCTCGCGCCGCGCCTGCGCAAGAATCGGCCGACAAAACCTTGCGCTCGTTGGTGCAGGAGTTTTCAGGGACTCCAGCGAGTGAAACCGAGCGATCGGATCAGCGTCAGCTCGATTACGCCAACGCGCTCTTTACTCGCAAACTTTACGACTTGGCGATTCCAGAATACCAAAAATATCTCGACGACTATCCGGGACGTCCCGGTCGGGCGAACGCTTATTTCTCGCTTGGCGAGTGCTATCGAAATCTCAATCGCGTTTCGAGTGCTCGCACAAATTTGCAGAAAGTGCTCAACGATTACGGCGACAGCGAATTTGCCGCGCCTGCCGCGTATGCTCTCGCCGAGATCGCATTCGCGGACAAGGATTACGCGACGGCGCTTCCGCTGTTTCACCGTTCCGCCGGCAAATCAAAGGAGCCGGCGGTGGCGCTTTCCGCGCGTTATTTCGAAGCCCGTTGCCTTGAAGCTCTCGGACGCAAGGACGAAGCAGCAAATATTTATGCTGGAGTTGCCGAGTCCGGAAATCCAAATCCCTATCGCGAAGATGCGCGCGTGACTGCGGCATCGATCTTCGCAGCGCGCGGACGAAAAGTCGATGCGCTAAAGCAATACGAAGCGCTGGCGAATGAAGCACAAAAACCGGCTTTGAAAGCGGAGTCAGCCGTCCGCGGAGGCATGATCGCACTCGAGCTCATCCAGGCGGACAAAGGCAAACTCGACAAGTCGATGGTCGATAGAGCTACTGCGTTATTGCAAAAAGGCCGCACCATGCCCGAGGCGGGAAAATTCCGGGCGATCGCACAAGTCGGTTTGCGCCGATTGCAATACCAGACTGGCCAATACGCACAGTTACTGGCCGACTACAAAAAGGAACTGGGGACGCTTCCCGAGGCCGCACAGGCCGAGGTGTTACTGCTCGCAGCAAACAGCGAGCGGCAGCTCGGGCATTCAAAGGAAGCTGAAGCGCTTTATCGCGACATTATCGCGAAGTATCCAGATCGCGAAGAAGCAAAGGACGCTGCTTATCAACGCCTGATCAACGTTTATAACACGGACCCTTCAGCCTTGAACGCCGCAGTGGACGAATTCCTGGCAACCAATCCCACAGGCGAGCGCGCCGATCAGGCGAAGTTGTTAAAGGCCGAAGCACTTTACAAGCAGCAGAATTACACAGAGGCAGCGTCAATTTACGGAGAATTACGCGGATCTCAGCTTTCTCCAAAGCTGCGTGCCGAAGCGGCGTATAAACTTGGCTTGTGCCACGTGCAAACGAAGAACGTTACCGGCGTGATCGAAGCTTTTACGTATTACATTCAGACGTTCCCGGATAGTCCGGAAATTCCCGCAGCCATGGGTCAACGCGCGTTGGCATACGAGCAGAGCAAGAACTACACCGCCGCGCTCAACGAGTTAAACATAATCATCGCCAAGTATCCCAAAGCGCGGGAGCGCGAAGCGACCTTGCAACTAAAAGCTCTGATCCTGGGCCAACAGGAAAATACCAAGGGCATGGTCGACACGTTTCGCCAGCTGCTGAAGGAGTTCCCCAAGAGTTCTGTGGCGGCGCAGGCGCAATATTATATCGGCAAAGCTGCGTTCGAGGCGAAGGACTATAAGACTGCCCTGACTGCCCTTAACACCGCGCGGCAACTGAACAAGGAGCAGTATTACAATCTGGCGTCGCTTCGGATCATCCTGTGTCAGTTTTATTTGAAGGATCAGGCCGCGCTTACAAAGGAAGTCAACGATTTCATGGCGAGTAGCCCGAGCGCAAACGTGCCGCCGGAAGTTCTCGAGTGGCTCGGCATTCAGTATTACAACGAGAAAAATTTCCAGGCCGCAGAAAAATATCTTAGCGCCCTTCGTAAGGTCGACAACCCTGGCAAGGTTAAGCCCGATTACTTGTTTTACCTCGGCGACGCAGCCACGAAGCTAAAAAATATGGCTGAAGCCGAGGAGGCGTTCAGCAAATATTTGCAGACTGCCAAAGACCCGGCTGGAAAAGCGAAGGTGTTACTCGCGCTTGGCGCAGTTAAGATCAGCGCTCACAAACCCGACGACGCTCAGAAGATCGCCGAAGAAATCATGGTCCTGCAACCCGAGGGCCGGGTAAATGCGGAAGCGCGCCTGCTGGCAGGCGAAGTCCAGCTCGAGCGCGGAAACTTCGACGACGCCGGCAAAGCGTTCAAAGGCGTCGCTCTGCTTTACGACGATCCAGCCATAACTCCGCGCGCATTGAACAAAGCCGCGCTGGCGTATCGCCAAGCCGGCAAAGCCGAAGAAGCCGATCGCCTCTCGCGCGAGCTACGCGAGCGCTACCCGAATTACGCCGGCGGCTAGATAGCAAGGAGTGACGCCTGCCAAACCGTCACTTTCTGCAGTGGACGGCTCCCAAGCCGTCATTCCCTGGAAACAATTGCGATTCCCCAGGGGCCGTCGCCGACTTTGATCCGGCGCAATTCTTTGCGCGATTTGAGATCGACAACGGAGACATCGTTGGATGCGCCGTTGGCGGTATAGAGCTTTGATCCACTGGGATCGAGTGCAATGCCCCAGACGCGGTTTCCGACGGAAATTGTGGTCGCTACTTCGTTCTTTTGGGTGTCGATGACGGCAACGGCGTTTCCGCGACCTGTGGAGACGTAAAGCTCTTTTCCATCCTGGGAAACTGCAGTGCCCATCGGCAGCGAGCCAGTAGGCAATTGGATTTTTGACAATAATTTGTGCGACTTCGCATCGATCACGGCGACGTATCCGCCGTTCTCGCATGCGACGTACGCGCGTGAGCCGTCCGACGGGAATGCAACGGAACGCGGGCGTCCTCCGGTGTCGATTTTTGCTATTACTCGCTGTGCGTCTGGATCGATCGCGAACACTTCGCCTTTTTCTTCACAGGTCACGTATACTTCGCCACTCTCCGGATTTACGCCCACTCCTTCCGGCTCATCCGACACGTTTATTTTCCCACGAGATTGCCCTGAACCGAGATCGATGATCGAAGCGCTGGCGTCGTCCTCGTTCGCGATGAAGGCAAATTTTCCATCTTTGCTGATTGCGAATTGCTCAGGGTCTGAGCCGACATGCCAGCGATCGATCAACTTGCGCGCTGCCGGATCGATTACGCCGAGACCGTCAGCGGTTTTGTCCGCAGACGCACGATTTCCGTCGATGCCGGGCGCCATTCGTGGTGAACCGCTCAGCGTTACGAACAGTCGCCTTCCATCCGGTGCGGCGTGAATCCCGCGTGGCCGTTTGCCGACGCGAAAAGTCGCAACTATTTCGTCCGTCGCACCGTCAATCACTGTGACGTCGTCCGAGTGTTCATTGCTGACGAAAACGAGATAGCTCGGCGATTCCGCATTCACCACGATCGCGCCTGCCACAAGGACGCAAAAGACAAAAAAGGAACGCATGGGTGACGCGTTACATCTCAATGCTGTACTGATCAACCCCTTTCACAGCGAGCTTGCTCGCTGATGACAAGCGTTGGACTTTTGTCCATGCAAACACATGACAAGCTCTTTATTCCCGGCCCCGTCGAAGTGTCCGAAAAAACCTGGGCGGCGTTCACGCTGCCGTTGATTGGGCATCGGAGCGAAGATTTTAAGAATCTTTACTCTGCGATTCATCCGGGGCTTCAGAGATTGTTCGGAACAAAACAGCCCGTGTTCCTTTCAACCTCCTCGGCGTGGGGTGTGATGGAAGCTTCAATCCGGAACCTGGGTGATCGCGGCGTGCTTTGCTGCATGTGCGGCGCGTTCTCGGATAAATGGTTTGATGTTGCAAAGCGCTCCGGAAAAAATGCCGAGGCGCTCCAGGTCGATTGGGGAAAACACATTGATCCGAAAGCTGTCGACCGGCAATTAGCGACTGGAAAGTTCGATACGGTCACGTTGACGCACAGCGAAACCTCAACTGGTGTGATGAATCCGCTGGAGGAAATCTGCTCTGTTCTCGCGAAGTATCCCAATGTCGCGCTCATCGTCGATACGGTCTCGTCTTTCTCCGGTGTGAAAATCGACATGGACGCGCTCGGGATCGACGTGATGCTCACTGGCGCGCAAAAAGCGCTGGCGTTGCCGCCCGGCTTTGCGCTGTTCGCCGTTTCGGAGAAAGCGTTCGCACGCGCCGAAAAGATTCCGAACCGTGGATTTTATTTTGATTTCCTGGAGTTCAAAAAGGAGCAAGCGCAGTGGATGACGCCGAGCACGCCCAGCATCGGACACATACATGCGCTGCAATTCAAGCTTGAAGAAATTTTTGAAGAAGGTCTGGAGGCGCGCTTTGCTCGACACGCTCGCACGAACGCGCTGGTGCACGATTGGGTGCGCCGCACGGGATTTGATTTCTTCGCCGAGGAAGGATTCCGATCAAAAACACTGACCTGCGTGAAAAACAACAAAGGCATCGACGTGCTGGAGTTCGCAAGAAAACTTCGGGAGAAGCATCATTTGGTGATCGATCCCGGTTACGGGAAAATTCGCGGCCAAACTTTTCGCCTCTCAAACATGGGAGACGAAACGGAGGAAACCGTCTCGCATTTATTGGCGTGTCTGGATGACGTTCCGTAGCGGCGCCCCTCACCTCAGTCCTCCCCCCACAAAATGGGGAGAGGCGGAGCGCTTGAGCTCATCGTGTTGAAGGTTACGCGCCAGTGCATGATTGATCGCCTCGCCCTTTGGCAAAAGGAGAGGATTAAGGTAAGGGATTGTTTTCGAAACGCATCGGGGACCCCGGTGATTCAGCGCCGAGAAACATCTGGTGGTTAGCACGCGTGATTTTGCTCACGCAGCATCACCACGTAGCTTCATTAACGGTCTATGCCAGTGATTGAAGCTTCCCAATTGACGAAGGTCTACCGCACTTACCGCAAGGAGCGCGGACTCTGGGGGTCGATCAAAGGGTTGTTCAGACGGCGTTACGACGAAACGCGAGCGGCAGACCAGGTCTCCTTTCAAATCGAGGAAGGCGAGTTTGTCGGATTCCTCGGTCCGAACGGCGCGGGTAAAACCACTGTGCTCAAAATGCTCTCCGGATTGCTGAACCCAACATCGGGTGATGCCCGCGTGCTTGGTTTTGTTCCATGGGAAAGGCGCAACGAAATGAAGCGCCAGTTCAGTTTGCTCATGGGACAAAAGAATGCGCTGTGGTGGGACCTGCCCGCGCAGGAATCGCTTGAACTCAACCGCGCGATTTATGGGATCGACCGCGAGAGGTTTGAAAAGGTCGTAAACGGATTATCGGAACTCCTGGAAGTGCGAGACAAAATGAACGTGATGGTGCGCGAACTGTCCCTGGGCGAACGCATGAA
>Ga0209690_1001925_pt1 | contig 11887 bp, 11 predicted proteins | sample GraSoiAngelo_150_FD_186164 | JGI IMG/M metagenome (GOLD analysis project Ga0209690, IMG submission 186164) | Grasslands soil microbial communities from the Angelo Coastal Reserve, California, USA - 14_1009_09_40cm (SPAdes) (version 2) | ecosystem: Environmental > Terrestrial > Soil > Grasslands ...
TCAACTTCTTCATGATTCTGTTTCGGTGTGATTCTGCTGTATTGAAGCTGACTCCCAGAATGGTCGCGACCTCTTTCGTCGTCTGGCCTTCAGCGATGAGCTGCAGCACCTCGCGTTCCCGTGGCGTCAGAGGATCATCAGCGGAGTCCGTGTTCAAGATTTGAGGGACGACCTCTGCGAGGTCGGGGCTTATGTAGGCCGTTCCACATGCGACTTTCCGGATCGCCTCGAACAATTCTGATGCGCCATGGGTTTTCAAGACATAGCCTTTGGCCCCCGCCCGGAACGCCTCGAGGACGTAGGGCGCCTCTTTCTTAAAGGTCAAGAGAATAGGCTTGGTGTTCGGAGAGACTTTGAGGATCTGCCTGGCGGCATCTACTCCGTTCAGGAGGGGCATGCCTAGGTCGAGCACGGCAATGTCGGGGCAATGCTCTCGGGCGAGACGGACAGCCTCGCGACCATCTGCAGCTTCTGCGACGACGCTGTACCCTTCGCGCGTCAGGAGTTGCTTCACGCCCTGCCTGACAATCAGGTGGTCCTCGGCCAATAGAATCCGGAGCGGCATCTCAGTCCCTCACCTCACAAGCCTTGTCCCGTGACCAGATTGCCAAGCCGGCCCCTGCCGGCGAATCGGTTTACGCCTGCGTGGAATGACGACAGTTTTCCTGGGCCAATCCCGCAAGCCTGGTCTTCTCTTCGCGTTTTAGGAGCAACATTAGAGCTCGAAGATAGAGGGAACAATCAGGCGGACCATTCAATCTCCGATGGGAAAAAGCCTGAAACGTGATCTGTTAGTTCCGTGCCAGACGATCGCATGGCCTCGCGCCCGCTGAGTGTCTTAGGCTGAGTGAGGCATTGCACCGCTCGTGCGTTTCCAGCAGGTGGAGCCGTCATAAGCCCTCCGACCCAATTCGCGGCGGCCGAAACTGCGGCTTCTTCCGCAAGAGGCGGGGACAGCCGGTTGGCCAGAATGACGCCATCAACATAATTTCCGCAGTTCAGGCACTGCCAGGCCTCGCCTCCACACCGGTCCGATTGCGTGGCGTGGTAGTCGTCGCCGGACGACCACACGAGGGGCGGGATCTCGACCAAGAGTCCGTGACAGCGTGTGCAGGTCATGGCCGCCTCCTTTTCACAGTATTCCATTCCTGTGTTAGACCATACAAAGGATAGAAACCAAATCCGGAGAATGGATCAATGGCGGGTAGGACAATACCTGAAAGTGAAGGGGGAAAGTCCAGGCCTGCGAGCACTACGCGATGGGTTGGTCTAGCTTTTCAGGTCACCTTGATGATCCACCTAGTAGGCTGCCTCCCGACCTCGCGTCGTTCGCCGATCAGGATCTGGCCGGAGGGGCCCTGATAGCGCTCAAAGTACGCGAGGCCGTTCGAGTCGCTCCCCTCGCGGTAACGGTAGTCGCCGGAATATCGCACACCGTCCGTTGAGGAGGCCGTCACCGTGATCACATCCGCGTCGTGTGTGACCTCGATGTCGATGACCAGCTTGGAATCGGTGAGGCTCGCCTGGATGCATGTGTCTTCGTGCCATTTCCCGTCGTAGTTGCAGAGTGACCAGCCGCATGCCATGGCGTGTGAGTCTCAGCGGGTCAGCGAGTCCTCGATGTCGGGCGGGGTGGCCGAAATCCGCGAGCCGAGCGCGGGGTGGCGGGCGAGGACTGCCTTCTGCATGAGCCAGGCGATCCTACGATAGGAGAAGTGTCCCTTTACGCCGGAGCGGAGGCGGGCGATGTACTCCGCTTCCGCGTAATCCATCTTGAATAGGCAACGGGTGCGGAATCCAAACGGGGTCAAATAGGTCGCGACGCCCGGATGGGTGAGGGCTAGGCCTTCCACCTGCTCCTTGACCTCGTCCATGACGGCCCGGTACTCGGGCATGACTCCGGCATCCTTGAGAAGGGCAGGCATTTCGTAGCCGTGGATCGTCGTGAACTCCTGCCGGACCTGCTGGCAGCGGCGGTGCCGGTGCAAGTCGCGCCATCCGCCGAGGTCCATGAGCACATCGAAGACGAAGCCGTAGCCGCAGCGGAACTCCTGCAGGAGCTCATCATGGGGGCTGCGCCGCCGCAGGGCGATTTCGATCAGGTCCTCTTTCTCCTTCTCCGTCCACTCTCGGACCACGGCGAGGATCTGCCGGTAGGGGTAGATGGTCACACGATACAGCAGCGTCGCAGCCAGCTCGTCCAGCGGCGCATGCGGCTCGATCAATTCGACCGGCTCGCTCGCCTTGACCTCGCCCAGCCGCAGACGCTCGGCGGCGGCCTGCTGCAAGTCCGGATACGTCTTGATCGGATACTCGCTGGGCGTCGCATGGCGAGCCAGCGTCGGCGCCAGTGGCTCGTTGGGAGCCGGAGACTGTCCATTCAGGACGCTCCACAGGTTGAGCGGCGGGGTGGCGCAGGCGCGTTTCAAGTCCTCGCCGATGGCGCGCAGCTCGAACCCCGGCAGCGAGAGCAGCCGGCTGATCTGCTTCTCCAGTGTCCGGATGCTGACCACCTGGCCCACATTGGTGGTCGCGGCGAGGGGCAGGAGGTAGCGCGTGATGTCGAAAGTCCGGGCGTTCATCGTCCGGTCGTAGACCTGAGGCTTCATGTCATCGGGCTTCGGAGTTGTGCGGGTCAGGTAGTCCTTGATGGGCGCGTGCAGGGTGGTGTAGGCCTGCTGGAGGCGTGCAGCGATGCCTCGGTAGGTGGCCTCGATCGGCGTGTTCTGGATGTGCTCCGGTACGAAGACGCCACCCGGTCCGAAGTCCTGGTAGCGGGAGGATTTCGCCTGGCCGTCCCAGAGCGCTTCGTCCTCGATGTGGATGGCGGCGAGCTCCGTGATCCCTTCGAAACAGATGATGACATGCCCGAGGTCGGCGATCGACGCATGCCCGTAATCGAAGTAGAACTGCTCCCAGAACTTCTCCGACGAGTGACTGTGGACCCACCGCAGACTGTCTTCGATGGAATCGGGCGAGCGGCTGTAGCGCGCGAGCGCGTAGGCGGACTTCTCCGGAGGCATGGGCGCCAGCGCGATCACGCGGCGGGTGGGCGAGGTCATGCGGCTCATCATAGGGAGGCGTAAGGAGGCCGTCAAGAGCGGGTGACGCCACTCTCTAGTTGATCCGTTTGCGGAGGGAATGCTAGGGTGCGGCCATGAGTCAGGAGAGCATTCCCGCCGAGCCTATTCTCTTCACGCCGGAGGAGCTGACGCTCCTCGGCGACGAGCAGTTCTTCCGCGCGAAGGCGCGGATCATGAAGAAGATGAAGGCCATCGTGGAAGGCGTCTATGATGGACTCCAGCAAGAGCTTGCCGGCGTGACGCTCCTTGCGCCGGAGGGATTCAGTCCGAAGTCCCACCAGTTCGTCAAAGGCGAGCACCTCGAAGACTTTCCCTATCAGTACTTGGACTATTTCAAACATTTTCGGGGCGAGGAGAAATTCACCTTCCGCACGCTGCTCTGGTGGGGCCACCACATCGTGTTCGCCCTGATCCTGGAAGGCGGGCACCTCGCGCAGTACAAGAAGAACCTCATGACCCGGTACGGGGGCGTGGCGGACCAGGGCCTTGCGCTCTGCCTGGGGGGGACGCCCTGGGAGTGGAAGCGAGGCGAGGGCTACACGATGGAGCTGACCTGGGAACGCAAGAACGAGTTAATGGCGCTGCTCGACCGACGCTCCTTCGTCAAGGTGGCGCGCTTCGTCCCCTTTGACCACCCAACAGTACGGGAGGGCCGCGTGCCCGACCTGGGGCGTGCAACGCTCCGTCAGCTCCTCGCCGTCATCACTCCGTAAGGGCGGTTCGCGAACCGCCCCTCCATTCAGGGCGAACGGAAATTCTTCAAAATCGCGCGGACGCGGGTCAGGTTGAGAGCCTCGGCCTTGTAGCCGTCGCGGCCGATGACCGTCGTCGCCATCGTGAGCGTGTTGAGGATGGCCTCCTGCGTGGCCTCGACCGTCGCCGCGAACAGCGGATTGAGGTGTGTGTCCGCGAAGACGGTCATCGGATAGGTGCGCTCTTTCGGGTAGTGGGGGATGACGTTGCCGGTGGAGAAGGCCAGGATGAAATCGCCGCTGCCGTGCCGGACGGTGGAGCCGGTGCGCGCCAGGCCCAGCGCCGCGCGCTTGGCCAGCCGCTTCAACTGCCGTGCGTCGAGCGGCGCGTCGGTCGCGATAATGATGATGATCGACCCGTCGGGGCCTGGAGCGGAGGCCTTGCCGTCCCCATAGAGCTTTCCGACGGGGATGCCTCCCATCACCAATTCCTCCCGCCGGCCGAAGTTGGCGTTGACCAGCACCCCGATTGTGTAGTCACTCGCCGACGAAACGACCCGTGACGACGTCCCGATTCCTCCCTTGAAGCCGAAGGCCATCATGCCGGCGCCGGCGCCGACCGTCCCTTCGGCCACCGGCCCGTCGCTCGCGCTGTCCAGGGCCTTGATGACGTCAGCTTCCGAGACATGGCGTCCCTGGATGTCGTTGAGCCGGCTGTCGTCGCACTCGGCGACGATCGGCGTGAGGGTGTCGTCCCGGATGCCGATCTCGGGATACCGGCTGATCATCCAACTCATGACGCCGTTGGCGACGCGGGGCAGGTTGAGCGTGTTGGTGAGGGCGATCGGGTATTCGAGAAAGCCGGACTCTTCCACCCAGGCGAGCCCCGTCATCTCGCCGGTCCCGTTCAGCACGAAGGCTCCCGCAGGGGCCTTCTTGTGCCAGACATCCTCGCGAGGGATGACCACGGTGACGCCCGTGCGGACCGGGCCCTGACCCGGCACGAGCTTGCCGTCTCCCCTGATCAGGGTCGTGTGGCCGACGCGAACGCCGGGCACGTCAGTGATGGCGTTGAGTTTGCCGGTAGGATAGATGCCGAGGTCCAACCCGAGGCTTCGCGCACGCACGCGCGGCTCGTCCCCGGACGGTGATGCAACGCTCTCGGCCTCCGCGCAGGCGGGGCTCCAGAGCAGCACCAGGAGCAATAGTGGCGAGAGTGTCCGGATCAACGGCGTCCGCCGGCGAGCGGATAGCCAGCTTGCAGCCAGGCGTTCACGCTGCCGCGGATGTTGTACACATTCTTGTAGCCGAGGTCGGTCAGGGTGTCGGCGGCGATGTTGCTCCGCTTCCCGGACTGGCAGTACACGACGATGTGATCGCCCAAGCCGGCGCCGATCTCCTTGTGACGCCTGGCGATCTCCCGGAACTCAATATTCACGTCCGTGCCGGGGATCGCCCCGGTGTTGTGCTCTTCGACGCTCCGCACGTCTACCAGGAAGAAGCCTTTTTCGCGCAAGCTGGGCGCTTTGTCCAGCGCGGCCTTCACTTCCTTTACGCTGAGCTGCCGGACGTGGGAGGCTGACGCCGGTCCGATCGCCACACCGGCCGCCGCGATGACCAGCACACCGAGGTACGAGAGCCAGCGGAGTTTCATGGTAAGCCCTCCTTCTCAGACGTTTTTGCAGAACAGAGCGACGCTGGCCGTGTAGCCGTGGAGGAAGTTGTTCCCGCCCACAGGGCCGATTTCGCCCATGGCGAAGAAGCCGCCGACCGGGATCCCGCCCATTTTTTCACGCACGGCGGTGACGTCGTGGTGGGGAGTGCGGAAGAACCGCTGGCCACGCCCGTTGCAGCTGAACAGGAGCGCGCCGATGGGATCGCCGGCGTGGGTGTCTTCGCATTCGCCGGTCAGCAGCGCCCGCAGGTCTTCGCTGGCGGAAGCGCCGTCCCGGATCTGGAACTGCGCGGTCTGCCCGACCCGGACATAGTCGGCCACCGCCAAGCTGCCGCTCTTCTGGTCGACTCCGATCAGGTTGCGGATCAGGAAGTCCCCGCGCTCGAACTGGTCCTTGTGCTCATCAATGACGATCCCCATGTGCAGCGCGCGCTCGGCTTGGCGCTGCTCGGTGGCGGAAAGCGAGGAGAAGACTTCACGCAGGCGTTCCAGGGCCGGTTTCCCGCTGAGCTCATGGATGACATTCTGTTCGGCTTGCGTGATCATGAAGCGGTCGCCGATCGGCCGGCAACCCTGGGACACGATGGTTCGGATGCACACGGCGCCAGTCACGGCCACACCGACGACGCCGGCGTCCACGACCGTGTCATTGAAGAGAAGGCGGTTCGCGCCGGGCTCCTGGGCGCCGCTGGCCATGCCGCCGATGGCCGAAGCGCCAGGAAAGCGCTCGTCTAAGTCTCCGAGAAAGGCCTCCGCCGGCGTGGTGAAGGGCTCGGCGATGACCAGAAAGGACGGGTTTTGGTCCAGGGTCGGCATGTCCTGGGGCCAGCCGGTCACGGTGAACTGCTCGCCGGTCTGCATGAATTCGAGGTGGAACGGGGTGAGGATGGTGCCGGGCAGGTGCCCGGCCCAGAGGCACAGGGCGGACTGGCCCTCCACTTCCTGGGAGTCCCCGATCACGCTTTCGGCCGAGCAACCCAGGAGGACTGTCGGCCGGAGCCTTTCGTGGATGGTTGACACAAGGAGATCGGCCGATTCGGCATGGTCGGGGGAGAAAAACGCGAACGCCAGGTCCACCGATCGTCCACCCAAGCGGGTCGTGACCTCGCGACACACCTCGTCCAGGGCGTCCGCGGTGCCGTCAGCTTTTGACAAAGCCGAATGCACTTGCATGGTGGCAGTGTACCACACGGGAATGTGGACTTGTCCAGCCGCCTGAGGAGAAACTGCCCGCTAAATTTCGTGGCTCTTGCCTTCCAGAGTGCCGGTACACACGGGGCAGCGTTGTGGCGCGGTGGCCGGCGAGGCCTGAGGCGGGGCGATCAATTGGGAGCACTTAATCGCGGCGACGCCCGAATCGCAAGGGGTCCACAGCGAGCTGCAATCGGGACAGAGGTACCACTGGGTGTATCCGGGCCACTCGCGGTCACGCTGAGCCACGGCGATTTTTTAACACACCACCGTGGGCATTGTAAATCGACCATCTCTTTCTCTCCTCGGGAAGCGCATGGTATGCTACTGATGTCATGATTCCTGATCTCGTCCTCTACCATGCCGAGTGCACCGACGGGTTCGGTGCTGCCTGGGCTATCTGGAAGCGATATCCTTCGGCCGAATTCATTCCCGCCGACCACGGGTTCCCGCCTCCTGTCAGCTGCGCTGGGCGTCGAGTGGTGATCGTCGACTTCAGTTATTCTCGGCCGATCTTGGAAGAGATGGCGAAGGAGGCAACGGCCCTCCAGGTCTTAGACCACCATATCACGGCCCAAGAGGCGCTTAGAGGTCTGCCGTACGTCCATTTTGATCTGGACAAGAGCGGTGCCGTGCTCGCCTGGGAGTGGGCCCACGGCACCACACCACCCTGGCTCCTGCAATACGTGCAGGACAAGGACCTGTGGGCGTGGAAGCTTCCCAACAGCCGCGAGATCAACGCGGGATTGAACTCCTACCCTTATGACTTCAAGGTCTGGGACTCGTTGGAAAAGGAAAGGCTTGAGCAAGAAGGGCGCGCCATCCTCCGGTACGAACACGAATTGGTCCAGAAGATCATCCGTCACGTGGTCTGGGTCCAATTCGAGGGAGAAACGGTCCCCTGTGTGCAAAGCGCGATCCTGACCAGCCAGATCGGTGAGCAGCTTTCGCCCGGCCGGCCGTTCTGCCTGATCTGGCATGACCGTCACGGTCGGCGGCACTTCAGCCTGCGCTCGGAGCAGGGCGGAACCGATGTGGCGAAGATTGCCGTGAAGTACGGCGGCGGCGGGCACACCCACGCTGCCGGGTTCTCAGTTCCCCTGAGTCAGGCCGGCCCTCCGCCAGCCGATGGCTCGACGCCAACCGTGCCCATCCGGCCGGTTGCCCGGTAGTGCTTCTCTCATCGTGGCCGCGCCTTGACGCTTCTCGCGTGATGCCCGTATAATTCCGCTTCTCCTGCGATCGGGGCGGGAATAGCTCAGTGGTAGAGCATCGCCTTGCCAAGGCGAGGGTCGCGGGTTCAAATCCCGTTTCCCGCTCCATAATCCCCGCCAGTTGATTCCAGTTGAACCCGCGACCCGGGGTTCCGAAGGGGGTGTGCCCCCTTCGTGGGGTGACGCGAAGCAACGCGAGCGCGCGAGGGGGCGTGTCCCCTTCGTGGGGTGACCGACGCGAAGCGGAGGCGCGAGGGGGCTTGGCAGTCGTGATTCCTCAAGCGGGCTTGCCGGTTCGGCTTCCGGCCGGGCCGTCGAGCACTTCGCGAACTTTGACCGCCAGCCCTTCGGGGGTGAAGGGTTTCTGCAGAAACGCCACTTCTGCAGCCAGGACCCCATGGCGAACGACGGCATCGTCCGTGTAACCCGACATGTACAGCACCTTCGTCTCCGGATGCTCAGACCGCAGTTGCTCGGCGATCTCCCGCCCGCTCATCTGGGGCATCACGACATCGGTGATCAGAAGGTGGATCGGTCCCGGATGCTGGATGCTCAGGACCTGGGCTTCGATCCCGTGGCGCGCCTCCAGGATGGTATACCCCAGATGCTGAAGCATGTCCCGCACGAGCCACCGCACCTCCGGTTCGTCCTCCACCAGCAGCAGGGTCTCCGTTCCCTGGGGCAGTTTGGACCAGTGAGTGACCGGCAAGACTGAATCTGCCGGGGCAGCGACTCTGGGCAGGTAGATCTTGAACGTCGTGCCCTGCCCGGGCTCACTGTAGACCCAGATGTAGCCGCCGCTCTGCTTCACGATCCCGTACACCGTGGAGAGGCCCAACCCTGTGCCCTTGCCCTGTTCCTTGGTGGTGAAGAAGGGCTCGAAGATCCTGGATTGAGTCGCCTCATCCATCCCGCAGCCGGTGTCGCTCACGGCCAGACGCACATACGAGCCGGGTTGCGTGGGGATATGCTGGCGGGCATACACCTCGTCGAGCGTGGCGTTGTCGGTCTCGAACAGGAGTTTCCCTCCGTGGGGCATCGCATCACGGGCGTTGATGGTCAAGTTCATGATGACCTGCTCGAGCTGTCCGGGATCAGCTTTCACCTGTCCCAATCCGGGCTTCAGCACGATGGCGAGCTCGATGTTCTCGCCGATCAATCGGTGGAGCATCGGCTCCAGGTTGCTCACCACGGCGTTCAGGTCCAAGACCTTCGGTTGCAGCATCTGCCGCCGACTAAAGGCGAGCAGTTGCCGGGTCAGCGAGTGGGCCCGGTCTCCAGCTTTCTTGATCTGCTCGATATCGCGCCGCATGGGGTCCTCAGGACCGATCCGACTGAGCACCATGTCGCTGTACCCCGTGATGATCGTCACGAGGTTGTTGAAGTCGTGGGCGACGCCTCCGGCCAGCTTGCCGATCGCCTCCATCTTCAGCGCCTGGCGGAGCTGTTGCTCGAGGTGTCTGCGCTCCGTGATGTCCACCGCCATGCCGCCGAGGAAGCGCCGTCCGGCATGGTCCTTCACGGGAAACTTGAAGACCAGCCAGGTACGAAGGATCCCGTCTGGACCGGGTAGCGTTTCGAAAATTTCGGCCGGTCTGTCCTCGGCCAATATCGCCCGGTCGTTGTCGCGCAACTGGCGCGCCGTTTCCTCGGGCCAGAGATCGAAATCCGTCTTTCCCAGCCACTGGAGGCGCGTCAGCTTGAAAAAACGTTCGAACAACTGGTTGACGTAGACGAAACGCCCGTCCTCGTCTTTCATGAACGCCACGGCGGGGCTGTTGTCCATGAAGGCATGAAAGCGGTCTTCGCTTTCCCGCAGCGCCCGCCGCTCTTGGGCCCGCTCCAGTACCGTCTTTACCGCCACCGGCAGGCGGCCAAAGTTGTGAGCCGCTTTGAGGACGTAGTCGTCGAGTCCGGCCTTCATGGCCTCCACGGCGATTTCTTCGCTGCCGGTCCCCGTGACCATGATCACGGGACAATCGGGACAGCGGTCTTTGACCGCGCGTAGAATGGCCATGCCGTCCGTCCAACCGAGATGGTAGTCCGTCAGGACGAGGTCGTAGGCCTCGGCTTCTTCCAGCACGCGGGCGAAATCGGTCGCGCTCAGGATCGGGGTCACCTGGAGGTCGGCATACTTGCGGCGCAGTTCGCGCTGGATCAAGGCCCGGTCGTCCGGATTGTCTTCGATGTGCAAGATGCGGAGCGGGCGGCTCATAGCACCTGTTCGTGATTCCCGACTTCCGGTCGCTCGCTCAGGATCATCCAGTACAGGTTGAGTGCCTTGACCATCTCCAGCAGGGACTCGAACGCCACCGGTTTGACCAGGTACGAGTTGGCGCCGAGGTCATAGGCCCGGTTGACGTCAGCCGTCTCCCGTGAGGAGGTCAGGACCACGACGGGCAGACGCTTGAGTCCGTCTTGCTGACGGACCCAGTGGAGCACTTCGAGCCCCGATTTGCGGGGCAGCTTCAGGTCCAACAGCATCAGCGCCGGCAGGGTGTAGCGGTCCCGGTCAGCGTAGGGGGGCTTCCCGGAGAGGTAGGCCACGGCTTCCTCTCCGTCCTCGACCGTCTGGATGGCATGGGCGAAGTTCGCCAGGCGAAAGGCACGCTGGATGAGCAGCACGTCATTGGGGTCGTCTTCGACCAACAACACAGTGGATTGCGCAATCGTCACGCTGGCCTGTCCCCTTTGGGCAGCTCGATCCAGAACTTACTCCCCTTGCCGGGAGTGGATTCCACGCCAGCCCGGCCGCCCATCCGCTCCGTGCCTTTGGCCACAATGGCCAAGCCGATGCCGGTGCCGGGGTACATTTCCGACCCGTGCAGGCGTTCAAAGACGCGGAAGATGCGATCCTGATGCTCCTGCGCGATCCCGATGCCGTTGTCCTCCACCCACAAGCGGCCCCACTCGTCTCGTTCTTCGGCCCAGACCCGGACGTGCGGACGCACGCCGGGCCCCACGAACTTGACGGCGTTCGTCAGGAGGTTCGTGACGACCTGCACGAGGGTGGTGGGGTGAGCCATCACGTGCGGGAACGCTTCCGGAATCGCCACCTCGACCGAGGCCTCTCGATCCCGGAATTCGCCCTCCGTGTGGGTCCGGATCTGGGCCATGACAGACCGCAGGTCGAGTGGTTGGAGGAGCATCTGCGCGCGGCTGAGGCGGCTATAGGCCAGTAGATCCTGGATCAGGGTGTCCATGCGGCACGCGGCTGCGACGATGCGTCGGGTGTAATCCTGCGCGACCGGGCCCAGCCGATCGGCGAAGTCTTCGTTCAATGCCTGCGCGAAGCCCTGCATGGCCCGGAGGGGCGCGCGAAGGTCGTGGGAGACCGAGTACGAAAAGGCTTCGAGTTCTTTGTTTACGGCCCCCAATTCGTCAGCACGCCGCTCGATTTCTTGCTCCGCCCGCTTACGCTCGGCAATCTCTCGCTCCAGGTTCTGATTGATGGCAACGAGTTGGTTCGCTTGCTGCCGCGCCTTCTCGCGCATCTGGAACAGGTCCACGAACACCGCAACTTTGGATTTCAGTATTTCCGGTGCGAAGGGCTTGATGAGGTAATCCACGGCGCCAACGGAATAACCCTGGAACACGGCCAACTCACTCTGGTCGCTCGCGGTGAGGAAAACAATCGGCGTGTGCATGGACCGCTCGCGTTCGCGAATCAGCGCCGCCGTCTCAAAACCATTCATCCCCGGCATGTGCACGTCGAGCAAGATGACAGCAAAGTCTTGCATAAGCACGCAGCGAAGAGCTTGCGTCCCTGAATCAGCCCTAACCAGATTCTGTCCCAGATCGGCCAAGACGACTTCCAGGGCCAGGAGACTCTCTGGACGGTCGTCTACCAGCAGGATGTTGGCCTTCGCTTCGGCTGTCATTGCTTCTCCTCGAAACTACCGACAGAGCCAGACTCGCAGCAGCGACAACAACTGTTCGGTGTTCACCGGCTTGGACAGGTAGTCCGACGCTCCTGCCTCCACGCACTTTTCCCGGTCTCCCTTCATGGCCTTGGCTGTGAGGGCGATGATC
>Ga0209690_1001936_pt1 | contig 11854 bp, 7 predicted proteins | sample GraSoiAngelo_150_FD_186164 | JGI IMG/M metagenome (GOLD analysis project Ga0209690, IMG submission 186164) | Grasslands soil microbial communities from the Angelo Coastal Reserve, California, USA - 14_1009_09_40cm (SPAdes) (version 2) | ecosystem: Environmental > Terrestrial > Soil > Grasslands ...
GCGTGTGATGGCGGTCTTGTACTGCATGACCGAGGTGCGACTGATTACTTTCAGGTCCTTGATCTTGGAAAGGTTCGACAGCAACTCATCCTGGATGCCGTCGGCAAAAAAAGCGTTCTCCTTTTCATCGCTCAGATTTTCCAGCGGCAGCACGGCGATGCTTTTTTCCGAAATTGGTAGGGACGCACCGCCGGGAGGTCCTTGTTCTGCGACGGCATTTTGTCGGACGCCTCGGAGATGCGTCCCTACCTGAAACACCAAAAAACCTGTCGCGACTACGATGAGGATCAAAACCGCTGCGCCGATCAATGCCCATTTTGGAATCGCCGACTTTGGACGCGCTTTCTCCACCGCCCATGCAGTTTTGAATTTCTCCGGAACTTGCGAATTGCCTACTTCGTCAGTGTAGAGATTTACGGCGTGAAGGCGGGCGCCGTGTTTGACTTCGCATTCGCCGAGATCGTGTAGTTGCGGACGCCATTGCGGATATTGCTCCAAGTCATCGGCGACGCGTTTGGAAACAAGGATGTGTCCGGCATCGCCACAATTCATCACGCGCTGCGCGATGTTGATTCCCGCTCCGGCAATGTTCGCCTGTTCGTTCAAGTCGGTAACTTCATTTACCGGGCCGCTGTGAATGCCCATGCGGACGTGCAGTTCAGGATGGCTCTTGAGTGCCTTGCTAATTTCGAGCGCGCATAAGACCGGGGCTTCCGGACTATTCCGAAACACGAGAGCACCGCCATCGCCCGTCGGTAAGCGCAGCAGCTTTCCTTCGGCTTCCGCCAGACGGAATTGCTCCGTCGCGCGCACGATTTCCTTCAACGTCTGGATCTGCTCGCTCTGCTCGTTGATGAGCAACTTCGAGTAGCCGACAATGTCCATGAACAAGACGTGCCCGATCTCAAACTTCACGTCTGAGGCAGATTCGGGCGGCATGAGATTTTTTTACTATCTCAAAAGCCGCGATTCAACGAGCCCATTCGATTCAAAACGTTCCCGTCAAACGACCGCAACCTTGTAAACGTCGCGCCGTTTCCGCTCGGCGAAGAAGTTGATTGACTCGCGCCCCCGCTCGTCAACAGCACTCCGCCCGGGTTGTGATCCCGGCCCACCCCGTCGATGTCTCTCGGCTCCCGCCGGTTCCATTGTCGATCTTCACTCGTTTGACTCTGCTTTAGTTCTAACAACCTTTTGGACCAACGCTTCGAATCGCGGGGCCTGGCGCACACTGTCGTAAAGCTGATCGCCATTAATCCACCAACGCGAAGGATGAGCTGCGCCCAGGCACGTGTAGGCTTTTCACTTTCGTCAGCACGTTGAGTATTTCCTCGGTCATCCCATCACTCAAATACTCGTCGTTTTTATCCGCGCTCATGTTGACGAACGGCAGCACCGCGATGGATTTCTGCGGACCTGGAGCCGCCTCGCTTTGAAAGCCCGGCCTCGCCTCAGGCTGCGTTACGGGTCGAGGCGTGACTATCGATTTCGAGCGCACGAGTTGATACACGAACAAACCAGCCGCGACGACAGCAAGCGCGATGGTCGTGGCAACAATCTTTCGCCCGGTCCGTCGTGTGACCGATTTGTTCGGCTCGATCTCGGATTCGAGTTTGATTCCTTCCGGTGTAATCTCAAACGCCCACGAAAAAATCAGCGCCAGCGGAAAACCGAAGATGATGACGATAATAAATACCTTCATCACCCAAGGCGGCACGTCGAAAGCCGGAAAGAAAATCGACGCTGCCTGAATCAACAGCCACGCGACGACTGCGTAAGCGACCGCCACTTTGTAAACGTTCCGCCGTTTCAGCTCGGCGAAGAAATTATTCAGTTTCACTTTTTGTTTTGCCGCGCGAGTGCTTTCGCGGGATCGATTCCGGTTCGGCGCAAGAGATCAGCGAAACGCGGGACGGAACATATAGCTATAAAATCCCCCCGGAACATATAGCTATAAAATCCCCCGGAATGCTCCTCGAACGCGCGATCAAGCCAGCGCAACGCTTCGTCTTTCTCGCCGAGGGTTGCGTACACGGCAGCGATTGAATCAGCCGCGACATATTGCTGACGCGATTTTTCTATTAGCTGGTTGAGGATACGCCGCGCATCGTCTCGTCGTCCCATCTTCGCATAAGTAATCCCCAGCCCCACGCTTGGAGAATGCGTTGCCGCCTGGGCTTTTTCATAAAGTGCGACCGCTTGGTTGAAGTCACCTTTTGCGCTATACGCATTCGCCAGCGGTGGATCAAAGTAAACGTAGTTTGGATCAAGTTGAACCGAACGTTGCCCAGCCTTGATTGCACTCTCTATGCGGTCGGCCGCGAGATACCATGCAACCGCAACGAAGCAGATGGGCGGCGAAAGCGGATCGAGTCTCTCAGCCTCCTCAATTTCCTGGACCGCTTCATCTAACTCGCCCTGCGCACATTTGAGGAACGACATAAACATATGAGCATCCACAGAGTTGGGATCGATCTCCAAGGCGCGCTTCAACTCCTCTTCTTCACCGGAAGGATTGCGGTCCAATATTCGTTTCGTCTCTCCAAGGTAGCTGTGTGCCTCGGCGTTGCGTTCATCCAAGGCGAGGGCCTTCGATGCGGCTTCCTTCACTTTCGAATAGGCTTCGAGCGGTTTTACATACGCGTCCGCCAGCCAAATCCAGGCTTTCGCGATACCGATCCAAGCCCGCGCAGAATTTGGATCCTTCTCGAGCGAGCGCTGAAAAAGGTCGAGACTCTTGCGCAACTCTTCTTCGGTACTCTTGTTCGAAAAATACAAACCTTGCAGATAAAGATCGTAGGCCTCGGTGTTTTGACGTGCCCGCCCGGGCGGCGCGACCGCGAGCTTGATCTTGAGCGCATCGACAATTGATCGCGTGATCTCGTCCTGAACGGCAAACACGTCCTTCAATTCGCGCTCGTAAGTTTCGGACCATAGATGAAAACCATCGCGCGCGTTGATCAACTGCGCTGTGATCCGAATGCGATTCCCTTCGCGGCGCAAACTGCCTTCGAGCACATTCTCGACGTTAAGTTTGTTCGCGACTTCGCCGACGTCCGCATTCTTGCCTTTAAAGGAAAAGGATGAGGTGCGCGCCACGACCCGCAGACCGTCCACTTTCGCCAGCGTATCGAGAATCTCTTCGCTGATGCCGTCGCAAAAATATTCCTGATCTTTCGCCTGGCTCATATCGACGAATGGCAGCACCGCGATGCTTTTTTCCGGGATCGTCGAACCGGTAGGGGGTGGCTGGACTGCGGCGTTTTTCTTACGAGAAAGTTCGCCTTGCAACTCATCGGTGATCTGCTTGGCGACTGCGCTCTTAATGGTATCGGCCAACGAAGGGAGCGCTGTGGCGGTCGGTTGAGGCAGTGTCGCTAACCGGCGCTGGTCCAGCGTGCGCATAATCGCGGGCGCGAAAATCACTGACATGATGGCAAGCACGAGAAGCAAAACCGCGACAGTCAAGATCGCTCGGGCGAGCGGAGAAAGTGCTTTGCGCGTCCCAACTCTGGAGCCGGGGATGTTGCCGCGCGCTTTCCCGAGTCGCGTCGGCGGCGTGGGATTGCCAATAGTCTCGGCATAAAGATTAACCAACGAGACAACAACTCCGTGTTTCACTTCCACGTCGCCGAGTTCGTGAAGATACGGCTGCCATCGACGCTGTTGCGCCAGATCGTCGGCGACGCGTTTACTAACGAGAATGTGGCCAGCATCCCCGCAATCCATCACTCGCTGCGCGATGTTGATGCCTACGCCGGCGATGTTTTCGCGCTCGTTTGCATCCTTCACATGATGGATCGGGCCGCTGTGGATTCCCATTCTCACCGGCAGACTCGGCTGCGCGCGCAAAGCCTGGCTAATCTCTAAGGCGCATTCGACCGGCTCTTCCACGGAACCGGTGAAAACCAGCGCCATGCCATCGCCCGTCGGCAAAACGGTAAGCGCTCCTGCACCCTCGGCCTCACGCGCCGCTTCGGTGCTGCGCACAATCTGGTTCAACTCCTGAAGCGCTTCTGATTGTTCGTCGGTCAGTAACTTGGAGTAGCCGACGATGTCCATGAAGAGCACGTGCGCAATCTCCAGGCGCTTAGCCTTGTGCTCGTCAGCCATGAAGCGCGACTCTACTGGCTGAGTGCAGCCCTCTCTAGCCTATTCTTTTGCCGCGAGCGCTGGGACGAACAGGACATTGCCGATCTCGAATTTTACATCTGCTGAATCCATCATCTAAATAGTACGCCGCTTTAGTTCGGCGAAGAAGTTGATCGACTCGCCTCCCCGCTCGTCAACAGCACTCCACCCGGGTCGTGAGCCCGGCCCATCGGTCGATGTCTCTCGGCTTCCGCCGGGTCCATTGTCGATCTTCACTGCTTCGCTTCTGATTGCGGTGCGACCACTTTTTGCACCAGCGCTTCGAAACGCGGATCGCCGTGCAATGAATCGAGCAATGGATCTACTTTGATCCAGCAGATATTGGAGCCGTCGCGTTCCTTCAAACCCTGTTCGAGCCAACGCACGGCTTCATCTTTATTGTTCAGGCTGAGATAAAGCAGAGCGCGGCAGTAGCCAACCACTTCGCGGTGCCGACTTAATTCGTCGAAGTCGCTCAGCATTCGAAGCGCGGCATTTTTGTCGCCAGCCAGAGCTTTAGCCGACGCGCAAAGCGCGGACACAAGTGGGTTGTCGCCTAATTGCTTTGCCTTTTCGTATTCGGCAATCGCACCCCGCAGGTCGCCCGTTAATTGAAGAACAATCCCCAGATTATAGTGCGCGTAGAAGGACGTTGGATCGATCTCGAGAGCCTTTCGCATTTGCCGCGCAGCCTCGTCGTAGCGGCGGGCGTAGTAGAACGTTTCGCCCAGGTCCACGTTAATAACTATCGACAACGGATCTAACTCAACTGAGCGCTTACCTTCGGCAATAGCCTCCTCGAACTGTCCGAGCGCTGCCAGAGTGTCGTTGCCGAACCAATGATGTGCCGTTGCGTCGTTCGGTGCGAGTTCGATCGCGCGTTTGTATTCGCGCATGGCCCCGGCCAGATCGATCTCGCTAAAGAAGAGCACTTTGCCGAAGGCGGCGTGCGCTTCGGCCAGATTGGAATCAAGGCGGAGGGCTTTGATTGCCGCGTCTTTGGCCTTCAAGTAGGCGTCGAACCGGTCCGCACCGGTGTAAAAAGGAACGAGAATGTAGGCTTGGGCCAGACCTGCGTAGGCCAGCGCATAATTCGGATCGCGCGCGATCGCCTGCTCGAAAAAAGCGATCGCTTTCGGGATGTTGTCGCCCGATCGCTTTTCCCACAGTGATCTTCCTTTGTGATAAAGCTCGTACGCGGTCGTATCAGTCGTCGCAGCCGCAGCCATCATCTGCTTTTCTGCGCCGGTAAGCTTCGCCTGCAAGGTATCGGCGACGGTTTTGGCAATGTCGCTTTGGACCGCAAAAATATCGCTCAACTTGCGATCGTAAATTTCAGCCCAGAGATGCGCGTTCGTGAGCGCGTTGATCAACTGCACGTTGACCCGGACCTGGTCGTTCACTTTCTGGACGCTGCCTTCGAGGATGTTCGTTACATCGAGTTGTTTTGCGACGTCACGCAAGTCAGTAGGCGCGCTCTTGAATTTCTGGGTCGACGTGCGCGCGATCACTTTCAGGTCAGCGACCTTTGCCAGCCGGGTGAGGATTTCATCCTGCACGCCTTCCGCGAAAAACGCATTGTCGGGATCGCGGCTCAGATTATCGAAAGGAAGCACAGCGATCGATTTTTGTGGTAGGGATCCCGCTGTTGCGGGAGGCCGTCCGCCTTCCCGCGATTGCGCGGTGTAACGGCCGAGGAAAAACAATGCCACCGAAATCGCGGCACCAACGATGACGACATAAATCCAAGCGTGTTTCTTCTGTCCCGCCACGGCCGGCATCTTATCGGCAACCTCCGTTCGTTTGATTCCTTCCGGAGTCGCTTCAAACGCCCACGCGATCACCAGCGCAATTGGAAATCCGATTGCGATTAACACGATAATCAAACGCACAACCCAGTTTGGGATTTCCAGGAACGGAAATATCTGCGTTGCAATCTGCGCTATTAACCACCCGACTACTGCATACGTAACGGCGACTTTGTAAACGTTGCGCCGCTTTAGCTCAGCGAAGAAGGTGCCTCTCATTTCGCGGCAGTAGCTCCCTTGAATTCTGCCGCCGGAACAATTTTCTCGGCCAGCGCTTCGAAACGCGGGTTGCCATGAAGTGGAGCAAGCGACGGATCGACCCGAATTGCTGCGATGTTATTGCCGTCGCGCTCGCGATAACTTTCTTCGAGCCAATTGATCGCCTCATCTTGGTCACCCAGGCCGACGCAAACCAAAGCGAGGGAGTAGGCAGGTGTGAAACGCTGAGCGCGCGACTCACGCAGTCTTGCAAGAATCTTCTGCGCGTCATCCTTGTGCCCGCTGACGCCGTAACTCAGGCCAAGCATTCCCAACGGGATCGGATCGTCGGTGATCGAGGTCGCCTTTTCGAACTGAGCGATCGCCTCGGGAATTTTTCCCTGAATTACCAAAGCCAGTCCGTAACTCCATTGCGCAAAATAGAAATTGGAATCCATCTCAATGGCCTTGCGAAATTGCGCAATTGCTTCGTCAAGACGGTTATTGTGCAGGTAGGCGTTACCGAGATTGGTGTTAATCACCAGCGAAAGCGGATCGAGCTCGGCCGCACGTTGCATTTCCGCAAGCTCACCCACATGATCGCCTGTACTGGCGAGACAATCCGTGGCGAACCAGTGGTGCGCGGTGGCGTCATTAGGATTTAATTGAATGGCCAGCTCGTATTGAGCGCGCGCACTCGGGAAATCGAAATCGTATTCTGCTTTGGCTGAGGCCAGGACCGCCATCGCGTCGGATAAGCCTTCGTCCAGTGAAAGAGCTTTTCGAGCTGCGGCTTCTGCATGTGGCCTGCATTCGAGTGGGGCCCCGCCATTGTAGGCCGGCAGCACCATCCACGCTTGCGCCAAACCCGCATAAGCCAGCGCATAATTCGGATCTTGTGCGATCGCCTGATTGAAATAGTCGATCGACTTCCGGAGGTTCGCAGCGCTCCGTTTGTTCCAGAAGAATCGGCCTTGGAGATAAAGTTCGTGCGCTGCTGGATTTTCTGTCGGCTTTTTCGCGATCGCGGTTTTTTCCGACCCGGTGAGTTTCGCCTGCAATGTGTCGGCGATCATTTTCGCGATCTCGCTTTCGACGGAAAAAATGTCGATCAATTTGCGATCGTAGGTTTCGGCCCAGAGATGCGCGTCATTGAGCGCATTGATGAGCTGGACGTTGACGCGGACCTGCTCGTTGGCCCTTTGGACGCTGCCCTCGAGAATGTTCGTCACGCCGAGCTGCTTCGCGATCTGCGGAAGATTGTCCGGCGCACTTTTGAAATGCTGCGTCGAAGTGCGCGAGATTACTTTCAGGTCGGCAACTTTCGCCAGCCGGGTGAGAATTTCGTCCTGTATTCCCTCGGCGAAGTAGGCGTTTCCTTTTTCCTCGCTGAGATTATCAAACGGCAGCACAGCGATCGACTTTGGCGGAAGTTCACTCGATAACGAACTCGCGTTCCGAAAGCCGTAACGCCCAAGGAAGAAGAGTCCGATCGATAACACCGCGCCGACAATCGCGACGTAAATCCATGCGTGTTTCTTTTGTCCTGCCGCGCTCGGCATAGCATCGGCAACTTCTGTGCGCTCGATTCCTTGCGGAGTTATTTCAAAAGCCCAGGCAATTACGAGCGCGATCGGAAACCCGGCGGCAACCAACACGATCACCAACCGCACGACCCAGTTCGGAATCTCCAGGAACGGGAAGACCTGCGTAGCAATTTGAACCAGAAGCCAGCCGACAATCGCATAGGCGACGGCAATCTTGTAAACGTTGCGCCGCTTCAGCTCGGCGAAGAAGTTGCCAAAGTTCATTCGGACGCCCTGGCTGGTGCTACTACCTCTCGGGAGCGATTGTCGGGATCATCTGTCGGCCGTTTCTGCGATAAACGCGAAAGTCGCTGTCGAGTGTGAAAACGTGGCACTCGGGATAAATCTCAGACATGCGCACAAGACAGGAATCGGCCAGGGACATCGGGACACTCGCGTAGCGCGTCATCAACTTGCGGAGTGCGGCCAAGTGGTCCTCGATTTCGAGAGCGATGCGAAGCAAACCGTTCTCAATCTTCTCCAGAATCACCGCTCCGCTTACGCCCCGCCGCTCAATCAAATAGCAGGCTTCCGCAATCACCGCTTCGCAGGTCAGGAACGGTGGATGCAAAGCGCGGAATCGCTCCACCGTCCAGGCGTGGTCCCGGTCACCCGCGCACATCACGGCGACGAGCGGTCCGGTATCGATCAAGATATCGCTCAAGATTTTCCGAACCTTTTCAAATGTCGGGGATGGCTGGCGTAATCTTTCGGCCCGCCTTTGACGATGCCACACACATCCTTGACCAAATCGAAGGCGGATACGCCGGGCTTATTCTTGCGGAAAGTCGCGGCCAGCGCTTCCCGCACGATCTGAGACTTCGGAACGCGACGCTGCCGAGCGGTTGCCTCTAGGTGCGCGCTGATCTTGTCTGGGATCTTGCAGGTGATCGTGGTCATGCCTTTTGATAATACGGGATTGCACATCGAGCAATACCTAAAATTAGGCGACGACATGCGTGTCGATGATGAGCACGCTTTATTCCCGACCCCAGGCAATTGCCGCTTCAGTGTCTTCCGTGGTCGGCTTGAATCCACCACGCAGTTTCACTGATTCGGCAGTTTCGGGCGCGGGGATTTCGACGCGGCAATCCCTTTGCGGATCAGCTCGGCGATGGTGTCCTTGAGTTTTTTGTGCTCGTGCACGGCGCGAATCTTAACCGCGCGCATCAGATCATCGGGAAGATCGAGCGTTGTTTTCATTCGCGACCCAGATTCCTAGAAAGCTGGTTTTGCTGTCAACAGTGGATAGCATCACAAGCTTCAGCTTCGCGAGAATTCTGAGCTTTAAGTTGTCTTGGCGTGATTCGCGTGTTTCGTGGCAAAAATTCAAATCCGGGAGATGGCCATGTCACAGTCTACAGAATCGAAACGTCTTTTGTCCTACATTATCGTCGAGTGGGCTTGCGCGTTGAAGTACGAACATCTTTCGCCCGAGGCGATTCAGGCTGCGAAATTATTCTGGTTTGATTCAATCGGCTGCGCGCTGGGTGGCAGTCAGCAGGAGGATGCGAAAATTTTGCTGAAGCACTATCGGGCAATGGTCGGCGACGAAGCCAGTTCCAGAGATTCCTCGACTTCGCTCGGAATGACAAACAAGCGCGACCGCGCGCTGAGCAATGGCAACGGGAAAGCCACCGCGTTTGTCTCCGGATTCAAAACGAATCCGGTTGATGCGGCATTTTTAAATGGCCACATGATTCGGGCCATGGATTACAACGACATCTACTGGAAAGCGGACCCGTGTCATCCGAGCGATCTGATCGCAGCGCCGCTCGCGTTGTGCGAAAGCGAAGGTCGGAGCGGCAAAGATCTGATTCTCGCCACCGTTATCGCGTACGAAATTGAAATGCGGCTGTGTGAGATCGGGCGTCCGGGTGTGCGCGAATACGGCTGGCACCACGCAACGCTGAGCGCCTTTGCTGCGCCGGTCGCGGCGGGTCGGGTGCTGAACCTCACGCCCGAGCAAATGGTGTCGGCTATTGGGATCAGCGCGTCGCGCACATTTTGCCCAGGCGCGGTCACGGCAGGCAAGCTGACCAACATGAAGAACACTGTCGATCCGTGGGCCGGACGCATGGGCGCGGAGAGCGCGCTACTCGCACGCGAAGGGTTCTCCGGCCCCGAGCACATCATCGATGGGAAAGAAGGTTTGTTCGCCGTGTTCGGTCACGTCCAATACAAAGGACAATTGGCGAGCTTCGATGGCGAGGGATTGGTCAACGATTTGCCGACATCACCAAAGTCGCACTACCGCATCCTCGATTGCGGGATGAAGAGTTTCCCAATCGAAGCGCTCAGTCACGCGCCGCTGACTGCGATGATGAAAACGGTCAAAGAACACAAGATCAAGGCAGACGACGTAAAAGAGATCAAAGTAGAAGTGATCGCGCGTGCCGCTGATATTCTTGGCGATCCACACAAGTATCGGCCTAGCTCGAAGGAAACCGCGGATCATTCGCTGCCCTATTGCATGGCAGTTGGGCTGGTGGACGGCATGGTAACACCGCTGCAGTTTCGCGAAGAACGAGTGCCCGACCAGTCGCTCATTCCGATCATGGACAAGATAAAAGTAGTCGCCAACGAAGAATTCGAAGCTCTCTTTCCCAAGTTCCAGCCGAGCCGGGTGACCATCACAACCAACGACGGCAAATCACATTCCACCCGCGTCGATGTGCCCAAAGGTGATCCGCGGGATCCAATGACCGAGGAAGAAATCGCGGTCAAATTCACCGCGCTCGGCGGTGATGTTATCGGCAAGGAACGATGCAAGGAATTGCAGAAGTGCATCATGAGCCTTGAGTCCGTCGACAAGCTTGATGGACTATTCGCGTTGACCGCGGCGCGCTGAAGAGCAGCGCACACCTCTCGCGTGCTAGTTAGGCAGCCCGCGGAAACAATTTTCCTGTGAACGTAGTTCGTAGGGCGGAGATGTGAATGCCAAGAAATGTTCGTGATCGCGAAGACGCGGTTGTCTAACCTGGGCCTTTGCTAGATAACCGTCCCCGGCGGGAATCGAACCCACATTTCGATGTGCCAGCAACCCAAATGCGGCCCCAGCGAAACCAGATAACACGCAAAGTGGCCTTGTCGAAATTCGCTAAGTGGATCTTGTGTTTTTGCCACATCCGCGTTTTAGGAATGGGGCGATCCAATTAAGGAGGCAATAAACATCATGAAATCAAAACAAATATTTAACAGCATTCTGGCAGTTCTGTTCGTGTTCCCATTGATGGGGACGTTCGCTCAGCAAGCAGCGAACTCGGGCTCTATTGAAGTGATCACGACTTTTGATTATCCCGGGACCGGAAATTCGACTCTCCCGCAAAAGATTAACGAAAGAGGCGACATCGTTGGCGAGTTCATCGATTCGAACGGAGTGACGCGCGGTTTTGTCCGGTTCAGCGATGGTAGCTTTAGCGCGCCGATCGTCGACCCTAACGATACCGTGGGTTTTACCGAAGGACGAGGCATCAATAACTCACGCACAGTCTGCGGTGACTACGCCACCAGCGATGGTAACCTTCACGGGTTTTTCCTGTCGGGCGGAACCTTCACAGAATACGATGTTCCCGGCGCGGTCTTCACCGCTGTGCTTGGGATAAACAATCCCGCCGACTTTGCCGGCACGTTTATTGACGGCAGCGGGATCCAGCAGGCGTTCGTCAGCGTTGGCGGAACCTTAACGTTGTTTAGCGTCCCGGCAGCTGTCGCGACCCTTGCTTACGACATCAATGATTCAAAGCGGTTGGTGGTGGGATACTATATAGACAGCGCAGGAATCCTTCACGGGTACTACCGGGATGCCAATGGGACGCTGCACTTCCCGATCGATCCTTCGGGCTCCGTTGCGACAATCCTGTTTGGAGATAACAATAGAAACTGGGTGGTGGGCAGATATGCGGACAGTTCAGGCGTGACTCATGGACTCTTCTTTGTCCCGCCAAACAATTTCTTCACTTTCGATTTTCCCGGGTCAACCTTTACATCGCTTAACGGAATCAGTTCGCAGGGGAATATCACTGGTCGTTACGTCGATGCTTCCGGCATTGCCCACGGATTCATAGCCCGCGTCAGAGGCACGCCGCCGACGACTCCGGCGGGCCCAGAAATGAAGGCGAACGTTTCCCG
>Ga0209690_1001939_pt1 | contig 11847 bp, 10 predicted proteins | sample GraSoiAngelo_150_FD_186164 | JGI IMG/M metagenome (GOLD analysis project Ga0209690, IMG submission 186164) | Grasslands soil microbial communities from the Angelo Coastal Reserve, California, USA - 14_1009_09_40cm (SPAdes) (version 2) | ecosystem: Environmental > Terrestrial > Soil > Grasslands ...
GCCGGGCTGGATTTGCGACGGTTCAATGGCGCGACGAGCGCCGTCGAACGGGAACTCTATCTCGATGCATATAGCTGGATCACGTCAGACGATTGTGCCTGGCCATTTTCATTCCTGAACGTTTGTCAGCTGCTGAACCTCGCGCCGGACGTTGTTCGCCTTGAACTCTCGGCTGATGCGTCGGCAGGTTTCCTTACCTATTGGGGCCAGCGTTGCGCACGGGCCGCGCGGTCGCTCCAAAATTTTAGCAATCGCGTTTTCACAAAGAATCGCCGCTCAACCGGGGCCGATCCTGTTCCTTTAACTCACGCCTATTAATAAACATGAAAAAGCGTTGCCTGAGTCTTGTTCAAAAATTGCGTCGAATTTTGCGGTCAGTTGTTAGGGAGTCCAACTACAGACACAATCCTCTGCTCATCAACAGCCTGGCCGCATTCAATTTCCGCTCGCCGATCAGGCTCGAGTTTCCTGGGGAACGACTCGCGCGCGCCGCCAGCTCCTCGCAATGAACATCACGACGATCGTTCTTGTTCCCAGCCTTTGGATGACAGCGCTTTGCTGGGAGCACTGGGTCAAACACTACTCGGACAAAGGCTATTGCGTCGTCGCCCGAAGCTGGCCGGGCATGGAAGGCGACATCGAACAACTTCGCCGCGATCCAGGCAGCTTCGCCAGCATTGGATTGCCCGAAGTTGTCGATCACTACGAGCAAATCATTCGCGAACTCGAAACTCCGCCGATCATTATCGGTCATGGGTTCGGCGGTTTGGTAACGCAAATCCTTCTCGACCGCGGCTGGGGCGCAACCGGTGTTGCAATCGCGAGCGCTCCGGCCAAAGGCGTTTCCTGGTTTCCATGGTCGATCTTGAAATTGGCGTTCTCGCGTGTCGCCGATCACAAGGCGCAGTCTCTAACCTCGAACCAATTTCATCGCGCGTTTGCAAGCTCGCTGACGGAAACCGAATCGCTCGACGCCTTCAAACGTTACATCGTGCCGGCTCCCAATCGGGTTCTGTTGCAAACAGCGTTCGCAAATTTCACTCGGCACACTGCAATCACAGTCAATTTTCGGAACGACACGCGCGCGCCACTGCTCCTGGTTGCAGGCGGCAAAGATCGCGTGGTGCCGACCTCAGTCGTCAAAGCGAATTTCGACAGTTATCGAGAATCGAAAACCGAAACTGATTACAAAGAATATCCCGATCAATCGCACTTCACGCTCCTCCACGAAACAAAAATCGCGGACTACGTGCTCGGTTGGGCCCTCTGCCGGGTCAATGGGTCGAAGCTCACCGCATTTTCAAATCAGACCGACACCTGGTCGGTTCAACTCTGACAAACGATCCATGGCCACCATACACACGACGAAACGAGACCGAGTCGTTGCTCAACAAAAGTCATCGGATGCAAGGACCCACGCGCGCGCCGATTTGCTAACCGATGAAAGGTTTAAAGTAGAGGTTGCACACGAAGAAGCAACGCCTCTAGTGTACGTACTGCAAAGGCAGGGCAAAGATTATGACTGAGCCCAGCGCACGAGTCGTGATTGTCGGTGGAGGATTTGGCGGACTTGCTGCGGCCAAGGCTCTCGGGAAAGCGCCAACGCAGAATATCGTGATCGACCGAACGAATCATCACGTGTTTCAGCCGTTGCTTTATCAGGTGGCGACATCGGTGCTCGGCCCCGCGCAAATCAGTTCTCCCATCCGCTCAATACTGCGGAAACAGAAAAACACGACCGTCATCATGGGTGAAGTCACCGGCGTGGATAAGGAGCAGCGCTGCGTGTTTGTCAATGACGCCGATCGCGAACATGTGCCCGTGCCGTATGACTATCTCATCCTCGCTACCGGAGTGCGGCACAGCTACTTCGGGCACAATGAATTTGAACAATTCGCGCCAGGTCTAAAGAGCCTGGCTGATGCGGTTGATATTCGAAACAAGATTCTGAAGGCATTTGAAACAGCCGAGGCCGAAGAGGACGTTAGCCGTCATCGCGACCTGTTAACCTTTATCCTAGTCGGCGCTGGTCCTACCGGAGTAGAACTGGCCGCGGCGCTCGCAATTTTTGTTCGGACTACGCTGCGTTCGGATTTCCGGCGGATCGATCCTACGTCAGCCCGGATCGTCCTGCTTGACGCTGCACCGAAGGTTCTTGGATCCTTTGCGCCTGATCTTTCTGGTGCGGCCGAGGACCGTCTGCAGAAGCTAGGGGTCGAAGTTCGTCTCGGCCATGCCGTCGAGAAGATCGACGAAGAGGGTGTAATAGCCGGCGGCGAGCGCATTCCGAGCAAGGCTGTTATCTGGACTGCGGGCGTTGCGCCTTCACCGGCGGGGAAGTGGTTAGGCGTCGAGACTGATCGCGCCGGTCGAGTTCGCGTGCAAAAAGATCTTCGCGTTCCGGGTCATCCCGAAATCTTCGTCATAGGTGATACCGCTTCGCTCGACCAGGACGGCAAGCCTTTACCTGGTGTTGCTCAAGTAGCGATGCAGCAGGGACGCTACGTCGGGAAATTAATTAACCGGCATGTTGCCGGGAAGACTAGTCTCAAGCCTTTTCGTTATTTCGACAAGGGTAACATGGCGGTAGTTGGCAAAGGCTATGCCGTGCTGCAAAGCGGCAAGGTTCAAATGCATGGTCTTCTCGCTTGGTTCGCGTGGGCCGCTATCCATATCCTCTACCTGTCACAAAATAGCCTGAGGATCAGCGTCTTCTTGCAGTGGCTCTGGACTTTCTTCACCGGTCAACGCGGTTCGCGACTCATCGTTGAAAAGACAGCCGAAGAACCGGGTAAGGCGAACACACCTTCCGCAACAATTCCTCCCAACCAAACAAAACCCGAACTACAACCAACTCACTAAAACTATGGCAACAACATCAACACAACCAACCGAGCAACGCCCAACGGACTCTGAAGGTAAAACTAAGACTGCGCGCCTGTTCTTTCTCGACGCAAGCAGCGGACGCGTGCTTTCGGCGAATCCGGACGGCGCAGACAAGAAAGTCATCGCCACCGGCGGTCGCGTTCCCGACGGGATAGCTGTCGATACTGAGGCCGGCCACATCTACTGGACCAACATGGGCGTGCCTACCCAGAACGATGGCTCAATCGAGCGCGTCGATCTCGATGGGCAGAACCGCACCACCATTATTCCCAAAGGCGGAACTTTCACGCCCAAGCAGCTCACACTCGATAGGAAGAACCGGAAGCTTTATTGGTGCGATCGCGAGGGGATGCGCGTCATGCGCTCGAACCTGGATGGTTCGAAGATTGAGACCCTGGTGGATACAAGCCAGGGCGATCCGCGCCCAGGTCCTGACCTCAAAAAATGGTGCGTAGGAATAGCCGTCGATACCGATCGTGGTCAATTTTACTGGACGCAAAAAGGTCCCGATAACGCAGGGGTAGGTCGCATCTTTCGCGCGAACACCGAAATCCCAAAGGGCGAGACTGCGGCTAATCGCAGCGACATCGAAGTTCTTTTCGAAGGCTTGCCGGAGCCCATCGACCTTGAGCTCGATCTTAAGAACCGGCTGATTTACTGGACCGACCGCGGTAATCCCCCGACCGGTAACAGCGTCAGTCGCGCTCCTATGGATGCCGACTTTAAGAAGCGTCCGCCGCACGACATCGTCGTCACTGACTTGATGGAAGGGATCGGGATCGCGCTCGATCTCGCGGGCGACCGCATGTTCGTAACCGATCTCGCTGGTGACATCTATTCCGCAAGGCTGGATGGCTCCGGGAAGAAGGTCGTGCTCGCCGCGCAGGGAAACCTTACCGGCATTGCCTACGCAGAAACACCTAACAACAGAAAGTAAAACCTATGTCATACAACAAACCTATCCGCCGAATAGCCATTGTCGGGACTGGAGTCATCGGCGCCAGCTGGGCTGCTGAATATCTCGCTCGTGGATTCGTCGTCGTCGCGACTGATCCCGCGCCTAACGCAGAAGCTAACTTACGCAAGTATGTCGATGAAGCCTGGCCCGACCTGACGAGCATCGGTCTCTCTTCGGCCGCATCGCGTGATCGCTTGAGCTTCACCACTGACATGAAGGAAGCGCTTTCGCACGCCGATCTCGTCCAGGAAAACGCACCGGAACGTCCGGACTTCAAGATGAAGCTGTACGCCCAGATGGACGAGGTTACTCCGGTTGATTCGCTTCTCGCTTCGAGTTCATCGGGGATAACGCCGAGTGTCATTCAATCGCAGTGCAAGCACCCAGAGCGTGTGGTCATCGGCCATCCTTTCAATCCTCCGCATATCATCCCGCTAGTCGAAGTAGTTGGAGGGACTAAGACATCGCCGGAAGCCATCCAACAGGCGATGGAGTTCTACGCCTCAATCGGCAAAAAACCTATTCATCTGAAGAAGGAGCTACCCGGGCATGTGGCTAACCGCTTCCAGGCCGCGCTCTATCGCGAGATGCTTTATCTCATTCAGGAAAACGTGCTCAGCGTCGAGGACACTGATGCAGCCGTTTGCTTTGGGCCGGGACTTCGCTGGGGCGTGATGGGTCAAAGCCTGCAATGGCACCTGGGCGGCGGCGCCGGCGGAATCAAGCACTTCATGGATCACCTCATGGATCCATTGCAGGGCATGATGAAGGCCCTTGGCACTCCAAACATCACGCCTGAGCTAAAGCAAAAGGTCGTCGACGGAGTGATGCGCGAAGCGGGTGATAAGTCGGTCGATCAGCTCGCTCAAGATGAAAACCGAGTGTTAATCGGGCTGCTCAAGCTAAGGGGTATAGACAAGGCGTCAGGGGCGACGACAAAATCGGAGAAGCCTAAGTCACCCTCGCAGAAAGCAACGACGGGAGTCAGCGCATAAGCAAGCACGACTAAACCGAGCCATTAACTAACCAACTCAACGTTATTAAACTGAAGGAGAACTAAAATGCCAACCGTAACAAAAGATGTTAAGCCGCATAAGCCACTGCCAGCACCTAACACCGACTTCTATTATCTCTACGAAACCTTACCGGCCGAAGAGCTCGCCATCGTGAAGCGCGTGCGCGAGTTCATGGAAACAAAGGTCGAGCCCGTGATCACCGACTACTGGGTGAGGGATGAATTTCCATTCGAGCTACTGCCGGCGGTGAAGGAACTGGGCATCGGTGGCGTTGCCATGAAGGGTTATGGCTGCGCCGGCGGAAGTCTCGCGCTCTTAGGCTTTATCCAAATGGAGATCGCGCGCATCGACCCATCGTTCTCGACATTCCTCGGCGTGCACAACGGCCTCGCGATGGGCTCTATCTATATAGATGGATCGGAAGAGCAGAAGCAGAAGTGGCTGCCGCCGATGGCACGCTTCGAGAAGATCGGTTGCTTTGGATTAACTGAGCCTCTCGTAGGTTCCGGTGCGTCCGGTGGACTAATGACTACCGCCAAGCGCGATGGCGATACCTGGATACTCAACGGCGAGAAGCGCTGGATCGGCAATGCTCCCTGGTGCGATGTGTCGATCATCTGGGCGCGAGACGTTGCTGACAACCAGGTCAAAGGTTTCATCGTCGAGAACAAGACGACACCCGGCTTCAGCGTTGACAAGATTGAGAACAAAGTCGCGCTCAAGGTCGTGCAGAACGGCCACATCACGTTGAAGGATGTGCGAGTGCCCGAAGAAAATCGTCTTCAGGGCGGTAACTCCTTTCGCGATACTGCGCGAGTGCTGAAGATGACCCGCTACGCAGTGGCCTGGATGTCGACGGGCTGCGCGATGGGCGCGTACGAGGCTGCGCTTAAATATTCCCAGGAGCGTCTGCAGTTCGGAAAACCGATCGCCTCGTTCCAACTTATTCAAGACCTTCTGGCTCGGATGATCGAAAACATCACGGCCTCACAGTGCCTGATCGTGCGCCAGGCGCAATTGCATGCCGAAGGCAAGCTCAGCGACGCCCATGCGGCCTTATCGAAGGCGTTCTGTACCTCCAAGTGTCGTGAGACGGTCGCGTGGGCCAGAGAGATTCTCGGCGGTAACGGCATCGTGGCCGACTACAAGGTCGCTCGCTTCTTCAACGATTGTGAAGCGCTCTACACCTACGAGGGCACCTTCCAGATGCAAAACCTGATCGTTGGCAAGGCGATCACCGGGCTCAGCGCCTTTCTGTAACCAAAACCCAACGAACTAACAAAAATTCAAACCAAAATTCACCTTATGAACACAACTGCTACAGAACTAAGTCTTGAAAACGTTTCGTATGCCAAGAAAGGGGCTATTGCGTATGTAACGCTCAATCGTCCCAAGGTTCTCAACGCGCTAAGTAAGAGAACGTGGGAAGACTTAAGAGCAGCTTTCGAGAATGCGCGGGATGACGCCGCAGTGCGTGGCGTTATCCTGACCGGCGCCGGCGACAAGGCATTCATTGCGGGCGCCGATATCAGCGAGCTCACTCACCTCACGGCAGTTGAAGCAGAGAAATCGAGTAGTTACGGGCAGGAAGTTCTGAACCTTATCGAGAATCTTGGTAAGCCCGTCATCGCAGCGATCAACGGCTTCGCACTCGGCGGCGGCTGCGAAACAGCCATGGCTTGCACCGTCAGAGTAGCTGCGGAGAACGCGAAGTTTGGGCAGCCGGAAGTAAAGCTTGGTGTACTCCCCGGTGGCGGTGGAACGCAACGTTTGCCGCGACTGGTCGGAAAGGGTCGCGCCTTGCAGCTCATCCTCACCGGAGAAATGATCAGCGCGCAGGAAGCTTATCGCATCGGGTTGGTGAACGAAGTCGTCCCATCCGCGGAACTGATCACGCGGGCTCAAGGAATGCTTAATCAGATCTTCGCAAATGCTCCAGTGGCTGTGAAGTATTCGCTCGAAGCGGTGAACAAGGGATTGGAAGCGAGTCAGGCCGAAGGCTTGGCATTGGAAGCTTCTCTGTTCGGCCTTTGCGCCGGCACAGACGACAAGAAGGAAGGTACACAGGCGTTTCTCGAAAAACGCAAACCACAGTTTCAAGGAAAGTGAACCAATAAGACAAAGGACTTACTTATGCCTAATGACAATATCTTTTCAGGACTAAAAGTAGTTGATTTCGCAAGCTTCATCGCAGGCCCGGGCGCTGCCGTAATCTTATCCGACTTTGGCGCGGACGTCGTCAAGGTGGAGCCACCCAAAGGCGAGCTGTGGCGAATCGGACAGAAGATCCCGCCGCAACCGAATTCGGATATAGCTTATCCCTTCCAGCTCGCTAACCGCAACAAGCGCAGCCTCACACTCGATCTGAAGTCTCCGAGCGCTAGTGCGGTTCTCGAACACCTGGTCAAATGGGCTGACGTCTTCATCGTCAACACACCGCATCCCGCACGTAAGAAACTGAAACTCGAATATGACGATGTCGCGCAGTGGAATCCGCGTCTGATCTATGCCGATCTCACCGGCTACGGCGAGAAGGGTCCGGACGCCTCTCTTCCAGGATTCGACATCACGGCCTACTGGGCACGAAGCGGTTTGTTATCCATGACCCGTGATGCTGGATCGCCGCCGACGTGGCCAGTCGCAGGCAGCGGTGACAATGCGACTGCCGTTGCCATTTATGCAGCGATTGTGACGGCTCTTTATCGTCGCGAACGCACCGGCAAAGGGTCCTATGTTACTACCTCGCTCCTCGCTGCCGGAGTCTGGTCGGCCAGTGTATTCATCCAAGCCGCCCTGTGCGGTGCGAATTTCTACGGGCTGCACGATCGCGCGCATCCGGTAAATGCGGCTTTGAATGTGTATCGCTCTTCCGATGGCACCTGGTTCCTTCTTGTCGTCACGCCGGACAAGATACCTGCCGTGCTCAAAGCGATGGGTCGCGAGGATCTCCTCACCGATCCGCGATTCTCCGATCCGAAGAAACTGGCTGAGAACCGGCCGCAACTGACGGCAATGCTAGATGAAATCTTCGGCTCCAAGCCAATGTCGCATTGGTATGAAGTTTTCAATGGTGTTCATGTCACCTTTGGCGCCGTGCGTGATCCGCAGGAAGTCATCAACGATCCGCAACTGCGACCGAACGACATCGTCGTTCCGCTCCAAGGCGCCGGCGACAAGCTGAACTCGACGATTAGCAGTCCTATTCAGGTGCATGGCGTTAGTAAGGTCCCGGCCAAGCGCGCGCCAAAAATCGGAGAACATAACGACGAAGTTCTTGCTGAGCTAGGTTTCGACGCGAAAGCAATCAATGACTTGCGCGCAAGCGGCGCGATTCCGCAGGTTCGGCAGTCGGAAAAGGCAACCATGGGAGGTGGGCGATGAGTGACATTATTTCTGAACGTTCCGGAAGCATCTTGCGAGTCGAGTTAAATCGGCCGGAGAGAAAAAACGCAATGACGTCGGCCATGTACATCACATTGGCCGATCTGTTGAATGACGCTGCGAAAGACGATCAGATTCGCGTCGTGCTCTGGCATGGTGCGGGGGATTCGTTTTCCGCAGGCAACGACATACAAGATTTTCTAAAGAACCCGCCCGGTCCAGGTGAGAGTCCACAAGCTCGCTTGATCCAGGCGCTGATTAACTTCGACAAACCGATCGTCGCCGCCGTCCAAGGCGCCGCGATCGGAGGCGGGACCACCATGTTAACTCACTGCGACTTCGTGTTTGCGGGCGAAAGCGCAAAATTTCAAATGCCGTTCGTTAATCTCGCCTTGGTTCCGGAGTTCGGATCGAGCTACTCGGTTCCAGCGCGGAGCGGATACCTGCGCGCGGCCGAGCTCATTCTGCTCGGATCACGCTTCGATGCCAAACGCGCCGTAGAGCTTGGTTTGGTGACGCGAGTTGTGCCCGATCAGGAATTACTCGACATAGCGACTGACACAGCGCGCCAATTGGCGGAGAAAGCGCCCGCCGCGCTACAGGCCTGCAAGCGGCTGATGAGATCGTCAACGCGCGAGCAGCTCGAGCGAGCGGTAAAACTCGAGAACGAGGAATTCTCTGCGCGCGTACGATCGGCCGAAGCCAAGGAAGCGTTCACGGCTTTCATGGAGAGACGGAAGCCGAACTTCAGCGCCATCTCGCAACCAAAAACGCGCGCAGCTTAACAAATTCTGAGATGTCGATCTTCTAAAACTTGAGAAAGGAATGAATCAAGAACTCTAGATGAAAACAATTACTGAAACACAAAGTGCCCCACGGACGCGCACATCGCACGGCAAAGACACCGTTGGCAGACTATTTTTCCTCGAAGCTAGCGGAGGACGGGTTCATTCAGTCAACACCGACGGGTCCGACCGGAAAGTCATCGTAACCGGGTGTCGAGTTCCGGACGGCATCGTTGTCGATGTTGAGGCGGGACACATTTACTGGACCAACATGGGAATTCCGAGTCGCAACGACGGCTCGATCGAACGCGCCGATCTCGACGGTCAAAATCGTGTAACCATCATTGGCGAAGGCAAGACATTCACGCCGAAGCAACTCCATTTCGAAAAGAAGAGCCGGAAACTTTACTGGTGCGACCGCGAAGGAATGCGCGTGATGCGCGCGAACGTCGATGGTTCAAACATCGAAACTCTGGTCGACACCAGCAAAGGCGACGCGCGGCCGGGTACCGATCTGACAAAATGGTGTGTCGGGATAACGGTCGATCCGGATCGCGGGCAAATTTATTGGACCCAAAAAGGACCGGACGATGCGGGAAAGGGCCGCATCTTCCGCGCGAAGATCGACATCCCGCAAGGTGAGACCGCTGCGAACCGCACCGATATCGAACTTCTGTTCGACGGTCTGCCCGAACCAATCGATCTCGAGCTCGATCTGAAAAAGCGATTGTTGTATTGGACCGACCGCGGAGATCCACCTCGCGGGAACACGGTGAACCGCGCGTCGATTGATGCCGATTTCACCAAACATCCGAGGCCGGACATTTTGCTCACGCATTTGATGGAGGGAATCGGGATCGCTCTCGATTTCAAAGATGAACGAATGTTTCTCACTGATTTGGCCGGTTCCGTTTATTCCGCCAAACTCGACGGCACGGAAAAGAAGCCGCTGCTCGTGGCGCAGGGAAATATTACCGGAATCGCTTACGCAGAAATCAACACAAAGGAAAATTAATATGTCATACAACAAACCAATGCGTCGGATCGCAATTGTTGGCACCGGGGTCATCGGCGCCAGTTGGGCCGCTGAATATCTCGCGCGCGGATTTGATGTCATCGCAACCGATCCCGGACCGAACGCCGAAGCCAATCTCCGCAAATATATCGATGAAGCGTGGAAGGACCTAACGAACATCGGCCTTGCCAAGGGCGCGTCGCGCGACCGCTTAACTTTCACAAAAGATCTCAAAGAAGCGCTGTCGAAAGCGGACTTCGTTCAGGAAAACGGACCGGAGCGTCCCGATTTCAAGATGAAGTTGTTCGCGGACATGGACGATGCCGCTCCCATCGATTCAATCATCGCGTCGAGTTCGTCGGGAATCACGCCGAGCGTGATGCAATCAAAATCCAAACACCCCGAGCGAATTCTCGTCGGCCATCCGTTTAATCCGCCGCACATCATCCCGTTAGTGGAAGTTGTCGGGGGAACGAAGACTTCGCCGGAAGCGATTCAACAGGCGCTCGCGTTTTACGCGTCGATTGGGAAGAAACCTATCCAATTGAAAAAGGAACTTCCCGGTCATGTCGGCAACCGGCTGCAAGCCGCGCTCTACAAGGAGATCATGTATCTGATTCAGCACGACGTGCTGAGTGTTGAAGATGCGGACGTGGCCGTGAGTTATGGGCCGGGGCCGCGCTGGGGAGTGATGGGGCCGAGTTTGCAATGGCATCTCGGCGGAGGCGCCGGCGGCATCAAACACTTCATGGACCATCTCATGGATCCGTTGGCGGCGATGATCAAAACTCTGGGTACGCCTGACGTTACGCCGGAGCTGAAGCAAACGATTGTCGAAGGAGTCTTGCGCGAAGCGGGGAATCGTTCAGTGGACGCGCTCGCACAGGAAGAGAACGAACTGCTCATCGGACTGTTGCGTTCACGCGCACAATCGGAAAACCGGACGACAAAGGGAAAGACGACACGCGCCGCGGCCTAAAGATCGACAATGAACTCGATCTTTAACGATCCGGGCTTTTGGCACCGGTTACAGTTCGGGTTCACGATCGTCTATCACTATCTCTTTCCGCAGCTCACCATGGGGCTGGCGTGGTTCCTGGTTTACTGGAAATGGCGCGCCCTGCGGACCGGTGACGAAAAATACAATCAAGCAGTTCGGTTTTGGGCGAAGATCTTCGGACTCAATTTTGCCGTCGGCGTCGTCACCGGCATTCCGATGGAGTTTCAATTCGGAACGAACTGGGCGGACTTTTCCAAATACGCCGGTGGCGTGATCGGACAAACGCTGGCGATGGAAGGCATGTTCGCCTTCTTCCTGGAGAGCGCGTTCGTTGGTGCGCTGATCTGGGGCGAAAAACGATTGGGACCGCACGGACATTTTGCTGCTGCGATTGCCGTTGCACTCGGTAGTTGGCTCTCGGGTTATTTCATTCTGGTGACGAATTCGTTCATGCAGCATCCGGTTGGTTATCAGATCGAAGCGAACGGTTCGTTAGGCATCGCCAGCATGGGCGCCTATTTGTTGAATCCGTGGGCATTTGTGCAGTTCGCTCACAACCAATTGGCGGCGGTTGTGACCGGCTCGTTTGTCGTTGCTGCGATCGGAGCGTTCTACGCGTTGCGCGATCTTCATCCAGTCCAAGCCAGACTTTATTTGCGTGCAGGAACGTTCGTTGGGTTGATCGCGTCCCTCCTCGTCGCGTTTCCGACTGGCGACGCACAGGCCAAGATGGTTGGCAATCACCAACCGATCACGCTCGCCGCGATGGAAGGAAAGTTCGAGGGCGGGGCGATGGCGCCTGTTGC
>Ga0209690_1001941_pt1 | contig 11844 bp, 9 predicted proteins | sample GraSoiAngelo_150_FD_186164 | JGI IMG/M metagenome (GOLD analysis project Ga0209690, IMG submission 186164) | Grasslands soil microbial communities from the Angelo Coastal Reserve, California, USA - 14_1009_09_40cm (SPAdes) (version 2) | ecosystem: Environmental > Terrestrial > Soil > Grasslands ...
CCTGCGCCCACTGTTGGAAGGATTGCAGTAGCAATTGGATAGCGCGGCCTCGCTGGAACAGAGTCGGTTTCAGAGCCAGTTTCGGCCGCTCTGAGGGCGGCCAGCTTGTCGCGCAACTTAGCGGCGTGCTGCTCGACGCGGTACTCCAGAGCGGTGCCGGGGGCCGCACGGCGCCGAGGTGCCGATGCGGGTTGTCCATGCCTTAAGCGTCATGGACCTGTTTATTTCATCCACAGCATTATCGCGGCGCACGGGCTTCCCGTGAATTCCTGCGGCGTTGCGCCTGGGTCTGGGTATGCTTCGACCGCCAAAACGTCATCCGTCTGCACTTCGTCCAGCGTCCGTCGGGGTCCGAGCGCGTTCGTCCAGAGCTCCAACAAGCATGGCTGTTGCTCGGCGCTTGTCGGGTTGGGATTCATGATGTAAGTGCGACCTCGACTGGCCTGCTGCCCGCAATCCCTCTCTCCCTTGCGGGTTACGTAACAGATGAAGAGGAAGCCGGGCTTCTGCCGGATGAGGCTGAAAAGGCTCCCACCGACTCGCTGTAGGTCATCCGGCGTTAGGAACACGCCTTGGCGATACCTTGCCTTGTGGTCGTAGAACCGGGCGAGCTCCGGGTACATTCTCACATCGGCGTCTTGAGCCGCCGCCCGATCGGGATCCGTCTTCAATTGGCGCATACTCGTCGCACCGAGATCCATCTCAGTTCCCGCAATTCCTTCGGGAAGGGTGACGAGAGCCGGGGCGTACCCCCACCGGCGTACCATCAACACTAGCGGGCCAACGGCCGCAGATATGCGAAACGTTCCGTCATGGCCGGTGCGTTGGCCCGTGGCCGTCCGACCGAGGTAGATCGCCGCTTGAGAAACCGGGTTGTGGTTGGCCGAGTCCACGACCGTCCCCTTGATAGTGCGGGACCCGCCTTGTCCCAACGCCTGCCGACCTGATTGGGTATCTGTGGTGGCGCCGCCGTACTGTATTGGCAACCTGACTCGTATTCGCACTGCGTCGTCGTACCTGCAACCTGGCCAGAATGTCGCGGCCTTCGCTATGCGCAACGCCTCGGAGTCCAACGCTGTATTGCTGCGCTCGAGGATGGCAGCGGAACTGGAGTCCACATTGCCATCTGCGTTCACCACGAGGCTCAGCACGACCCGGGCCGGGAGGCGTCCTTGGACGAGACCAGGCGGCAGCCTCGGCACGACGATGTGCCGGACAATTGGTGGCTCTGTGACCTCAGTAAGCTCAAAGATGGTTGTGTCGGTCGATACCGAAACTGCGCAGGAGGTTCTGGCGCGAGCTGTATCGGGCGTCTGGCCGAAACCTGGCGGCGTCACGATCAGCAGGCCAAGCGGGATCACAAACCATCGCGACCAGCGCATACGGACCTCGGCGGGCGCAGGAACCGCCGGCGATAACCTCGGTTGGCCGTTGACCGCTGCTCCGTAGCTCGTCGACAAATCAACGGACCGCGTGAACGACGGCCGCACGGAGAGCGCTAGTACGCCTGCGCCCACACCGCCTCCGCGACGCTGGGCTTCCCGCACCACACACACGTCTTGGGCGCCTCAGCCGAGCGGAATTCGGGATCGGGGAGCACCCGCACGGTTGCCCCCGTCTGCTGCTTGATCTCGGCCTCGCACTCGGGCGAGCCACAGAAGCCGCCGTACGCGAATCCACCCACGCCCTTCATGAACTCGAGGAACTGCTGCTTGGTGACGCCACGGATGGAATGCGCTTCGCGTCGATCCTTGGCTGCCTGAAACAACGCGGCCTGGATCTCGTCGAGGGTTTTCCGAGCCACGCCGCCGAGCCCGTCCAGCTTGGCGGGCGCCTTGCCGCCGGTGCGGCGTGCCGTCATCACCTGCCCGGCGGCCACGTCGCGCGGGCCGATTTCGAGCCGCAGCGGCACACCCTTGGCCTCCCACTCGAAATACTTGGCGCCGGGCTTGAGGCTGTCCCGGGCATCGAGCTCCACACGGACGCCGGCTCTCGCGAGCTCTTCCTTCACCTTGCCCCCAACCCCTAACACCTGACTTTTCTCCTCCTCGGATTTCCAGATCGGCACGATCACCACCTGTACCGGCGCCAGCTTTGGTGGGCAGACCAGGCCGTTGTCGTCCGCGTGCGTCATCACCAACCCGCCGATCATGCGCGTGGAGACGCCCCAGGAGGTGTTCCACACGTATTGGAGGCCGCCCGCCGCGGTCTGGTACTGCACGTTGAACGCCTTCGCGAAGTTCTGGCCGAGGTTGTGCGACGTTCCGGCCTGCAGCGCCTTGTTGTCCTGCATCAGCGCTTCGAGGGCGTAGGTGCGCAGCGCGCCGGCGAACTTCTCGCTCTCGGTCTTCCGCCCCGTGAGCACGGGCATCGCCATCCATTGCTCCTGAAACGTGCGATAGACCCCGAGCATCTGTCGGGCCTCCGCTTCGGCCTCCGCTTCCGTGGCGTGCGCGGTGTGCCCCTCCTGCCACAGGAACTCCGTGGTGCGAAGGAACAGCCGGGTCCGGAACTCCCACCGCACGATGTTGCACCACTGGTTCATCAGCAGCGGCAGGTCACGGTAGCTCTGTATCCACTTGGCGAACATCGCGTAGATGATCGTCTCGGAGGTGGGCCGCACGACGAGCGGCTCCTCGAGCGCCGACTCGGGATCGGGCATCACCGCCTGCGCGCCCGCTTTGCCGGTGGCCTTGAGCCGGGTGTGCGTCACCAGCGCGACTTCCTTTGCGAAGCCCTCCACGTGCTCGGCTTCCTTCGCGAGAAGGCTCATGGGAATGAAGAGCGGGAAGTACGCGTTCTGGTGACCCGTCGCCTTGAACATCTCGTCCAGAGCCTGCTGCATCAGCTCCCACAGGCGGTAGCCATGGGGCCGGATGACCATGCAGCCGCGCACCGGCGAGTAGTCAGCCAGCTCCGCCTGCATCACGACGTCGTTGTACCACTCGCTGAAGTCCTTGGCGCGTGGCGTGATCTTCTGCGCTTGGGCCATTAGTGGAAGGATCCCTGAACGAGCTTCGCGATGGGCACTCGTTCCTCGGTGCCCGCCTTCAAGTCCCGCACCACCACCTCGCCGGCCGCCCGCTCGTCGGGCCCGACGATGATGGCCCGCGGTGCTCCCCGGGCCGCGGCGAGCTCCAGCTGCTTGCGGATGGCCGCCGGACGGAGGCCGTATTCGACCGCCACGCCCAGATCCCGCAGCTGGTGCGCGAGCTCCAGCAGCGGCGCTACGTCGTCGCCGCTCACCGCTATCAAAAAGGCGTCGAGCTTCGTCGACGCCTGGTCGGCCGGGCGGCGCTCCTTCAAGAGTTCTCCCAGGACGACGTCCCCCATGCCGAAGCCCAGGGCGGGAAGATCGACGCCGCCGAGCGCCTTCAGCAGCCCGTCGTAGCGGCCGCCGCCGCACACCGCCCGCAGTGATTTCCCCGTGTCGAACAGCTCGAACACGATCCCGGTGTAGTAGGCGAGCCCGCGGACGATCGTGAGATCCACCGCGACGAAATCCCCGAGCCCCATCGCCTGCAGGGCTCCGACGGCCTGGCGCAGCGGCTCACCCGCCTCCTCGCCACCCTTTACCTTGCCGAGCGCGGACAGTGCGGCGTCGAGCCCACGCAGCGCCGCGATTTCGAACACGGCGTCCGTTTCCCGTTTCCCGATTCCTGCTTTCGAAAGGATCTCCGCGATCCCTTCTCGCGGAACCCGCTCGCTCTTGTCGATCGCCTCGAACGCCGCGCCGAGCTGCCCCTCGCTCAGGCCGCGCCCGAGCAGCAAGGTGCGCAGCACGCGGCGATCGGACATCCGGACCTGCACGTCGCGCGGCCCCAGCCCGAAGGCGCGCATGATGTCGATCGCGGCCGCGATCAGTTCCGCGTCGGCCAGCGGGCTCGCTTCGCCGAGGATGTCCATGTTGAGCTGAAAGTGCTCCCGCAGCCGTCCCCGTTGCTGCCGCTCGTAGCGGAACAGCTGCGGGATCGAGAACCAGCGGATCGGCTTCTTGAGCGCCTGGGCGTGCGCCCCCACCATGCGGGCGAGGGTGGGCGTCATCTCGGGGCGCAGCGCGACCTTGCGCCCGCCCTTGTCGTCGAATGCGTACAGCTGTTGCACGATCTCTTCACCGCTCTTGTCCGTATACAGCTCCAGCGGCTCGAGCGGAGGGCCGTCGTATTCCTGAAATCCGTAGCGCCGCGCGACCTCGCGCCAGGTGGCGAAGATGTGGTTACGGAGAGCCAGTTCGTCGGGGTAGAAGTCACGGAAGCCTGGTAAGGCTTGTCCTTGCATCGCAAGAATTTAGCCGACCGGCGCGAACCCGGGCAAGCGGGCGAGCGCGTCGCCCACGGTGTGAAACGATCCGGTGACGATCACCGTCGCGGCGTCATCCTGCACGCGCTCCAACGCGCGCTCGAACTGCGGCTCGAGCTCGTGGGCCACCGCGAGATTCCCGAGCTCCCGCTCCAGCCGGCCGAGGTCCCAGCGACGTCGCTCGGGTGCCGTATCGGGCATGGTGAACACGAAGCTGTCGACTTCCGGTGTGAGGCAAGCGATCATCCCGAGGTAGTCCTTGTCGCCCAGCACGCCGACCAGCGCGCGCCGGGGGTGCGGCGGATCGTACTCCCGCAGTGTGTCGGCGAGCACGCGGGCGCCGTCGGGATTGTGCGCCACATCGAAGATCCACCGGCCGCGCACGTCGAATCGCGCCGGCACGTATGCGTGCGCGAAGCTGTCCGGCCACTCGTCGCCGACGGGTCCGAACGGTGGCGCGAGGGCGTTCAGCGCCCCCAATGCGACCCAGGCGTTCGCGTGCTGGTGCCGTCCCTTCAAGCCGAGCGGCCGCGTCGGCGCGCCGCGCGCGTCCACGGGGATCAGCGGCTGTGCCCCACGCCGCTCCGCCTCCGTGACGAGCACCTGGCGCACGGCCGGATCCAGCTCGCCGGTGACGAACGGAACGTCGCGCTTCGCGATCCCCGCCTTTTCCCGCGCGATGGACGCGAGGTCGTTGCCCAAGTAATCGGTGTGCTCCCGCGCGATCTTGGTGACGACCGACACGAGAGGCGTGATGACGTTGGTCGAGTCGAGCCGCCCGCCTAAGCCGACTTCGATCACGGCGATATCCACCCCTCGCGCCGCGAGGTCGGCGAAGGCGATGGCCGTGGTGGCCTCGAAGAAGCTCGCGTCCAGCCGCTCGATGTGGGGGCGCAGAAACGCGGTCCATTCGGCGAAGGCTTCCTCGCCGATCGGCACGCCGTCCACCTCCACGCGCTCTCGCACCGACACGAGGTGCGGCGAGGTATAGACGCCCACCTTCAGCCCCCGGGCACGCAACTCGGCCGCCGTGAACGCGCAGGTCGAGCCCTTACCGTTGGTGCCCGCGATATGGATCGAGGGAAAGTGCCGCTCCGGATGGCCCAGTACGTCCAGGAGCCCCTCGGTCGGCCCGAGGCTCCACTTTATGCGGCTCCCTTGTCGCGCGAAGAGAAAGCGGCAGGCGTCCCCGAAGGACAACCGGGTCAGTCGGCAGCCTCCGCCGGTTGCCGGCCGGCCATGTGACGGAGCAGCTGGGCGGTGGTGTCCCGCAGCTCGCTGCGCGGCACCACTGCGTCGATCATCCCATGCTCGAGCAGGAACTCGGCCGTTTGGAAGCCGGCGGGCAGGTCCTGGCCGATCGTCTGCTTGATGACCCGCGGCCCGGCGAACCCGACCACCGCGCCCGGCTCCGCCAGGATCACGTCTCCCTGCATGGCGTAGGATGCCGACACGCCCCCGGTCGTAGGGTTCGTGAGGACCGAGATAAAGGGCACCCGGGCCGACCGCAACCGGGCGATCTCGACCGAGCTCTTGGCCATCTGCATCAGGGACAGCACCCCCTCCTGCATCCGCGCCCCGCCCGACGCCGATACGATGACCAGGGGGACGTGTCGCTCGGCCGACCGCCGGGTCAGCCGGGCGATCTTCTCGCCCACGACCGACCCCATGGAGCCTCCCATGAAGTTGAAGTCCATCACGGCGACGTCGAGCGGCATGCCGTCCAGCCGGCCGTAGCCGGTACGCACGGCCTCGAGGGGGCCCGCCTTTTGGATCGCCGTCTCGAGGCGCTGCTGGTAGTGCTCAAAGTGGAGGGGATCGGTGGAGCGGAGCCTGGCGTCGAGTTCGTGCCAGGAGCCTTCATCTACGAGGAGGTCGATGTACTCCTGGGCCGAAATGCGGCGATGGTGCCCACAATTGGGGCACACATTCAGCGCGCGAACAAACCGGTCCTTGATGTCGATGTGCCCGCACTCGTCGCATTTCTCCCAGGCGTCGGCTGGAATCTCCAGCTTGACCCGTTCGGACGTGCGCGGCTTACGCTCTTTTTTGAACCAGGCCATTCGCACCACAGTGGGGGACTTGAAGGCGACAATTTGGGAGGGGCCTCCTCCCGGCGCCAGTCCCGACCGCGTAACTCGTTGTCAGAGTTCGGCGTAGCCCGACTGGCGAGACTCCCAGGCAACCCGGAGCGAGATGCCCACCGCGATCGAGCACGCGAGCAGGAAGGAGCCCCCGTAGGAGAAGAACGGCAGTGGGATACCGGTGATCGGCAGCAAATTCACCGTCATCCCCACGTTCTCGATGATGTGGGTGAACAGCAGGCCGGCGACCCCGAAGACGCACAGGCTGGAATACGGATCGGTGGCACGCCGGGCGATCCGGAGCAAGATCAGAATCAGCGCCATGAGGAGTACCAGCGCTACCATCACGCCCACGAACCCGAGCTCCTCTCCGACCACCGGAAAGATGAAATCGGTGTGTTGCGCGGGCAGGAATGCGAGTCGCTTCTGCGGGCCGTGGGTGAACCCCTGGCCCAGGAGGCCGCCCGAACCGATGGCGATCTTCGACTGGATGACGTGCCAACCGGTCGCGCGGGGGTCCACCTCGGGGTTCAGGAACGCCAGCAGGCGGTTCTGCTGGTAGGGGGCCAGGCGACCCCAGAACGGCACCGCCACGACGCCCATCAGGACGTTCCCCAGCATCACGGCCAGGCCTTCCCACACGTAGGGCCGCCACCAGAGCAGCAGGGCGACCAGCACGATGATCCAGGCGCCCCAGGCCACCGTCGAGAAGGCGAGCACGAGGCCGATGACCGGCGACCCGAGTAGCACCAGCAGGGAGGGCTTCGTGCCGGCCCAATACAGCATTGTGAACAGGATCGCAATGAACACGATGGCGCTTCCCAGATCCGGTTGCTTGGCGACGAGCAACGTCGGCACGCCGGCGATGAGGCAGGGAGGCAAGAGTTCGCGCAGCGTGGCCGGCGCCTCGCGGCGCTCGGCGAGCCAGCGCGCCAGCATGAGCACCACGGCGAGCTTGGCCAGCTCGGCCGGCTGGCCCAGGCGGACCCCCCCGATCGCGATCCACGACCGCTCGCTCGCGGCGGTGCCCGCCCCGGTGCCGGTGGCGAGTGTGAGCAGGAGGACCACGACGCTGATGCCGTAGGCGTACGGCGTGGCCCATTCGAGCAGCCGGGGCGAGGTCCGGAACATCAACACGACGGCCACCAACCCCACACCCAGCCAGATCAGCTGCCTTTGCCAGATGGTCGTGACGAAGGTGGGGACATCGGTTTGCCCCGCGGAGTAGAGCGTCGCGAGCCCGTACGCGGCGAGGGCGACCACTACCGCGGTCAGCGGTCGGTCGATCTCAGTGAGGCGGAGGCGCATTGCCGCTGTCCGGTGGCATGCTCGGGGGAAGGATGGGGGGCACGACCATGCTGTCCTCTTCCGGGATGCCGGGGAGGATCTGCGTGGCGTGCGGGGCGGTGTCGGTTGGGAGCACGATCCGAATCTTCGAGGCGAGGGTCGTGTCCACCCCGAGGTAGTGTCCGATCACGCGGGTCACGAGCGGTGCCACGTAGGGGCCCTCGCGCGCGAATTCTACGATTGCGCCCACCACGATCTCCGGCTTCTCGGCGGGCGCAAACCCGATGAACCAGCCGTGCGCGGGCCCGTGCGGGTTTTGGGCCGTGCCGGTCTTCCCGGCGATGGCGACGCTGCCGCCGAACCGTCCCGCGCCGCGCGCCGTGCCGCGCTCTACCACGCTGATCATCGCCTGGCGCAAACCGGCAAGCTGGTCGGGCCCCAGCGCCAGGCTCACGTTCGCATCAGGGGCGGGATGCACGAGATAGGGAGATCGCGCCCGGCCGTCGCTCGCGAGCATTTGGTAGAACCGGATCATGTTGACCAGGGTCTGGGCATTCTCCCCCTGCCCGATGGCGAGGTTGAGCGTCACCGCCGCCGTCCAACGGCGCGGGCCGTAGACGCGGTCGTAATAGTCGGTGCCACCCGGGAATTCGGAGGTGATCTCGCCGGGGAGGTCGATGCCGGTGCGGGAATGGAACCCCAGGCCCGTGGCGTCCTCCAGCATCGACGTGAGGCCGAGCTTCAGGCCCAGCTGATAGAAGTACACATCGCAGCTCTGCGCGATCGCATCGGCGAGGACCAGGTCGCCGTGCCCTTGAGCCGACCAGCAGTGGAAGAACCGGTTGCCGTATTGGAAGCCGCCGCGACAAGGGATCGGCATGCGCGACCGCAGCGTGACGATGCCGCGCCGCAGCGCCATCGTCGCCAGGGCCAGCTTCCAGGTGGATCCCGGCGGATACCGTGCCTGGATGGTGCGGTCGAACAGCGGGTGTGCCTCGCTCACGTTGAGGCGGCGCCAGTAATCCGGGTCGACGCCGCCTACGAAGGCGTTGGGATTGAAGCCCGGCGCGCTGTACAGGGCGAGGATCTCCCCGGTATTGGGGTTCAGCGCGAGCACCGCGCCGCGTTGTCCCGCCGGGAAGATCTGCGCGATGTAGCGCTGCAGGTCGAGGTCGATCGTGGTGTGCACCGCCCGGCCCGGCACCGGCGGCAGGCGGGACGCGGCGCCTCCCTCGCGCACAACCCGTCCCAGCGCGCTCACCTCGACGAAGCGCACGCCGTCCGCGCCCCGGAGCGAGTCGTCGTACTGTCGCTCGAGCCCCCCCTTTCCCAGGAGGCCGCCGAGCCGCACCGCCGCGAACCGCCGCTGGGCCCGCTCCGTCTCGGTGATCTCGCCGACGTAGCCCACCAGGTGGGCAACCACCGAGCTGTCCGGGTAGTGCCGCTTCGGCTCCGCCTGGATCAGCAGGCCCGGGAAGATCACTCGCCGCTCCTCCAGCGCCGACACGACGTCGAAGGTCGCGTTCGGGAGAACGGTGATCGGCAGGTAGGGTGTCCGGCGGTACCGGATCAGCAGCCGCTCGATGGCGGTGTTGTCGAGCTTGACGATCGACGCGATGCGCCGCAGGGTGGCCCGCAGGGAGTCTTCGTCCGCCGCCGGAAGCAGCGACACGGTGTAGCCGGTCAGATTCTCCGCGAGGATTTTACCGTTGCGATCGGTGATGATGCCGCGCGGCGCGGGCAGCGGGATGGGTCGCAGCCGGTTCGTCTCCGACTGCAGCTGGTATTTCGAGTGGTCGAGGATCTGCGTGCGGAAGAACACCAGCACGAGGGCGGCCCACGCTCCCAACACCACGGTCCGCGTCAGGCGGAGCCGCCGCTCGAGCAGGTGCGGGTGGAAGGTGCTCACGCGTCGCTCAGCCGGATCGCCAGGTGTCGCCCGAACAGCCACAGCACGAGGACGCCCGCCACGGCCGTCGTCAGGCTCTGGATCGGGGACCAGACGAGCAGCTCCCAGCCCAACAGCCCTCCCTTGAGTTTCCCCGATGCCAGCGCCACCGCGAGGTTGCGACACCAGGTGCCGGCGAAGAACAGACAGCCGTTCACGAACAGGTTCTCCGCGAAGAACACCGCCTTGCTCCAGGAGGAGAGATACCCCACAAGCGTGTGCGCGAGGGCCCCTGCCCCGAACGACGCCGGCGTGAGCGCGTCGCGCAGCAGGCCGACCAGGAAACCCGCCGCGGCGCTCGGGCCCGGTCGCGCCCGGATGGTGTAAATCAGGAGCGCCAGCAGCAGGAAATCGGGCGCCACGCGGTCGCCCCCCAGCCGGCCCCGGACGGAAAACTGCAGCACCACGAGCGCCGCGAGAATCACGTAGAAGCGGTACTTGTCGCTGCGTCTCACGGCGTCTCTCCGCTCGATTCGAACAACGCGCGCAGGTCCCCGCGGACCGGTGGTCCGGTGAGAATCATCACGTGCGTGACCGCGGCGGGGTGGACGGCGGGCCGGATCAGGTAGGCGCGCTCCCACCCCTCCGCTTCCCCCGCGACGCCCACCACCGTGCCGATCGGAACGCCGCGCGGCAGCACGCCTCCGAGACCCGACGTGAGGATCATCGTGCCGGTGGGCACGAGCTGCCGGTAGGCCACGCCCTGCAGCTCGAGCAGCCAGATGCGCGGCCCTTCGCTGCCGTGGGGGGCAACGATACCGTAGACACTCCCATCCGCCGCCATCGCGCTGGCGCGGAATTCGGGGTGCGCCCAGCTCACGACCACGCTGGTCTTCGCGTCTACCGAGCTCACGATCCCCACCAGCCCCTCCGGGCTCACAACCGCGGACAAGGGCTTCACCCCCTGGTTCTTCCCGGCGGACACGATGAAGCTGAGGGCACTGGATGGCTCCGGCTCGTGCAGCACTTCGGCCGGCACGTAGCCGCTTGAGAGTCGTGTGCCCAGACCGAGCAGGCTGCGGAGCCGGGTATTCTCGCTCCGCAGCTCGGGGAGGAAGGTCGCGGCGAGGGCGGCGGAGTCGCGCTGGGCCACGACCGCGTCGTAGCGGGCGAGCGAGGCGGAGAGGAGCTCTGTTTGCTGCTGCAGGGCTAGGAACGGAGCGAGCACCGTCTGCCGCAGGCTGCGCGCGAGCGGATCGCGGATCCGTTCGGGCAGGCTCATGGCGGCAACGGACAGCAGGACGCAGCCGAGGAAAGCGAAGGTGTCGCCCCGCGAGGCGTAGCGGTCCGCTCCGAGCGCCATCGCCCTAGGTCGTCAGGACGTTGCGGTATTTCTCCGGATCGTCGAGGATCCGCCCCGTCCCCCGCACGACGCAGGTCATCGGGTCCTCGTCGAGGTGGATCGGCAGGCCCGTCTCCTGCTGCAGCAGCACGTCGAGGCCGCGGATCAAAGCGCCGCCTCCGGTCATCACGATCCCCCGATCGACGATGTCGGACGCCAGCTCGGGGGGCGTGATCTCCAACGCCCGCCGCACCGCGTCCACGATCTGCTGGATCGGTTCCTGCACGGCCTCCCGGATCTCGCTCGAGTGCACCCGCACGATCTTGGGAATTCCCGAGACGAGGTCGCGGCCCTTCACCTCCATCTCGCGCTCCTCCCCCACGGGCGCGGCCGATCCGATCTGGATCTTGATCTGCTCCGCCGTGGGCTCGCCGATCAGGAGGTTGTAGTTCTTGCGCATGAACTGCACGATCGCCTGGTCCAGCTCGTCACCGCCGGTGCGGATCGACGTATCCGATACGATTCCGGACAGGGCGATCACCGCGATCTCGGTCGTGCCGCCGCCGATGTCGATCACCATGTTGCCCGTGGGCGTCTCGACGGGCAGCCCCACGCCGATCGCCGCCGCCATCGGCTCGGCGACCATGTAGACCTCTTTCGCTCCGGCCGACTGCGCCGAGTCCCGCACGGCACGCTTTTCGACCTCGGTAATGCCCGAAGGCACGCACACGATCACCTTGGGCTTCACGCGGAACAGGTGGCGATCGATGATGGTCTTCAGGAAGAACCGCAGCATCTTCTCGGTGACGTCGAAGTCCGCGATCACGCCGTCCTTCAGCGGTCGAACGGCCAGGATGCCGTCCGGCGTGCGGCCCAGCATGCGCTTGGCCTCGAGCCCGATGCCTTTGATCTTCCCGGTCGCCTTCTCGATCGCGACGACGGAG
>Ga0209690_1001943_pt1 | contig 11837 bp, 8 predicted proteins | sample GraSoiAngelo_150_FD_186164 | JGI IMG/M metagenome (GOLD analysis project Ga0209690, IMG submission 186164) | Grasslands soil microbial communities from the Angelo Coastal Reserve, California, USA - 14_1009_09_40cm (SPAdes) (version 2) | ecosystem: Environmental > Terrestrial > Soil > Grasslands ...
GCGATCGCGCGGCAGGGGCCACACCATTCAGCCCAGAAGTCCACCATCATGAGCCCAGTGTCGCGGCTGATCGCTGCATCGAAATTCTCTTCGGTCAGGTGGACGGTCTCGGGGTTGGCCATGTGGCGGTCTCCTCGGTAAAAAGTCAACGTCTACGCTAACATGGCGACCCCTCTCACGCAAGCCAGGTAATACCGGAAACCTTTATATAGCTTGTCAGTTTGACACCTCGATCATGCTAGAGTCGATCTAGGCCATGGAAGTCGCCAAGATCCTCGTCGTCGACGACGAACCCTCGATCCTCAAATTGCTGAAGGAAGCCCTCACCCAATGGGGTTACCACGTCGGCTGCGTCGGCACTGGAGCCGAGGCGCTCGAAGCGATCCGCACCGAGCTTTACGACGCCGCGATCACCGACATCCGTATGCCGGAGATGAGCGGTCTCGATCTGCTTCGTGAGATCAAGCGTCACGACGAATCGATCGAGGTCATCGTGATGACCGGCTACCCTACGATCGGTTCGGCGGTCGAAGCCCTCAAGGAAGGCGCGTACGATTACCTGTCCAAGCCGCTGATCCTCGACGAGCTGCGCCACCTGATGGCGCGCGTCACGGAGCGGCGTTTCCTGAAGGGCGAGGTCCAGTCGCTCCGCGCGCGCCTGGGCGAAGAGCTCTCCGTGAACGAGCTGGTGGGCAACGCACCGCCGATGCAGCGAGTGAAGGAGATCATCAGCAAGGTCGCGACGACGGACTCGCCGGTGCTCATCGAGGGCGAGAGCGGGACCGGTAAGGAGCTGGTGGCCGCGGCGATTCACCGGCTCTCCGGTCGTGCCAAGGGCCCTTTCATCCCCGTGAACTGCAGCGCCATCCCCGAGGACTTGCTCGAGTCCGAGTTCTTCGGTCACGTACGCGGCGCCTTCTCGGGTGCCGTATCAGACGCGCTCGGCCTTTTCCGCGGCGCCAACGAGGGCACGATCTTCCTGGATGAGATCGCGGAGCTGTCGCCCGGTCTACAGGTCAAGCTGCTGCGCGTTCTCCAGGAAATGCAGGTGCGCCCGGTCGGATCCACGAAGGCGCACCCGGTCGACGTCCGCGTCATCGCGGCGACGAACCGGGACCTCGACCGGACGATCGCCGACGGGCGCTTCCGCCAGGACCTCTACTATCGGCTGAACGTGGTCCGTGTGAGCCTGCCTCCGCTGCGCACTCGGCGGGAGGATATTCCGGCCCTCGTGAACCATTTCCTCCGTCGCTACAACCGCCGGTTCAGGCGGGACGTGAAGGGGATCACGCAGGACGCGTTGTCGGCGCTTGGCGCCTACGACTTCCCGGGCAACGTCCGCGAGCTCGAGAACGTCATCGAGCGAGCTTTCGCGATGGGCGCCCGCGAGCAGATCACGCTCTCCGACCTGCCGGTGCTCGGCACCGCCTCAGTGCCCGCGGTGGCGGCTCCTGCCAGCGGGTCCGTGCCCAGACTGGCCGACGTGGAGAAGGACCTGATCCTACGGGCCCTGGCCTTCTACAAGGACGACAAGGAGGCGGCGGCGAGCGCGCTGGGCATCTCTCGGCGGACGATTTACCGTCGTCTCAAGGAGTACGGGATGCTCTAAATAGCACACTTGTTGCCGAACTGACACCCCGCCGTGGCTACCATCGAAGAAAATCCCTGATCTTCAAGCCTCTTCCGGATTGGCACCCCTGCTGCACATGCTCCGAGCCATGTACGCGACCATCCCCGTCGAAACAGAGTCCAAAACCCTCCAGATCGGTATCGGGTTCGCTTCGCACCAGGATGCGATCTGGGCGGCCGTCCGCGCGACCGCGATGGCGCGCACAGGCCTCCACGGTACCTCACCCGACCTCGTGCTTCTCGTCACGGCGGGTATGCCGGCCCAGGACGTGGTCCCGCTCATTCGGGGCGTGCTGGGGCCTGTTGGGGTGGCTGGAGGGGCGACCTCCGCGATTCTGACTCACAACGGGGCCGTGACTGCTGGGGCCCTGGTCATCTGCCTCACCAACGGTGAGGGCGCCGTGAGTGGCGTCGCTGCCTCCGGAGGCCGTGACTTGACCGAGGCAGGCCAGGGAGCCGCTCGGCTCATCCTCTCCGGTTGGCCCTTCAGGATGCGGTATCCCCGCGGTCTCGGCCTCGCGTTCGTGAAGCCGGGATTCGGCGCGCCCGCCGAGTCCTTCCTGCAGCCCTGGCGAATCCTGATGGGCCCCAAGATGCGGACGGTCTGCAGCGTGCTCTCGTCGCCGCTCGTCTACGGCGCTTCGACGACCGAGCCGCTCGCCAGCGCCGCGTGTCTCGAAGCCGCCTACTCGACCGGGTTGGGCTACGCCGAGGGGTTCGATGCGCGATCGGCACCCGACTCCGAGACCCTCATCCAGGGGTCCGTGGAGGCCGCCAGGTCGGCCCTGAAGCGTCTCGAAGGGGACGGCGCACGACTAGTTCTGGTGATCGAGTCGAGCGCGCGCCACCGGGCGCTCGGCTCCGCCGCAGCCGACGAATGGGCCGCGATCAGGAGCGAGGTCGACTCTCGCACGCCCTGCGTTGGCTGGCTCTGCGACCACGTCGCGGGCTACGGACGGGGCGTCCGCCCGGTCGATGCTCAGGGCTCGCTCGTCGTCGTGGCCCTCGGCGACGCCCCGCGCCGCTAGCGCCTAGCCTCCGCAGACCCGCCTGACGTCAGCCCAGTCCCGCCCGGGCAGCAGCGGCCGGAACTCCTTCGTGTGGGACCCGGCCAGCTGCTTCAAGGCCTCGACGCGCTCCGCGGCGAGCGGATGCGAGGCCAGATAGCGGAACGTGGCGGACGCGCCGCGCTCCGCGGCGCGCATGGTCTCGAAGAACGCGATCATCCCCCGCGGATCGACATCCGCAGCCAGCAGCATCCGAAGCCCTTCGACGTCCGCCTCGCTCTCGAGATGGCGGCTGTATCGCAGGGTGCCGAGCACGCGCGCGCTCTCGATCCCGTAGGCCATCGCGCCGGTGATGTCTCCCGACACCGCCACCAGCAAGAGCCCGGTGGAGGCGTGTTGTAGCAGCAGTCGCGTCGTATGGCGCTGGAGCACGTGCTGTAGCTCGTGTGCGAGCACTCCCGCCAGCTCCTCGGGCGTACGCGTGCGCTCGACGAGCCCGCGGAGCAGCACCACCTGGCCGCCGGGGACAGCGAATGCATTCACGGTCCCGTCGTCGACCACGGTCACACGCACCGTGTAGGGGCTGATCGGCTGCGGCTCCATGAGCCGCTTCACGATCGCGCCGATGGCCTCTTCGCGGTCGCGGTCGAGGCAGCGCCGCCTCGAGGCCGTGATCTGCTCCACGGCCGCCTGGCCGAGTCGCTCTTCCCAGGACACCGGTACCCGGGCGGCCAGCATGCCCGCTGCTGCTGGAATGCCCCACACATAGAGAACCGCGCCGATCGCCACGGCGGTGGCCGCCGCGCCGATCGTGAGAAGCAAGCGAGTCCGTCGCCGCCGCGGATCGTGAAAGCGGCGCCCGAAGCGGGGAGCAGTCGCATGCAACGACGCGAGGAACGCGTTGTCGTCGACCAGGAGGATCTCAGGGAACGGTGTACCGCGCTCGAGGCGGATCTGCTCGCCACGGTAGAAGCCTTGGGTCTGGCGGACCTCGCGGAAGGGCCACCAGAGGCGGGCGCCGTCTTCGAGGGCGATCTCGAGCCCGCTCGCAGCCAGGCGGATCGACGCCGGCCGGCGGGCGGCGCTCCGGCCATCCAGGTAATAGCCCGTGAATGCGCCGGGCATTTCCCGCTACGCGAACCCGACGTCAGCGCCCAGGAGGCTCGAGAGCGCGTCGCCGGTGGCGGTCGGGAGCTGAGGCTCCTGAACGATACCGGCGAGGTCGAGGGGGCCCTCGACGGTAAGATACGCGAACTCGAAGCGCGTGCGGCGAACCAGCACCCACGGCCATGCCAGGCCGAGCGTCACGATGAGCAACAGCCAGTTGCAGACATTCTGGGTCAGCAACCGTCCGCCCGTCATCGTCGAGCGAAAGCGTGCCGCCTCGAAGTACGTGTGCTCCCAGAAGTAGCGCGTCTTCCTCGCGTGGAACCAGAACAGATAGATGCCCAGCGTCGGCACGAGCAGGAGCAGCGCGACGACGTAGGCGCCGAGGAGATCGCGTCCGCGTCCGTCGAAGCGGAACTGCCTGCGGCCGAAGTACGAATTCGAGACCATGAACCCCTGCTGGCGTGCCTGGAAGAACGGGTAGTAGAGCGTGAGGGTCAGGGTGCTCAGGAGCGAAGCCACCATGAAGATCCTGACGAACGCCCATGCCTTGCCGCCGAACGAGAAGCGGATTCCTCGCCACGAGGTGCGGCTCAGGCGATAGCGCCGGGCCCCGACCATCGCGATTGGAATGAAGATGAAGACCAGGAGCGAGGTAAAGGCCTGGGTCGCGACATAGATCGTCTTGTCGCCGGAGAGTCGCGCGACTGCGCTCAGCGCCGTGATCGGCAAGCCGACGAACAGCAGCGCCTTGACGAATCCGAGCAGCAACTCCTTGCCGGTGCCGTGATAGGCGAATCGATCACCCTCGAAGCTGGTCTGGCTCAGCATGAAGCGGCGAATGCGGACCTTGCCCCAGAACCGATAGGCGCCGAAGGTCGCGATCGTCAGCAAGATGTTCACGACGTAGATGCCGAAGAGCGTTCCGCCCACGCCGTGGAAGCTGAGCCGACGGGGGACGCCGGCCATCGCGGCCACGGATGTCGTCGTCGTGGTCGCAGGCGCGGGCGTCATCACCGCGGTCGCCGGCGCGGCTGACCCGTTGGGGGCGGGCCGCCCCGGATGGGCGGTCTCCGCACGCGCGGCGGGTGGCGTGGCCGCTGGTGGCGCGCTCGCGCGGGGCGCGCTGGACGGGGGCGGCGGTGCCGGCGCGCGCCGCATCTTCTCGAGCGCCGCGACGTAGACCGAGGCGACGACGCCGCATTGTGCGCACTTGTCGCGCTCGACGGCCGGCGCGCCACAGCGAGGGCATGCGGTTGCCATCACTTCACCGGGTGCGGCGCCGGCATCGCGGCGCGCGCCCATCGCTCGAGCGGCACCGCGCGGACCAGCTCGGTCGCGGTCTGCTCGACGGCCCTGCCGAGCGCGCCGACCAGAGCCTTGCGCATTGCGGTGTTGTACCAGCGACCCGCATCGGTTCCGGAGAACCGCACGTACTCCGCGAGCTCCTCGTCCTGCAGCGCCTGATACGTGTAGAGCATCGACATCGTGCGCACCTCACGCAGAGTTTCGTTGGCCCGAGCGCGCACCTGTGCGGCTCGGTCTCCTATCTGGCCCGGCCGGAGCCGGCTTTCCGGCGGGCCGGCCGCCGACACCGCGCTCGACAGGCCTCGTGCGATCGCCGCCACGAGGTCAACCGAGGTTTCGTTTGCGCCGGTGACCCAGTCCAGCCGCTGGAGCAGCTCGAGCCGCCGGGCCGGTGGGGGGCTCGCCTTGAGGCTCGCGGCGTAGTCGGCCACCTTCTGGTCAGTACCCGGGTCCGACGCCGCGGTCTCCAGTGCGACGATCTTGCGCGCGATCGGAGTTCGCAGCCACGCGGCCGTGGTTTCCAGACTGGGGCGGTCGACCTGAGGACGAAACGCGTCGCGGATGGCGCCGTACACCGTCTCGCGGCGAAGCGATTGTGCGAGGATCCGGTCGATGGTGGCCTGGTCGGCCGGATTCATCTGACCGGGAGGCGGGCGCAGATCGACGGCGACCCGGCTCAGGAGCCCGACGAGCTGAGCGCGGACTCCGGCCAGCTCGAGGAGCTCGTCGATCTTCGTCGGGCCCGTTCTCGGAATCGGCGGCTGCGTCGGGATCTCGCGCCCCCTCAGCTCAGACACTTTCGTCTCCGGAGCCTTCGTCTCCGACGGCGCCTTGACGTCGAACGTCTTGACCTCAGGCGGTCTCACCTCGGGCGCTTTCACGTCGGGCGTGGGCATGGCGTCGGTCGCAGGCGTGCGGATCTCTCTCGCCTGGGGCGGCCGATTGGAGTAGGTGACGTTACCCCCCTCGTCGACCCAGCGGTACGTCTCCGCGTCGCTCGAGGCGGCGACGAGGATCAGCGCGCCGATCAACAGAGCGACCAGGGCCATCCGCTCAGTCATAGTTCCATCCGACGATGACCGGTGGGTCGGGAGCCGGCGGCAGCGCCGCGCCCGGGCCCCAGCGATCGAACTTCGCGAGAAAATCGCGGACCTCGGGCACCGGCGCCTTCCAGTTCGCGAGAAGGGCGACGGCGGCGCGCGCCTCTCTGGCGAAATCGTCGTACTTGCCTTGCGCATAGAGCACTCGCGCGAGCGCCAGGCGACCGCCCGCATCGTCACCAAAGAGCTGGACGGTCTTTCTCAGGTGCATCTCGGCTTCGGGGTAGCGCTCGAGGTCCGAGAGCAACTTTCCGAGGTTCCGATGGGTGCGCCACGAGTCGGGGTCGGCCTGCAGGCCGCGCTGGAGCCACGCGAGCGCCGCCTCACGGTCGCCGAGATGCGCGGCGATCGTCGCGCGATAGTTGTAGGGGCGTGCGAACGTCGGCGACAAGCGGATCGTCTCATCGAAGAGCCGCACGGCACCGTCGAGATCCCCATCCCGGAGGTAGCGTTGGCGCGCGATGAGGAAGAGCTGCTCGGCGCGCTTGGGGACTTCACGGTTGCCGCCGAGCCGAACGCGGAGATAGCGGGCGCCCGACGCCTTATTGCCGGTCGACGGCGTCGTCCGCGTTCCCTCGATGACCATCAGGCGCCCCAGACGCACGTATCCCTCGTCCGATAGCCACTGGCCGTACCACCAGACGCAATCGGCCGCGTCCGGCTGGCCCAGCGTGGCCAGACGAAAGGCGTTGAAGGTCTCCTCGCGCTCGGCACCCTCGCGCGACTTGGCCTGGGCCTCACTGCAGTAGTTCTCGCCCGACTTGACGATCGCGTACGAGCGCGCCAGCTGGCGCGCCTGCGCGAGATCGCCTTTCTCGGTGAGGATATCGAGCTTGATCTGCACGATCTGCTCGAGCGACGGATGATCACGGAGGAGGCCGGGCTGCAGGTACGTCGGCGCCCATTGGAAGAGCCAGCGCACGTGCGCCGGGTGGAGCGCGAGGAGCCGATCGAGCTGGGCGAGGGCTCGATCGTACTCACCCACGCGCACCGCGAACGACGCTGTCCGGTAGATCAGCTCGGCATCGTCGGGCGCGAGCGCGGAGGCCCGGTCGTAGATCGTGCGCGCCTCCTCGAACTCGCCCAAAAACTCCGCCATGCCCGCGCGGACGGTGAGCGCGCGCACCGACGTCGGCGCCGTGTCGGCCCCTCGCCGCGCCAGAGCCAGCGCCTCCGTGTAGCGGCCGGCCTGGAAGGCCGCCTGCGCGCGGTCCAGATCGCTTCCCGCCACTGCCTTGCGCTCCTGCGCGGCCGAGACCGAGCCGACGCAAAGCACCAGCGCGCTCGCAAGGGCGATCGCTCTCACGGCACCGATGGTCATCGCACGCTGAACGGTGTCGGACCCTGCCGGGCGTCACGCCCGAACTGCGCGTCGAGGAATCGCCGCTCTTGATCGAGGCTCGGCTCGAGGTTCACCGCGACCTGCAATTCGCGAAGCCCTTCATCACGACTCCGACCTTGAGTCCGAGCGAGGCATGCTCGCGCCATCGCCCGTACGCCTGCTCGAGCGACTGGATCGCCAGCTCCCCTTGCCCCATTCGATCGGCCATCTCGCCAAGGCGGAGCCAGGTCCTGGTGGAATGAGCGCGCCGAGCCGCCGCCTGGTAGGCGCTCAGCGCTTCGTCGAATTCTCCGAGGGCTTCGGCCCTGTTCCGTCGCCCGGCGTCCCGCGTCGACCGCCGCGCCGGCCTGACGTGACGTTCTGCATCCGGCGAGCGGGAGGACGAGGCCGAGGGCGCCGAGCGGCGGCACCCTAGGCCGAGCACAACCCCTCATCCAGGAATAGCGTGCGCCTCAGGGGCCTACAAACAATCCTTTAGGTGGCACCCCGGGGGGAGATGCACGGGCTGAGCACTAGCCATGGGGGCGACATTGAAAGCGGTCAGGTCAGGCGTTACGGACGTCACTTTCGAGACGATCCAGGGCGACCAGCTCCGTATCACGCGTGCCGGGCGCGCTGTAGCCGCCGCCTCCCGGGAGCGCGCTTCGAGCGAGCCGGTGAGCGCGTTGGTCGCCAGCGTCGTGCCGTGGACGACCGCCGGAACGTCGGCGGCCGCGGTTCGGGCATCGTCGAGGAGCGTCGCGATGCCTTGCTCGACCCCGTGTGCGGGGTCCTACGACGAGCGTCGGGCGAGGGCGATGAGCGAGAGCCCGTACGGCAGCGTGAGGCCGCGCAGGAGGTACTTCTCCATCGAAAAGACGGTGGTGAGCAGCGTGTTGAGCAGTGGCGATGGCACGCGCGGCCGGGGATCGGCCCCGACCCGCGCGAGCTTCTCGCTGGCCCAGGCGGCCAGCGCCGCCGGGAACAGGATCGAGTTGAAATACGAAAGCTGCCGCAGCTCGAAGCCCGCCGCTTGCATGACCCGGCGGAGCTGGCCCCGGGTGTAGCGCCGCTTGTGATGGTTGACGACGTCGTGTGGGCCCCACAGGAACTGGTATGCCGGCACCGTCACAAGGGCCCAGCCGCCGGGCTTCAGATAGTGGTGCGCTTCCCGGAGCACGGCCAGATCGTCGTCCACGTGCTCGATGACGTCGAGCAGCGTGGTCAGATCGAACCGTAGCTCGGCGCGCGGGAACGTCGCCAACGTGCAGCAGAACGCGTTCGTGAGGCCCCGCTGGCGCGAGAGGTCGATCGCGAGCTGTGACGTGTCCGTTCCATAGGCCTCGAACCGTTCCGACAACGCCTCGAGCACCGCCCCCGAGCCACAGCCGACGTCGAGCACACGCGCGCCCGGTGCGAGCCGGAGTCGCCGTTGAATCACGTCCTCGACGATCCGCTGGCGCGCCACGCACCACCAGTGAATCTTCTCGATCTCGTAGACGGTCTGGTAGAAGGTCGCTTCCATCAGTGGGCGCCGCCGCGCGCGCCGCTCGCGGCCCAGCTGTTTGCGTGGTGCCAGCGCAGTGACTCGAGTGTCAGCCCTCCTTCGACGAAGCAGCGCTCGACGCGCGCTCGCGGCATGTAGTGGGCGACGGGCGCCAGGAGCTGGTCGAACGCGATCGAGTGCACCTCACGGAACGGAAACGGGACGAGGTCCACCAGATAGCTGCTGTAGGGGAGAATCCGTGCGAGCCGAGGCCGCGTTCGCGCGGGGGCGTAGACCAGGCGCAGCGCGAACCAGAGCGGCACCGTGATGAGCCACGCCAGGCCGCTGACGAGCGGCAGCGGCAGGCGGCTCGTGAGGCGTCGCGCCGGGTCCACCAGCACCAGCACCCAGCCATTCCCCTCGCGGGCGTAGAGCCACGCGACGAAGCGGCCGCCCGGGCGAAGGAGCGGCGCGAGGGCCCTGAAGCCTGCCTCGGGCTCCGGCAGGTGGTGGAGCACTCCGATCGAGTAGATCAGCTCCATGCTCTCCGGACGCAGGGGCGGGCGCGTGAGGTCTCCCTGGATCACGTGGACGTTGTCGAGATCGGCGGTGTTGTGCGCCGCGGCGTCCACGGCCGGACCGAGGTCCACGCCGATGACTTCCCGGGCGCCGAACGCCGCGGCGAGCCGGAGATGGCGGCCCTTGCCGCAGCCGGCGTCGAGCACACGGCGCCCGACGAAGGCGTCGGGCCCGACCGGAGCCGTCCACCCCAGCATCTGGGCTTCGTACTCCGGGCGGATCTCGGCGAAGCGGGTCCATTCGTAGCCGAAGCGCTCGGCGGTGCTGACCTCCTCGGCGGCGAGCGTCGGTGGAAGCAGGCGCGGGATGCCGCCCGTGATGGGATAGCGCGTGCCGCAGGCGCCGCACTGGAGCTCGCCCTCACGGACATCGCCGGCGACCGGCACTGCCCGGGTCAACGCGAGCGCGCCACGGCATGTCGGACACGCGAGCCAGTCGAGCAGGCGCCTCTTCACGCCGGGTGGTACCGCGAGGCCCAGAGCTGGAAGGCCAGGAGCGTGTAGAGCTTCTTTCGATGATCGTGACGCCCCTCCGCATGCTCGGCGAGAAGCCGCCCGACCGCCTCGGGGCGGAAGAGCCCAGCCCGGCGGATCACCTCCGGGGCGCACACGTCTCGGAGCATCGGTGCCAGCTCCCCGCGGAACCAGCGCCCCAGCGGGATGCCGAAGCCCTTCTTCGGGCGCTCGAGAATGTCACGCGGCAGCACGCCGGCGAGGGCGCGCTTGAGCACGTACTTGGTGGTGACGCGCCGGAGCTTGAGATGCATCGGGAGGCTGGTCGCGAGCTCGACGACTCGGTGGTCGAGAAGCGGCACCCGCACCTCGAGCGAACAGGCCATGCTCGCGCGATCCACCTTCGTCAGCACGCCCTCGCCCAGGTACCCCTTGAGATCGAGATACAGCATGCGCTCGAGCCCCGACGCCGACGGAGCGTGTGACAGCATCTCGTGGAACGCGGCGTAGGACGGCGGAGCCTCCATCCGCGCGAGCGCGTCGGCCGTGAATAGCTCTTTCTGCTCGGCCGGAGTGAAGGACCCGAGCCAGGCCGCATGACGGTCGACCGGCGCGAAATCCAGGCCCGCCACGAAGCGCTTGAGCTTGAAATCGAAGCTCAGGTTGTCGAGCGACACCGGAAGCCGCTCGACAACCGGCCGGAGGAGCCGGCGCCGCAGCAAGGGCGGGATCAACTCGAGAGGGCCGGCCAGGCGATGGGCCTGGTAGGTCGGATATCCGGCGAACAGCTCGTCCCCGCCGTCGCCCGAGAGCGCGACGGTCGCCGAGCGGCGCGTGAAGCGCGAGAGCAGGTAGGTGGGGAGGAACGACGCGTCGCCGAGCGGCTCGTCGAGGAGCTCGGGCAGACGCGTGACGAGGTCGAGGGCCGCGCGCGGATCAAGGATCTCTTCCTGATGGTCGGTGTCGAGGACGCGAGCGACGCGACGTGCGTGCGCGGTTTCGTCGAACGAGGGGTCCTCGAAGCCGATCGAGAACGTCTTGAGGCGGCCGGGGAAGTGCCGCGCGGCGAACGCGGCGACCGCGCTCGAGTCGATGCCACCCGACAGGAACACGCCGAGCGGTACGTCACTCACGAGGTGCTGCTTCACCGAGCGGTCCAGCGCGGCGCGGAGCGCCTCCACAGCCTCGGCTTCGTCGATCCCCGCGCCCCGCTGGAAGTGGACGTCCCAGTACGGCTCGAGCTTGACGCGGCCGTCGGTATACGTGAGCCAGTGGCCGGCCGGGAGCTTTCGGACCGCACGGAGGATCGAATGGGGTGCCGGGACGTACTCGTGGGCGAGGTAACGTGACAACGCCGTGAGGTCGAGGGTTCGCTCGATCGCCGGATGTTCGAGGAGCGCCTTCAGCTCGGAGGCGAAGACGATCTGGTCGGGCAGCACCGCATAGTAGAGCGGCTTGATGCCGAGGCGATCGCGGGCGAGCAGGAGCGTGCGGGCGGGCGCGTCCCAGATCGCGACCGCGAACATGCCGTCCAGGTCGCCGACCGAGGCGACGCCGCGCTCCTCGTACCCGTGCACGATGACCTCGGTATCCGAGCGCGTGGTGAACACATGGCCGCGGGCGGCGTGGGCTTCCCGGAGCTCACGGTAGTTGTAGATCTCGCCATTGAAGACGGTCCAGACGCGCCCGTCTTCGCCGGTCATGGGCTGGTGTCCGGTCGTTAGATCGATGATCTTGAGCCGTCGCATGGCGAGGCCCGCCGGGCCCTGGACGAACACGCCTTCGTCGTCGGGCCCGCGGTGCGTGATCCGGTCGTTCATCCGCTTGAGTACCGCGGCGTCCGGCGTC
>Ga0209690_1001953_pt1 | contig 11816 bp, 13 predicted proteins | sample GraSoiAngelo_150_FD_186164 | JGI IMG/M metagenome (GOLD analysis project Ga0209690, IMG submission 186164) | Grasslands soil microbial communities from the Angelo Coastal Reserve, California, USA - 14_1009_09_40cm (SPAdes) (version 2) | ecosystem: Environmental > Terrestrial > Soil > Grasslands ...
CACCGATATCGCCCCAACCCATGTGCCGCCAGTAGGAAGGAAACATCGCCGCAAAATAGCCGCACGTTGATGACCCCGGAGGTGTAAAAGACGATCCCATGGAGATCTGCGACCAGGATGCACCACCATTCGTGGAACGGAAAAGTAAGTTCGAGCGTGGGTTTAAACCACCACCACCTTCATCCATGCCGGCAACAAATACGGTTCCGTTCGGACCCGTTGTCACCTGGACATTGCGGATGAAAGCAGCATTCGATTCCACTTGTACCGCACCGCTCCACGTCACACCTCCGTCATCAGAAAACGTGACAAAGATAAATTGACCGACGGCAAAATCGTTCCATGTCAGGTAAACACGGCCGTAGAACGGACTGGTTGGGGTGTTATCCACCCAGCCCGACTGGCGGTCATCAGAGCTGCCGTTGTGTGCGCATGACCCTGTTGACCAGTTGATACCATCGGTGGAACTCCAGAAACCAATTCCCTGACCACCGCAGCCTGTTGCAAGAAAGCCCGCGAGCCATCTCGTATGTTTCTTGTCGTAGACAAGTACCGGGTCACCATAATTGGTGCCATGGCCGGAGCAGAATGGTCGTGAGTTCATATCTGTCCACGTGCCACCGTCAGTCGAGGACGAAGCGCCTGCGTAACAGCTAGGTGCCGTGCGCGAATCATTGTATGCAACAACGCTCGTGCTTCCTTCAGTCCAGATTTGCGTCTCGGATTGAGTCACATGTGGATATGTTCCTTCTCCACCGAGCACGACATCCTGGTCAACCCCGCCCATATTGGTTGGGCTGGAAATACTCACCTCGCTGCTACTTGCTGTTGGGGGTGGGGGCACATGCCCACACGCGACAAGGATTCCATAGGCGTGCGAGTTGAGTTGCTTTTCAATGCCGAGCTGATCAATCAGATCACAGATATTCGGCGGAGTTTGCGCGAAGGCGGCGCCCCAATTAGCGCAAACCGTAAAGGCAAAAAGCGATAGAACAAACGGCAGAACTGAACTTCTCCTCATCGAATTTTCTCCCTTCGAAGTCTGAAATTTACAGAAGGCCCCTGGAAACGATCTAAGAAACGATCGAGGATGTGCCGCTAACGGGCTCGGAAAGCCCCTGCACGTTTAGACCGCACGTGTCCCGTCTGATTTGGTGGGAAAAAATGGCTTGCTTGTTGACCGGAAGTGGCACTTGAGACCCCAGGAGGGGCACCGGAATTCCACCTGCTCGGCTTCAGAATCCCGGTGCTCCGGAGTTGGCCCCCATGCAAATTCCAAGAAGAAGAATTCCCAGCCCGGCGGCAACGGCTAGAGGACAGCATGAGGTTATCCTTTCCCTACGCTTGAATTACAGCTTCAGGGCAAGAAGCGGAGCAATAGGGGCTCTATCCAGGAGTGAAAGATCACGGCTCCAGCTAAGAAACCGGCGAGGTACGCAATGGAGCTCCGGACGCCCTGAGCGGCCAGGACGTGTTGTCGAAAAGGACAACCATTGGCGAGTGTCGAAACATAGCCGACGGCAAAACCGCCGAAGACTGTAAGCAGGACTGCTACGCCGTCGGGGTTCGTAAACGACAAAGGACGCGAGCCAAGGATGAGACCGGTCATTGGGAATGTCAACCAAGCCGTGAGGCCAAAAGCGATGAGACCACGGAGTAAATAAGTATCGCGCACCAGCACGAAATCGCGGATGCCGCCAACGAAACACATCCGTGACCGCTGTCCCAGGTAACCAAGTATGATGCCGATAATGAAAGTTGAAATGGCCGCCGTCATTGCGTGGCCCTCCAGCGTAACCAGAATGTTCCGAGCACCACTCCTATAACCATTCCGCCGAATCCAATGAGGCCGAGCGCCTCCCCAGCTGCAGTCCTCAACAACAGCCGAATCGAACAGCCTCCGGCGAGCAAGGCGAAATTCATGACGAATATTCCATACAGAAATGCCTTCACCGAGCTGTCGGGTTTCTGCCAACGGAATTCGCCGCTGGTCTTTGAGGCAATTAGCGCCCCGATGAGCACGCCGATCGGTGTGAGAACCGGAAAAAACAGCGATGCCGGCGCGACATCCAAATGGGTGCGTACCACGCCATTCAATGTCCAATTCACAAGATCGCGCGCGTGACACGCCATACAAACGCCATAGGCCTCAGGCGGGCGCACGTCGAAGAACGAGCCGGCGGCTACGGCGAGAATACCCGCAATGATGCCCATCGGAACGGCACTTACTGGTCTAGTTCCAGTCATCGGTTCTCGGGCGATAGAAATGAATCCCATCGATCCGCACACTCTTCGCGGCGAGAATCGCTGAAACGCTTTCACGCTGCGCATATTCAAATCGAAGCGCCACGCCGCAATTAGGGCTCAGCTCCTTGGGACCCGGGATGAGTCGTGCCGCGAGTCCGTTGCGTTTAAGTACCGTCTCGGCGCGGATCGCGTGATGCGATGCAAAAAAACTGATCAGGCCATCCATGTCTTGACTTCGTTCTTACAGGCCCATCCGGCAATTTTGCCCAATGCCTCGAGAGATGTTTCGATTTCAGCCAGCGTATTGAACCAACTAAAACTGAAGCGCACGGTTCCAGCCGGGAAAGTGCCTATGGTATGGTGTGCCGCGGGAGCGCAATGCAAGCCGGTGCGCGCCATGATTCCGAAGTGTTCGTCCAAAAGGAGTCCGACTTCAGAAGGCACCGCGTCGCTGATATTGAACGAGACAACTCCGCATTGCTTCGACACATCTGTGGGTCCATAGACGTTGATGCCGGGGATCTCATGGAGTCCAGCAACGAATTTCGAAACAAGCTTCCGCCCATGTTCTGTCACCGCTTCAATTCCTATTTCTTGAAGATAACGGACGCCTGCTCCGAGCCCGGCAATTCCTGCGACATTCAGTGTTCCGCTTTCCAACATGTCGGGCAAGAATTGCGGCTGCGTTTCGTGTGCCGAATCACTGCCGGTGCCTCCTCTCAATAGCGGAGACAGCATCACACCATCGCGAATGTAGAGACCTCCTGTTCCTGTCGGACCAACGAGCCCTTTGTGTCCGCTAAAAGCCATGAGGTCGATTCCTGTCTTTTGAACATCGATCGAGATGGCTCCGGCCGTTTGTGACGCATCGACGAGGTAATTAATATTGCGATCCCGCGCAAGAGCTGCGATGGCCTCGATAGGCATTAACGTTCCAACAACGTTGGAGCCATGGGTTGTGACAACCAGACGCGTGCCTGGCCGAATAGCATCATTCAAACGGCTGACGTCCAACGTTCCATCCGGCCTGCACGGCACGATGGTTACGTAAACACCGGTGGTTTCAAGGTGACGCAACGGCCGCATGACGGAGTTGTGCTCCATACTCGTCGTTACGACGTGATCACCGGGCCGGACCAGGCCGTAAATAACGAGATTGAGTGCGTGCGTAGCGTTGTGCGTAAAAACGATCCGACTTGGATCTTCTGCGTTGAACATTTGGGCGAGCGCCTCTCGCGAGTTCTCGACAAGCCGGGCAGCGGCAATCGACATTTGGTGCCCGGAGCGGCCGGGATTCCCTCCGGCATCGGAAAAGTATTCATCGAGCGCGGCGCGCACAGCTGGAGGTTTCGGCCATGATGTAGCCGCGTTATCGAAATAGATCGGCATTAGAGCAACCGTTCGTCGTTCAATAGTGCGGGCCTCGTCTGAGGTGTCCGCAACAAGTCACTACATTGACCAAGCCCGAGGCGGGATTGTCCCCCAAAATCCAGCTGGACCGTGCGCACTTCCGGAAACTGAGTGAGCGTTGCGATCAAACCCAACAGGGCCGTCCGCATACGGTCGGGACGTTCTGTCGCGAGCGCGCGCAGCGAAGGCGTGTAGGAAAATTTCAGCGACAGTGCATTGCGGGCGCCGCTGTAATCGTACGCCAAAAGCCGGACGTCCGGTGGGAGACCGGTTAAATCCGGAGCAGGCGGGCCCGAAAGATACATGTCGAGCACCTCGCGCGACGTCGAGACCTTGGCCGGGATGGAGACCAGACCTGTCGCCGAGGCGAAATAGAGCAGCGGTATACGTTTTGTGCGAGCACCGTATGCTTCACCTGCAATGTTGAAATCGACTGATGTCACGCCCGGCAATTCTGTGATGGTGTCCACGATTGCGATTTCCGCGTATGGTTGGTTTGGCCATGCGGAGAGGCCGACGTGAGCCACATTGTTTTCGAGCGTAACCGAACGAATGTGTATGCCGGACGGAATTACAGTCTGCAACCGAGTCCCTTCTCTCGGAGTCTGCTGCAGGGCCTGAAGCACAGCCAGCGGGAGATTCTGATCATTCGGTAAGCGCCGCGATACCGGAAAGAGGAAATTTCCATCTTTGAAGTACAGCGTCACCGTAGCCTGTGTCTTCCAGGGAAGCCACCCAGGTTGGCCGCTTCGCGCAGTCTCAAGAGCTCTCAACCAGATTCCAGTACCAATAACCAGCAGGAGAATGAGAATCCGCACGAAGGCGCGAGCGTATTTCTTGCTGGGCATAAAGCTTATCAGCGGCACCTTCAAAGCCCAAGATACAGGCGATACAGGAGGTTGCTTGGGATGTGGAAATTGTCGGTAATGAGAATCACACCGAAGAATACGAGAACGACGCTCGAAATCAGACCGATACCGGAGGCGACCTTCTGTAGCGAGTTTAGGAGCGGCAAAGCTCGGGACAGAAAGAAAGCGGCCAGCAAATACGGTATCGCAATGCCCAATGAGAAGAGAAACAACGCTAGAGCTCCAAGTGTGGCGGATCCGACAGTGCCAACATAGATCATTAACGAGATGAAAAGCGCACCGCCGAAACACGTGGAGCAACCAACGGCAAAAGCGGATCCCATGAACATCATCTTTAGCGCATCCAGCCACCTCTTGGATGTGCGCAGTGTCGCTGTGAACGGCAAGCCGCAGAGTCCCGGCGCTCCTGAGTTGGCGCCCATCCAAATTCCGAGAAGAAGAATTCCCACCCCGGCGGCAATGGCCAGAGGACGATTCCAATGTTCCATTATTCCGGAACTCTGTAGCCGTTGGCCTGCCAGTCCGGCCAGGGAGCCTGTTGCCGTAAACACGACAGTAAACCCGGCAATAAAATAAAGTGCGGTTCGGATCACTCGAGACCGTGATACGCGCTCATCGCCGGCATTCTGGTGTACGTTGATACCGGCCAGCGCAAACGTGTAGTAAACGGTGAGTTGAAGCAAACATGGCGAGAGCACAGCCAGTAGACCCGCCAGCAGCCCAAAAACTGTCGGCAGTGAGAGATCGCTTGCGTTGTTCAGATCTTTCGGATAGATGATCGGCAAATCCCATTGCATGGCTTGCTCTACATGGGCAGTCGGATCGTGCGCAATCAGTTCGAACGACGCTGAGTTTTCGTTGATGACCGTCTTGCCATGATCGTCTCTGCTCGGGAAACGAACCACCGTGGCCCGATGGTGATAGGAGTCCTTCACGACAGTGCTGTCCACCGGAGAAAATTGCCGGCCATCATTCATGCGCAACATCATCTGAAGCGGTTGCTCGGGCAGCTCGCCTATATGGATGTCCTCGAAGACATAAAAAACAGTGAATCTTTCGGGCTGATACTTGGCGGCTTCCTGGGGCTGCTCCGTCATTGTGTAGTATTCGGGAGTCGCATAGACCCCAGAGATGCTGGCCGAGTCGTGGCTATGGTGCCCCGTGCCATGAGCCGGCTTTAGCAACGTCCGCATGACCTTTGAGGTCATGCCGGCCTTAAATGTGAGAATGTCAATCCGTGTTGCCGGTCCCCATTTCGACACAACGAACAACCAGGACCACGCGGCCAAAACACCAAAAAGGATCAAAACCGTCGCCCGAACCCAGCGTGACCTGTTCATTTCGTTGCTCAATTGGAGTCGCTCCGCATTTCTTTATTTCACGTTTACAGTCATCTCCATGCCGCGGTGATATGTGCACACGAATTTGAACGTGCCCGGCTTGGAAGGTGCAGTCCAGGCCACCGTTTTCCGCTGACTTCCTCCAAGCACGACTTCCTGAAACGCAGCCTCTTTGGAAACGATGTTGTGATCGGCATCATCCCTATTTTCGAATTCGAACACAATTTTTTGGCCCGGACTCACGTCCAGTGTGGCCGGCACGAACTTAAAGTCTTTCGCGATGACAGCTAGCGCGTTGGATGGTCTGTCTGCCGGCGCAGCGGCAACGGCCGTATAGGGACTCACACCGCCGTGGGGACCGCCGATATCCGCAACAACCTTGGCGCTTCGATTGTCCGCAGCCACCTGCACAAAGGTACCGCCGTGAGGATCGCCAAGTTTAGGTGTTTGAATCGTGCTGAGCAGTTTGAGCGTCTCACGATCGAAGACTGTGATCGATCCCATGTTGTTACTGATCCAGAGTTCTTTCCCGTCGGGCGAAAGAACGATGTGATCGGCTTGACACAGGCCGTCAGGACAAGAAAGTTGCTCGCGGACAATGGACATGGTGTTGGTATCAATTGCCGCGAATGTTGCGCCCTTTTGCCCATTGCCGCCTTCGCCTTTGTTGGCGACGTAGGCGATCTTTTCATCCGGTGAAAGGCGGATGCCATACGGTCCGCGTCCCGTGGGGGCGATACCGAGAATCCGTCCTCGTTCCAAATCGAGTTTCACGAGTTTGTTCGTCGGACCAAGCGTGACGTATCCAGTCTTTCCATCCTGTGTGATGGCGATCCAGACTGGACCGGGCCCAACGGGGAACGTGGCCACTTCTTGCATCGTTTCCGCATTGATCTTGGAGACCCAGCCGTCGATTTCGCGGCCGCTGGCGTCGCGGTTGATCCCAGGCCGAACGGTGACATAGATGAATTTGCCATCGGGCGATGGAAACGCAATGTACGGCCGGCCATTGAAATCGCCGGCGGGAATGCCACGTACGACTCTATTTGTCGCCGGATCCAGTAAGAAGATCGGTAACGGGCCCCGGAATGAGTCAAACATCACATACCTGTCCGCGAAGACCTGCGTGTGGTGAGTCGAACCGCCGGTCTCAATCAGTGCGACAAGCTTCAACGTCTTTGTATCTACAACGGCGGTCGGTGCTCCAAACGATCCAGGCCCGCCAAAGAATCCCTCGGCGCGTCCCCGAACAACGTTTGCAGTGGATGGACCGGACGGAAGATAGATGTATTTGGCATCGGGTGAGAGCGTAATTCCATGCGGAGTCGATGGCATATCGATGTCCGCCACCGCTACAATCTTTCGTGCCTTCGCATTGATCACGATGATCATCGGTTTATCGGCAGTGGAGTTGTAACTGACGCTCGCATTGGTGAAGAAAAACAAGTCACCGCCTTTTGTCTCATAAGCAGGCTTGCCGCTCGCGTCGAATGTCCGGACAACTTTGATGCCAAAATCGGGCTTGTCCACAGCCATCATCTTCAAGAGCTCAGTAGTGGGACCCGGCGTGCCCACCGGCACCCCCGGTGTTTGCTGGGCAACCACTCGAGAAGTAGATTGCTGTTCGGCCGGACTGCTGCCCGACTCCGCAGCTGTCGGCCAGATTAGCGCCCAGCGTGCGACCGCGGCCACCGCCAATAGAGCAAAAACGACAACAGCGAAACGTCGATATGTTTTCATTTCCATACTCCTTGCAAATAACGCAAAGCATCCAAGAGCGAAAAATTTCCCTGTCGGGCAAATCTTAGCCTTATTTGGGGCGACGCAACAATGTTTAAACCCCGTCACCTCGCACGAGGATCAAGGGGTTTTCTGTAGGGTCCCCTGCCTCGCGTAACCTTTCGGTCCGTGTCTGCGAATTACCAAGAGTGAACTTTGTTGGTTAGCCCCTATACGGAGGACCTAGTGAAAAGACGTATCTTTATCGCTACAGCATTAGCATCAGCGCTCGTGCCCGTTGCTCTTTCGGCGCAGAAGCCGGTGCCGCCGCCAAGCTTTAAGGCCGAAAAATGCTACGGCATCGCGAAGGCGGCCAAAAACGACTGCGCGTCGACCGGAAACAATTCTTGCGGCGGAACATCCAAACTGGATCGCGATCCTAAGGCATGGATCTACGTTCCGGAAGGGTATTGCGAACGCATCGTCGGCGGAAGCAAGGCACCGAAGTAGCTCGAGTCGTCGGGTGGCCACCCAGTGACGCCGATACCTAACACTCCGGGAATCGGACTCCGTCTTGCACACTTAGCGGAGATGGTGGCTACCTGCCCGCGCGCGGGCTGGCTGGAAATTCATCCCGAGAATTTTCTGGCCAACCCGCACGCCGCGGAACTTCTCGTTGAGCTGTCGGCGAATTATCCAATTTCTGTACACACCGTCGGTATTTCGGTTGGAAGCGCCGGCAGCATCGATCGTTGGCATCTGAAGCGAATTCGTGGACTCGCCGATCGGATCAAACCGATCTTCGTTTCGGGCCATCTCGCCTGGTCCACTTACCGTAATGAATACCTCAACGATTTATTGCCCTTGCCATACACCGAAGAAACGCTGCGGTTAGTGGCGGCACACATTGATGAGGTTCAAAACACTCTAGGCCGGCCATATCTGATCGAGAATCCTGCAAGCTATGTCACCTTCCAGTTTTCAACGATGAACGAGGCCGACTTTCTCGCAGAGATCGTTCTACGCACTGGCTGCCAGCTTTTGTGCGATGTGAGCAATGTGGTCGTTAGCGCCCATAACATGGGCTTTGATCCTCATCAGTACATCGACGATTTTCCGTCACATGCGATCGCCGAAATGCATTTGGGCGGATTTACGCCCGAGGAGGATGAAGCTACACCAGGCTCTGAAGTGTGGATCGATACGCATGCGGCAGCGATCGACCGGCGATCGTGGGATTTGTACGCATACACGCTTCAGCGATTCGGTGCAAAGCCAACGCTCATCGAATGGGACAACGAACTCCCTTCGCTTCCGGCGTTGCTGCGTGAGGCAGCGTACGCTGAGGAAATTGCGCGGGCAATCCCAATGGAGACGGGCCATGCCAGCGCTCACTGAGATTCAGTTCCGGTTCCGGAATGCAGTGATCGATGGTGATAGCGGTCCGGTTGCGCCTGTGCTGGTGGGCGGACGAAACCCCCAAAAGCGCCTCGCAATTCATCGCCGAAATTATGAAACCGGTCTTGTCGACGCCCTTCTGCTCAAGTTTCCGGCAACCCGATGGCTGATCGGAACACCGTTGGTAATAGAAGCGGCCAGACAATTCATTCGCCGGCATCCACCGCAGGCGCCTTGTATCGCTGAATACGGCGCGGCTTTTCCGGATTTTCTTTCAAAATGTGCGGGAGCCGAGCGCCTGCCGTATTTAAGAGATTTCGCAGAACTGGAGTGGCTTGTCGGCCAGGTCGCCATCGCGATCGATGCAACGCCGGTAGATCCCGAGGAGTTTTCGAAAGCTGATCCGAAGACGCTGCCTGACGTGCGGCTGACCCTGCAGAACGGGTTGCGTTACCTGAATGCATCTTGGCCGGTCGAGAATCTGCTCAAACTCTATTTAGCCGAAACGGTTCCTGATCAATTAGAGCTTGTGCCGGCAAGCGCGTGGATCGAGGTGCGCGGCGCACGCGGAGAGTTTCAATTGAACGGCCTTGATGTGGCAAGCTTCACGTTCCGCAAGTGCGTTTCAGAAGGTTGTACACTCGGCGAAGCAGCAGAGCGTGCCCTTGACGCTGATGCCGATTTTGATCCCGGTCAAGCTCTTGCCGCGCTGATCGCCAACCGATTCGTCACCGCGGTCAGGCAAACGGCAGAGGACAAATTTCATGACCGCCTCTGAAGAAGCCATTCCTCGAAGTGCCGGTCTAGTCGGCCGAGTCGTGGGCATACGAGAGCGGCTCGGCCGCTTTCCATTTTCCGTCCTGCAGCTTGGACTGCGCATTGGCGTTGGGATGGTTTTCTTCAAAGCAGGTCTGTTAAAGTACCAATCGTTCGAGTTTGCGGTGAAGCTCTTCGAAGACGAATATAAAGTCCCGCTTCTCGCACCCGCCGTGGCTGCGCAGATTGCGATGATTAACGAACTCACGACTTCTACGCTTCTCTTCCTTGGCCTGGCCACGCGTCTGGCCACGCTGCCGCTGCTGGGAATGATGCTGGTGATTCAAATCTTCGTCTATCCGAACGCGTGGCCGGATCACGTCCTCTGGGGATCGGCTCTCATTCTCATACTCACGCGCGGACCTGGACCGTTCTCAATCGACCATCTCATCGAACGGTACCTTCTGAAGCGGAGCTAATCGAGCGCCAGTTCAACAGGTTACGACCTGCACTGGCGGCGAGAGCGGAAAGCAGCACGACGCTGCCGACCTGCCAGACCAGCACCATGATGCCGGCATCGTGTGATTCGGTGCAGCGAAGCCCGAAGCTGCCGAGGCCGGCCGCGGCAAGTCCGGCAAGCGCTGACGTCAAATGCGGTGTCAGTGGAGCGCCGCGCCGAAGCATCACCGAGATCGTTATGGCGGGAAGAGCCCCAATCAGAGCAATGGCCGGAAGACACATCCAGTCGGGCTCAATCGTCAAGCCGCCTATACCGAATTGGAGCCAATCCCGGATGCAGCCGTGACCTAACGTTCCCAACCACCCAATCGACGGCAGCAGTGAGAGAATAAGAAATTTGCGGTTGTAACCCGGCACCGTGCTGGCGAATGCCGCGGCCGCCGCACCCATACCCGCTGCCAATGCGGCAATTTGTTCAACGATGTAGCGCGTCTCGCTTAATTTCAAAATAAGGTCGTGCCGGGGCGTGAGTACCAACACGATAATGGCGACATAAGGAATGGAAACCGCCAGCCACGCTACGGTCCGCATCCAAGGACGCCGCAGCGGGCGCACAGGTTGGACATTGCCCGCCAATTGCTGGATTAACCTGGTGGTGTCGCCGGTCATTGCTCATTCCCCAGCATCTTCCGAAGCGCGGTCATCGCGCGATGCGTGGCTACTTTAAGGGATCCGATGCTCATGCCGCATGCCGCGGCTGCTTCTTTAAGAGACATCTCGCGCAGCTTCAACATCTCAATTGCTGTTCGCTGCCCCGCCGGAAGCGCCTGAATAGCGTGTCGCAGCGCATCGAGGTCGCCGTATGTCTCCTTAGTGGAATTCGCGTCATTTCGTGCAAAGGTTACGGTCCAATCTTCGAGATGCACCTCCTGTGATTCCCGGCGTGTATACCGTCGCGCCCCGTCCGCCAGCCGGTTGCGTGTGATCGCAAGGAGCCAAGGCATGAACGGCCGCTGTGGATCGTAGGTATCCCGCACAGCATGCAACGACAACAGCACGTCCTGGACAATATCCTCGACATCCTCAGCGCCCAGGAATCTCCAGTGAGCTCGCACGATGCGCCGTATCCGCGGCGCAATTTCCTCCAACAGCTGAGCGTAGGCACTGGCATCACCCGACTGAGCGGCTTGCATCAGATCGGCAAGACGCCGATCCTCAGCTGTCGTTTGTATCACAGCCATCACAAAGATATTACTTGGTCTCGGAGCGGCAGCCCAAAGGCTGTTTACGGCGATACGGTCAGCGTCACGGACGTACTCACAAAGTTGCCGCTGTGATCCGTGCTTTGCTGGTGCGGGCGCACTCCTGTTATCGTCCACATCCCGGTAGCCGTGCCCGCCGCGATCGCGTGGTTTGCGGACACTCCCCGCTGCCAGTTCTGCGATTCTTGATCGGTAGTGCTGCCTGGAGCACGGAAGCGGATGTCGAAGTATGTCAAGTCAGTGAGATTGGAACCGCTAAACGCCGCCGAAAAGCTCGAACCAATGCGAACAGTCGACGAGTTGAACGTCACCCCAGTCACACCGAGGACCAAGGGCGGATCATCGACGACGATCGA
>Ga0209690_1001957_pt1 | contig 11799 bp, 7 predicted proteins | sample GraSoiAngelo_150_FD_186164 | JGI IMG/M metagenome (GOLD analysis project Ga0209690, IMG submission 186164) | Grasslands soil microbial communities from the Angelo Coastal Reserve, California, USA - 14_1009_09_40cm (SPAdes) (version 2) | ecosystem: Environmental > Terrestrial > Soil > Grasslands ...
CGGGAATCTCTGCACCGTCATCGAGAGACAGATCCGAGATCCGTATCCTGCCGTCCGGGAAGTCGAGCGTCAGGCCCCGAGCCGAAACCGCCGTCAATGTGGGTGCGTCGACGGCGGCGCCTTCCGGGGTGTCGCGCTCGACTCCATGCACCCAAATGCGCCGGCCGCCAAACCGGAGGAACGCTCCGGGGTAGGGCCGCGCCAACGCCCGGATCCAGCGATCCAACGATGCCGCTGAGTGCTCTGCCCAGCGAATCGCGCCGTCTTCCGGTCTTCGGCCAAGTTCGCGGATCCACGTTCCAGCGGGGCGCAGGGCTACGTCGTTTCGCGCGATCCCAGGCCAGTGCCGAGCCCACAAGTCAGCCGAGGCGGCCGAAAGCTTCGCGCAGAGGGTGCCTGCGGTCTCCCCGTCCTCGATGCGGCAGGGCAGCTGGGAGACGAGCAACCACCCGTCGCCGTCCTTCGTGTATCGCACCAAGCTGGTTCCCGTCTCGGTTAGCCCCCGAATGAGGGCCCAGTTCAGGGCGGCTGGACCGGCCGTGCCGGGCAGCAAGCCCGCTTGGAGACCATAGACCCCCAGTGGGAATGCTTTCTGGGACAATTCCTCAAGCAGATCGGGGGGGACCCCCACGGCGAGAACGCCCTTGATTCCATGGGCGGCCATAGCCCACCAGGCGTCCGGAGTGTGCTCGGTCGGAACCGCGACGACGGGGACGCCGTCGCACTCGGCAGCCGCGCCGAGAGGGACTGAATCCGAGACCACGGCGATCAGGCCGGGCCTCCAGGCGCTGCTTGCGAGGACGTGCCGGAGCACGTCCTGCCCCCTGTGGCCGCCGCTCACGTAGAGGAAGGATTGGCCTGAGAGCTCTTCCAGGGATGCTCTCATCACGCCCGTATTCCCGCGGTCGACATGCCGGTGGAGATCAGCAACTCACACCTCCTGCCAGAGTGCGCGCTGTACCGCCAGCAGCACTTGTTCCGGGGAATGATCCAGGTCGATGTCGACGTTGTGCCGGGTCGGTCGGCCCTCCCGCGTCACGACCTCCGTGTGGCCTTCGGGCTCCGGTCTCGGCGCGCGTCGCAGATTGATGACCAGATCCGGCGGATCCGCGTCCCACGCTCGTTCGGGCGCATTGCCGGTGTCGCGGCGCTGGCCCTCGGGGAATCCGTCATACAGGACGATCATGCCGCGGCTGCGGGCGCGGAAAGCCTTCCGACGCGTCGCACGGCTGTTTCGAGGTCGACCGTGCAGGACCAGAACATCCAGCTTCCAGGTCAGCCAGGCCGCGATCCGATCCACCAGGGTCGCGCGTTCGTTCTCGTCTTCGCCCTCGAACACGATCACGAGGCCGCCGCTCGAGAGTGTCCGCCCGGGAATGACCAGCGAGCGGAGGATTCTGAGCGGCGGAATGGCCCGTCGCTTCAGGGCCCGGAGCAGGCGGTACGACGGCTCGCCGCTCACTATGTCCAAAAGGAGGCGAGTGGCCTCCTTCCCCAGAAGACCCTCCGACAGCTCCGCCAGCCGGTGCGGATCCGTGCGGGCCGCGAGCCAGCGAAGGTCGGAACGCGCCAGGGCATCCATGCAGGGCCGTCCCAACCACCCTGCCATCCGATCGATCAGCCCAAGCGTGACGGCCTTACCCGCAATGAGCAGCAGTAACTCCATGTGGGGATCGGCCACGTACATCGCCATCGTGGCATCGAACTGTCGGGTCGAGAGCACCATCGCCTCCCAGGGCAGTCGGTAGCCCTTCAGAAAGCCGTCCCCCACGGTCAGCCGATAGTGCAGATGCAGGTGCACGAGTCTTCCGGTATCCGAATCCAGGGCGAGATAGTCCTCCAGTGCCGGAACGGCTGTCCAGGGACTCGATGTGCACCGCTTGAAGCCAACGGTGGCCAGAATCGCGCTCAGCGCGAGGGATCGGTCCCGGTCCACGAGGATATCGAGGTCTCTCCGCCCGACTACGGCCGCTTGAAGACGCGCATTGCCCTTCCAGTGGCAGTAGCTGAGGCGCGCGGCGTGCAACGCGCTCGTCAGCTCGCGGACGATGCGGGGAACTCCACTGATGGATGGCTCCTCAGCCCCAAACGCAGTGGTTGACCGCATGGTCGAGCGGCTCACGATCCGAGTTCTCCCCGCCGGGGCCAGACGGGGCCCCGAGCCAGGATCGCAGGGGTCTCCCCTAGGACGGGGCTGGCGCGCCCCTCCGCGGCGAGCACGGCGATCACGCCGACGATCATCCACAGGGCGCGTGAGTGCTGGACGTTCGTGAACAGGCCTTGCGTGACGATGGCGATCACAAATCCACGGCACGCTCGCGCCACCTCGGGATAGCGCGGGGACTGCGCCGGCATGGTGTCGCGCACTACGGTGAACAGCAACCACAGAAACACCAGCAGGCCAACGGCACCCAGCTCGGCGCCCATCGAGATAAAGGTCTGGTGGACGGGTTTATTGTTTCCGGTGGCCAGCTCGACGTAGTTTCGGAGTTGGCCGTAACCGACCCCGAGGATGGGGTGGGTGGCAAACGCCTCGCGGCCCGCGTGCCACAGCTCCAGGCGATTTTCGATGTTGGGGCCGGATCCCTCGGCGGTGCTTTCGAGGCGCCGCAGCACGAGGGGATCTTGCCGGACGTACCACGTCCCCGTCATGCCGAGGAATACCAGACCGCCGACCAGGGCGGCGAGCCGCGGCCGCGAAATGCGCCGCAGGCGCAGACTCCCCGAGAGCACAAACCCGGCCACGCACCCAACCAGGGCACCTCGCGAAGCGGTCGCCAATATGCCCAACAGGAGCAGCGGTAACATCACTGGGCCGAGCAGGGGCCCGGGCCAGCGCAGCAGCGCTGGCAGCCGGCGGCGGGTCCGGCGCAGGTCTTCGAGTGCCTCCCGTGCGCCGAGAACGAGGAACACATTGAGGCAGAGATAGCTGGCGTACAGGTTTGTGTTGTCGAACGGCCCCGTGGGCCGATAATCGCTCGTTTCCCGAACGGTCACCCAGAGTGATGAGGCCGCGAATCCCGTCGCCAACAGGGCGGAGGCACAGGCCAGTTGATAGAAGCCGCGTGAGAAGTCATCGGAGAGCAACCAGAACATGACGCACATCCACAGCCCCGCGGAAAACAGCTTCGCGGTCTCGCCCAGAGCGCTGGGGGCCGAGAAATAGATCGCCGGAGAGAAGGCGTTCACCAAGCTGGAGGCGATGGCGACCACCACCAACGCCAGCAGTTGCACCGTGTAGCGGGGCCACCCAACGAGGCGCACCAGCGACTGAAGGACGACGAAAACCGCCACAGGACCGACGACGGCGTCTCCTAGACTGTAGTTGGTCAGGCCGGTGTCGTACTCGAATGGATAGAGCACGGCGATGAGGGTGATCAGTAGCAATGGCCAGGCGCGCCCCACAGCGGGCCGAGCCGGGGCGTCCGGCCACGAAGGGTCAGCGCGAGGAGCGAGCTGTCCGCCCGGCCACCCGCGCTCCTCGCGAGCCTCGCGTTGCCAGGGTTGATCGCTCACTGGACCCCGTTCGCGGAAGTTTGCATCCGACGCAGCGGCTTGCGAGAGAACTCGATGATTTGCGCCACGAGCCAGGTACCATCCTGTCCCAGGAACCGGCGCCGCCAGAACGCAAAGACGGCGGCGAGGAGAGCAATGACCGCGGCGAGCGTCCCGCTCAGGACGCCGAGCGGCGGCAGTTGGAGGACCTCCCGCAACAGCAGCGCCGTGGTGAATGCCGGCAATCCGACGAAGCTGGCGGTCAAGAGGGCGGGACCGTGCGCGGCCAGCAAGTCCGACCAGGTGAACGGCACTAGCTTCATGACGAGGTGCGCCTGCAGGAGAACGTTGACTGCGAGAGCGAGGAGCACGGCCCAGGCCACTCCCGCCAAGCCCCAATGCTGGCCGATGATGGCGCCGCCGATCACGAAGGCCGCGTAGGCCCACTGGCGCCACGCCCGGCGGTACATGGCGCCGAGCGCCCGGGTCAACGAATCGCTGATCTTGTAGCTGGTGCGGAACAGAGTGCCCAGCGCGAGAATCCTGAATGGCGTCGTGACCCCAGACCAAGCTGGCCCGAGCACCACGTACACGATCTCGGGGGCCAACGTCCAAGCGACGGCGGTCAGCGGGAGCATGACGAACGCGACGCCGACGATGCACCGGCGGTAGGCCGCCGCCACCAGCGAGCGGTCGTCTTGGATCCGCGCCAATGACGCGAAGAGAATCTCGTCCATCACCTGCCCCAGCAGCATCGCGGGGGCCACCATGAGCTGGTAGGCACGGTCGTACAATCCCAGCGCGGACAAGCCCAGCCACTTCGCGACCACCATGTTATCGCCGTCGCCCGCCGCGTAGTTACCGATTCGTGCCAGGACGAAACCGCCACCGAACGAGAGAAGCTCTCGAGCTGCGGGCCAGTCCACCCCCAAGCGCTTGGAGTGCGACCGCGCCCGAAGCAGCAACGCCGTGGTCAGGATGGCTTGGGTCGCATTCGCGGCCACGAGAGCCCATTCCCGGGCTCCCGCGAGAGCCGCCACGATGCCAACTCCTCCATAGCCCACCCCGTAGGACACGATGCGCACATTCGCGATGGTTCGGAAACGCAGCTCACGCCGGAGCAGCGAATCCGCAATCACCCCCAGCCCCGCGATCGGTTGCAGGCAGGCCAGCACCCGCAACACGAGGACAAGGCTGGGCGCCTTAAGCAGCGCCGCTATAGTGGGTGCACCGAGCCACAGCAGCATGAAGAGGAGTACGGACACACCCAGTGAGAGCGTGAACGCGGTCTGGATGTGTTCGTCTCGCAGTCTGGGATGCTGCACGATCGCGGGTGCGATTGCTCCCTCCGAAAGGACCCGCGAAAAGTTGATGGCCAGCATTGCTGCCGAGACCAGTCCGAACTCCTCGGGACTCAGGACCCGGGCCAGCACCGCCACGCTGCCGACCGTCATCAATCCTTGCAGCAGGTATCCGGCGCCCATCCAGACCCCGCTTGTGAGAGCGTGCCCGGTGCGGTTGACCAGCGGCCTCTGGTCGCTAGAGGATGTCATGAGGGTCAGCGTGGACGACCGGACGACGAGCGGGCACCCACGGACGAGAGATCCGTCTGAGGCCGCCCCGCCACGCCGTCAATCGGATGGTGTGGGGTAGCCGTAGGAGTAGTAGTACTTGCCGTACCGAGCCAGTTCGCCAGCCGGGTCATTCAGAACGGCGCCCAAAAAGTGTGCGCCGGCGGCGATCAGATACTGACAGGCTCGCTCGGCACTGGACCGGTTCGTCTGTCCCGCCCGCACGACCAGGATGGCACCATCCGCCAGGGGCGCGAGCAGCGCGGCATCCGCGGAGACCAAGACCGGCGGAGTATCGAGGATGATGACGTCGAAATGGCCGGAGAGGTCGTCGAGCAGACGTCGGAGTTGATGAGGCTGGAGCACTTCGGAAGTGCGCCGCGGAAGGGCGCCGCACGGCAGCAGCCAGAGCCCTGCGATCTTCGTGGGCCGACGGAGCGGCCCGCCCGGGGAATCGGCAAGCGTTGCCCTGTCAGCCTTCAGCAGCTCGATCAGACCTGGAGCGGGGGCAACGCCAAATACCCGGTGCAGACGGGGGCGCCGCAGGTCACAGTCAACCAGGAGAACCCGGACCCCCTCACGCGCGAAGGTGACCGCGAGGTTCGCCGCGATCACGGTCTTCCCCTCCTGCGGAGCTGCGCTGGTGACAAGGATCGTCCGCTGGCCCTCGCCCCATCCGAACAGCAAGCCGGAATACAGCAGGCGAAACGCCTCGGCAGCGCTAGACAACGGGGCCGAGTCGGCGACGACTTCCCACGTCGCCTGCTCGCCACGGCTGGCGGCCTCGGGCCGACGGCTCGCTGATATGAAGAGCGGGATCGGGAGCCTGCGCAGCGGACGGCTGGCGCTGGTCTCGAGCAATGGCGGGATCACGCCGAGATCCCGCACATTGAGCGCCCGTTCCAGCTCCTCCGGCCGCATGAGCAAGCTATTCCCGCTCTCGGCGAGCCCGGCGGCTCCACATCCCAGGAGAAGACCGAGCAAGAGCCCCAGCCCGAGTTTCGCCCAGGGGGGGATGCCGGCGGCTTTGTACGGTAGTGGGGCCCAATCGATGACCCGTGCGTCCCCGGCCGAGATCGCCTCGGCCATCCGCGCGTTCTTGTAATCCTGCCGGATGCGGTCCCCGGTGCTTCTCAAGTCTTCGACCAACCGCTCCAGCCGTCCCCCCTCCGCCTCAGTCGCCGGCAGCCGCTGGAACGAGGCCCCGGTGCGCGAACGAAGCGCAGCCAACGCCTGGCTCTGCGCACCGATCGACGTCAAGTGGGCGCGCACCGCGCGAACCAGCTCTTCCTGCGTAGACCGGATGAGTGCCTTCAGACCGATGACATCGGGGTTGGTGGGCGCGGCCGGCAAGGGTCCCGTGGTAAGGGAGTCGAGGCGCGTCCGGTAGACGAGCACCTGCTGAGATATCCGGCTGACGACCGGGTCGGCGGCCAGCTCGGGCGTGTACGACAGATCGCGTGCGACGTCCAGGCGGAGGCTGTCGTTCGAAGTGTTGAACTTGGTCAAGAAGGATTCATATACACTACGCTCTGCCTCGAGCTCTCCCAGGCGTGCGTCGAGCGCCGTCAGACGAGCCTGCTCTACCGCGAGCTTGTCCCGGGAGCTGCCAAGCAACCGCTGCCTCCGGAAGGCGCTGAGCTCCGCCTGCGCAATCGACATCTCGCTGTCTGTGGCGCTGAGCTGCGCCGCCAAAAACTCAGCGCGGCTTCGAGCCTGTTCTTGAGCCGAGCCAGCATCTCGCGCCTGGAAGACCCACACGAGGAGATTGGCGACGCGCTGCGCCAGGAGCGGATCGGGGTCTGAGTAGGTGACGTCAACGATGTCCGTACTCTTGCGCCGGAGCACCGCCAGGCTCTTCAGCACGTCGTCGATGACTTCCTCCCGCGAGCGCACGGCGAGCGCGCCAGCCTTGACGCTCGGAGGGGAGGGGATGGTGAACTGCACGGACCCGACCGCCAGCGGGGTTCCGTACGGCGACTGCGCCTCCCCCTGGAGGCCCTGTGCAGTCACTCGATCGCCGCCGAAGGTGAGGCGCAGCGTGTCTTGCTGGGCGCCCGGACTCACCCGGACATCCCGCAGCGCTGCCCGCACGACCCGGGAAGAGCCACCGAACCTTGAGCCCAGCGGCTGGAGTCGAAGCGCGAGCGAATCCACGACCGCGCCGACAATCCCGCGGCCGCGCAGCAGCTCGATGAGTGAAAGCAGGGGATCAGACCGTTGGTCCTTTGCCGGAAGGTCTTCCACACCGACCGTGAGTGCGCGCCGGGGGTAGGCCAGCCGCACCGTGGCGGTGGAGCGATACACAGGACGTTCCAGCACGACGAACAGGGCGACGACGAACACGATGAGCGCAGCGATGCCCGCCACCAAGCCGATCCGGCGACGCAGCAGCATGAGCAGCTGTTTGAAGTCGGTCCGACTCTCAGCACCATCGGCGCTCCGGCCACCGCCGTCGCGGGAGGGCCGGAGAGAGCCGGGCGGTCCCGTCAGGCGAAGCGGAGTAGGCTCAGGTAGGAGTTCGGACATTAGCTGGGCTCCACGCTGCGAACTCATCGCGATTCCGCGCGTGCAACAGAAATTCCACAAAGCTCAAGGCGATTGCACCAGGGCCCTGCCATATGCTCCGTCGGAGCGGCCTCCAGGAGCGCGGGATGGCGTGAATACGCCTTCACGCGGGTTGCCCAGGACCTAAGTACGGCAACTCGAGCATAATGCGTGCAAGTTTCGCGCTCGGATCATCTTGCAGCAATCGGCCTGCCGCTCAATTCCGAGTGTGGCACCTTTGTTTCGTCACACTGACGCGGAGCAGCCACAACGCGGCGCCTCGTGAGCTTGGCTCGACGGGAGCTGACGGGGCGCGGGCGGGACCACCGTCATCCGCCAGAGGCGAGGCCAAAGCCACGGCAACGCTCACCGGGCGTCGACGACGTAGGCCTGAATCACCAGTTTCGAGCCTGTCCCAGCGGCATTCGCCATCCAATTGCTGGCCCAGAGCACACGTTTGCCGTCCCGAGCCGGGACCGCGTGCGCCTCGCAGCGGTAGCATCCAGACGTTTCCGTGCGCGTGTGGGCGTAGCGTTCCACTGCCCCGCTTCCGTCCAGCTTGACCGCAACGATCTCGTCGTTGAAGCGGCGGCCCGGCCCTGGCCAATAAGAGACGTACACCCATCCCGGACGGTCGTAGTTGCGCGTCGAGACGTGATACGGATACGCCTCGTTTGTCGGATTCGTCAGGGAGGTGATCTTGCCGTCCCGCAGCCGCACCATCACGACGCCGCCGATCAGGGTCCCCGCCACCCTCTTGCCCCGGTTTCCGCAGTGCTCTTGCCCGACGATGACGTCCTCGTTGTTGTCAAACGGATTCAGCGCCATGTCCTGATGCCCGAGGTCATAGACGAACCCGTTGGCAGCCGTTCCGCCACAGTTCGCGTAAAGGGTTGGCATGGGCCGCGGCTTCGCTGCCAGCGTGCCGGGATCGACATCGTAAACTCGCAGACGATCGCCGTGGTAGTTCACCACCACATGCTTGCCGGAAGGCGAGATCGATACCCAGTTCTCGGTGCATCCGCTCGGCAGGCCGCAGTCGGAAATGAAATCCACTCCCGGACCGATGCGCCGGTTGGGATATGGCGCGAACGGCGGCTGGGGATCCATGTCCACCACCATGAAGCGTTTGCTATCCGACAGCGCAATGAAGCGGCCGTCATCGGACGGAGTGCCACCGATCCCAATCACAGGAAATGGCAGCGTCCAACTGCGCGTTTGGGTGCAGGTGCCCACGTCGAACCAGCTGAGCGTACTGGTACGGTTAACCGCGATGCGTTCGTGCGCATGGGCGTAGCTCGGGTGCCAGCGGTCGTCGTAAGCGTCGTCGTTGGGGCACGGCCCGCGCACGGGTTGATATGTCTCGCCATTCAGATAGACGGAGCGGGGGGAGCCGGTATTCTGGATGGCCAGCAGCAGGCCGTCAGCGCTCCAGGGCTGGTCATTGGAATAGTGGTGCCGGGCGTCCGCGCCCCATGTTGGCGAACCACCCGCGCGCAAAGCGATGCTCCTCCCCGGATCGCCGGTGATGCGGGTCACCTTGAGGTGGAACGGCTCTAGGAAGACCGGCATGAGGTACGCCGGTTTAGGCGCATCGGGTGCCGTGAACACCGCCCAGCGGTCGACGATCGGAATACCTTTTGGGCGAGACCCGACTAGCGGCGTGACACCGAGCACGCGACCGGAATCCGCTCCGGACTGTAACAAGGAGGAGGGCTTCCGGGGGCATGCGCCTCGGCCAGAATCTCGGAACCTTAGCTCTGCAGTCGGAATGAATTCCCACGCATAGCGTTCCGCGGCCAGCGTGAGCTTCAACACACCAAAGCTGTCTCCGTTCCGGATCTCACTATGGGCTCGTATGCTGGTCGGAGCGCTGACGTCCGCGCCCCCGGTGCCCACCACGAATTCTCGAATACCTGTGGCGAAATCGAGCAGCCCGTCGGGGGTCTGGGGCGCGAACCGTTCGTAATGATGCTGGTCACCGTTGAGCACAATCGCCGCTCCGGCCTGGTACAGCACGTCCCAGAACGCACGCTCGTAGTCGTTGACGCCACCTCCCGGTGTCGTCGAGATCGAAGAGAAAAACCGGGGGTGATGGAAATAAGCGAGTGTGCAACGCTTCGTGCTGGCTGCGAGGTCTGCCCGCAGCCACCGGACTTGCTCGGAGGTCGGCCCGTTCGCGATGACAGAGTTGAGCGCGACGATATGCCATTCGCCCAGTTCATAGCTGTAGTAGCCCTTGCCCCGATCGCCTGCCGCGGCACCGAAATAGTCGAAGTACCCGGAAGCACCCGGCGTGTCATAATCGTGGTCACCAGGAGTCGGACGCGTACGCGCCTTATGTCTTCCCCACGAGGGATCGTAGCACCGTCTGAAGTCGGCGGTTGAGCCATCGGGATAGGCGTTATCTCCGATCGTGATCACGACGCCTGGGATACGGTCAAGCAGGGCTGCGGTGGCCTCTTTCCCCGTCGAGGCGCAGGAGGCAATGTCGCCCGCGCCCACCAGCACCGCCGTCTGGGGGACGGCCTGGCTCGCACCCCAAGAGACTACGGCAACCGGAGCAGCCCACAGCAGGCACACAATGAGTCCCCGGCCCGTCACGGCGAACCCTCCGTGTGGCTAGGAGTCGCTCCGGCGTCAGTTGCAGAAGCCATTGGCGTTGTCGAGATTGCACGCGGGCAAGCAGCCGTCGTCATGGAATGCTTCGTGCGGCGCCACACAAGAGGGCGATGAACAAGCGTCTCTTCGACATCGTTGTCGCCACGTCCGCCATTCTCGTGACCTGGCCACTCATGCTGCTCGGTGCAATCGCTACGAAGCTTGCTTCCCCGGGGCCCGCATTCCATCGGTCGAAGCGAGCCGGCTTGCGTGGCCGCCCCTTCGATATGTTCAAGCTTCGAACCATGCGCCTTGGCGCGGACACTCTCGACCGCAAGATTACGGCAGCCGCGGACGATCGCATCACGTCTGTCGGGCGACTTTTGCGGAAGTTCAAGATCGACGAACTACCGCAATTCTGGAATGTGCTCCGCGGAGACATGTCAGTGGTCGGACCGAGGCCCGAAGATTGGGATCTCGTTCAGGAGTACTACACTCCGGACCAGCGCCGCATTCTCGACGTCCGTCCCGGCATCGCCTCACCGGTCGATGTGCGTTGGTATCCGGACCTGACGTATCATGATCCGCCACCTGAAGGTGTCTCGATGCACGACTGGTACGTGGCGCGGCACCTGCCGATTCAGGTGGCCGAAGGGTTGCGGTACGCGGAGGAGCAGACCGCCTGGCTTGACCTGAGGGTGATCGCTCAGACGATCTTCTGCGTACTCGCGCGCTCATGGTGGCTTCCCAAGAAGCGATCTCCGTCGGCCGATGGACAGGAGACTTCATAATGCCGGCCTGCGTGATCAGCCAGCCGCGGTTCTTCCCTGGCCTCCACTACTTGCACCGGATGATGGTGACCGACGTGTTCGTGGTCCTCGATACCGTCCAGTTCACTCCCCGGCACGAGGAAAACCGGGCCAAGCTCAAGGGTCCCACCGGACCGCAGTGGCTTACGGTCCCGGTGCGGCAATCGCGCCGCGACCAACCCATTGGTGAGATTCGCCCCGACGACACGCAATCCTGGCGACGCAAGTTGATCGGCACGCTCAACAGCCTGTACGCTCCCGCGCCATGCTTCGAGGCCCACGCGCCCGAGATCATCAGCATCCTGGAACATCCCCACGAAACGCTGACGGAGCTAGACCGCGCCTCGTGGGAGCCCGCCCTGCGGCTCCTCGGCATCACCTGTCGGTTCGTCTGCTCCTCCGAGCTGCCGCTGTCAGGCAAAGGGTCGGAACTGCTGCTCCAGATCTGCCAGTACTTGGGCTCGACGGTCTACATTTCCGGGGCGGCAGCCAAAGGCTATCTCGACGTCGCGGCGTTTGCGGCTGCACGAATCGAAGTCGTATTCCAAGAGTACCATTACCCGGTCTACCCCCAGCGGCACGGCGACTTCGCGGCGTTCCTCAGCTATCTCGATATGCTGTTCAATGTCGGGCTGGACCGCGAAACGGTTCTGGCGGGCGGCCGCAGTGGCCCCGACACACTGACGCGTACGTGACACCTTCGCGCGCGCGGCATCGCGAGGGTGCCGCTACCGCGCGTCGACGACGTAGCCCTGGGTGATGGAGGAAGAGCCACC
>Ga0209690_1001961_pt1 | contig 11787 bp, 9 predicted proteins | sample GraSoiAngelo_150_FD_186164 | JGI IMG/M metagenome (GOLD analysis project Ga0209690, IMG submission 186164) | Grasslands soil microbial communities from the Angelo Coastal Reserve, California, USA - 14_1009_09_40cm (SPAdes) (version 2) | ecosystem: Environmental > Terrestrial > Soil > Grasslands ...
ACCCCTCCGTTGCCAGTGGACGGGCCTCGTTTCTCGTCACACGAACGGGGTACACAGGAGAGGCGGGATTCGAGCTCTTTCCGGCATCGGCCGAGGGATCGTGGGTCTGGGAATCGCTCCTGAAATCCGGGGCGGACCTCGGGATCAAGCCGATCGGTCTCGGGGCGCGGGACACGCTCCGCTTGGAAAAGGGCTATCTCTTGTCCGGGCAAGACTTCGACGGGCATCAGACGCCGCTCGAGGTGAACTGCGCCTGGGTTGTCAAGTGGGGCCGGCGGTTCATCGGCCGCGAGGCGCTCGAGGCGCAGCGGACGCGCGACGATTATTCGCGGCTCGTCGGCGTGCGGATAGACGATCGAGGAATCCCGCGGCCCGGCCACCGCGTTCTTTCCCGTGGAGTCGATGTGGGGCACGTGACGAGCGGGACGATGTCGCCCAGCCTTCGCGTGGGGACTGCGCTCGCGTCGGTGGACCAACGCCACGCCACCGAAGGGACGTCCCTCGACATTGACATCCGCGGCACGCCGCACCCGGGCCGCGTGGTCCGGCTCCCCTTCCTGTGACGGCCTCGATTGAAGGGAGTAGTTTGAGGCAGGTCTCCGCCATCTTCTTATGGGGCAAATCCGTGTGGTAACAAACATGGTAACACCGGTTCAGACTACTGGTAACATAAGTGGTTCAAAAAGGGATATACCCGGTGACCACTTTCGCCGCGCCCACCCCCAGGGATGGTCTCCCCGCCTAGCCTACGTCGCATTCTGTCCCTCCTGAGAAGGTCTCCCCATGGAAGAAGTCAACGTTACTGATTCAAGGGCCCTCGAGGTTGTGGCCCGTGAGCCGGATCCGAAGCTGTCCGAGAACGCGTTACGCGTGCTCCAGAAGCGGTACTTGAAAAAAGACGATAAGGGAAGAGTCGTCGAGACTCCGAGGCAGCTGTTCGCTCGCGTCGCTTGGAACCTCGCGCAAGCCGAGCGCAACTACGGCGCGAACGAGATCGAGGTCGAGGAGAAGGCGAAGACTTTCTTCCGCATCATGTCAAATCTCGAATTCCTGCCGAACAGTCCCACCCTCATGAACGCCGGACTCGAATTGCAATTGCTATCAGCCTGTTTCGTCCTCCCGGTGGACGATAGTCTCGTCGGCATTTTCGATGCCCTGAAGCAGCAGGCCCTGATCCACCAAGGCGGTGGCGGAACCGGGTTTGCCTTTTCGCGCCTCCGTCCCAAGGGAGACTTCGTGAAGTCGACGATGGGGGTCGCCTCCGGTCCCGTATCGTTCATGAAAATCTTCGATGCGGCGACCCAGACCGTCAAACAGGGCGGGTGTATTTCCGTCGACAGCCTCTTGCGAACCTCGGAGGGACTCAAACCGCTCGGGCGCCTCCTGAACAGTCCGCCCTTGGGAGAGAACTTCACCCGGGATCGGGTGTTCGACGGAACGGGATACTCTCACGCCCTCGTCGCCCAAGACAATGGGCCCGCGGAGATTTACTCGATTGAAACAGAGCTCGGACTCCGGATAGGCGCAACCTACAACCACGCCTTGGCCGTCGTCGACGAGAACGGAGAGATTGTCTGGCGGGAAGCACAGGACCTGAGGGAAGGCGATTGGCTCGTTATCGTGAAGGGAGGGCATCTCGGCATCGACCGTTCTCTTCCACCTCTTGGGCCGCAACATCCGAACGCGACGCGGATCCGAGTCCCTTCAGACATGAACGCGGAGCTCTCTGAGCTCCTCGGGTTGTACATGGCAGATGGTTGCACCAGCACGGGGGGACGTTTCATCATCACCGTCGGCACCGTGGACATTGAGGTCATGGAGCGGATTCGAATTCTCATGGACAGGAGCTTTGGGTTCGCGCCGAACCAGATCACGGAGGGGGAGGGGCGAGGATATGTCGACATCCAATTCCAGTCACGTGATCTAGTGCGGTGGATGGAGCGCCTCGGATGGGTCAAAGGATCTTCGCCAAACGCGTTCATTCCGACTGAGATTCTGACCGGATCGGCAGACTCCGCGCGAGCGTTCCTCCGGGGCCTGTTCGAGGGGGACGGTCATCTGCACTCAGGCAGCGGATATCCGAGCTTCTCTACAACGTCGGAACGCCTCGCGGTTGAAGCTCAGCAACTGCTCCTCTCCTTGGGTGTTGTCGCTCGACGCGGGATTATTAGAAGGCGCCAGACCGCTTTCGGTCACCTCACCGTTCACACGCTCTCCATTGTGGACGACGACAGCGTCCGCACCTTCTCTGAGGAAATCGGGTTTGTCTCGGATCGAAAGCAAGAACGACTGGAACTGGCCCCAAGACCGAAGGTCGACACCTCCGACGTCATTCCGAACCAGGCCCGGGTCTTGCGGTCGAGTTACTCTTTCGTTGGTCGCGGCAGCGGACCGGGACGTTCGCGCCGAGGGGCCAATCGACGATTGTATCGGGCGCTCATGCACTACATCAGCGAGGAGCACCCACGGGCCCTGCCGCGAAAGCGCTTGCTCGCTCTCATGAAACACTTCCCGGAGATTGGGACGAATGAGCATCTTCGACAGATGTCGGATGTATCGAGGGTCTACACCCGCGTGACGGCCATTCGACCAGATCGTGCAGCAACCGCGGACCTCGAAGTCCCCGGACCTGCGAGTTTTGTCGCTAACGGGATTTTGGTGCACAACAAGAGACGTGGCGCGAATATGGGAATCCTACGTGTGGACCACCCCGATGTTTTGGAATTCATCACGTGCAAAGACCGAACTACCGAAATCACGAACTTCAACATCTCCGTCGCGATCACCGACAAATTCATGGAGGCCGTCCGAGCTGGGACATCGTACGAGCTCGTGAATCCGAGGGATCAACATGCCGTCGGGCAACTCGATGCTCACGAGGTCCTCGACAAGATTGCGTTCCAAGCCTGGAAGAATGGAGAGCCCGGTCTCTTCTTCATCGACGAGAACAATCGGCGGCAACCGACGCCGAACGTCGCGGATATGGAGGCAACGAACCCTTGCGGTGAACAACCGCTCTTGCCCTACGAGTCCTGCAACCTCGGATCGATCGACCTCGGACGCCACATGAAGCGAAGCCCCGCGGGCCGTTGGGAAGTCGATTGGAAGAAACTCGAGGGCACGATCCGGACGACGGTCCGTATGCTCGATGACGTCATCGACATGAACGCGTACCCGGTCAAGCAAATCGAAGAGATGACCTATGCCACTCGCAAGATCGGCCTCGGCGTCATGGGTTTCGCGCGGATGCTGTTCATGCTCGAGGTCCCGTACGATTCCAAAGAAGGGGTCGAATGGGGCCGGAAGGTGATGCGATTTATCCAAGAAACTGGATATAATGAGAGCGCGAAGCTCGCGGAGGAACGCGGCGTCTACCCTGCTTGGGAAGGCAGTCGCCACCAGGAAAAGGGGCTGCGCCTCCGCAACTCGTACGTCACGACTGTCGCGCCGACCGGCACGCTCTCCATGATCGCGGATACGTCCGGCGGCTGCGAGCCCGAGTTCAGTCTGGTTTGGTACAAGCGCGTCATGGACGGCGAGGAGCTGCCGTATTTCCTCGACTACTTTGAGGAAGTCGCGAAGCGCGAGGGATTCTGGCGTGACGATCTCGCGAAGATGATCCTCGACAACCACGGCTCGCCGCGGGGCCTGAAAGAGGTCCCGGAGAAGTGGCAGCGGGTCTTCGCGACCGCTCACGACGTCGCGGCGGAATGGCATGTTCGCATGCAGGCGGCGTTCCAGGACTGGTGTGACGCCGCGGTCTCGAAGACGATCAATCTGCCCCGCGAGGCCACTGTCGAGGATGTGAAGAGAGCATACCTACTCGCCTACGAACTCAAGTGCAAGGGCATCACGGTGTACCGCGATGGGTCGCGCGAGGACCAGGTCCTCAACATCGGCCTAGCGGAGGCCGAGAAGCCGAAAGCGATTCATGTAGAGGTGCCGCCCGAGCCCGCCATCGTCCGGCCACGAGCGCGTCCTGACGTGATCACCGGCCGCACCCAGAAGATCCTAACCGGATACGGCGCCCTGTACGTCACGGTCAACGAGGACGAGAAAGGCCTCTTCGAAGTGTTCGCGCAGATCGGCCGCGGCGGCGGATATACTGCGTCCTTCACGGAAGGCATCGCGCGCCTCGTTTCCCTGTGCCTGCGGTCCGGCGTCCCGGTCGACGAGATCATCGACCAGCTTGAGGGCATCCGCAGCCCGCGGATCGCGATCGACCACGGGGAGCGCGTCTACTCGATCCCGGACGCGATCGCGAAGGCGATCAAGCGGCACATCGGGATGCAGAAGACCGGAGTCCAGCCGCCCGTCGAGACGTACGACGAGCTCGGCGGGGCGGTCGAGACGGACATCGAGATGGAGAAGGAGAGCCGCGACGCCGCGGAGCTGCTGCGGAAAGGCCTGAATCCGGAGTGCCCGGAGTGCGGCAAGTCCCTCGTGTTCGAGGAAGGCTGCGTCAAGTGCCACTCGTGCGGTTACTCGGAATGCTGACCTAGGCGGCGCCGTCGAAAGGGCCAAGTCCCGCGGTGCGGTGGGTGGCCCCATGGCTCGGGTCCTGTTCATCGTCCCGATGGACGCGGAGCGCCGCGCCGCCGTAGCGAAGAAAGCGGCCGGGGTGTTCGAGCCGGCGATCCTGGAAGACTTGCCGCCCGAGAAGCGCGACGCGGCGTGGTCGACCGCGGACGTCGTCGTGTCCATGGGGTTCCCCCGAGAGTTCCCGCTCGACTTCCGGGAGAAGGCCCGAAAGGTGCGGATGATCCAGTCGCTCGTCGCCGGAGTCGACCATTTCCCGTTCGAGCGATTTCCGCCGTCCGCAATCGTGTGCAGCAATGCGGGCGCGTACGGCGTCTCCGTCGCGGAGCATGCGATGGCGCTCCTCCTCGCCGCCGCGAAGGATGTCGTGGCTCGAACGGAAGAGATCCGACGCGGGACTTTCAATCAAACCGTCGAGAACAAGGGGCTCGCGGGTTCGACGGCCCTCATCATTGGCCTCGGCGGGATCGGATCGGAGATCGCACGGCGTTGCAAGGCCTTCGACATGCACGTCGTTGGGGTCGCTCGGTCGCGTCCCTCGAAGGAAATCGCGGATGCCGTCGGCACGATGGAGGATCTGCCCCGATACCTGCCTCAGGCAGACGCGGTCTTCCTTGCGCTCCCGCTCACCCGCGCGACCCACGGCCTAGTGGACCGTGGCTTCCTGGCGCGCATGAAGGAGGACGCGATCCTCGTGAACATCGCTCGCGGCAAGCTGATTGTCGAAGACGATCTGTTCGAACATCTCAAAGCCCGTCCGAGGTTTCGGGCCGCCCTCGACACATGGTGGACATACCCCGACACGAAGGACGGACGGCCGTTCCATCGTCCGTTCCAGGATCTTTCGAACATCGTCATGACGCCGCATGTCGCGCCCTTCGTCGCGGGCCAGCGAGGGCGCGCGATGGAGGCCGCATTGGATAACGTGCTGCGGTTCCTGCGCGGCGAGAAACCGCACAACGTCGTCGATCCATCGGACTATGCGAAGGCGGCCTCCGACGACCGGAACCGCTGAGGCGTCCTCCGGACAGACCGTGAGAATCGTTCCCACAACTTCGAGCACAATCTTTAAAAGCGGACGGCTCTACTCGCGGCCACCTTCGACATCTGTCGGATGTTCGGGAGGCGTGTCGCATGGTGAAAGTGAAGGAAACGCTGAATCCTTTTGACATCGCCCGGGAACAGATCGACCGGGCCGGCAAGAAGTTGAACTTGGACTCCGGGCTCCTCGAGGTCTTGAAGAACCCGCGCCGCGAGCTCACGGTGCACTTCCCGGTGAAGATGGACGACGGCAAGGTGCGGGTTTTCACCGGCTACCGCGTTCAGTACAACGACGCGATCGGGCCGTTCAAGGGCGGGATCCGGTACCACTGGAACGTCTCCCTGGACGAGGTCCGCGCCCTTTCGTGCTGGATGACCTGGAAGTGCGCGGTCATGGGCATCCCGTACGGCGGCGCGAAAGGCGGCGTGATCTGCAACCCGAAGGAGATGTCGAAGGGGGAGCTCGAGCGCATGACCCGCCGGTACGCCTCCGAAATCTCGATCATCATCGGCCCGGAGAAGGACATCCCTGCCCCGGACGTGTACACGGACAGCCAGACGATGGCGTGGATCATGGACACGATCTCGATGAACAAGGGGTTCGCCCAGCCGGGTGTGGTCACGGGCAAGCCGCTCGTGATCGGCGGCTCGCTCGGCCGGGACGAAGCGACGTCGCGGGGCATGATGTACGCCACCCGCGAGGCCGGCAAGAAGGTCAAGCTCAATCTGAAAGGCGCGAGCGTCGCGGTCCAGGGATTCGGCAACGTCGGGTCCCACTACGCCCGCCTGATGCACGACGAGCAAGGCTCGAAGATCGTCGCGGTCTCCGACTCGAAGGGCGGCATCTACAGCGAGAAAGGCTTCGACCCGAAGGAGGTCCTCGCGTTCAAGGAGAAGACCGGGAGCGTCGTCGGATTCCCGGGTACGCGGGAGGTCACGAACGAAGATCTCCTGGAGCTCCCCGTCGACATCGTCGCCCCGTGCGCCCTGGAGGGCATCCTGACGTCGGATAACGCCCCCCGGATCAAAGGAAAGATCGTCGCGGAAGGGGCGAACGGCCCGACGACGCCCGAGGCGGACGACATCTTGCACAAGCGAGGCATCCTCGTAATCCCGGACATCCTCGCCAACGGCGGCGGCGTGACCGTGTCGTATTTCGAGTGGGTGCAGAACCTGTCCGAGTTCTTCTGGACGAAAAAGGACGTCGATGAGAAGCTCGAAGGCATCATGGTGAGCGCCTTCAACCGCGTCTGGGACATGCGGGAAGCGAAGAAGGTCGACATGCGACAGGCCGCGTACATGGTGGCGATCGCTCGCGTCGTCGAAGCGTACAAGTGGCGTGGGATTTTCCCGTAAGCGCAGGAAGGCAGGCCCGACGGCCTGCCGGTCTTTCATTTCGTCGACGTCGCGTCGGCTCGATGCATCGCGTCGTCCCACGAGGGCGGGACTTCGGAACCGCGGATCGTCCTTCGCGTGAACGCGGTCTCGGCCATGTACGGTTGGAGGATGCCCATCGTCATGCGGTGCGAATCTCTCCCGACGAAGGCCATCAGCGCCCGCTCGTCTTCCCAGATGGAGAGGGTCCAGAAGCGATGGCTCATCAGCTTCGCGCGGAACGAATATCCGACGAGACCGGGAGTCGATGCGAGCTGCGCGCGGACCTTGCCGGTCTGCCGCTGGAGAGTCAGCATCTTGCGGAATCCCTTCAGCGGGAGGTACGAGAGCAGGGCGAGATACTCGCGTCCGCGGTCCGGCGAAAGAACCAACCGCCAGGGCGTGTCGACCATCGCCGACTCGAGTCGCACGACACGATTAAATAGCGTCCTCTTCTACGACCGCGCGCCGTGCCCCTGAACATCGTCGTGTGTTTGAAGCAGATCCCGAACCCGGATCTGCAGTTCCAGATTGCGCCGGACGGGAAGGACATCAAGCGCGAGGCGCTGAACTACAAGCTGAACGGCGCGGACGAGTACGCGCTCGAGGAAGCGGTACGCCTCAAGGAGAAATCGGGCGGCCGGGTCATCGCGCTGACGGCGGGCCCGAAACGCACGGAGCAGATGCTTCGTGAGGCGCTCGCGAAAGGGGCCGACGAGGTCACGCGGATTGCGTTTGACGAGCCGGCTGCGTACGACGTCGGCAAGGTCGCGCGTCTCCTCGCGGCGGCGATCCGCACGCTGCCTCACGACCTCGTGTTGACCGGCGTGCAGTCGGACGATCTCGTGAACTCGGCGACCGGAGGACTCATCGCCGGGATCCTCGGCCTCGCCCATGCGAGCGTCGTGACGCGCGTCGAGTCGAAAGCCGGCGGCCTCGAGGTCGCGTGTGAACTGGAAGGCGGACTGCAGCGAGTCTACTCGATGGCCCTCCCCGCCGTCCTCACGATTCAATTCGGCGCGAACACGCCGCGGTACGCGCCGCTCCCGGCGATCATGAAGGCGGCTCGCCAGCCAATCAAGGAGCTCTCCCCCGCGGCCCTCGGCCTCGCATCGTGGGATGCCGTCTCCCTTCCCTACACGTTCGGCGTCCGCGGGCTGTCGCCGCCCGCCGCGAAAGGCCACGCGGAGATGATCACCGGGACCGTCGAGGAACAGGCGAAGACACTCGCGCAGCTCTTGCGGGAAAAAGGCTTCGCGCGGAGGTGAGTCGATCGCGGGCGACCTGCTGATCTTCGCGGAACATCTGGAGGGCCGAATCGCGCCGTCCACCTTGGAGGTGATCGCCATCGGCCGGGAGCTCGCATCTCGATCGGGCGGTCCCGTCCGCGTCGCATTGTTCGGGGAGAAGGTGCGCGCCCTCGCGGACGCGCTCGCCGGACATGGCGTGGAGGTGCTCCTCGCCGAGGATCCGGCCCTGGCGGAATATACGCCCGACGGATACGGTCAGGCCGCTCAGTCGATCGTCGAGTCGACGAGACCTCGGCTCATCCTCGTGGCCCACACGTCCCAAGGCTACGACCTCGCGCCCGCGCTCGCCGGCACGATGGATCTCCCATTGGTCACGAACTGTCTCGCCCTGCGGTTCGATGGCGAGCGCATCGTGGCCACGCGCCGCCTCCTGAACGAGAAGGTCCAGGCCGAGGTCGAGATCGCGTCGAGCCGGCCGATCGTGGCGACCGTCCGACCTGGGGCCGCGAAAGCAGCCGGGCCTGCACCGGGAGGGATCGTCACCTCGACGACGGTCCGGATCGACGGATCCAAGGTGCGGGCCCGATTCCTCTCGATCGAACGGCCGCAGGTCCAAGACATCGACATCGCCGGCGCGGACATCATCGTCTCTGCGGGCCGCGGGATCCAGAAGAAGGAGAACCTTCCCCTCATCGAGGAGTTTGCGAAGGCCCTGGGCGGCGTCGTGGGCGCATCCCGACCGCTCACGGACATGGACTGGCTGCCGAAGACGAGGCAAGTCGGGCAGAGCGGCAAGACCGTTCGGCCGAAGCTCTATGTGGCGTGTGGAATCAGCGGCGCGATGCAACACGTCGCCGGCATGAAGGACGCAAGCCTGATCATCGCCATCAACACGGATCCGAGCGCGCCGATCTTCGAGGTCGCGCACGTCGGGATTGTGGCAGATGTCCTGAAGCTCCTGCCCGCGACGCTGAAAGAGCTCAAGAGTTGATGGCCCGGCGTCCCGGAGCCTTCATCTAAGACTCGCCCAATTCGGAGACGTGGCCCAGCCGCCTCCCCCGCCGGCGGGGTGGTATCGCGCCCCGGCTCCCGGCCGTGCGCCGCCCAACACCTTGGTCATCGGCCTCGTCCTCGCCGTCGTGGTCGTGATCCTGGCCGTTTCGGTCATCGCATTCTCCCTCGCCGGCTCCTCGACGTTCTTCCCACTCGGGTTCGCGCCGTTCCTCTGCGTGCCGTTCCTGTTCGTCATCATCTTCATCATCATCGCTCTGTCGTCGGCCTCGAGCCGACGAACGATCCCGCCCCCGCCGCCGATCCAGCAGCCGATGGTCCCCGCGGGCCAGCAAGGCCCCGTGGCCCTGAGCTGTCCGAACTGCGGCGGACCGCCGACGAACGTGGACCGTTTCGGCATCGCGACCTGTTCCTACTGCGGCACGCGGTTCCTCGTCCGGTGAGGCATGCCGATCTGAGGTGAGTCGACGCCCCGGGAAATCGCCGTCGAGCTGCCTCGGACCTCGTACTTCACGGGCGAAGTGATTGAGGGCACGGTCGTCATCGAGACGACGCGGGAGGTCTCGAGCCGCGGGCTGTACGTCGACTTCACCGGCACCGAGGAGACCGTCATCACGCGGAGCGCCGGGAAGACGACCGTCACGTATCGATCGAAGGCCACCGTCGTGCAATGGCGCCTCCCGGTGCGCGGTGAGGAGTCGATCCCGCCTGGGGCGTACCGGTATCCGTTCCAGTTCCAGATCCCGGCTCACGCCCTCCCCTCGTACGCAGGCCGGCACGCGAGCGTGAAGTACATCTTGAGCGCGCGACTCGACGTGCCCCTCTGGCTCGACACCGTGTGGACGACGGAGATCTACGTGTTCTACGACCGCCCGAGCGTCCGCACGTTCGCCCAGCCCGTCCGGTTCCGGTCCGGCGGCCAAGGCCCCGAAGTCTACGTGGAGCTGGACGGCGACCGGTTCTTCGCCCGCGAGCTCATCGGTTGCCGGATCACGCTGAGCCGCACCGAGAACGCCCGGATTCGCCGGGTGTACACCCGGCTCCTCGGCGGCGAATGGGCGAAGGCGGACGGCCAGCAGGAGACGACGGAGACGTACCGCACGGAGGTGTCCGTGCCGATGGAGCAGATCCGCGTCGGCGTGCCGTTCACGTTCGAGATTCCGATTCCCGCGGATGTCGCATCGAGCTACCGCGGGGCATACTCATATTACAGCTACATCCTCCAAGTGGGCCTCGACATCGCCTGGGGATTCGACATCATCGCGCAGACCCCGATCGTGATCGTGCGGTAGGCCATCCCGGCGGCCCGGGTGGATGCTGCAAGTCAACCTTAAATAAGGTTAACTTCCGGGGCGCCAACCTTTTGCCCGCCATGGTCCTTCCCGAATTCGTGGCCCGGCGAGCCCTCCTTTCCGAGGACGAGGTCGCGGCCCGACTCCGCGAGGTCCCGGGTTGGTCTCGCGCGGGCAAGGCGATCGAGCGCACCTGGACGTTCCGCGATTTCTCCGAGGCGCTCGCGTTCATCAACAAGGTGGGCGCGCTCGCGGAGGCGATGAACCATCATCCGGACATCGCGAATTCGTGGGCGACGGTCCGGCTCACGCTGACCACGCACGACAAAGGCGGCTTGACGAACCTCGACTTCGACCTGGCGAACAAGATCAACAGCCTCTAGGCCCAGCCAAGGAGATGGTCGAGGGACCAAGCGCCGGGGCCCAGGAACGCGAGGACCAGGGCGAACGCCGCGTACGCCACGTCGAGCTCGTATCCGAGGACGAACTTCTTCTTCAGTTTCGTCTTCGAGAAGATCGTCGTCGCGGTCATTTCCAGGACGAAGAGAACGGCTACGATCTGGGTCAGGAACCCCATGATCAGGGCGAGGCTCCCGAAGAATTCGAGCAACGTGAACAGGAGCGCGAACACCGCTCCGCCGGGCCACCCGGTCCCCTTCACGAAACCGATCGGCTTCCTCACGTCCTTGATCTTCGGCCAGCCGTGGACCAAGAACAAGGCCCCGAGGGCCACGCGCCCGATGAGAGCCGCGACATCTGGGTATGCAGCGAAGACCATGGGTCTGCCCCCTCGGGCCCTCTCTGGCGGCCGCGGTAGAAAAACCTTTCACGGCGGGTGACGAGGTGACCGTGGCGTCTACGAGAGCGACCGTTCGAGGAGCTCCGCGATGTCGAACCGGCGGATGTCCTCGCGGTCCTTCGTCTTCGCGGCGTCGTCGAGCATGATCAGGCAATACGGGCACGCGGTGGCGACAGCGTTGGCCCCCGTCTCCTCGATGTGGCTCAATCGGCGGTGGTTCACCCTCTCGCCCGTCCGCTCGTCCATCCACATTCGGGCCCCGCCCGCACCGCAACAGAATCCGCGATCGCGGCATTCGCGCATCTCGACGACGCGCACGCCCGGGATCCGGTACAGCACGTCGCGCGGCTCATTGTATACGTCATTGTAACGGCCGAGGTAGCAGGGGTCGTGGTACGTCAGGAACTCAAGGGCGTCCCGCGTCGGTTTCAGCCGTCCCTCGCGAATGAGTTCCTGGAGGAACTGCGAGTGGTGGACGACC
>Ga0209690_1001964_pt1 | contig 11783 bp, 11 predicted proteins | sample GraSoiAngelo_150_FD_186164 | JGI IMG/M metagenome (GOLD analysis project Ga0209690, IMG submission 186164) | Grasslands soil microbial communities from the Angelo Coastal Reserve, California, USA - 14_1009_09_40cm (SPAdes) (version 2) | ecosystem: Environmental > Terrestrial > Soil > Grasslands ...
GTCGGTGAAGGTCGGTCCACGATGAACTGGTCGGCGGCGAACATCGTCTGCTCCACCCACGTCGGAACAATTTTCGTCAGAGCCGGCTGCGCCTTCGCAAAGGCGCCGAGGAGCGCGCGCTGGTGATGCGTGCGCCGCTCCAGGGCTTTCGCCCCGTCTACGGATGCCTTGGGATCGGTGCTGAGAACGATCGTGAGCAGCTTCCCCTCCTCGACCGTCCCTTGAATCGTCCCGATGTGCAAGTGATCTTCGTGGTCTTCCAGGCCTCGGCCGCGTTCCTCGGCGAGGTCGAACCCCCAGTGCCAGTCATGCGCCGTCTCCCACCTTCCCCGGTCCGAGCGCAAATGGAACGGGACGGCGCCGTCGTACGCCACCACGCAGAGCCCGCGGTCCTCAGCCGTGACGCGCATCTGCCAACCGTTCCCCCGCGTGCTGCCGTGGTGGTCTCGGTAATTCACCAGGGCCTTGATGCTCAAGGCAACGGGACCAGAGCCGCGCGGCAGCTCGAAGCGCACGTAGGTGGTATTCGCGCCCGGCTCCATCCAGACCCGCTTCTCCAGGAGATCGTCGGCGAGGGCATACGTCCAGACCGGCACCGTGTCTTCCAGCCGGAACCGCTCGAGGTGCCGATACCCGTGGAGCGAGATCGATCCATCACGCCAGCGGTTTGTGTAGAGAGAAAAGACACGGCCGCCGGATTCCGCGGTCTCATCGAGCTTGGTGACCAAGAGCGTGCGCCCGACCGGCGGTTTCAGCGCCGCCACGAGCAAGCCGTGATAGCGGCGCGTCAGCAGGCCGGCGACCGTGCCAGACGCGTACCCGCCGAGCCCGTTGGTGACCAGCCACTCGCGGGCCTCGGCCTGGCCGAGGTCCCCGCAGACGTCCCGTCCGAAGTCAATAAGGGTGCTCACACGCGTCCGTATACCGGAATCGCCGCGCCATGGATCACCTCGGCGTCCGGGGAGCAGAGAAAGAGGATGACTTTGGCGATGGCCTCCGGTTTGGGCCACTGGCTGTGATCCGCGTTGGGCATCGCCTGGCGGTTGGCCTCTGTATCAATGATGCTGGGCAGGACCGCGTTGACGTTGATGCGGTACGGCTTGAGCTCCTCCGCCAGGCTCTGGGTCAGGACCAGCTCGGCCGCCTTGGAGGCCGCGTAGGCGGACAGTCCCGCGTCGCCCTTCAGGCTCGACCGGGACGCCACATTCACGATCCACCCGCGGTTCTGCTTGATCATCTGCGGCACGATGGCCTTGGAGCAGAGATAGGCCGATTTGAGGTTCAGGTTCAGCATGCGGTCCCAGGTCGCCTGATCGGTCTCCCAGACCGGCTTCCCTCCGGCAAACCCGCCCACGATGTTGATGAGGACATCCACCCGGCCGTGGCGGGCCACGATCTCCTCGGCGAACCGTTTGACCGCGCCCTCATCCGTCACATCGACCCTGAGCCAGCTCAAGCGGGCCGACAGCGCTCCAGCTTCCTTCGCGAGCCGATCCTGCTCCGGCGGCACGAGGCAGGTGGTCACGACCGTCGCGCCCGCCCGGAGGAAGCTGAGGGTCACCGCCCGGCCGAGGCCGCCGGTCCCTCCCGGGATTGCCACGACTGATCCGGTAAAGTCCATGCCTACTTGGCGGCCAGCGTGCGGATGTAGGCCAGCACGTCCCGCATCTCGCGCTCATCAATTTCGATCTTCCAGCCGGGCATGGCCGTCCCAGGCCGGCCGAACGTGATGACTTCCAACAGCTCGGCGTCTTTTTTGGCCTGCGTGGCGAGTGCCGTCAGGTCTGCCGGCTTGGGATTGAGTTTCTCTGCCGCTGCTCCATCGCCCTTGCCGGAGGTCCCGTGGCAGTTGACGCAGTTCTGCTTATAGATCCGCTCACCCGCGTCAAGATCCGGCTTTGGCTGTTTGAGCCGTTGACCGGCGGCGTCTTCGACCCACACCGCGAGGCCCGCCATAACAAGGACCACGATGATGGCGGCGCGACGATTCACCGGTGACCTCTCCATACGCGCAGTCGACGGGTGCGCGGCGGTAGTATCCTACATTCCCCCAGACCTTGCAACACGAGCGGGTGGAGGATTGCGAGCCTCACCAGACGTTGCTACAATGCCGTGCAGACTTCACAGGGAGACCACGGAATGGTGCCGCTACCGACGTCCTTGCAGAAAGCGTTCAACACCACCTTAAACGACCTGGGCGCCGAAATGGCCCTGATCGCGCTCAAGGAGGACGGGTTCGGTCCATTCGTGTCTCACGCGTACCGGGGCTTCACCCCTCGTGAAATCCAGGCCGTCGTCAGGGCGCTGTCGCATCCGGAGGTCGGGCTCGACGGCGCCGCGGGCAACGGCAACGCACGGCAGCGGTTGGTCCGCATCCGGATGACGGCCCCCTCTCACCGTTCCCTCCTCACCACTCCCCTGGAGGTCTCCAAGCGGATCTGCGGAGCCCTCGTGATCGGGCGCAAGGATATCGTCACGTTCTCGGACAAGGACCGGAAAAATCTGACGGAAGCAGCCGAGGAGCTGGAGGCAGCGCTGGTGAAGGCCGGCGTGCCGGCCCCCGCCGCGGGTGCGCCCGCGGCGGCCGCGGCGCCCACGGCGCCGAGTGGAGCCGGGAGCATCGATCCCCTCATGGCCCAGATCAGGTCTCTGATCCCGTACGACCGTGCGCTCCTGACCCGGCACGAGCCCGGTTCGAAGACCCTCACGACCCTGCTGTCCCATACACCGGGACATTGCGAATGGCGGGAAGGCCAGACGCTGACGCTGGAAGGGTCCGCCGCCGGGTGGGCCATCCGACATAGAAGGCCACGGGTGGACCGGGATCTGGCCTCCACCCAAGGACGATTCCTGGACTATAAAGAGCTGTACAAGGACAAATTCAAGACGGCGATGGTCCTGCCGCTCAAAAAGGGGCAGGACCTGATCGGGACCATTCTCCTGGGGTCAAGGACGCCGGACGTCTACAACGCGGACATGGCCAGGGCCGCCGCTCCGCAGTTGGAGCACTTGGCTGCGCTCCTTCCCACATTGGCACCCGGTTCGGCCGCCTCTCCGTCCCTGGAACGAACCGACGCCGCAAGCAGCGTCGAGCCAGGCAGGCAGGCGGCCTCCATGTTGGCTCACGATCCGCATGAATCCCACGAGCTGATGCTCCGGCACGAGCGGCAACAGGCCATTCGGGAAGTGACCGCGTTCCTCGAACAGGAAATCCAGCGCCCCCTGACCAAGACCCGCCTGGAAGTGGAAGAGGCTGTCCGGAACACGGCCACCGGTGGCGCGGCGAGCGCGGACGTGCTGCAACGGATCGAGAAGGCCTACCTGGAACTGACCCGTATCGAGGCCATTCTCAACGAGGTCCTCGACTTCGCTAAACCGCTGGACTTGCACCCGCGGGTGGTCCGGATCCCCGAGGTCCTCGAGAGCGCGCTGGCGGTCATCACCGAGGACCTGGAAAAGAACGCCATCACCGTCACCCGGGACTTCTCCCCCTCGCTCCCGGCTGTCAAAGTGGACGAGGGCAAGCTCCAACAGGTCTTCCTGAGCATCCTCAAAAACGCCCTCGAGGCCATGACGACCCACGGGCACATTCACCTCCAGGCGGTGCCCCACAGGGGCGCGCGCGGGCGGAATGAGGTGGCCATCACGCTTCAGAACGACGGCGCACCGATTCCCACGGAGCACATCGGTAAGATCTTCGAGCCCGGCTTCACCACCAAGGCCGCCGGCACCGGGCTCGGGCTGGCGTCCGTCAAAAAGATCATCGAAGAGCACCGGGGCCAGATCTCCATCGCCAGCGGCCCGGACCAGGGCACCGCGGTCATCATCCGCCTGCCGGCGCATGCCGCCGCCCGCCCCAGGGGCCGCGGTCCGCGTCGCCATCACCAGTCCTAGCCCCTTGACAGGGCCCATTGAACCAGGTTATGGTCGCTGAGACTTTACAGAAGAGGTCCTCTTCGACGAAACGGTCTTATCCATTTCATAGGTAAGGAGGGATCCCATGAAACGCTCGCTGCTTATGATCGCACTCGTGACAGGATTCATCTTCATGTCCTCGGCGGTGTTCGCCAACCCTGCCCTGTTGAAGAAGAGACATGAAGGCTACCCGAATCCGGATGGCGGCACCACAGCCACCGGGGAAAAGGCAGCGCTCAAGTCTGCTGAAGATGCTCCCAAGACGCTGAAGGAGCAGAACAAGTCCGCCGAAGGAGACATCCGGGACCAAGACCAGATCAAACATAGTGAGAGCTCGCGTCTCCCTGAAGTCGTCGCTCCGCATCATGTTACTAGCAAAGGTGTCACTGAGAACCAGATCAAAGAGGCCACCAAGGTCAACGCCAACCCTAAGTAAGCACACCGCTGAGTTCGTAGCTGTCCGAGGGGAGGCTCCGTTAAGGACCCTCCCCTTTTTCTTGCCCATTCCCTGCCCAGTCCTTCACCCACGGCAGCAACAGGAACGCCGGCCACGCGAGGAAGAATGTCGCGGTAAAGTAGGCGGCGTAGCCCATCCCCTCGGTCGCCACTCCCGAAAACGCCCCGGAAAGGGCGCGAGTCAGGCCGAACAACGCGCTCAAGAGCGCGTACTGTGTGGCGGCGTGGGCCTTCGAGCAAATGCTCATGAGAAACGCCAGGAAGGGGGCCGTGCCCAGTCCCCCGCAGAACGACTCCACCAGCGAGGCGACGTACATCAGCGCCGCATTTGGCGGGAGCGCCGCAGCCGCAGCATAGACCAGATTGGATACTGCCTGGAAAATGCCGAGCACCCAGAGCGCTCGGAAGATCCCCCACCGACTGGTCAGGCTTCCCCCGATCAACGCACCCCCGATCGTCGCCACGACACCCAGCGTGCCCGGCACCAATCCGATCTGGACCGGCGTGAACTGCCGGTCCACCCAGAAGGGCTTGATCATGGGGCCGATGGCCATATCGCCCAGCTTGAAGGTCAAGACGAAGGCCGCCACGGCCAGAAAGCCGGGCCGCGCGAAAAACTGCTCCAGCGGAGCGCGGATGGCGTCGGCTGCCGAACGAGGCGGACGCGGTTGCGCCGTGGAAGTCATGGCATCCGCCAGCGGAGCCCGAGAGGAAATCATGGAAAGGAGGCCCATCAGCACGGCCGCGCCGATGAACACCACACCCCAACCCGCGAGCCCGGCCGCCGCCACCACGAGCCCACCTGCCGCGATCAGGGCGAGGCGATAGGCGGTCACCCGCACGCCGTTCGCGACGCCCATCTCGTGCTTCTCCAGCAGCTCGATCGTGTACGCGTCGATCGCAATGTCCTGGGTCGCCGACAGGACGGCCAATAGAATCAGGACGCTCCAGAGGATCCACACCTCCTCGTGCGCGTGCAAGCCGGCGAGGACGATGAGCGGCAGACCCATCAGCGCTTGGCAGGCCCAGACCCACGTGCGCCGGTGGCCCCAGACGTCCACGGCCGGCGCCCAGAGGAACTTGAGCGTCCATGGGAGCCCAACCAGGCCCAACAAGCCGATATCCGCGAGGCTCACGCCTTGCAGACGCAGGTAGACGGGGATGGCATCCATGACCAGGCCGAACGGAAAGCCTTCGGCGAAGTACAGCGCGGCGACCCAGACGAGCTTCTGACGTGTGCTCATGACAGGAGTGTCTCTCTGTGTAGGAACGATGGAAAGGCCGGACTCTGTCTGATAGCATGTCTGGGCAAGATCGTCAAACGCGCCTGGGTAGTCTTGATTCGGAGGCGCGCCATGGTATACTCGGTATATTCAAGATAGTTTCAACACGGGGCAACGGAGAGAACGGCATGAGGCGTTTCACCATCACCGACGTCGTCGAGGGCAACGGCCAGCCCCACCCGGCCTTTACCCAGACCGCGACCTATCCTGTGCTGGAAGTCCTCTTGCCGGGCAATGGAAACCTGCCTGGGTTCCTGGTGGCTGACGACCAGGGCCGCTTCCACCTCATCAGGATGGATCACTGCCGCCTCGGCAAGATCGAGGCGTTCTGATCCATGCCGCAAGCGTCGCCGGAGGAGGTCGGCCGGGAACTCTCCGACCTGGCCTTCGGCATCATCGAACAGAACTGGCTGGAGCAGCACGTCGGCAAAACGGTAGACCTGAAGAACCTCGACCAGCTCCGGCTCAATGTCGCGGAGTGGGAGTTCACCTATCTCATCCTGTTCGCCATCACCAAGGGGTGCGGCACGTTTTCCGCCCTGGACTCCGCGCGTACCACGGCCATCCTCAAGGCGTTCCACTCGACAGTCCTCTCCCACATCGCGGAGCAGGCCGGACAGGACGTCGCCGACGAGCATAAGAAAAACCTGCCCGCCCGGTACCGGCTGTATGGACAGACGCTCGAAGGCGAGGACACGAACAAACCCTATAAGACCCCTTACCGGCTGCTCGGAGAGGCGGCCGCGCTCCAAATCCTGGGGCAACCGTTCACGGACCCTCACGACGTGGACAACTTTCGCGAGACCATCAAGGTGATCTTTACCGAGGTGCGGGAGGCAACGATCAAGATCATGAGCTTCCAGCAGGCCCAAGCTGCGAACCCGGGTTACTCATGAATTTCGTAGCGAGGCGTTCGAGACCGAAGCCCGCCGGGGCTTCTCGCAAGTAAGGACGACGCAGGCGTACTCGCAGTAGTACGTTAAGGAGGCCGAACGAGAAAAGCCCCGCCGGGCGAGAGGATCGGACGGCGCAGTAGGAATTAATGGGTAACCCGGGTTCAGGAAAGGCGTAACGCATGGACTTCGACATCGGCTCCAATCACTACCGCAACGCCTCGAATAGCATCGAGATCGAAGGGGTGCCGCACCTCTCGTTCGAACACAATCGTCGTTACAACGAGATGACGTTGAGGGGGTTTCTCTATGACACGAAAGGCAACCTGGTGGGCAAGATCGCCGAGAGCAGCATGGCCGTCAACATCCAAGGGGAATTCGAGATGCGGAGCGAGCCCTCGGTCGCGAAGCTGCTGCACCGCGAATCCGAACAGGTCCTCCTGGAAGTGAAGTTCCTGGGAAAGGACCACGTCCAGATCCACAAGGCCAAGCTGTACTCCATCAAAGGGCGCCCCTTCGAGGTCACACCGAAGCACTGGAAGCTCGGAGACGACCCGCCCCACAGCGGCGAAGACGTGGACTGCAACGGCAACGCGGCCTCCCTGAAATAGGAATGGCGGTGTTCTGCGTAGGGGCAATCCTGTGTGATTGCCCTCTTCCGGGCGGACACATAGGTCCGCCCCTACGAAAACCAGGAACATTTCTCATCCGATGTAGGGGCGTATGGCGATACGCCCATCAGATGCCCTCCGCCAGGGTCCCGCTCGGCGCCACCCGCTCGAAATTACTTCAGCTTACTTGGCGGATTGGGCGCAGCGGAAGCCGATGAAGGCGTTGCGGGTCTCGGGCGGGACCTTGGAGGTGCGGCTGCCTGACAACAGGTACACCGGCATGTCGGACCACGACCCTCCCCGCACCATCTTGTACTGGCCCTTCCGCGGCCCCTGCGGGTTTTTCTCGGGGCCCTCCCGGTAGTACTCGCCGTCATACCAGTCCTGGACCCATTCCGCGACATTGCCCGCCAGATCGAAGGCGCCGTACGGCCCTTCACCTCCCGGATAGCTGCCGACGGGCTTGAGGAGATCGTAGGAGAACTTGGTCATCTGCCCGAACAGGGCGAGCGTGGCGTCTGGTTTGTTGCCCCCCCAGGGAAACGGCCGCTCGTTTGTCCCCCGGGCGGCCTTTTCCCACTCGGCTTCGGTGGGTAGCCGCCGCCCGTTGATCCGGCAGTAGGCGTCCGCATCGCTCCAGGTCACTCCCACGACAGGACGAGTGGCGTGGTCCGGGAACTTAACCATGTCCCAGTTCAACGGCTTCTGCCATCCCGCAAATTCCAGGAACTTGGCGTACCGTTCTGTCGTGACCTCGTATTTATCGATGTAGTACGCGTCCAGGGACACTTTGTGGCGTGGCTGCTCGTCGTCCAGCCCCACGCCCTCGGGAAGCCCCATCCAGAATGTCCCGGCCGGCACCAGGACCATGGGCACGCCGTCCTTGGCGATGGTTTCCTTCGGCCGGTCACCCTCTGCAGCCATGGCCAACCGTAGGCCAGCCGCGAGCAGGAATACGGCCGCCCATGCCAGCATACGAGTGTGCATTAGCGTGTCAGTCTACCACACGCCTCGCTTGACTTCATTGCGACCCGCCCATATAGTCACTCTAAGTGTGATGCTCGTGCGCTCTGAACACCTCACTGCATAACCCTTGGCGCGGTCCGCTTCCCAGTCCGTGAGTAGAGCCTGCCGCCTCTGCGCCATTGCCATGGTGGCGACCGGTCTGCTCCTGACAGGCGGCGCACCTCTCGAGGCACAGCCGCAGCCTGCGCCGTCCAAGGCCGAAGAAGAGGTCAAGGCCCAGATCGACGGGGCCCGGGGCTTGGCCGAGGAAGGCAGAGCTGACGTGGCCGTCGAAGCCCTTCAGAAAGTCATCGCGGCCTCGCCACAGAGCGTGCACATCCCCGCAGCCTATCTCCTGCTCGGCAAGATCCTGAGCGACCAGAAGAATTACGAGGAGGCCGGCGCGTACTACCGGCGTCTGTTGGAGGAGTATCCCGTCTCTGACTTGGTGCCCCAGGCCCGCTTGGGGCTGATCGCGGCCCTGCTCACGACCGGGCAACTGAACGCCGCGCTACCCCTGCTGCTCGAAGCCAAAGGCGAGACGACGGACCCGGCCGTGAAGCAGATCGTACTCCGGCAACTGGAAGAGGTCTACCTCGCCAACCAGGATTATGTCCGCATGGTGGAAACCGCCGTCGAGGCCCGCGCGCTCGTCTCGGAGGAGGAACGGCGCCTGATCGAGCAACGCGTCGCCGAGATCCTCAAAGCGAGAGTCGGCGAGCAGGACCTCCGTCACGTCTCGGACAAGTATCGCCGCACGTTCCCGTCCGATATCGCGCTGCTGCGGCTGATCGAGCTCTACGGGTCGGCCGGCGAAGATTACAAACTCGCCCGCGCCGCCCGCGATTTCCTGACCCAGTTCCCTCTGCACGAGCAGGCCGCCTCCGTCGATGCTCTCCTGGCGGCGCAGCGGAAGAAGCTCAAGAGCACGGTGTACCGCATCGGCGCCCTGCTGCCCCTCTCGGGCGCGTTGAGCCCGTACGGCACCGACGTGCTGAACGGCATGCGGATCGCCTTCGACCAGACCACCGAGGCCATCCCGCAACTGGCGGTGGGACTCGTTGCCAAGGACACCGAAGGCGATGCGAAGGTCCTGGCGTCCGAGCTCAATGACCTGTTGAGAGAGTACCAGCCGATCGCCGTCATCGGCCCATTGCTGAGCCGCGAGGTGAAGGCCGTGGCCGCCGCCGCCGATGCCAATGAAGTGGTCTTCATCACACCGACGGCCACTCTTGTCGATGTGCAGCGCCTCAGCCAGTACCTGTTCAACACCGCCGTCAACAGCCGCGCCCTCGTGCGGGATCTTGCCGTCTATGCGACCGGCCCGCTGGGCTGGAAACGCTTCTGCATCCTCGCCCCGCGGGACCAGTACGGCGCGGAGATGACGCAAGCCTTCGCAGAAGAAATCCGCCGCCTCGGCGGAGAGATCATCGCCGCCGACACGTACGGGCCCGACGATAACGATTTCGGCCTTCCCATCAAACGCATCAAGGAGGCCGACCTCAAGCGCTACGGCAAGATAGAGTCTGCCCCAGCCCCGGTTCAGAAGAAAGGCGCCAAGGAGACCAAAATCTATGTCCCCGGGTTCGATGCGATTTTCCTTCCCGGCGAGGCCCAAAAAGTGGACCTGATTGCCGGTCAGATCCGGTTCTATGCCGCTAAGGTGGGTCTCCTGGGAACCAACGGGATGAACACACCGGACTTGCTCCACGTCGACGCCCGCGCGGTCGAAGAAGCCATTTTCGCGGATAGTTTTTTCATGGACAGCCCCGATCCCGGCGTGCGAAACTTCGTGGAGCAATACCGGAAGCGCTTTCAGCAGCAGCCGACGGCCTTCGCCGCGCAGGCCTATGAGGCCACCAGGCTGGTTCTGGACGGTATACTGAAGGGAGCGACGACCGGCCGCGCCCTGCGTGAGACCCTCAAGAACGTCAAGAACGCGCCCGGTCTCATCGGGCCGGTGACCATGAACCCGGCAGGCTATCTGGAGCGGCGCTACGCGCTCATTCAGGTCAAGAACGGCAGGCTCGTGCCGCTGATGGACATGCGATGAACCACATCGGTCAGATCATCCATACGATCTCGTACATGGCGCTCCCGCTGATCCTGGCCATGGTGTTCCACGAGTACGCCCACGGATGGGTCGCCGACTTCTATGGCGATTCCACGGCCCGCATGGAAGGGCGGCTGACGCTCAACCCCGTCGCGCACATCGATCCGTTCGGGACGATCCTGCTGCCGTTGCTGTGCCTGATCTTCCCCTCCGGCATCCTGCTCGGTTACGCCAGGCCGGTGCCGATCAATCCCTGGAACCTCCGCAACCCGCGCCGCGACATGGCCCTGGTGGCTGTGGCGGGGCCTGGCATGAACCTGCTCCTGGCGATCGCGAGCGCGCTGGCCTTGAGCGCCATCCTGGCCATCGACCCGTCCGTCGCCGATTCCATCTCCACGCAGGGGCCTGGCGTCCGGCGAGACCTGCTCGGCATTATCCTGGTGCCCCTGGCCTGGATGTGCACCTACTCGGTCCTCATCAACGTCGTGCTCATGGTCTTCAACCTGATCCCCATCCCGCCGCTGGACGGCGGCCGGGTCATGGTCAGCCTCCTCCCCCCGCGCCAGGCCGAAGCGCTCAGCCGCCTGGAGCCTTACGGGATGCTGATCATCTTCTTCCTGGTCGTCGCCGATCCCCAGATCCACCTGTTCGGCACGGTAATGGGACCGCTGGTCAACATGCTGACCAACACGATCATCTCGACTTTTACCTCGTAACTCGGATAGAAGCGCGCCATGGCCAAACGTGTCCTGAGCGGAATGCAGCCGAGCGGCGTGTTGCACTTGGGAAACCTCTTTGGCGCGCTCGACAACTTCCTGCGCCTCCAGGCCGAGCACGAGTGCTTCTACTTCGTCGCCGACTGGCACGCGCTCTCGACGAACTACGAGGACACTTCCCGGATACGGGAGTACACCCGCGAGGTCCTCATCGACTGGCTGGCCGCGGGTCTCGACCCCGAGCGCTCGACGCTCTTCATTCAGTCCCACGTCCCGGAGCATGCAATCTTACACTTGCTCCTCTCCATGATCACGCCGGTGCCGTGGCTGGAGCGGAACCCCACGTACAAGGAGAAACAGGAGAACCTCGAGGGGCGCGACCTGTCCACCTACGGCTTCCTGGGCTACCCCGTCCTGCAGGCCGCGGACATCCTGCTCTACAAGGGCGACTACGTGCCGGTGGGCGTGGACCAGCTTCCCCACCTCGAGCTGACGAGGGAAATTGCCCGGCGCTTCAACGCCCTCTACAAGCCGGTTTTTCCCGAGCCGCAGGCCCTCCTGACCGAGATGCCGAAGGTCCCCGGCACGGACGGCCGGAAGATGAGCAAGAGTTACAACAACACGATCAACCTCTCGGACTCCGAGGCGACGGTCCGCTCCAAGCTCAAGACGATGGTGACCGATCCGGCCCGCGTCCGGCGGACGGACAAGGGCAACCCGGACGTCTGCCCGGTCTTCACGCTGCACAAGTCGGCATCCAAGCAGGCCGTCATCGATCGGGTGAACAAGGAGTGCCGGACAGCCGAAATCGGGTGCCTTGATTGCAAGGGCCTGCTCGCGGACGCGCTCGT
>Ga0209690_1001965_pt1 | contig 11777 bp, 9 predicted proteins | sample GraSoiAngelo_150_FD_186164 | JGI IMG/M metagenome (GOLD analysis project Ga0209690, IMG submission 186164) | Grasslands soil microbial communities from the Angelo Coastal Reserve, California, USA - 14_1009_09_40cm (SPAdes) (version 2) | ecosystem: Environmental > Terrestrial > Soil > Grasslands ...
AGGTCCTCGCGGAACTGCCGCTCGGCGATCGCTTTTTCGAGATCCCGGTTGGTGGCGGCGATGAGACGGACGTCGACCTTCACCGTCTCCGTCCCGCCCAGGCGCTCGAACTCCTTCTCCTGGAGCACGCGCAAGAGCTTCACCTGGGTGGCCAGGTTCAGCTCGCCCACCTCGTCCAGGAACAGGGTGCCGCCGTCGGCCAGCTCGAACCGGCCCCGCTTGCGGGCGGCGGCGCCCGTGAAGGCGCCCTTCTCGTACCCGAACAGCTCCGACTCGATGAGCGTGTCCGGGAGGGCGGCGCAGCTCACCTTGACGAACGGCTTGTCCTTGCGCGGCGAGTTGTAGTGGATGGCGTGGGCGATGAGCTCCTTGCCGGTCCCCGATTCGCCCCGGATGAGCACGGTGGTGTTGGTGCGCGCGACCTGGGCGATCTGCTCGTAAGCCTGCCGCATGGGGCCGCTGGTTCCGATCAGGTTGGAGAAATCGTAGCGCTGCTGCAGCTCGTGCTTGAGGTGCACGTTTTCGTCGAGCAGGCGTTTGCGCTCGTCTTCGATGGTCCTTCGCGCCTGGAACGCCTGGGCGATCATCCCCGCCACGACCGAGAAGAAGCGGACCGCGGCGTCGTAGTCGCGGCCGGCGTCGAACTCGAGGTCCACCGCCAGGGCCCCGAGTGGGGCCCGGTTGAGGGCGATGGGGACGCAGACGTAGCTCAGCTCAGGCATCCCCGGGCGCTTGCGCTGCACCGCCCGGTTGAGGAAGAGCGGCTCGCGGCTGATGGCCGGCACGACGATCGGCTTTCCGCTCTGCACCACGCGCCCCGTGATGCCCTCGCCCAAGCGGTAGCGGGCGAGGCGGCCCTCGACGCTGATGCCGACCGAGGCCTCGATGCTGATCTCGTGGCCGTCGGAGCCCAGCACCATGACGGCGCTGCGCACCGCCTCGTGGTCCCGCTCGAGCTTCTCCAGGACCCGCTCCAGGGCGTGGCGGAGCTCGGCGGCGCTGGAGAGCGCCTGGCTGATCTCCTGCAGGGTGGTGAGCCTCCGCAGGTCGGTCCTCGGCTCGGTCCCGCGCTTCGCCATTCCCGCAGGGTAGACGCGCGACCTTTGTCGCCGCAAGTGGAGCGACGAATTTGTCGCCGGGTCCGACGATTCCGACAACTTCGTCGGACCCGGCTGGAGGCTTCTTCTCATTCCTGGATTTGGATGCCGAGCTGGTAGGAAGTGGTGCTCGACGCGGTCGGAGGGTTGCGGTTCTGCACGGCAAACGCGACGCGCGTGTTGTGCCCGTCGATGACGTAGTTGAGCCCGGCGTCCAGGGTCCGGACAGCGTCGCCGCCGGCGGTGGGCGTGAACTCCTGCCAGCGCACCATCGGCTGCACCTGGCCGAACCCGACCTTGGAGGCGAAGAGATAGCTGGCCAGCGCGTACCAGCTCCAGCCCTGCGCCCCCTTGTTGAAGTTGTAGTACGCGCCTTCCAGGGTCAGCGTATCGGCCCAGGCGAGCCGCTTCTCGAAGAGGAGGTCGAGGTTGAAGGCGACCAGATCGTTGCGCGCGAGGATGGGCGCCCCGGTCGCGTCGGTCCCGATGACGGTGGCGGCACCCAGCTTCTGGTACTGCACCGCGCCGCCCAGCGCCAGCACGTCCTTGGTGCCGTAGTACGTGCTGCTGTTGTAATAGCCCGGCTCCGGGTCGAGGAGGTTCAGGACCAGCCTTCCGGCGTAAAGCAATTCCGAGGTGGGAGTGTTCGAGGCCAGAGTGAAGACGCCGGCCTGGTACTTGACCTTGCCCTTCTCGATCTGGCCCCAGACCGCGCCTCCGTCGTCGCGACCGGCGTAGATGGACGGGTATCCGTTCACGCCGGTCGGAAAGAACCACGCGTTCTGGTAGTACGGGCCGCTCAGGTTGGCCCGGTCGGAGGGAGGCAGGAAGCGCCCCAACCAGACGTTGAAGAGGTCATCCGGCTCGAACTTCGCCACCGCGTCGAGCACGTGGATGCGGCTCTGGTCGGCGCTGTTCAAGTCGAGGTTCCCCTGGAACTTGAGCAGCGGGTGCACCTGGCCGCTGATGTAGGGCCGGACGTCCAGCGTCTTGATCCCCACGTTGTCGCTCGACACCGTGCCGGTGCTGGTGTCTAGACCTCCGCCCAGCCGCAGTCCCACTCCATACGAGAGCGTTTTCGGCGGCGGAGCTGCGGCGGGGACGGCAGGCTGGGCATCCGCGTCGGGGCTGGCGCGGGCCGCGGCCGAGACGAGAGAGAAGGCGAGGAGAACCAAGAGCGATCGCGCAGCGGATCTCATTCCATCCTCCTGAAAGGGTCCGTGATCCGCTACTGCGCCGCCGCGCGCTTCTCGTTGCCCGCGATGAACGGGCTCCACGGCTGCGCGCGGATGGTCTTGTCCGTCTTCCAGACCACGTCGAACTGACCGTTCCCCTGGACCTCGCCGATCATCACCGGCTTCCAGAGGTGGTGGTTCTGCTCGTCCATCTTGAGCGTGTATCCGGAGGGCGCCGGGAAGGTTTGCCCGGCCATCGCCTTGCGGACCGCGTCCACCGAGGTGCTGCCCGCCTTCTGCACCGCCTGCGCCCACATGTGGATGCCGACGTACGTGGCCTCCATCGGGTCGTTGGTGACCCGCCCGTCGCCGCCGGGCAGCTTGTTCTTCTTCACGTACGCCTTCCACTTGGCCATGAACTCGGTGTTGACGGGGTTCTTCACCGACATGAAGTAGTTCCAGGCCGCGAGGTGGCCGACCAGAGGCTTGGTGTCGATGCCGCGCAGCTCTTCCTCTCCGACCGAGAACGCGACCACCGGGATGTCGGTGGCCTTGAGGCCGGCGTTGCCGAGCTCCTTGTAGAAAGGCACGTTCGAGTCGCCGTTGATGGTCGAGATGACCGCGGTGCGGCCGCCGGCGCCGAACGCTTTGATCTGCGCCACGATGGTCTGGTAGTCGCTGTGCCCGAAGGGCGTGTAGATCTCCTGGATGTCCTTCTCGTCCACCTTCTTCGACTTGAGGAAGGCGCGCAGGATCTTGTTGGTGGTGCGCGGATACACGTAGTCGGTGCCGAGGAGGAAGAAGCGCGTCGCGCCGCCGCCTTCCTTGGACATGAGATATTCGACGGCGGGGATCGCCTGCTGGTTGGGCGCGGCGCCCGTGTAGAAGACGTTCTGCGACAGCTCCTCCCCCTCGTACTGCACCGGGTAGAAGAGCAGCCCGTTCAGCTCCTCGAAGACGGGCAGCACCGACTTGCGCGAGACCGAGGTCCAGCAGCCGAACACGGTCGCGACCTTGTCCTGGGTCAGCAGCTGGCGCGCCTTCTCGGCGAAGAGGGGCCAGTTCGAGGCCGGGTCGACGACGATCGGCTGGATCTTGCGGCCGAGCAGGCCTCCCTTGGCGTTGATCTCCTCGATGGTCATGAGCGCGACGTCCTTGAGCGAGGTCTCGCTGATGGCCATCGTCCCCGAGAGCGAGTGCAGGATGCCGACCTTGATCGGTTCGGCCGCCCGGAGCGGCGCGGCCGCGCTCAGCAAAGCGCAGCAAAGGGCCAGGGTGGCGCGGGTCAGTGCTTCGCGGATCTTCATTGTCTCTCCAGTCGCGGACGGTGAAGTGCCTGTGGACGGTGGGCGTGCACGGACTGCGGCGAGGTGGAGCAAGATCGGAGCCAGGCCGGCCGGGCGGCTGTCGGCGCGCCACGCCAGGTCCGCGCATCACTCGCGTGGCGGCCGCGCGGAGGGCGTGTGGACCAGAAAACAGTGGCGGCCCGGATTCGACAATTTGGTATGATTTCCGTTACCGAGCGACGAAATCGTGCCCTCGGTGCCACTGGCGGCCGGAAGCCCGGTGATGTTAAAGGACCGCTGCAGGAGATCGACATGCGCTCCGCGCCACAGGCCGGATCCCTGGCGCTCGTCGCTGCAGCGGCCGCGTGTCTCTCCGCGCGTGGCGCTTCCGCGCTCGACGCCGCGGCCCTGGAGAAGCTCGCCTCCGGCAACGCGTCCGCCAAGCTCACCGCCGTGCAGGAGGCGGTCGCCTCCGCCGACGTCGCGTCGCTGCCGGTCCTCCGCGCCCTGCTCGAAGGACGGCTGGCGATCGCCGCCGGGCGCACCGTCGTCGAGGAGGACGGCGCCTGGCGCGATCCGCTCACGCAACAACCTGTCCGCGTCCCGCCGGGCGACGAGGAGAAGGTCTCCATCAACAACCGCCTGCGCCGTACGCTCGAGCGCGCGATCGCGGCGCTCGGGCTGTTCGCGCCTGCCGCCGCCGACCGGTTGCGCGCCGCGCGGACGCTCCAGGAAAGCGCCGACGAGGACCTTCTGCCGGTGCTCGATCGCGTGCTGTCCCAGGAAAAGGACGCCCAGGTGCGCGACGCGGTCCGGTCCATCCAGGGCGCGCTGCTGCTCGGCAGCAGCGACCGCGACAAGCGCCTCGCCGCGGTGGACGCGCTCCGTCACGCGCCCAGTACGCGCAGCAAGCGGCTCCTGCTCGAGCGGCTCGGCGGCGCGGTCGGAGACCCTGGCGCGGAGCCTGACCCGGCGGTGCGCGAAGCCATCCACCGCGCCGTGAACGACATCGACGGATCGCTCCGGCTGGCGGAGGTGGTCGGCTGGGTGTTCGGGGGATTGAGCCTGGGGAGCGTGCTGCTTCTCGCCGCCCTGGGACTCGCCATCACCTTCGGGTTGATGGGCGTCATCAACATGGCCCACGGCGAGCTTCTCATGATCGGCGCGTACGCGACGTACCTCGTCCAGTCGTTCTTCCGGGCGCACCTGCCCGGCGCCTTCGACTGGTACATCGCCGCCGCGGCCCCAGCCGCGTTCCTCGCCGCCGGGCTGGTCGGGCTCGTGCTGGAGGTGACGGTCGTGCGCGCGCTCTACGGACGCCCGCTGGAGACCCTGCTCGCCACCTGGGGCGCGAGCCTGCTGCTCATCCAGGCGGTGCGCAGCGCCTTCGGCGCGCAGAACGTGGAGGTGGCAAATCCGTCGTGGATGTCCGGCGGCGTGACGGTCATGTCCGGGCTGGTGCTGCCTTACAACCGCATCGCCATCATCGCCTTCGCGATGCTGGTGGTGCTCGTGGTCTGGCTGCTCCTCGAGCGCACGCGGCTCGGCCTGCTGGTGCGCGCCGTGATGCAGAACCGGGGCATGGCGGCCGGGCTCGGCGTCGCGACTCCTTGGGTGGACATGCTCACCTTCGCGCTCGGTGCCGGCATCGCCGGCCTGGGCGGGTGCGCGCTGTCGCAGATCGGCAACGTGGGGCCCGAGCTGGGCCAGGGCTTCATCGTCGATTCGTTCATGGTGGTGGTGCTCGGCGGAGTGGGCCAGCTGGCCGGCACCGTGCTCGCCGCCATCGGGCTGGGCCAGGTGAACAAGCTGCTCGAGCCCTTCGCCGGAGCGGTGCTGGCGAAGATCGCCGTGCTCGCGTTCATCATCCTCTTCATCCAGCGCCGCCCGCAGGGGCTGTTCGCGCCCAGAGGCCGCGCGGCGGAGGAGGCGTGACGGGCGTGCTCGCTCCGCCACGTCCGCTGCAGTCGCGCCGAGCGATCGCTGCCGTCGCCTTCGCTTACGCCTTCCTGGTGATCGTCGTCCCGGTGCTGAACCTGGCCGTGCCCGCCGGCAGCGCGTTCCACGTGTCCGACTACACGGTGTCGCTGGTGGGGAAGATCCTCTGCTACGCGATCGTGGCCCTGGCAGTGGATCTGATCTGGGGCTACGCGGGGATCCTGAGCCTCGGGCACGGGCTCTTCTTCGCGCTCGGCGGCTACGCAATGGGCATGTACCTGATGCGCTCCATCGGCAGGGAAGGCGTGTACCAGAGCGACCTGCCGGACTTCATGGTGTTCCTCGACTGGAAGGAGCTGCCCTGGTACTGGTTCGGATCGCAGCGCTTCCTGCAGGCCTGCCTGTTCGTCATCCTGGCTCCAGGCCTGCTCGCGCTGGTCTTCGGCTGGTTCGCCTTCCGCTCCCGCATCCGCGGCGTCTACTTCTCCATCATCACCCAGGCGCTGACCTTCGCGTTCATGCTCCTCTTCTTCCGCAACAATACCGGCTTCGGGGGCAACAACGGATTCACCGACTTCAAGCGTATCCTCGGATTCCCTCTCGCCAGTCCGCGCACCAAGGTGGTGCTGTACGTGCTCAGCGCGACCGCGCTCCTGGGCGCGCTCGCGCTCTGCCGATCGCTGGTGCTCTCCAAGTTCGGACGCGTGCTCACGGCGATCCGCGACGAGGAAAGCCGGCTACGCTTCTGCGGCTACGACCCGGTCGGCTACAAGCTGTTCGTCTGGACGCTCTCCGCCGTCATGTGCGGGATCGCCGGCGCGCTCTACGTTCCGCAAGTGGGCATCATCAACCCGAGCGAGATGTCGCCGGCGAACTCGGTCGAGATCGCCATCTGGGTCGCGGTCGGCGGTCGCGCATCGCTCATCGGGCCCGTCGTGGGGGCCGCGCTGGTGAACGGCGCGAAGAGCTGGCTCACCGTGACCTTCCCCGATCTGTGGCTGTACGTGCTGGGGCTGATGTTCATCCTGGTCACGCGCTACATGCCCCGCGGCGTGGTGGGCCTGCTCCTGCTCGCGCGAGGGCGCAAGCCGTGAGGCTCGACACGCCGCAGGGACCGGTCCTGTACCTGGACGGTGTGACGGTCAGCTTCGACGGCTTCAAGGCGCTCGCCGGGCTGTCGTTGATCATCGAGCCTGGCGAATTGCGCTGCATCATCGGGCCGAACGGCGCCGGCAAGACGACGATGATGGACGTGATCACCGGGAAGACGCGGCCGGACACGGGCGAGGCATTCTTCGGCGAAGCGAACGACCTCACCCGTCTCTCCGAGACGGACATCGCCGAGCTGGGCATCGGGCGGAAGTTCCAGAAGCCGACGGTGTTCCGCAACCACACTGTCCTGGAGAACCTCGAGTTGGCGCTGAAGACGGACAAGAGCGTCTTCCGCACGCTCGGCGCGAAGCTGACGCAGGCGCAAGCCCAGCGGATGGACCAGACGCTCGACGTGATCGGGTTGCGCGCGCAGGCGCACCGTACCGCCGACCTGCTCTCGCACGGGCAGAAGCAGTGGCTGGAGATCGGGATTCTACTGATGCAGGAGCCGAAGCTCCTCCTGCTCGACGAGCCCGTGGCCGGGATGACCGACGAGGAGACCGCGCGCACGGGCGAGCTGTTCCAGTCGCTCGCCGGCAAGCACTCGCTGGTGGTGGTCGAGCACGACATGCACTTCGTGGCCAGCATCGCGCGCACCGTCACGGTGCTGCACGAAGGGAAAGTGCTGGCGGAGGGCACGATGGACCGCGTCCGCGAGGATCCACGCGTGGTCGAGGTCTACCTGGGACGATGATGCTCGAACTTCGGGGGCTCAATCAGTTCTACGGAGGGAGCCACACGCTCCGGGGCATCGATCTGACCGTGCCGGCGGGGACCTGCACAGCTCTCCTGGGCCGCAATGGCGTGGGGAAGACCACCCTGCTGCGCTGCCTGATGGGCCTGTTGCCGGTGCGCTCGGGGCGGATCGCGTTCGACGGCAAGGACATTACGCACCTCACCGCCTACCAGCGGGCGCGGCTCGGCATCGGGTACGTGCCGCAAGGCCGTGAGATCTTCCCGCGGCTCACCGTGGCCGAGAACCTGGCCGTCGGGGAGGCCGCCGCGGGGCGCGGCCGTTCGATCGCGCCGCGCGACGAGCTGGAAGCGCTGTTCCCGGCGCTGCGCACGATGCAGAAGCGGCGGGGCGGGGATCTCTCCGGCGGCCAGCAGCAGCAGCTCGCCATCGCCCGCGCGCTGGTGGCCCGGCCCAGGCTGCTGCTGCTCGACGAGCCGACCGAAGGAATCCAGCCGTCGATCGTGAAGGACATCGAGCGGGTATTGCGCGTCTTGCTCGAGCGCGGGATGACCATCCTGCTGGTCGAGCAGTACGTCGACTTCGCCAAGTCGCTTGCCCAGCATTATGCGATCTTGTCGCGCGGGCAGGTGGTCGACCGCGGCGAGGTCGCCACGCTGAACACCGAAGAGGTGCGGCACTACCTGGCGGTGTGAATCGGGAGGGCTCGGGTGAGGTTGTTCGCGGAGCAACGCCGCTCGGAGGATACGGAGCGAGGCTCCGAGGCCCGGCTCTCGTTCCGCCGGGTGGGAGCAAGCACCGTGATCGACTCGGCGTTCGCGACCAGCCCGCTGCGCGTCCTGATGCCACGCAACCACGGACGCGCCGCGTGGGCGTACACGAGCACGCTGGGCGGAGGCCTGGTCGACGGCGACGCGATCCGGCTTCGGGTAAGGGTGGGAGCCGGCGCCGCGGCAGCGCTCCTCTCGCAGGGAGAGAATCGCGTCTACCGATCGCCCGCGGGCTGCCGCACCGAGCTGGTCGTGGACGTCGAAGAGGGAGCTTTGTTCGCCTTGCTGCCGGACGCGACGGTCTGTTTCGCCGGCGCTTTGTACGAACAGAAGACGGAATTGCGGCTCGCCCCGGGCGCGGCGGCCGTCGCGGTGGACGTGCTCGCAGCGGGTCGCAGCGCGCGCGGCGAGCGCTGGGCGTTCCGCCGGTATGGAGGCGAGCTGTCGGTGCGCAGCGGCGACCGGGTGCTGGTGCGGGAACGCCTGCTCCTCGATCCGGACCACGGCCCGCTTGCGGAGCGCCTCGGCCGCTTCGATGCGCTCTGCACCGTGCTGCTCGCGGGCGACGCCCTGCGCGCCGAGCGGGCGGCGCTCGCGCGGCGGATCCAGGCGGCGCCCGTGCCGGCGCGCGCCGGACTCGTCGAGCAGGCGAACGAGGTGGGCGACGGCGCGCTCGTCATCCGCATCGCGGCCGTCTCGCTGGAAGACGCCCTGCGCGCCGTGCGCGAGCACCTCCGGTTCGTTCCCGACCTGCTCGGCGACGATCCCTGGGCGCGAAGGCCCTGACCCATGCTGACCCGAGGCCATCCATGCACCTGATTCCTCGCGAGATCGACAAGCTGCTCCTCCATGGCGTGGGCTTCCTCGCCCAGAAGCGCCTGGCGCGCGGGGTGCGCCTGAACCACCCCGAGGCGGTGGGGCTCATCGCGGCGCAGCTTCTCGAGTTCATCCGCGACGGCCGGAGCGTCGCGGAGCTGATGGACCTGGGCCGCCGCCTGCTCGGGCGCGCCGAGGTGATGGACGGCGTCCCGGAGATGATCGCCGAGGTGCAAGTCGAGGGCACGTTCGCCGACGGGACGAAGCTCGTCACCGTGCACCACCCGGTCGTGCTGGAGCACGGGGACCTGACGCTCGCCCTGCACGGCAGCTTCCTGCCGGTGCCCGACCGCGCCAAGTTTGCGCGGCCCGCCGGGGGGCGTCCGCCCGGCGAGGTAATCGCCCAGCCCGGCGAGATCGTGCTCAACCAGGGGCGCGAATCGGTCGCCCTCGCGGTGACCAACCTCGGGGACCGGCCCATCCAGGTCGGCAGCCACTACCACTTCTTCGAGACCAACCGCGCCCTCTCGTTCGATCGCGGCAAGGCGTACGGCATGCGCCTCGACATCCCGGCCGGCAATGCGGTGCGCTTCGAGCCGGGCGAGCGCAAGACCGTGCAGCTCGTCGCGCTGGCCGGAGCGAAGGTCGCGCGCGGCGGGAACGCGATCGCCGACGGGCCGGTGGAGCCCGCGAGGAGGTCGCGCGCGCTCGCGGCGGCGGTCTCGCGCGGGTTCGCGCACGTGGAGGAGAAGCCATGAGCCGGTCCATCCAGCGGCGGCACTACGCCGACCTGTTCGGCCCGACGCGGGGTGACCGGGTCCGGCTCGGCGACACGGACCTGATCGCGGAGGTGGAGCGCGACCACACCGTGTACGGCGACGAGTGCAAGTTCGGCGGGGGCAAGGTGCTGCGCGACGGCATGGGGCAGAAGGCGGGCGCGAGCGAGGCGGAGGCGCTCGACTGCGTCATCACCAACGCGCTCATCGTCGACTGGACCGGCATCGTCAAGGCGGACATCGGGATCAAGGACGGGCGCATCGCCGGGATCGGGAAGGCCGGCAATCCCGACGTGATGGCGGGCGTGACACCCGGCATGACCGTGGGCGTGACGACCGAGGCGATCGCGGCGGAGGGCTTGATCGTGACCGCGGGCGGCGTGGACACGCACATCCATTTCATCTCGCCGCAGCAGGCGTTCGAGGCCGTGGCGAGCGGCATCACCACCTGGGTCGGCGGCGGCACCGGTCCGGCGACTGGGACGAACGCCACTACCTGCACGCCGGGCTCCTGGAACATCGCCCGCATGCTCCAGGCCACGGACGATCTGCCGCTCAACATCGGGTTCACCGGCAAGGGGAACACCTCGATGCCGCAGGGGCTCCTGGAGCAGATTCGCGGCGGAGCGGTCGGGCTCAAGCTCCACGAGGACTGGGGCACCACGCCCGCGGCGATCGACTGCTGCCTGGGAGTGGCCGAAGGCGAGGACGTGCAGGTGACCATCCACACCGACACGCTGAACGAGTCGGGCTACGTCGACGACTCGATCGCCGCCTTCAAGGGACGCACCATCCACACGTATCACTCGGAGGGCGCGGGCGGCGGGCACGCGCCCGACATCATCCGCGTCTGCGGCGAGCCCAACGTGCTGCCCAGCTCGACCAATCCGACGCGCCCCTTCACCGTGAACACGCTCGACGAACACCTCGACATGCTGATGGTGTGCCACCACCTCGACCGCGAGATCCCGGAGGACGTCTCCTTCGCCGAGAGCCGCATCCGCGGCGAGACCATCGCGGCGGAGGACATCCTCCACGACCTGGGCGCCATCAGCATGCTCTCGAGCGACAGCCAGGCGATGGGCCGCGTGGGCGAGGTGATCGCGCGCACCTGGCAGACGGCGCACAAGATGCGGGAGCAGCGCGGGCGCCTGCGCGAGGAGAACGGCGACAACGACAACCTGCGCATCCGGCGATACGTGGCGAAGTACACGATCAATCCGGCGCTCTCGCACGGCATGGCGCACGAGATCGGCTCCGTCGAGGTCGGCAAGCTCGCCGACCTGGTGCTCTGGCGATCCGCGCTCTTCGGCGCACGGCCCGAGCTGGTGATCAAGGGTGGGTTCATCGCCTGGTCGCAGATGGGCGATCCGGGGGCGTCGATCCCGACGCCGCAACCGAACTACATGCGGCCGATGTTCGGCGCGATGGGGCGCGCCACCGGCGCGACGGGCGTCGCGTTCGTCTCGCAGCGCGCCGTCGCGGAGGGCACCGTTAAAGCGCTGGGCTTGCGCAAGCGGATCGCCGCGGTGCGCGGATGCCGGAAGCTCGGGAAACGCGACATGAAGCTGAACGACGCGCTGCCGGCCATCTCGGTGGATCCCGAAACGTACGAGGTGCGCGCCGACGGCGAGCTGCTCCGCTGCGAGCCCGCAGCGCGGCTCCCACTCGCGCAGCTGTACTCGTTGTTCTAGAGGCGCTCATGCACGTGTCCTGGCTGCTGCTCCAGCTCTCCGACTCGGCGCTACCGACGGGCGGCTTCGCGCATTCGGGCGGGCTCGAGGCAGCTGCGCAGCAGGGAGAGGTCCGGACGGGCGCCGAGCTGCGCCGCTTCCTGCGGGACGCGCTCTGGCAGGCAGGGCACGCGATGCTGCCGCTCGCCTCGGTGGCGCATGCCGACCCCGCCGCCCTGCCCCGCCTAGACGCTCGCGCGGACGCCTTCCTGGTCAGTCGGGTCGCGAACCGCGCGAGCCGCACTCAAGGGCGCGCGTTCCTCGACACCTGTGCGCGCATCTTTCCCGCGGAAGTGACGGGTCTGCGAGAGAGCGCACGTGGCGCCGGACTGCTCCTGCA
>Ga0209690_1001969_pt1 | contig 11773 bp, 9 predicted proteins | sample GraSoiAngelo_150_FD_186164 | JGI IMG/M metagenome (GOLD analysis project Ga0209690, IMG submission 186164) | Grasslands soil microbial communities from the Angelo Coastal Reserve, California, USA - 14_1009_09_40cm (SPAdes) (version 2) | ecosystem: Environmental > Terrestrial > Soil > Grasslands ...
CGCCGCCGCACAAGCCAGCCCGTCGAGGCGCGCCGAAGGCGCGCGTGACAAACCGCCGCGCTACGCCTTCAGATGCTTGTCGAAGAAGGCCACGCAGCGCTTCCAGGCATCCTCGGAGGCCTCCTTCTTGTAGATCTGCGGCCGATCGTCCGAGAAGAACGCGTGCGGCGCCCCCGGATAGGTCACGAACTCGACGCTGGGATTCGTCTTCTTCAGCTCGGCCTCGAAGCGCCTCACGTCCTCCACCGGAATGCCCGTGTCCGCCTCGCCGTAGAACCCGAGCACCGGCGCCTTGATCTTGCCCGCGAGACTGAAAGCATCCACCCCGGGCGCGTCGGGATACGTCCGCTTGACCTGGCCGTACCAAGGCGCGGCCGCCGCCACGCCGGGATACTCCGCGGCGAAGTGCAGAGTCAGCGCGCCCCCGCCGCAGAAGCCCGTGACCCCGATGCGATCCGCACGCGCCCACGACTGTCCCTTGGCATAGTCGACCGCACCGCGGAGGTCGCCCAGATACTGGGCGCGGGTGACCTTGCCCGAGATCTGGCTCATCTGCTGGAAGTCCTTCCCCTGCATCCCCCCCTCGCGGAAATAGAGCTCGGGGGCGATGGCGTAGAAGCCGGCCTGAGCGAAGCGCCGGACCACGTCCTTGTTCTGCTCGCTGTTGCCGGTAAAACCCGAGATGACGAGAACGATCGGATAGCGCCCGGCCTTCTCCGGCCGCGCGTCGTAGGCGGGAATGGCCGTGCCGCCCACGGAGAGCTGGACGTCGCGGGCCAAGATGCCCTTGGTGTCGGTGACGACGGCCTGGGCCAGCGAGACGCCAGGGGTCAGGACACCACCCACGGTCGTAAAGGCGCCATACTTCAGGACCTGCCTGCGGCTGAGCGGATTGGCCATGTCTCCCTCCCTGGGGTCCGGCGGTTTAGCTTGGAGAATGAACGCCCGGGATTTTACAGTAGTTCCAACCACCCATGAGGCTCCGACGTTTCGTGTCCAAAGCCATGAGCCTGCGCGAAGCGGCCGCCGTCATCTTCGTCCTCGTCGCCGTGCTGCCCCTCATGCTGTTCGTCGCCTTCCTGTCCGTCTCCGACCTCATCACGAAGACCGAGGCGCAGTTCGCAGCCTTCATGGCCGTCATCATCGCCTGCCTGGGCTTCGTGGTGTTCAGGCGACTGGTGGACCAGATCGCTCGGCTGGCCCGAGAGGTCAACCTCCCCATCCTGGCGGACGAGCCCCTTCCCGACGCCACGCAGCCCGGCCGGGTCCCCGCGCTGGGGCAGGTCGCGGAGATCGGCCAGCTCGCCGGGGCCTTCCACCAGATGCTCGAAGACCTCCGCGCCTCGACGCAGCGTCTCGAGGACCTCGTCTTCAAGCTGGGCACTCTCAACGAGGTCGTCGAGCTCTCCGCCCGCATTCCGAAGATCCAGGACCTGCTCGCCTCCGTGCTCCAGAGCACCATGCGCGCCGTCCGGGCCAATATCGGCTCCATCATGTTGCTCAACCAGGAGGAGCTGACCCTGCGCATCGCCGCCTCGCGCGGGCTCCCGGAGGGCCTCCAGGACGAGGCCGAGATCCGGGTCGGCGAGGGCATCGCGGGCAAGGTGGCGCAGGTAGGCGAGCCGATCATCGTGGACGACATCGAGACCGATCCCCGCTTCGCCAAGCTCAACGATCCCCGCTACGGCACCGGCTCCTTCATGTGCATGCCCGTGCGCGTGGGCGACCGCGTCATCGGCGTGCTCAACCTGGCCAAGAAAGAAGACCAGAGCGGCGGCTCCGTCATCCGCGCCTTCACGCCGACCGATCTGCAGTTCCTCAATGCCCTCATGACGTACATCGGTTACGCGGTGGACAATGCCCGCCTCCTCGACGAGGCGCAGGACGCGGCGCGGAAGCTGCAGAGCGTGGTGGACGACCTCAAGGCGACCCAGGCCCAGCTCGTGCGCGGCGAGACGCTCTCGGCCATCGGCAAGCTCGCCTCGGGCATGGCCCACCACCTGAACAATCTCTTCGCGGTCATTCTGGGCCGGCTCGAGACGCTGCTCGTCAAGGTGCCCGATCAGGAAGCGCGCCGATACCTCGAGATCGTCCAGCGGGCGGCCCAGGACGGGGCGGAGGTGGTGCGGCGCGTGCAGCGCTTCAGCCGTGTGCAGCCCGTCTCGCGCACGGTGCCCGTGGATCTCAACCAGCTCGCGCAGGAGGTGCTCGAGCTCACGCGGCCGCGCTGGCACAACGAGGCCTTGCTCCGGCAGATCCGCGTCGACACCGCGCTCGACCTGGGCGCTATCCGGCCCGTGGCGGGCGAGCTCGCGCCCCTGCGCGAGGTCTTGATGAACCTCTTGCTGAACGGGATCGACGCCATGCCGGGCGGCGGCCGTCTGATCTTCAAGACGTGGATGACGGGTCCGGACGTGCATTGCTCGGTCAGCGACACGGGAGCGGGCATGTCCGAAGAGGTCCGCCACCGCGCCCTCGATCCCTTCTTCACCACCAAGGGCCCGAAGAGCACCGGGCTGGGCCTCTCGGTCACCTACGGCATCGTGCAGCGTCACAACGGCAAGCTCGAGATCGAGAGTACCCCGGGGCGGGGCACCACCGTGACCATCACGCTGCCCGCCATGGGCACCACGATGCCGGCGCCCGCCGCCTCACCCGCCCTGGCGACGCCGAGCCAGCTGCGAGTGCTGATCGTGGACGATGAGCCCGAGGTGCGCTCGGCCCTCGCCGACATGCTCGGAATCGCGGGGCACACGGCCTTTCAGGCGGCGGGCGGGCGAGAGGCGCTGGCGTGGCTCGAGGCGGGGCAGCCGGTCGATCTGGTGCTGACCGACATGGGCATGCCAGGGATGATGGGCTCGGAAGTCGCGCGCGCCATCCGGGGCCGGTGGCCGCACCTCAAGATCGGACTCATGACGGGCTGGGACGAGACGGAGGGACTGGTCGCCGACGCGACCTCGATCGTGGACTTCACGCTCGCCAAGCCCTTCGAGCTGAAGGCGCTCACCCGCGCCTACGTCGCGACCGCCGCTCCCGTCTGAATCCCCGGCCGCCGCCCAGCGGCCGCCACTACCAGCCTATCGCCAGCGCTCCCCGGCGCGGATCCGCGCCGCCCATGAGCACGCCGTCCGGCCTGGCGACGATGGCGCAGACTCCGCCCGCGCGCCAATCCCACTCCGGCCACTCGGCAACCTTGTGGCCGAGGGCCGAGAGCGCGGCGCGGGTCTCCGGAGCGAGACGCCGCTCCGCCTCGAGCACGCCGGGCGCGTGCGCGTGCGGCCAGAAGGAATCGGGGAAGCTCCGGGTCGCCACGCGCGGGGCCTCCACGGCCTGCTGAGGCGTCATCCCGTGCGCGGTGACGTTGAGGAAGACCTGGAGCATGGCCTGCTGCTGGACATCGCCACCCGGCGTGCCGAAGGGCATGAAGGCGCGCCCCCCGCGCAGCACGAGCGAGGGCGCCGGCGTGAGTCGCGGCCGCTTGCCGGGGGCGACCTCGCTCGCGTGTCCCGGCGTGAGCCAACCCTGAGAGCCGCGCGGGGAGACCACGCAGCCCACGCCGGGGATCACGGGCGAATCCACGCCCGGATCGCTCGGCGTCGCCGAGAAGGCGTTGCCCTCCGCATCCACCACGCAGAGATATGAGGTGTCGAGCGAGCCTCCGGGCTCGATGGCCGGGTGGCCTGACACGCCATGCCCGCCATTGGCGACGGCGCGGAGCCCGAGGGGATCGCCCGCGGGCGGTAGGTCCGGCCACGCCTGGTCCTCGCGGATCAGCGCGCGGCGGGCGCGCGCGTATTCCTTGGAGAGGAGCCCATCCGCCGGCACCTTCACGTGCAGCGGATCGCCGTAGTAGGCCTCGCGATCGGCGAAGGCCAGCTTCATCGCCTCCGTCATGATGTGGAGCGCGCGCGGTGTGTTGTGACCGAGGGCACGCATGTCGTAGCCCTCGATCAGGTTGAGCATCTGGATGAGCACGGGGCCCTGACACCAGAATCCACAAGTGGCGACCTCGTAGTCTCCAAACGTGGTCTTGAGGGCGGGGGCGACCTCGACGGAGAACTCGGCGAGGTCTTCGCGAGTGAGGAGCCCCCCCTCCTTGGCGTGGAAGTCCGCGATGCGCGCCGCGATGTCACCCTTGTAGAAGGCATCCCGCGCGGCGTGGATGGCCCCCGCGCGTCCCCGCGAGCGCGCCTTGAGCTCGGCCGTGGCCATGGTCTTGATGGTCTGCGCGAGCTCCGTCTCGACGAGCAGGTGTCCGGCCGGCGGCGCCTGGCCGTCCTTCAGATAGATCGCGGCCGACGTCGGGTAGCGGCGGATCTTGTCCGCGGCCCGTCCGAACTGATACGCGGAGAAGAGGGAGAGCGGGAAGCCGTGCTCGGCGCACTCCATGGCGGGCGCGGCGACTTCGGCGAAGGTCTTGGTACCCCAGCGCTCGAGCGCGGCGCACCAGGCATCCGGCGAGGCGGGCACCACCGTGCGCAGCAGTCCCGAGGGAATCTGGCCGCCGTGGCGCTCGCGGTAGAACTCGGCCGTCGCGCGCTTGGGATAGGGTCCCACGCCCGAGACCTCGAAGGTCTCCCCGCTCTTCGCCAGGTGCACGAGGATGGGCGCCACGCCGGCGAAGCTGACCATGTCCGGATGGACGACCCCGAGCATCATGCCTGCGGCGCACCCCGCGTCGATGGCATTGCCGCCCGCTTCGAGGATGCGCGCGGCCGCCTGCGCGGCGAGCGGATGACCGGCCACCACCATCCATCGCCGGCCCATGACCTGCAGCATCGGACCCGTGGCGGGCGCGGCGCCCGCTTCCTTCTGGGAGGTGAGGGAGTCTAGGCTCATGGCGCGTATGGTAACATAGCGAAATGAATCGTGGGCCGCTGGTCGGCGTCACCATGTCCATGACGATCGACGCCACCCCCGAGCGGGCCTACGTCAATTCCGCGTACCTGCACGCCGTGCAGCAGGCGGGGGGCGTGCCGGTTCTCCTGCCTCCTCAGCTCTCGGCCGCTTCGCTCGAGCGACTCGGCCGCGGCCTCGACGCCCTGCTCCTGACGGGCGGCGGCGACATGGACCCGTCGCACTTCGGGGAGAGCCCGCATCCGACCCTCTACGAGGTGGCGCCGGCTCGCGACATGCTGGAGCTCGGGGTGATCCAGAGCGCCCTCGATCGGAAGCGGCCCATCCTCGCCATCTGCCGCGGCATCCAGGTGCTCAACGTCGCCCTCGGCGGCAGCCTCCATCAGGACGTCGGCACGGATCCCGGCACCGAGGTGGCGCACAGCCAGAAGGAAGCCCGAGACCAGCCCACCCACAAGGTGACCGTGACGCCGGGCAGCCGGCTCGGCCGCGTGATGGGAGCCGACGAGGTCGAGGTCAATAGCTTCCACCACCAGGTCATCAAGTCCCTGGGGCGGGGGCTGACGGCCGTCGCCTGGGCGCCGGATCATCTGATCGAAGGCGTGGAGCTCGAGGACGACACCCGCTGGGTGCTCGGCGTGCAGTGGCACCCCGAGCACCTCACGAAGGATTCCGAGCCCGCCCGCCGTCTCTTCGCCGCCCTCGTCACCGCCGCCCGCACGTAGTCCGCATCCCGCCCGAGGCGGTGGCTCCGTGCCCGACCGTCGAGATCCGGCTATTTGCCCTTGAGCCTCAAGTCCTCGTACGGCGCGGAGTACGGGTGCCCCGCGAGGGTGCCCCGCGATGAGCGTGAGGCCGGACTCCGCCACGCGCGGCCCGTGGCCGTTGAGGAAGGCCAGCTCCCAGATGGGCGCGAACATCGCCTTGTCGTGGATGAGCTGCTGGATGCGATGGAGGGTCGCCTCCCGCCTCTTCGGGTCGATCTCGCTCGCCTGCTCCTGGACGAGCCCCTCGATGTCGGGATAGGTGCCGTAGGTAAAGGTGCCGCCTGCGGCCACGAAGGCATCGATGCGCGTGGCGGCGTTGCCCGCCGCCCCGGACGCCGTCTGGATGATGTTCTTCAGCTTCTTCTCGCGGTTGTTCGCGATGAACGCCACCCGCTCGAGGGGACGGAGCTGGGTGCGAATGCCCGCGGCCTTGAGATAGTTGACGACCGCCTCACCGAGGTTGGCGTAGGAAGCATCACAGTAGTAGTCGCCCGCGTCGAAGCCGTTGGGGTAGCCCGCCTCCGCGAGGAGCCGCTTCGTGCGCGCGAGATCGTAGGCATGAACGGGCGGCGACCAGAAAAACTCGAAGGTGGCCGGGATGATGCTGCCGGTGATCTTGGAGAACCCCAGCGTCTCCGCCTTGTTGATGGCCGGCCGGTCGATGGCATGGTTGGCAGCCAGCCGCACACGCCGGTCGGCCCACGGCGATTTGGCGTCTGTCCACTGCTCGGGGAAGACGAGCCAGAAGGTGCCGGGCGGATAGTTGGGCTTGAGGGTGAGCCCCGGCGTCCGCTGCAGCTCCTCGGCCAGGGCGCCGCGGATCGAGTAGGCGATGTCCGCCTCGCCGCGCTTGAGCATGACCAGCCGCGTCTCCTCCTCCGTCACCGACTTGAACACCAGCCGCTTCACGCTCGGCGTCTTGCGCCAGTAGCCCTCGAAGGCCTCGAGCACCAGCTCCACGCCCGGATTGAAGGAGACGAACCGGTAGGGCCCCGCGCCCACGGGCGCCCTCTTGAAGCCGTCGTCGCCGACCTTCTCCACGTACTTCTTCGGCACGATCCACCCCGCGCCCGTGGCCGGCGTGCCGTAGAAGGTCATGAAGTCGGGCCACGGCTGCTTGAAGCGGAAACGGACCCGGTGCGGATCCACCACGTCGATGCTCGTGATCCGCGCCTTGAAGATCCCTCCCCCCGCGCCCCGGTAGCGCTCCATCGAGAACTTGACGTCCTCGGCCGTCACCGGGTCGCCGTTGTGGAACTTCACCCCCTTGCGCAGCACGAACTCGTAGACGAGGTAGTCCGGGGAGACGGTCCAGGACTCCGCCAGGCTCGGGGCGAGGGCGTTCCCCGGCATGGACTTCACGAGCGCATCGTGCATGGCGTAGAGGAACATGAAGGGCGTGATGATCCCGGCCGTCTCCGCCGGGTCGAACCACGCCGGGGCGAGGGAGACGTGGACGGCCCAGGTCAGCTGGCCCTCGGGGGCGGCGGCGACGGATGTGACGGCGCACAGCGTGAGGAGCAGGGTGGCGAGTAGGGCCCGTCGGGTCATGGTGTAGCCTCCTCTGCGTCGCGGACTGGGGCGGAACGAGAGGGCCGTGAAGGTGAGGGGATTATCGGGGAAAGCGGGAGATTGTCAATCCCCGGCACGCGCGATGGAGAGCGCGTACGGGAACCAACGCTACGAGATGAGGCTCCAGCGCGACGGGGCCCCGGAGATCTTCTCCTCGGCCACGCGCCCTTCCTTCGCGAGCTTTTTCAGATGCGAGTGCACGGACATGCCGGCGGCCATGTGGAGCTTGGCGGGAATCTCCGTGTAGATCGCCTTGACCATGTCGGGGATGGTGCGGGCGCCGTTGCCGAGGGCGGCCAGGATCTGGCGCTCGCGCTCGAGGCGATGGTCGATGTACTCCTGGATCTTGGCCGCGGCATTGTCGATCACCGGTCCGTGGGCGGAGTAGATCCGCTCGGCGCCCAGGGCCTGCACGCGGCGCAGCGAGTCCATGTAATCGCCCAGATCCCCGTCCTGATCGGGGATGACGCTGGTGGAGCCGCTCAGGATGAGATCGCCGGTGAAGAGGGCGCGCTCCTCCTCGAGGAAGTAGCACAGGTGGTCCGAGGCATGGCCGGGCGTGTGGATGGCCCGGAGCCGGACGCCATCGCCTTCGATGACCTGCCCGTCCTGCAGGTTCGTGGTCCCTTCGGGCAGCCCGGCGTCCTTGAAGATCAGCTTGGAGACGGACAGGCCCGGGAAGCGCTCGCGGAGATGCGGCACGCCGCCCAGATGGTCCACGTGCCGGTGGGTGAGGATCACCCGCGAGGGCTGGCGCCAGCCGCGCTCGCGCAGGTAGCTCGCGAGCACGTCCATGTACTCGGGCACGCCCGCGCCCGTGTCGATCAGGATGGGATCGCGGTGGCCGACGAGATACGTGTTGGTGCCGGGCCCCGTCATCATGCCGGGATTGAGGCCCAGGACGCGGCCGACCCGGTCGCTCGGTGTGGCCTGCCGGGGAAAATCCGGATCGATCCAGCTCACGCGTCTCCTCCCGCCTCCGCGACTCCGAGGAACCGGCGCTTGATCTCCTCGGCGGCCTCGAGGCCCGCGGGCGTTCCCTCCCAGACGATCTGCCCTTTGTTCATGACGTAGACCCGATCGGCCACCCGCAGAGCCAGGTGATAGTTCTGCTCCACCAGGAGAATCGACAGCCGCCCGCCCTTGAGCCCCTGCACCACGCGCCCGATCTCGCGCACGACGATCGGCGCCAGTCCTTCCGACGGCTCGTCGAGGACGAGCATGCGCCCGTTCGTCAGGAGCGCCCGGCCGATGGCCAGCATCTGCTGCTCGCCGCCCGACAGCGTGCCCCCGGACTGTCCCTCGCGCTCGCGAAGCCGCGGGAAGAGATCGTACACCTTCTCGAGCCGCCACTCCCCGGAGCGGGCCCCCAGCAGGAGATTCTCCCGGACCGAGAGGGGCGCGAAGATGCGGCGCCCCTGCGGCACGAGGGCGAGGCCCCGCCGCGCGATTCGATACGCCGGCCAGTGCTCCACCGCCTGGCCATCGAACACGACCCGGCCGTCGCGTGGCGGCGTCATCCCGGCCACGCTCCGGATCAGCGTGGTCTTGCCCGCGCCGTTCCGTCCGAGGAGCGCCACCGCCTCGCCCGGCCCCACCCTGACGGAAACTCCGTGCAGCACGTGACTCTCGCCGTAGTACGTCTGGATCCCCTCCACCTCGAGCACCTACGCGCTCCCCAGGTAGACTTCGTACACACGCGGATCGCGCTTGACGTGGTCGAAGGTGCCTTCGGTCAGGACTTCACCGTAGTGCAGCACGGTGACGCGATCGGCGAGCGAGCCGACCACGTCCATGTCGTGCTCGATGATGAGCAGCGTCACCTCGCGCGGCAGCCCCTCGAGCATGCGGGTCATCCGTTGAGTCTCCTCCGGCGACATGCCCGCGGTCGGCTCGTCGAGGAGGAGGAGTTTGGGACGCGTGGCCAGGGCCACGCCGACCTCGAGCTGACGCTGCTCGCCGTAGGAGAGCGTGCCCGCCGTTGCCGGGAGCCGGTCCCGCAGGCCGATCGCCTCCGCCGTCTCCGTCGCGCGCTCAAAGGGCGCGCGCAATCGATCCACCCGCCCGAAGAGGCTCCAGCTTCCCCGCCCGTCTGCGGCCGCGGCGAGGCGCAGATTCTCGAGCACCGTCAGCTTGGGAAAGAGGTTGGTGCGCTGGAAGGAGCGGGAGATGCCGCGCCGGGCGACCGCGTGAGGCGACAAGCCTGTGACGAGCCGGCCCTCGAAGAGCACGTGCCCGGCGCTGGGCGGCACCTGGCCTGTGATGACGTTGAAGAGCGTGGTCTTGCCGGCGCCGTTGGGGCCGATGACGGCGTGCCGCGTCTTCGGCGTCACGCTGAGCGACACGCCGGCGAGGGCCGACAACGCGCCGAAGGTGCGCGTGAGCGCCGTGATGGCGAGGAGCGGCGGCGGGGTCACGAGCGTATCCCCACGCGCCCCCGAAGGGCGCCCACGACACCTCCGGGGGCGAAGAGCACGAGCAGGATGAAGGTCAGGCCGAGGATCAGCATCCAGCGCTCCGTGTAGGAGCTGACGAGGCTCTGGAGCAGGATGAAGGCGGCCGCGCCCAGCATGGAGCCCGCGAGCGTCCCCGTGCCTCCGATGATGACCATGAGGAGAGCCTCGCCGGAGGTGGTCCAGAGAAAGGCGTCCGGGGTGATGGAGCCCACGAACTGGGTGTAGAGCGACCCGGCCACGCCCGCCACGGTGCCCGCGATGACGAAGGCCAGGAGCTTGTAGCGGTCGACCGCGTAGCCCACCGCTTCCATGCGCGCCTCGTTCTCGTGGATGCCACGCAGGACGCGGCCGAAGGGCGAGCGCACGATGCGAAAAAGGGCCAGCGCCCCCACGGCGATCAGCACCACGAGATAGAGGTGAAACGCGAGCGGCTTCGCTGTGTCCAGCCCGAGCGCGTTCAGCCGCGGCACGCCCACGATCCCGTCCTCGGCCCCCAGCCATGCCGCCTGAAAGGTGACCGCGTAGAACATCTGGGAGAACGCGAGCGTCAGCATGATGAAGTAGACGCCGCTCACGCGGATCGAGAAGTATCCGATGACGAGGGCGGCCAGCGCGGCCGCGGCCGCGGGCAGCAGCAGCCCCGAGGCGACCCCGGGTGACTTCAGCAGCGCGAGGGCGGCGACATAGCCACCCACCCCGAAGAACGCCGAGTGGCCGAGCGACACCATCCCCGCGTAGCCCATCAGGAGATCCAGGCTCATGGCGAAGATCCCCCAGATGAGGATCTCCTGGAGGAGCTTGACCGGGTACTTGCCCGCGAAGGCCGGAAAGACAGCCGCCCCCACGATCAGCGCCGCCACGGCAACCCAGCGCACGATCATTTCAGGGCGCGCCCGAACAGCCCCTGCGGGCGGAGGAGCAGCACGAGGGCCATGACCAGGTAGATGATGAGCATGGAAGCGCCAGGCAGCCAGGCTTTTCCGAACGTCTCGGCCTGGCCGATGATCAGGCTGCCCACCAGCGAGCCCTTGAGGCTGCCCAGCCCGCCCACCACGACGACGATGAGGGCGGGGACGAGGATGGTGGCGCCCATCGGCGGCTGAGCGGACTGGATCGGCCCCGCGATGACCCCCGACAGCCCGGCCAGCCCCGCGCCGAAAGCGAAGACGCCCGTGAACACGCGGTCGACGTTGATGCCCATGCCCGCGGCCATCTCGGAGTCGAACACGCCGGCGCGGATGATGGCTCCGAGCCGCGTCCGCTCGATGAGGAGCCAGAGGACCATGGCCATCACGAGCCCGAAGGCGATCACGAACATCCGATATGACGGCACCGTGGCGCCCCAGAGCGTCACCGATCCCGAGAACAGGTCGGGAGGCGGGATCGAGCGGATCCGGCCACCCCAGATCCACTTGACCAGGTCCTCGAACAGATAGATCAGGCCGAAGGTCAGCAGGACCTGGTCCAGCGGGCCACGCCAGTAGAGGGGACGGAGACAGCTGCGCTCGATCAGCACGCCAATGACGCCCACCACCAGCGGCGCCACCGCCAGGGCCAGCCAGAAGCTGCCCGAGGCCGCGATGAGCGTCAGGCCGGCGTAGGCGCCAAGCATGTAGAAGGAGCCGTGGGCGAGGTTGACCACGTCCAGCATGCCGAAGATCAGGGTCAGCCCCACCGAGAGGAGGAAGAGGAGGACGCCGTAGGACAGGCCGTTGAGGGCCTGGGCGAAGAGGTCGAGGAGGAAAGGCACGGGCAGGGCGGGCGTTGAGGGCCGGGCGACACCGCCCGGCCTTCGGTCGCTCGATCAGGCAGGCAAGGTGCAACCGGTGCCGGGATCGCGCACGTCGGCGACTTTGTCGATCGGGACGTTGTTGAGGCCGCCGAACACCTCACGAACCTCGCGGACGTAGATGTAGGGCTGGATCACGTTGTGGGTCTTGGGATCGAAGCGGAAGCGACCACGCGGGCTATCGAACTCCGTCTTGGCGATGGCGTCGACCAGCTTGTCCTTGTCCTGCGTGTTCCCGTTGACCGCCTTGAGGGCGCGGACGATGACCTCGGCGGTGTCATAGCCCTGGCAGGCGAAGCCGTCCGGGATCTTGCCGAAGAACTTGTCGCGGA
>Ga0209690_1001975_pt1 | contig 11763 bp, 10 predicted proteins | sample GraSoiAngelo_150_FD_186164 | JGI IMG/M metagenome (GOLD analysis project Ga0209690, IMG submission 186164) | Grasslands soil microbial communities from the Angelo Coastal Reserve, California, USA - 14_1009_09_40cm (SPAdes) (version 2) | ecosystem: Environmental > Terrestrial > Soil > Grasslands ...
AGGAGGACGTGGACCAGCTCGAGCGCAAGACGGTGCTCTCGTCCAAGGTCGGCGTCGACGCGACCAGGAAGCATCGGTTCCCGGCGCGCTCGGTGCCTCCGAAGGAAGATCTGGACCGAGTCGACGCCCACTGGGCCGAGTACGGCCTGGAGTAGGACCGAGACCGACGGCTACGGACCGCGGGTGGCGGAATCGGGGCTCGGGCTCATCCACTATCACGGTTACTCGGCGCCTTACGAGGACGTGAAGCTGAAGGCCCGCTGAGGCCCGGCGCAGCGCGTGCTACCGCCTGTCGCCGGAGCCGACCCAGAGGTTCCGGAAGCGGGCGGCGACCGTGTCCTCGTAGGCGACCGGCGCCGTGAGGAGCCCGATCGAGCGGGCGAAGCCGTTCATCACCGCGACCGCCTTCTCCCCGATCGCCGGGTCGTAGAAGGGCAGGTCGCGCTCCACGACCGCCGCGATGATCTCCGCGGCCGCCGCCGGGAATCGTCGTCGCCCGACCTCGGTCGCGCGCGCGGGGTTCTCCCGGAGCAGGCCCTGAGCGCGCACGATCGCGCGCACTGCCGCGGCGACGCGCGCCGGGTCGCGAGCGATCAGCGCCTCTGTCGTCGAGAGCGCCGCGAACGTGTACTGGCCCGCGTCGCGGGGCCCATCGCCTCGCCGGACATCGACGATGATCCTACCGACACCGCGGCGCACGGCGGTCTCGCTGCCCAAAGCGTTCGCCCAGAATCCATCGACCGTCCCGCGCTCGAGAGCCTCGGCGGCGATGACGCCGAAGGACGCGCCCGGATCGATGCCTCCAGGCACCGGAGCGATCTTGACGCCGTCGCGCACCGGATCGACGCCGACCTCGTGCAGGATCTGGAGCAGCGCGCGGTCGGGTCCCGGGGCGGCGCCGATGCGAAGTCCCTTGACCGCCGAGACGTCACCCCGGCGGGCCGGAAGATCCGCGCGCAGCACCAGGAGCCAGGGCGTCCCCTGCGAGAGGGCGACGACGAGCTTCGCCCCCTTCCAGCCCGGGAAGGCCAGCAAGGTCGTGTGGGCGCCGCCGGCCACGAAGTCCACCGCACCGTCGCGCAGCGCGTTCACGGCGTCGAGCGAGGGCAGCAGCTCGACGTGGGCGTCGAAACCCTCCTCGCGATAGAGACCAAGCTCCTCGGCCGCCAGAGCGGGAAAGTACGAGTTCGTCACCAGGTCGGGCGTCGCGATCTTCATCTCGTTCCCGCGGCGCTACTGTTCGGCGACGACGGGGTTTCGGAGCACGCCGATGCCGCTGATCTCGACTTCGATGACGTCGCCCGGCACCATGTCGCCGTCGGCGCCCTGGGTGCCCATCCACAGCACGTCGCCGGGATGGAGTGTGGCCGTCTTGCTCATCTCGCGAAGCCAGGTGGCCGTGTCCCAGATCTGCTCAGCCGAGGAGAAGTCCTCCCACACCGTTCCGTTGTGACGGACGACGATGCGGAGCTTGCCAGGGTCGAGCCCGGTCGCGATGAACGGGCCGAACGGCTTGAACGTGTCGCAGTTCTTGGCGCGGAACAAGGTGCGGTCGGTCTTCTGCCATTCGCGCTGGCTGACGTCGTTCCCGATGCTGTAGCCGAGCACGCAGTCCAGCGCTTCCTCGCGGGAGACGTTGCGGGCCTTCTTGCCGATGACGACCGCGAGCTGGCCCTCGGGCTGAACCGCTCCCGTCGACTCCTTCGGCACGACGATCTCGTCCTCGGTCGCGATGATCGCGTTCACGGAGCGCAGCTTCGGCTCGGGCCTCGCCGGGTAGCGCGGCGGCTCCCCTCGCCGCTTCGCCATGCTTTCGAGGTGGCCGCGATAGTTCGGGCCCGCGGCGTAGAGCACACGAGGCATGATCGGAGGGAGAAGCTTGACCTTCGGGAGCGGATGGCGGGCCCGGCCGACGCGGTAATCCGCGAACGGATTGCCGTCGACCTCGACGATCTCGTCGTCCTCCACGAGGCCGTAGCTGACGCGCTCGCCGATCCGGAAGCGACACCACTTCATCGTTCGCGCCCGGCCTCCGCCTCGACGAACCCAGGGATCTGGACCCAGCGCAGCCCGTTGGGATCGTGCGTGACCTCGACCTTTCGGCCCTGGGAATCCTGCAGTCCCAGCTCGATCAGGTTGCCGTCCGGGTCCTTGATGTACGTGTAGTGCTCGCTGCTGTCCTCGCGCCGCCCCTGCTGCGGGTCGGTGCCGCCGATGTCGGTGCCGGTGCTGGCGGCCGACGTCCTGACGCGCGGGACGCCGAGCTCATCGAGATGGGCCAAGGTGGCTTCCCAGTCGTCGACCTCGATCGCGAAGTGGCTCGACGCCACGATGACCGGGCGCGGCGTCACGGTGAAGTGGATCTCGCCGCAGCCGAGCCTCAGCTGGAGCTGGCGGCGATTCAGCGCGGGGCCGCGGTCGAGGAACTCGGCGCCGAGCACCTTCTCGTACCACGCCCGGGTTCGCTCCCGATCGCTGATCTGGACGTTCACGTGGTGGATCAGCTTGAGGGCCATGGATGACCTCCCCTTCCCCTCTCACACGCCCTGATACGGGGTGCCCCAGCGGTCTTGAAAGACGATCTCTTTGAGGGGGCCGCGACCGACCGGGCCGAACTTCCCCATCGGATAGCCGATGGGCAGGATCGCGTACGAGTGAACACCCGGCGGGAGCCCGAGCGCGGCTTCCGCCTCCTTCTCGTACAGAAGATGTCGCGTCGTCAGGGTCGCGCCGAGTCCGAGGGCGCGGGCCGCCAGCAGCATGTTCTGCACCGCCGGATAGATCGACGCGCCCGAGCTTCGCGTCGCCGCCGCCGCCCCTTCCTCGAGGCACGCCACGATCCACACGGGAGCCTCGTGGAAGTGATCGGTGAGGTATTCCACCGCCGCGTGTTGCCGGTTGTACTGCTCGCGGCTGACGCCGGGGGGAGGCGCGCTCTTGAGGTAGCGAGGCCCGACCACTTCGTCGAAGGCGCGCTTGTACCAGACCTGCACGCCCTGCTTGATCTTCGTGTCCTTGATCACCAGGAACCGCCAGCGCTGCGTGTTGCCACCGTTGGGCGCGCACGCGCCGGCTTGCAGGATCTTCCGGATCAACTCGTCGGGCACCGGGTCGGGCTTCAGCCGGCGCATGGCGCGCATGGTCTGCATGATCTCGAACAGGTCCGTGTTGCCTGGCATGGGGCCTTCCTTTCCTCGTCGGTCAGCGGTGCCCGAATCATACTCCGAGCGGGCATGTTGCGCGTCGCGGCCGATAGGCGCACGATCGGCGCGATTCTAGATTTCGGCGCGCCTCTACACAAGGGAGGTCCTCATGGCGACCGTCGGCAGCGGCAGCTATCGATACGAGGTGGTGGAATCGTGGGCGAAGCTGCCCGCCGGCTGGACGTGGGGTCCGGTGAGCGCGGTGGCGACCGACTCGCAAGACCGCGTCTACGCGTTTCAGCGCAAGGATCCGCCGATCGTCGTGTTCGATCGCGACGGCAGCTACCTCACGTCGTGGGGCAGCAGTGCCATCAAGGATCCTCACGGGATCGCGATCATCGACGACGTGATCTACCTCACCGACCGCGACGATCACGTGGCGCTGAAGTTCACCCTGGACGGCAAGCCTCTGATGGTCCTGGGCACGCGCGGCCAGCCGTCGGACACGGGGGCGACGAAGGACATCGAGCTGCCGCCGCGCTCGGCCGGGCCGTTCAACAAGCCCACCGAGATGGTCGTGGCTCCGTCGGGCGATCTCTACGTGTCCGATGGCTACCGCAACAGCCGGGTCCATCGCTTCTCGGCTCAGGGCGCCCTGCTCTCCTCGTGGGGGACGCCGGGCAAGCAGGAGCCGGGAGAGTTCCATCTGCCGCATAGCCTGTGGGTCGATCCGGAGGGATTCGTCTACGTGTGCGACCGGGAGAACAGCCGCATCCAGGTGTTCAACGGAAGCGGGAAGTTCGTCTCGCAGTGGCGCGACATCCATCGCCCGACCGATATCTACTTCAATGCGCGGCAGGTGGCCTACGTCAGCGAGCTCAGACCGTCGATCAGCATCCTCGATCGAAACGGCAAGGTGCTGGCGCGCTTCGACTCGCCTTCGGGTCACGGGCTCTGGGTCGACTCGGTCGGCGACATCTACCTCGCCGAAGCCGGAGGCAAGCGACTCACGAAGTACGTGCACGAGCGTTGAGGCTGCCACGGGACGTGCACCCGGCTTCCCTCTCGCGCCTGCCGCTCCGCGAGCGCCACGAGCTCGACGCGGAGGGCCAGGAGCACTACGACGCGGTCGTGAGCCCTCAGAGTCGGACCCTGGTCGGGCTGCGCGGCCCGAGCGGCATCTGGCTCCATTCGCCGAAGCTTGCCGGCTTCCTGAGAGCGGCCAATCAGTATCTGCGCTTCGAGACCGCGCTGGATCGGCGCCTGACCGAGCTGGCAATTCTGGTCGTGGCTCGCGAGCTCGACAACCAGTTCGAGTGGACGGCGCACGAGCCGGCCGCCCTCGCCGAAGGCCTCGACGCGAAGATCATCGAGCTCGTGAAGCGGCGCCGGCCCATCGGTCGGCTGGGCCGGCGGCTCGGCAAGCGAGAAGCGGTCATCATCGCATTCGGCCGCGAGCTGTTTCGCAAGCGGAAGCTCAGCTCGGCGACGTTCGCGCGGGCGGTCGCCCTGTTCGGACGGCGCGGCGTCCTCGAGCTGGCCGCGCTCATGGGCAACTACGCGATGACGGCCGTCATCCTGGACACGGTGGACCAGCAGCTCCATCCCGGCCAGAAGCCGCTGTTGCCGGTGCGGTAGGCGGAGTTATGTGGGACAATTGCGCGCGATTCGAGCAGCTCCCGCGTAGCCTCGGAGGGTACTGATGCCTTACGACTTGGTCATCAAGAACGGCATGGTCGTCGACGGTTCCGGCTTCTCCCGCTATCGCGCCGACGTCGCGGTCAAGGACGGCACGATCGTCGAGATCGGCAAGATCCGTGGCGCGGCCACCTCGACGATCGACGCCGAGGGGCACTTCGTGGCGCCGGGCATCATCGACACCCACACGCACTACGACGCCCAGCCCTTCTGGGACAAGCTCTGCACCTCCTCGATCTGGCACGGCGTGACGACCGTTCTCATGGGCAATTGCGGGCTGACCTTGGCGCCCCTGCGGCCCGAGCATCGCGACGCGATGCTCGCGACGTTCTGCTGCGTCGAGGACATCCCGGTGCGCTCGCTCGCGGCCGTCGTTCCGTGGAGCTGGGAGAACTTCGACGAATACCTGAACGCGATCGACCACGGGCTCGGGCTCAACCTGATGCCGCTCGTCGGCCACAATCCCCTGCGTCTGTCGGCGATGGACCAGGCCGCCTGGGACCGCGCCGCGACGCCGGACGAGATCGCCCACATGCAGCGGCTGCTGCGCGAGTCGCTCGAGGCCGGGGCATGGGGGTGGAGCACGACGGACTCTCCGACCCACGCGGGGCCGCAGGGCCAGCCCGTGCCGACTCGGCTCGCCGCGGACGAGGAGCGCCTGGCCCTCGGCCGCACGCTCGGCGAGTTCAACCGCGGGATCATCGAGATCCTGCCCAAGGGCGCCGGCAAGCCGAGCCTCGCCGACCTCGACCACCTGCGCGACGTCGCCGTCGCGAGCGGGCGTCCGGTGTTCTTTCTGAGCTTCGACACGAACGCCTGGCCGTACGTGGAGAAGGCCTCGCGCGAGGGTGCTCAGCTCTACAACCTGCTGCGGGCCATCCCCTTCAATCCGAGGTTCACGCTGAAGAAGACGACCTTCTTTCACAACCTCGACGTATGGGACGTCGTCATGCAGCTGCGCCTCCCGGATCGGCTGGCCGCGCTCGCTGACTCCGAGCGGCGCGCGAAGATGCGCGACCAGGCGCTGAAGCCCCAGCGGCGGCGGCCGGGCGTGCCGGGCCGGCTCGTACCCTGGAGCTCGATCTTCGTCCGCAAGGTGAAGCTCGCCAAGAACCAGGGGCTCGTCGACCAGAGCCTCACGGCGCTCGCCGAGAAGCAGAACAAGCACGTCGCCGACGTCATGCTCGACCTGGCGCTCGAGGAAGGGCTCGACACCGAGTTCCAGCTGATGACGCGCTCGAACGAGGAGGAGAACCAGATCGCCGCCATGGTGAAGAGCGGACACGCGCTGCCGACGCAGTCGGACGCCGGCGCTCACCTGAATACCAACTTCTGCACCGCCGGCGAGTCGAGCTACGTGCTGGGCCAGTGGGTGCGCGATCGCGAGCTACTCACGCTCGAGGACGCGATCCGTCGGTACACCTTCCAGCCCGCCCGCATCATGGGCCTGCGTGACCGCGGCATGATCCGCGAAGGACTGGCGGCCGACCTGATGGTGTTCGACCTCGCGTCGATCGGCATCAAGGAGGACGAAGTCACCCACGACGGACCGTCCGGCACGCCGCGTCGCGTGCAGGGCGCTGACGGCGTGTCTCACGTCATCGTGGGCGGCCAGGTCGTGCTGGAGCACGGCAAGCACACGGGCGCGCTGCCCGGCCGCGTGCTCCGAGCGGGTCGAGAGCACTAACGGCTCAGTCACCCGGATCCTTGGGGCGCGGCAGTGGCGGCGCGCGTCGCGTCAGCGTGGGTCGCGGATGGGCCCGCCGGGAGTACACGACCCGCTTCTCGGAGCAAGGAGGCTGTATGAAGGCGGCGCTGGCTTCGATCGTTCTTCTCCTCGTCGTCGCGCTCGCGGTCCCCGGACTCGCCCAGGACAAGCTCGGCAAGGTCACGTTCCCGACATCCTGTGACGCCAAGGTGCAGGCGCAGTTCGAGCGCGGCGTGGCGATGCTGCACTCGTACTGGTTCACGGAGGCACGCAAGGTGTTCGACGCCGTCATTCAGCAGGACCCGAAGTGCGCGATGGCGTACTGGGGGCTGGCCGTCAACTACCTCGGAAACTCGTTGGCGGCGGCGCCGCCGCCCAAAGACGCCGCGGCGGCGTCCGAGGCACTCGACCGAGCGCGCGCGATCGGGGCGAAGACCCAGCGTGAACGTGACTGGATCGAGGCGATCGGCGTCTACTATCGCGACCACGACAAGGCGCCGCTGAACGCCCGAATGGCCGCCTACACCAAGGCGATGGAGCAGCTGTCGCAGCGCTACCCCGACGACTTCGAGGCGTCGGCCTACTACGCGCTTACCCTGCAGGCCTCGGCGCCCAAGAACGACAAGACCTACGCCAACCAGCTCAAGTCGGCGGAGATCCTCGAGCGTCTGTTCAAGCAGAACCCCGACCATCCGGGCGTGGCGCACTATCTCGTCCACGCCTACGACTACCCGCCGCTCGCCGACAAGGGCATCAAGATCGCGGCCGCGTACGGCCGCATCGCGCCCGCGGCGCCCCACGCCCGTCACATGCCGTCGCACATCTACTCGATGGTGGGGATGTGGGAGGACTCGATTGCCTCGAACCGGTCGGCGCTCGAGATCCAGCCCGACTATCATCACGCGACCGACTTCACCGTGTACGCTCACCTGCAGCTCGCGCAGGATGCCAAGGCGAAGGCGCTGGTCGATCAGATCGCCGCGTTGCCGAAGCAGGAGTATCCGAACATCGCCGTCTTCACGGCCGGCGCGGCGGCGCTCCCGGTCGTGAGCACCGGACGGCAACAGGCCGACTCGCTCGTCCGTTTCGCCCGGGGTCTCGGCATGGCGCGGAGCGGCAACCTCGCCGGGGCTAAGCAAGAGATCCAGGCGATGCAGGAGCTGCGCACCGCGCTGGAGCGATCGAACCAGTCCTACTGGGCTGACCGGACCGAGGAGCAGATGCTCGCCGTCTCCGCCTGGGTCGCGCTGGCCGAAGGCACGCCCGACCAGGCGCTGAAGCTCATGCGCGCCGCCGCCGACGGTGAAGACGGCAGCGTCAAGCACGTGGCGATGGAGAATCGGCTCTACCCGATGCGCGAGCTGCTCGGAGAGCTGCTCCTGCAGCAGGGGCAGGCGCCCGCGGCGCTCCGCGAGTTCGAGGCCGCGCTGAAAGAGAATCCGAACCGCTACCGTGGGCTCTACGGCGCCGCGCGCGCCGCCGAGACGGCCGGCGATCGCCAGAAAGCCGCCGGGTACTACGAGAAGCTGGTCGCGCTGACCGGCAAGGCCGACACAGCGCGTCCGGAGATCGCCCGGGCCAAGACGTTCATGGGCGCGCGCTGAGTCGCGAGCTCCGCGTCAGGACAGGACGAGCGCGGCTCGGCCGACCATCGCGTTACGGCGAAGGAGCTCGTGCGCCTCCTCGGCAGCTCGCGGCATCGCCGCTACGCTACCAGCAGTGCTAGGATGGCGCGATGATCGGCGAGGCTCATCCCCGCCTGGGCGGCGATCGGTTCGTCGCAGGCACCGCTCGATTCGTCGACGACGTCCGCGTGCCGGGTATGCTGCACGCGGCGGTGCTTCGCTCGCCGCACGCCCACGCGCGGCTGGTGTCGATCGACGCCAAGCGCGCGCGGGACTTGTCCGGCGTTCACGCCGTGCTGACGGCCGCGGACGTGCCGGCCGGCGCGATCATCCCGAATCGCGTCCCCGCTCCCAAGGGCACCGACCGGTATCTGCAGCCCGCCATCGCCCGCGAGGTCGTCCGCTACGTGGGCGAGCCGGTCGCGCTCGTCGTCGCCGAGGACCCGTATGTGGCCCGCGACGCACTGGAGCGGATCGATGTCGTCTACCAGCCGCTCGCCCCGTGCGCCTCGACCGGCGCGGCCCTCGGCGCCGGCGCCGCGCGTTTGTTCCCGGGCACCGACTCGAACAACGTCGCGACGATCACGATGCGCGTGGGCGATGCCGATGGGGCGCTTGCCCAGGCTCAGCTCAGGCTCCGCGAGCGGTTCACCTACCCGCGGCAGACCGCGGCGGCGCTGGAGACGCGCGGGCTCGTGGCGGTGCCGCCCGATCCGCGCGGCGGCGAGCTCCACCTGATCGGCTCGACCAAGTGCATTCATATCAACCGGACGATTCTCGCGCCGATCTTCGGCATCCCGGTCGGTGCCCTGCGGCTCACCGAGGTGGACGTGGGCGGCGGCTTCGGCGTCCGCGGCGAGCTCTATCCCGAGGATATCCTGGTGCCGCTCGCCGCGCTGAAGCTCGGCCGTCCGGTGAAGTGGATCGAGAGCCGGCGTGAGAACCTCATGGCTGCCAACCACGCGCGCGAGGTCGCGTACGAGATCGAGATGGGTTTCGACCGCGACGGCCGCATCCTGGCCATGCGCGCGGTGATCCACGCCGACATCGGCGCCTACGTGCGCACGGCCGCGCTGGTGCCCGCCGAGTTCGGCGCGGCGCTACTCCCGGGGCCATACCGGGTGCCGAACTACGGGTGCGATCTCTGGTCCGTCGTGACCAACAAGACGCCGGCCGGCACGCTGCGCTCGCCCGGGCGTCCGGAGTGCAACTTCGTCCGCGAGCGCCTCCTCGATCAGGCGGCGGCGCGTCTCGGGATCGATCCGGCCGAGATTCGCCGCCGCAACCTGATCCGTCCTGAGGACATGCCGTACGATTGCGGCACCAAGTCGTTCGGAGTCAGCACCGTCTACGACTCCGGCGATTTCCCCGCGCTGTTCGACGAGCTCCTGCGCCGCCTGGACTACACGGGCGCTCGCTCCGAGCAGGTGGCAATGAACTCCCGACCGTCGGGGCCGCGGCGCGGGATCGGGCTCGCGATCTACGTCGAGAAGACCGGTCTCGGCCCCTTCGAGACTACGCAGGTCGAAGCAACGCCCGACGGCCGGCTCGTCGTCGACACGGGCGCCTCGTCGATGGGCCCGGGGCTCGAGACGGTGCTGGCTCAGATTCTCGGCGAGGCGCTCGGGCTGCCGCCTTCCCGCTTCGACGTGCGTCACGCCGACACCGCGGCGGTCGAGAGCGGCGTGGGCACCTACGGCTCGCGCGGGACGGTCACCGCCGGTAACGCCGCGCATCTCGCGGCGGCCAAGCTGATCGGCGAGGCGCGCCAGCGCGCGGCCGAGGCGTGGGGCGTGCCGGAGAGCGACGTGACGTACGCGAGTGGCGTCGTGGAGGCCCGTGGCCGGCGCGTCACCCTGGCCGACCTGGCGCGCGATCGGCGGCTGGCGGCCGGAGCGTCGTTCGAAGTGCCGAAGGTGACCTATGCCGGCTGCGCGGCCGCCGTCGTCGCCGACGTCGATGTGGAGACCGGCGCCGTCACCTTGCGCCGGGTCGTCGTCGGCGCGGATGTCGGCCGTGCCGTGAACCCGGCGCTGGTCGACGGCCAGCTGGTCGGAGGCGTCGCCTTCGGAATCGGCAACACGCTTCACGAGAGCCTCGCCTACGACGCGGACGGCCAGCTCCTGTCGTCGACCCTGATGGACTACGCGCTTCCCGCGGCGGCCGACATCCCGCCGGTCGACGGTTTCTACCAGGAAGTGCGTGCGACCACCAACCCGCTCGGCCTGCGCGGCCTGGGCGAGTGCGGCAACCCGGGGCTCGGAGCGGCCACCGCCAACGCCGTCTGCGACGCGCTGGCGCCGCGCGAGTCGTCGATCACCGCGCTCCCGCTGACGCCGGCGCGCGTTTTCTCGAGCGCGCGGTCGCGTCACGATGCATCGGGGCGCTAGTGCCAGTCGAGCCGGGGGTGGCGGCGCAGGAATCGGCGAATGGAGGGTGACGAGATCCGCCAGCTCCTGAAGGAGATTCGCGATACTCAGCGCGAGCACCTGGCCGAGTATCGGCGCGTGACCGAGCGCTCGCTCGAGCTCCAGCAGCGCGCCGTCGCCCGACAGGAGCAGATGGCCACTGTGTACCGGAGGCTCCTGATCGTCGGCGGCGGACTCGTCGCGACCTTGCTGGTGCTGCTCGTCTATCTCCTGGCGCGCTGGTCGCGCTACCTCTTCGGGATCTGAGCGTGCGCTAGAATCTCCCCACGGTATGCCGCGAGCGGTCGATTCCCCCCGCGTCGTCAACATCTCCGATCTTCGCCGCCTGGCCGAGCGCCGGCTGCCGCGAGCGGTGTTCGACTACATCGACGGGGGCGCTGACGCCGAGTTCACCATGCGGGAGAACTGCCGGGTCTACGACGATGTGATCCTTCGGCCCCGCAACGCCGTGGCGATCCCTCAGTGCGATCTCCACGTGACCGTTCTGGGGCGGCGCCTGGAGCTTCCGTTTCTGCTGGCGCCGGTCGGGAGTAGCCGCATGTTCTACCCACGCGGCGAGGAGGCGGCCGCTCGGGCCGCCGGCGCCGCGGGAACTGCCTACATCCTCTCGACCCTGTCGGGCTGCAGGCTGGAAGACGTCAAGGCGGCGTCGACCGGACCGGTCTGGTACCAGCTCTATCTGGTCGGCGGTCGCGAGGTCGCCAGCGCCACGATCGAGCGGGCTCGGCTCGCGGGGCTCTCGGCACTCGCGGTGACGATCGACACCGCGGTCTCGGGGCTGCGCGAGCGTGACGTGCGCAATGGCACGAAGGAGCTCCTGGGCCCGAGCACCTGGGCGAGGCTTCCCTTCCTCCCACAGTTCCTGGCGCGGCCCCGCTGGCTCGCCGGCTTTCTGTCCGACGGCGGGTTGATGTCGTTCCCCAACGTGGTGATCCCCGGGCAAGGCCCGATGCCGTATGCCGACGTCGCGGCCGCGCTCGAGCAGTCGACGGTCTCTTGGCCCGATCTTCGATGGATCCGCGAGGCCTGGAAGGGACCGATCGTCATCAAGGGTGTGCTGACGGGTGACGATGCGCGCCGGGCCATCGACGAGGGTGCCGAGGCGCTCGTGGTGTCCAACCACGGCGGCCGCCAGCTCGACGGGGTCTCCGCGACGTTGC